>WNFA01003042.1_pt1 | contig 13923 bp, 15 predicted proteins | sample 5400481 | NCBI WGS metagenome assembly WNFA01 (sample SAMN13153340, study PRJNA577476) | soil metagenome | isolation source: 120 cm saprolite under Douglas fir tree site 2 hole 1 replicate 2 | place: USA:California | collected 2015-04-18 | reverse complement strand
AGAACTTGTTCATGAGTTCCATGTTGCCTAGGAGAACCTCTTGTCCCTGAACGGTCGCTTTCACGCCTAGACCGGGAAACGCCTCAAAACTTGAGGGGTCGGAGAGTTCGATTCTCTTACCTCGTGCCGAGTTCACGACTGCCGCTGCTAGGGGATGCTCACTGCCCTTCTCCACAGCTCCTGCGTAGCTGAGTATCTGAATCTCGCTGAGTTTTCCTATCGGAACGACATCAGTCACCGACGGTTGCCCTCTGGTCAGGGTCCCAGTCTTGTCAAAAATTATCGTGTTGATCTTGCCAGCTTCCTCAAGCTGGTCCCCTCCCTTGATCAGGATCCCGTTCTCAGCGCCCTTGCCCGTCCCAACCAACAGCGCTGCTGGAGTGGCGATTCCGAGCGCGCAAGGACACGCGATTATCACAACGGAGACAAAGGCGAGGAGGGAAAACGCGAGTCCAATTCCTGCGATGAAGTACCAGAATAGACCCGACGCTGTTGCGATCAATATGACAAACGGGACAAAGTATGCGGAGACCCTGTCAGCTAGTCGCTGCAGAGGGGCCTTTCCAACTTGAGCCTCTTCGACGAGCTTGGCGATTTGAGACAGGACCGTGTCTTGTCCGACTTTTGTTGCTTGAATCTTCAATAGGCCGGTTTTATTGACTGTGGCGCCGATCACTTCGTCGCCCTTACGCTTGTCACGTGGCAGGCTCTCTCCAGTAATCATGGATTCGTCGATTGCAGAGTTGCCCTCGATCACCCTTCCGTCAACGGGGACCTTCTCTCCTGGACGAACCAGTAGAATATCGCCGACTGCAACCTCTTCAACGGGTATGCTAATTTCGCCACCATTTCGGACCACATGCGCCATCGTCGGTTGGAGACTTAGTAGTCTGTGGATAGCCTCTGAAGCTCTACCCTTAGTGATGTATTCGAGAAGATTACCTGTCTGTATCAGAGTGATTATGATTGCAGAGGTTTCGAAGTAAGTTCCGCTACCGGGAAAGAAGCCTGGGACGAAGGTGGCGATTGTGCTGTAGAGCCAGGCAGCGGTTGTTCCCAGGCCGATGAGAAGGTCCATGTTGCCAATCCTCGACCTTAACGCGTCGTAACTTCCTAGGTAGAACCTGTAGCCCACAACAAACTGGACGGGCAAGGAGAGGACGAGCATCAAAAGATTGTTGACGTGACGGTCAGGGATTATTGGGAGATATGTCAGGGCAGCAATCGGGATTGTAAGTGCTGCGCCGAGCGCAACGAGCCGTTTTAGACGGGCTAGAGTCTTCTCTGGAGCCTGGAACTGTGCTAGGCAGGTCTCGCTGCAGAAGTAGTACGTGGTTCCGTAACGTGTCGTCTGGAGAGCGTGTTTGCCCTCCTCCACGTACATTCCACAGATCGGGTCCTTTGCCATGATGATTCTCAGTCTACCAGAAGTATGCGGTTCGGGGGACTTAATCTCAGGTTTCTAAGCTCGTAAAAGGCTCAATTTGGACCGTTTTCCTGTTCCATGAATCCCTTTAGCTTCGGATACTGGGCTTGTGACTTCTAAGATCGATTTCACTTTGCGTTGTCTGGATTGAATAGTGATGTCCTGTAAGGATACAGTTCGGCTCGGAACACCTTATTCTTAACCGCGGGATCGTTGAGCATGATTTCGCGGGCCGCTTCAATCGTTTCTGCTTTGAGTAGAACGATTCCAAAGCTACTGTAGTCAGTGTTCTGAGTCCGTCCCGCGAGAATGACCACACCATCTTCTGTAAGTCGTTTCAAGTAGTTGAAATGCTCAGTTACTATGCGCGATTCGAATTCGTTAGATCCCTTCGTAAGCATGTCGTGGCGCACTGGCTGGATTCGGTAGAGGAATTGCTCCAAGCGTCTTGAGTCTCCATTGTCTAGCTGTTTATGATTATTCTCGCATCGAGAGCCTTACAACCGCTTGCGAATGCGACTAGTGGATTGACGTCTAGCTCCGCGACATCGGGGAGTTCGATTGATAGTTGGGAGAGTCGCTCGATGCACTCAGCTATCGCCTTGGTATCTGCTGGTGGTTGGCCTCTGAATCCTTGTAGGATCTTGCTTCCCCGAATCTGGGTTATCATATTATCTGCGCTTAGCTCTCGAATCGGGGCGAGGCGGAACGAAACGTCCCGATACGCCTCGACGTAAATGCCCCCGAGCCCAAACATCAGTAACGGTCCAAACTTCGGGTCGCGGTGGATTCCTATGATCGTCTCTGTGCCACCTGTAATGTATTCTTGAAGAAGGACTCCCTCGATCCTTGCGTTGGGAAAATGGGCTTTGACATTCTTGAGAATCTCGTCATAGGCTTCCGACGTCTCCTTGTCGCCGTTCAAATCGAGCTTTACTCCTCCAATGTCGATCTTGTGAACTACATCGGGTGAGATGATTTTCATCGCCACTGGATAGCCGATTCTCTTGGCCGACGCGATAGCTTCTGGCTTTGACGACGCAGTCTCTGTCTTGATGACCGGGAGGCCGTAGGCGTTGAGTATTGTTAGGGCGTCGTCTTGCGGTAGGTTTGTGAGACCTGCATGTTTTGCGTTGGCAATGACTTCTTGAGCTCTTCTGATGTCTATTTTGAAATGTTTGATTTGGGTGCGAGGTCTCGTGACCCAGCGCTGATACTCGGCCATCGCTGCGAGGGCTCGGACCGCCGATTCGGGAAATGTGTAGTGGGGAATATTGTGGGACTCTAGCACATCGACTGCGGGCGTGATGTCTGTTAGACCTAGGATGCTTGCGAGAAGGGTCTTACCGGCTCTGGGTCCGACCGTCGCTATTGTCTCCGCGACCTTCTTCAGATCGACCATTGCTTGTGGAGTCAGAAGGACGAGCCCGCAATCGACGCTCTCGTCCTCTAGCACTTGAAGTGCGAGTTCGTAGCGATCTGATTGAGCGTCCCCGATGAGATCGATTGGATTGTTGACTGAGGCTTCTTTGGGTAGCCCTGCGCGAAGTTTGTTCTTTGTAGCTTCTGAGAACTGAGAGATTTGCAGCCCGTAGCGGACGCTTGCATCTGTCGCCATTATTCCCGGTCCACCGCCGTTTGTGATGATGGCCACCCGGTTTCCTCTGGGAAGGGGCTGTTTTGCGAAGGCTCGCGCATAGTCAAAGAGATCGATAATGGATTCGACCCGAAGAACCCCTGACTGCTTGAGAATGGCATTGTAGGCCTCATCGGATCCGGCGAGTGCGCCTGTGTGGGAGGAAGCTGCCTTCGCGCCTTCTGGTGAGACTCCGGCTTTGACCGCGATTATCGGCTTCTCCTCGGTGACTTTGCTTACGGTGTCGACGAACTTTCGTCCATCGACGATGTCCTCCAGATAGAGCAAGATGACTTTGGTTTTCGGGTCTGTTCGCAAATATTCGAGAACGTCGTTCTCATTCACGTCGGCTTTGTTTCCTAGGCTGACGAACTTGCTGAATCCGATTCCTTCGCCTGTTGCGTAGTCTATCACTGCTTCGCCAAGTGCACCGCTCTGCGAGGCGAAGGCTATCGAACCTTCTAAGGGCATTTGTGAAGCGAACGAGGCGTTGAGTCTGACCTCTGGGTCCGTGTTGATTGTTCCTAGACAGTTCGGACCGACCATTCGCATGGAATATTTCTGCGCCAGAGAGATGACTTGACGCTCTAGTGCTGCGCCGTCTTGTCCTACTTCTTTGAAGCCTGCAGAAATTATGATGAGCCCCTTCACTCCTTTCTTCCCGCACTCTTCGGTGACAGCTGGGACGACCGCTGCGGGAACGACGACAACTGCCACATCTACGCTCTCCGGCAGGTCCTGAACTGTAGGATAGGATCTCACGCCGCTAATCGAATGGTCTTTCGGGTTGACCGGGTAGACTGTGCCGGCGTACTCGTTGAGGAGTATGTTCGTGAAGACGGCTCTTCCAACGCTACCCTGGCGGTTGGAAGCTCCGATGACTGCGATGGACTTTGGAGCGAATAGCGCTTCAAGGTTTCCAGGCTGTCGCATGTCCAAGAACATAGAAGGGCTTGTTTGAAAAGGCTAGGATTCCTTCCAAATCATGATCCTTCCCTTCTGCCGCTCAGGCACGTCTTCCGGGGTTATCGTCTTCATCAATTCTTATCTGCGAGATAGCCCGCACTTCACATATGGTGAAGGAAGTCCGACGGACCACCTTTAGGCATGGCTTAGCGTTCTATGGAACGCTGTCTTTCGTCGCAAGCTTCCTTGGGGCTAGACTTTTCGCGACCCTAAACCCGACGGTAACAGTAGTCCGGGGTGGAATACACTTTCACCATTTCTGGTATGGCCTAGCCATGGTTGTTTCTACAGGTTGGCTCGGGATTACTCTCAGCAACGAGAAGATGGGCCGCAACTTGGCAATAATATTCGGTCTTGGAGCAGGGCTGATCGGGGACGAAGTTGGCCTGCTTCTGACATTCGGGGAATATACCAGCAATCTCACAGAGATATTCTTCGTCGGAGCAATCGCATTCATCATCCTCGTAACATTGCTGTCTAGGGGCCGAGAGCACATCGAGAGAGAGGTAATCAACATAAGTCGAAAGGAAAGGCTGACTCAGATAGGGGTCTTCATCGGGGCGTTTTCTGTAATCTTCTTTGCGGCCGACAACTGGGCGGTAGGCCTTGCGGTTCTGGGTTTGGGAATACTGGTCTATCTCAGGGGTTTCGAACGTGAGAAAAGACCCAGGAGTCTGCGGTCCCTCGCTTGATAATCTCCCACATCTTCCCCTGTTTCCTGGCCAGAATCAAATTTTCTGGGTAGCATGAATTTACCCTCAAACCGTGAGGGCAGAGACGCTATGCGTATCTTGGCCTTCCATCAAGCATCACGTCAAGTAGGAGTCGTAGTCATGCGGACGAACCTGATTTCTGGGTTCCAGATGTCAGTCAACTACTGGTTCGACCTTGTCTTGCAAGGAATGGGCGGGCCCATCCGGGACTGGGTCTATGACTTCCTGGATAAGAAAGGGATCAAGCGGGAGGACATCCCGAGTAGGTTTGAGGATGTTGTGAAGATATTGCATGAGAGGCTGGGGACGAGTGCGCGTGTGATTGCTTACCGGACGATGGTTGAACTTTACAAGGAGTTCTCATTGAGCGCAAACTTCGACTACGAGGATTCCCTAGAGGACAGATTCGTCTTCCTCAAAGAAAGAGTCTTGGCGGATCGGCTGCATCCGACAAGAACCCCCAGCCTAAAACTCGCATTCTAAAACAGGTCCGGACATAACCATCAAGAAGTCGCCCAGACAGTCCAAACGGCCCCGGGTCAAAAACCGCTCTCGTGTCACAAGGATCATATTGCTGGCCCCTCTTTCTCGGAGGGCTCTCGCCAGCTGAAACTGGTTTAGGCGTGTCCCACAATTCAGGGCGCAGAATAGAACGGTCTACCAATTTTCCATCTGCGAATTGTCGGCATGATCAAGCGTGAAAATCTCGGAGATCAAAATCGCTTCCCCCGATTTCCTGATCAGGGCTTGTTCCGCGCTTGTCTGGGCATGTAGCGGAACAGTTTTGCGTAATTCTTTTTCGAAGGATAGTGGCGAAGAAGATTACTCTTTGTTAATTCCCTCTCAACCGCGAGTTTTGTGTCGCGGGAAATTTTTGTTTTCTAAATTCTAGGACGGGTCCGTTCGCCGTCTGAAACGTTTCTGGGCGAGATTCCAGGTTTGTCGCGCAGAACAGGCGAGTCAGCGGTTTTTCGACCGGTCTCCATCTGTATCATTGCATGGTTGAAGTGGGCTTCATATGAAATGCTCCTCCAAGATCCGAGATCAGGGTTCATTCCATGCCCCTTTCGCCGAGAGTGGTGATTTGCCAAATTATCGGCGTGTCATTTTTCAGGCTGTCTATCCCGACAGGGTTTCGTCAGGCTCTGTCAATGCCGAACTCTCCTCAGCCTTGTTCCAGTCCTTGGCGATCTTGACTAGCCGCAATAGATGTTCGTGGTCTTCAACGCTTAGCGACTTACCAGAGTCTATCTGGGCCTTGATTCTCGCGAATATCGGGGCGGACTCTCCGAAGGGACCTTGGGACTTTTCCACTATCGCGAGGAGTCTTCGAGCCTCTGCCAACCTGGATGAGATGGACTTGCTAGAAGGCTGAGGCGGCCCTGGCTTGTTCCCTTTTCTCTCCATATTTTTGGTCCACCCTATTATTTTGTGCAGAGTTTTGGGAGGCGGGTAGATAAAGAAGTCAGCTGAGGTCAAAGCGAAAACTGTAAGTCTTTATTCTAGAAGCTAGACGCGAAGATTGATTCGGGTTGGAAAAGGTCGATAAGATGGCTGCGGGTCTTATGTGGAGAATTATGGGAACTATCGTCGCGTTTTCAGCATTCTTGATCGGGTCGCTGATCTATGTAGGGTTCTATACGAGCGGGTTTGACCTAACTCAGAAGGTCATAGTCGTGCTTGTCGCCCTGATCGTTGCTTTTGCGGCAATAGCGATAATGTGGGTGACCTTTGCTGGACGCAGGGGATGGATGCGGGACCGATGGGGATCCTGAGCGCCTGACCATTCGGCGATTATTCAGCGAACCGTGAAGATTCCATTTCCATTCTTGACGGATGTCTTCTATGAGACGCTTTGTCTCGGGGTTTGGTCATGAGTCGCTTTATCTTCTGGGCTATCCTTTCGAAGACCTCCTCGATGGACCAGCCTTCCTCTTCGAAGTCGAAGTGTTCTTTGGGAAGTTTGATGAATACCTGAACCTCGTACCGCCTTCTGTCTTTCTCAAGCAGCGAGGTCTTTACGACTGCTCTCGCTTCAATAATGTCGGGGTGAATGCGGCCAAACGCTTGTAGTGATCTTTGAAACTTCAGCTCTGCCTTCCGAGATTCAATGTCGTCCTTCTCAAGACCTAGTACCTGTATCGGGACATCTACGAACTCTTGTCCAGCCATTTGATACTCCCCAAATCACCTATCTGACTACTAGTACCGGACAATGGGCGTGGGAGACTATTCCGCTTGAGACGCTTCCTAGCAGCATCTTCTTGAATCCGCCGAGGCCCCGGGTCCCAACTACTATCAAGTCAACGTTCTCTTTGACAGCGTGATTGATGATCGTCTCGACGACAGAGGAGACGGCTTCAGGAATCTCCGTTTTTACGTGGACGCCCTGTTTCTTAGCTTTGGACTCCGTCTCGCCAACAATGCCCAGTGCAACTTTTCTGGCATACGCGTAGTAGGCGTCGATCTCATGCTGGGAGGGAGCGGGGAGGCTCATTCCAGTTGGCGATGCAATTGTGGAATGATAATAGGACGTAGGAGGACTGATCGCATGAAGGACGATAAGGTCTGCTTTGAGCTTCTCGCCCAGTTCGACAGCGGCGTGAGCGGCTCTCTGCGAACTCTCGGAGCCATCCAGAGCCACTAGAATCTTCTTGAACAAGGGCTTCGACGTAGTGGAGGAAGATTCCGGCATACGCCTTATGGTCTTTGCTTCCATTTCTCTCATCTATACTTGCATGCGGGCTGGTGGTAAGGCTTTCGCAATGGCCAATAACAGAGTGTTGCCGAGATAACTGGTAAAGGACGTTGATTAGTCGGCTTGAACGCCCTCTAGAAAGGTCGCGGATGGGACGAAGAAGAGGTTCCCGGTGACAGCGCGGCTGAAATCCAGCAGTCGATCATAATTGCCCGGGGGCTTGCCTACGAACATGTTCTGCAACATTCGTTCGATTGTGCGAGGAGAACGGCTGTAGCCGATGAAATAAGTGCCAAACTCGCCCTCGCCCGCATTCCCGAAGGGCATGTTGTCGCGGAGTATCTTGATCTCCTTCCCATCCTCGACTATCTTGGTCAGCGCGTTATGAGCATAGGTAGGCTTGACCGAATCGTCCAGCTCTACGTCGGACAGCTTCGTGCGGCCGACGATGTGTTCTTGCTTTTCCGTCGGTAGCTTATTCCAGTCGGCTAGATTGTGGAGGTACTTCTGCACGATCACGTAGCTACCCGCGATGAATGCGGGATCCTCGTCGGCAATGAGGGTGACATCCATAGCCTCCTGAGCCTTAGGGTTCTCTGTCCCGTCGACGAAACCGATGAGGTCGCGGCTGTCGAAGAAACGGAATCCATGCACCTCGTCTACTGGAGAGATCGCGGTCCCAAGCCGGGCCATGATTCGCGTCGCCAGCTCGAAGCACAGATCCATCCGTTGCGCACGGATATGGAAGAGCATGTCGCCCGGTGTTGAGACGGCGTGACGCTCCCCCGCGCGGATCTCACGGAACTTGTGCAGTTCTGCAGGCCTCGGCTTTCCGAAGAGTCGATCCCATACTTCGGATCCAAAGCCCAATACGCACGAAAGACTTCCCTCAAGTTCGCGAAAACCCACCGAGCGTATAAGCGCAGGAAGGTATGCACAGAAGGATCGTATTGTACCTCGATTCCCAGCGCCAGGCTTGGCCGTCACAACTAGAAAAATCGCGGCACGGGTGAGAGGTATAGCTACCGACTGCGGCAACGCAGGCGAACCTTCTGGCGCAATCGGCTTCGACATAGGCAGGGTTCCCCATCCTTGAGGGCTGAAAACCCTTACGGTCCTTTCTCCAGTCTGGTCATATTTGCTACGTTTGAGAATTTACTGAGCTGCCACATGCCCACGTATGCCATCCTCTTTTCTTTCGTTAATTCTCGTATAGAGTGGATAGGAGTGATCATGAAGAAGGTTCTTATCCATCTCACAACGCGGCGAACTCCATGAGTAACTTGAAAACTGAACTCGAACACATCAAGCACCACATCAAGTATCCCGCGAACAAGACACAGGTCCTAGCAGCATGCAACAACATGACAGACGTTCCGTCAATCGACAAGGAATTCGTAACCAAATCTCTCACTGACAACAACTACAAGGGCCCAGAAGACGTCGTAAGGGCTCTCCTCAACAAAGTCTAAGCCTTTCTCCAACTTCCCCTTTTTTCTTTAGCTTTCTAGAGAATGCCAAGCTCGTTCTTCTAGGGCAAGCCTGTTCTAGAAGTTAATATCATCGCTCGGTCCCAATCTTTCCGTACCAGTTCTCTAAATATCTAGAGTGCGCGCAGAGTGCAGGAGCGGAATATGACGCTTCTCGACATCTGTCTTAGAGCAAGTTCGCTTGACGGCTTCTCATGACCGGATCGGGATTCGGGAAGCTCTCATCGGCGAAACTGCTTGCAGCAGCAGCTCTCATCGCCATATCTAGCGGTGCCGTTGTGAGCCTGAGCGTTGGATACGTGGTACATTATTCCGCCCCCGCAACTAGAACATTCTATCTCTTTGACGGCACCTTGCCCTTCAGTGAGCGCACATTCTACAACATACCCCATGACACATTCGTGCCAGATACGATTACTGTCGATAAAGGAGACCATGTCGTCATCCATTACATCAACATAGAAGACGTCTCCGAGAGCCATACTTTCACGATGGACCTGCCTTACAAATTCGATGCGACCCTTTATGGGAACGCGACTCAACAGGGAGTTGTCGGCACCTATCCTAACGTAGGTAACATTGTCCTGTCGCAGGGCCAGAACGCAACCATCACCTTCACTGCAAGCTGGGCTGGGACCTTCCGCTACCTTTGCGAGTTTCACCAGCCGACGATGACTGGATACTTAGTGGTAATCGGTTGACAGGCGAGGGAGAATGATCAAAACAATTTCCGACAAGTCAAGGGCGAGTTGGAGGCTCTAAACCGCTTGAAGTTCCTTCGATGGAGCGCAGTCGCGCTACTACTCGTCACAGGGATCTTTGATCTCTACTATGGAAACTCGTTCGCCGGATTCTACGAGAATCTCTGGTATGTCATGGGAGGAATCTACATCTTCGCGGCCCTCGTCATCGCTTCGAACATAGAGCCGCATTTCTCGCAACTCACGGTCTTCGCCTACACACTATTTCTGTGGTCCCTATGGGCAACTGTGGCCTTAGAAACTGGCACAGGTCTCGATGCTGTTGCTTATGCTGACAAAGCTGTTGAAGCGATTCTCGCTGTCAATATGGTATTGCTATTCCGCAGCTCACGCATTTCCCTCAATCCTCGCTGAGCTATTCCGTGTATTCTGCAGCTCGTTCTATCTGATGACAAGCACCGGACAGTGGGCGTGATCCACCACTCCGCTCGAGACGCTTCCCAGCAACAGCCTCTTGAACCCACCAAGTCCTCGGGTCCCGACAACTATCAGATCAGCGTTTTCTCTGACGGCCTGATTGACTATAGTTTCTACCACGGAGCTAGTTGTCTCAGGAATACCGGCCTTGACCGTGATGCCACGTTTTTTTGCCTCAGACACAGTCCCGTCAACAATGCCGCGACCAACTCTCCTAGCATATTCAAGGTATAGATCAATCTCTTTCTCGTGAGTGGGCGGCTCGATTACCGGGCCTTCCGGTGAGATCTCTGTATGGTAATAGAGTGCGGGAGGGATGATTGCGTGGAAGACGATAAGGTCTGCCTTGAGTTTCTCAACCAGTTCCAAGGCTGCCTGTGACGCTCGGATCGAATTCTCAGAGCCATCCAAGGCAACAAGGATCTTCTTGAACAAAGACTTTGAAGAAGTTGTGGGAGTCCCACCTGTTGGGGTAACGGTCGTGGTTGCCATTCGACTCGCCTATTCTCCAGCTGGGCGTTAGCACTAAGGTTTTCGCTTCAGACTACCGGGAAAGCTTTGGCCTCGCCTTAGGCGGTCTTGTATGCTTCCAAGAATACTCCAACTTGATGATGTTTAGGATGACGAAAAGCTCCAGTGAGGGAAGCACCATAATCCCACGCGCATTTGGGATCCGATATACCGTCCCGTAGGGTCGCGGCATTTCTTCAGCATTATTGTCTCTCTTAAGCGGTTGCTACTTGGACTGTCTTGGCCATTGCCAGGATCTGTTCCCGGCTAGGCTCGTTGTGATGAGCTGCTTGGGCGTGCTGCTTGAAGTGCTCTACAAGTTCGTCGTCGGAGTCGGCCCGTACTCGGAACCCACAGGCGGAGCAGGCGACTTCTTTCGTCATGTTTGTTCAAATTTTCACAACACTGTGTGCTGATTTAACACTTTACATCGCTAGCTCCTCAATGGTGGAATCGCTTAGAAAACAGTTGTAAGTCACGGTAATTTATTTTTCTCGTCAGCTACAAAGGGGTGTTTGAGTTCTCTACAATCGACGCTGGCCATGTCTAGCCGATGGAACATTACTGCTGGAAATTTGACATGATTTTCCCTCGGCGGGATGTAGCTTCTCAGCGACGCTTTGTCACTGCAGTCTGCGTTTCTTAGTTATGACAAGGATAATTCAAGCTTTATGGAGGGTCTGTTGTCGAAAAATGAGGACGATTCTGGCTGCAGTCGACCAGTCTCACCACGCTCATGACGTGATGAGCCGAGCGGCTGAACTGGCGGTCTTGCTTCGGAACGACCTGGTTGTTCTTAGCGTAATCAGCTCGGACCCGATGAAGCAGTTCAACATCGTCGAGGAGCAGAACCGATTTGCAAGCTTGCATCGAGAATTGATCTTCAAGCATTTTCCCGAGAATAGCCTCGCGGTCGAATCACACAGTGGAACGGGCGGAGTCTACAAGTACGGTACTGCCGGAGTAAGGATCCAGTCACGGATTCTCTCGGGCAATGTTGTCGACAAGATTTGCGAGTTCGCGGATGAGGTCAATGCCGACATCGTCCTCGTTGGCAGCAGGGGGCTCGGCAATATCGGTAGCCTTGTCCTCGGCAGCGTCTCAGAGAGAGTAGTGCACAAGTGTACTCGGTCCGTACTGGTCGTCAAGGGTGAAAGACTCGAAGGCCAAGATTGGCAGGGACTTTCCTCTGGCCAGAAGTCTGGCGCCTCAAGAGTCTAGGGACCCTTAATCATAGTGCCAGATGCGTCGTTATTTCTCCAACCGAAAATTTGCAGTTGACGTTCTTACTGGTTCGTAATTGTCGTCCCGGCAATCCCTTTGAGGGCTTCTTCGGCCTTTTCCAGAGAAGCAATGACCACTCTTCTCCCTGAAGAGCCAGATAGGAAACTGACTGCGCTTTCGATCTTGGGACCCATACTGCCTGCTGGGAACTGACCTTCCGCGAGATACTTCTTGCACTCCTGCACGGTCATGCTGTCGAGGGCTCGTTGATCCGGCTTCCCGTAGTTGATGAACACTTTCTCGACGTCTGTTAGAATGAGCAGAGTCTCCACTCCGAGAGTCTTGCCCAGCAAGGCAGCTGTTCGATCCTTGTCCAAGACAGCTTCAACGCCTCTTAGCCTACCATCCTTGTCTCTCATCACAGGGACTCCACCCCCACCCACGCTAATCACTACAGTCCCAGTTTCGAACAGGCGAATGATTGTCTCCTTCTCCAAGATGTCCAAAGGCGTGGGGGAGGGAACTACTCTTCGAAAGCCTCGTCCACTGTCACTGATGATATGCCATCCTTTCGATTCTTGCAGGCGGCGCGCTTCCTTTTCAGTGTAGAATGGTCCTACGGGCTTTGTTGGATTCTTGAAGGCCGGATCTTTCGGTTCGACGAGGGTCTGGGAAACTATTGTTGTAACAGGGATGCGTTGTCCCGCTGATTCTAGCTCGCTCTGGAGTGCTTGCTGGAGCATGTAGCCTATCATTCCTTGGCTCTCGGCTCCGCAGATATCCAGAGACATTGGTGGCAATGTTTCTTTCGCTATCTCATTCTGTAGCAGAATGTTTCCAACTTGTGGGCCGTTGCCGTGTGTGATGGCAATTCTCTCGCCTCTACGGAGAATCGCTGCAAGATGTTTGGCGGTGCTTTGCACGTTCATCTCTTGCTCTTCCGCTGTTCCTTTCTGGCCGTGTTTGAGAATGGCGTTGCCTCCTAGACTTACCAATACTTTCATTGGTTCAACCTAGTTCGAGAATTTCCGGTTGAGGACGCAGGTCATGCAGCGGATACCGCCGTATCCTCCTGTAATCTCCTGGAGTTGGAGAGATGTCACATCGATAGAAAGTTCTTGGAACTCTCGTTTGTGTGGGAAGAACTGGTCTGACTGTTTGAGCCTCGTCAGGTCCTTTCTCGCTTCATCCAAGAGAGCACGATAGCGGTGTGGGTCAGCTAGTGCCTTGGCCTCGAGGTTTCGCAGGACCTTCTTCACCACCTTCTCAACTTCGATGGCTAGGATGCTGTGGTCTTTTACGCAGAGGAAGTTTGATGCGTAGCACATCTGTTCAAGGGTGGTTATGGGGACAATTGTGAACCTGTGACCCATCAAGTACTCGTACAGATTAGGGGTCTTGCTCATCCTCTTGTAGTGTCCAAGTGATGATCTCCGGTAAACCTCAACCTTGGCCCGCTTCAAGAGTGGAATACATCCCACGGCGATATTCTTTCCTGGAAAGTTGAGGTAGGTGTCCAGGTGCATGTTGATCATCGGGTCGGGCTCGTCTCCGGGGATCAGTGGATGGGCTGGTTGGTGAATTACGGCAACCTCTTCGAAGTTGATCCCGCGATGGAGAACCTGCATTGCACCGTTCAGATTTGTCCGGTCGCCAATCCCGATCATCGCGAGTTTGCCCGCTGGTATGAAATCGCCTCCTTCAAATGTTCCGGGTGCCTTCACTCGATTGACTAGTTTCGCTCCGGCCATTTCCAGTATAGTGCTGGTGATGTCTGGCTCCATCCGACGTTGCGGCTTTGACATTCTGCCGACGATCAAGCCAAGGTCTGAAGCGACTTGCTGGTCCCGCATGAAGAACAAGTTCGCGAGGGGCACGTCCAGCTGTACCCGCGGGTACATCATTCTGATGCCTCGCTTCTGATCCAGTCTGATACTCGGCCTGAAAACTAGAACGCTAAAGATTGTCTCCACGCCGAGCTCGGGAAGATTCCTCTCGAATTCGCGTCGTGCTCTCTTGACTTCGGCGGTTGGACCCTCGAACTTCACGATTCCCTTAGCGTACTTCGTCAACATCCCAACT
>WNFA01006480.1_pt1 | contig 13925 bp, 15 predicted proteins | sample 5400481 | NCBI WGS metagenome assembly WNFA01 (sample SAMN13153340, study PRJNA577476) | soil metagenome | isolation source: 120 cm saprolite under Douglas fir tree site 2 hole 1 replicate 2 | place: USA:California | collected 2015-04-18 | reverse complement strand
GAAGTCACCATCGATGAGGTGCCGGCCGATCTTTGGTCGCTTCAGGGTGAAATTCCTCCTCCCTTCGAATCCCACGCCGAAAAACGATGGGTAAAGGAGAACCAGGCCAGTCCATACGGCCTGCAGGAAAAGTTGCCGGCCGGAGCCCTCTTCACGCCGGGAGTCACGGAAAAGTCCGCCGGCTAAAGCGGCGGGCAGCAGGGCTGTCGATCGATGCAAGGCGCCGCTCCGATCCTCGGGCGGCGCCGACGCTAAGATCGAGGGCAGCCGGATCATCAGAAAAGGGCAAATCGGGGAGAAGAAAAAAAAATGTCGGCATTGTCACGGGAGCAAGCGCGCAGGATTCTAGCCGATCCATCCTTCGCGAGCTTGCTTCCGCTCGTTCGAAATCACGCTCGACCGCGCCCCAGGCAACCGGATCAATTTCGACATGCGGAGCGAATTGTTCGATGCGTTCGCGCGGGTTGCCGCGAGCAGACGCAAGTTACCGATGTAACCGCATAAATCAAAAATGCCACCTAACGGTAATACGCCGCATCTAGTTTTGGCTGAGAGCAGTCAGGGCGCCACTCCGACTTTGGCAGCTACCCGGAAATTTTTTGGAAACAGGAGGTCAACATGGCATCATCGAAGAAATCGACCGAAGTTTTGTCGATCAATCATCAAGACAATGGTGAATGGCTGGAAACGACGCCGGGCGAGCGTTTCACGATCCGCACCTCTGCCAAGGAGACGAAGGGTGTCTATACCATGCTTGAGGTAGTTGCGGATCCTCGCAATGGTGTGCCGATACACATTCACAAGAACGAGGATGAGCATTTCCTTGTTCTGGAGGGGACGCTGCACATCGTCGTTGGCGATGCAACTCTAGACGTTCCTGCTGGTACAGCAGTTACCGTGAGCAAGGGCGATCCTCATGCCTGGTGCAATCTGACGGAAATGCCCGTTCGGAAGTCGCAGCTCGGAAGAACAATGATGATATAGCAGCCCTTGCAGACAGATATGGCTGCCTCATTGTAGGCCCACCGCTGTTGGAGGATATTTATACGATCGGTTCGCCCCGCTCTTGAGAGCACAAACATGATGCTGTTCAGCCCGGGGCGATAGCAGTTAGCAGATCAGCCCACCGCATAAGGGATTGCTTCGAAGGAGCAACGAAGGTGAAAAGGAAAAGTCTGCGAGGAAGCGTATGTGCGGTCGCGAGAGCACTGGATGTGATCGGTGACTGGTGGTCCTTGTTGATCATCTACGAGGCTATCGCAGGCCCGAAACGATTTGGGGAGTTCGAAAGAAACTTGGGTGTCGCGAAAAATATTCTCGCGACACGGCTCAAGGCTCTTTTGGCAGAAGATATCGTGAAGGTTTCGCCAGCGTCCGATGGGAGCGTCTACCAGGAATATGTGATCACCAGGAAGGGCCGGGCCTTGCTGCCCACTCTCGTGGCGCTGGCTCAGTGGAGCAGCGAATACTTGTTCGACCGCCGCGAGGTGCGATCGGTTCCGCTTGACGCGAAAAGGCGCCGCCCGCTGCAAAAACTTGCATTGCATTCTGCAGATGGGCAATTGCTCGATGTAGGAGAAATTCTGATAAGGACGTCTAGCGTCTCACTTTAGATTGGCCTCATTTCGTCGCGCAATTCGCGGCGCGCGTCGAGGCGCGGATCCCGAGTGATCCGGCGCCCTTGCTAGATTCGCCCGTCTCGTCCCCAGAGGGCGGCACCCGGGCGCATCGCGCCGCGGGATTGAACGCGCATACCTGCTCAGCTCTTTGAAAATTGAATCAGATGTCCGAAACTCCGCGTCGCGGACGGTCTCATTCATCCCAGCCCTTGAAATGCTCGACCTTTTTGGGTGGCCTATGGCTTGACGTCGAAGCCGCTGGGAATGATTGAGTGGGAATAGTTCTACCTTGGCCGTATCACGGGTATCGCCAGACTGATATCCCTCACACCCTAACGAAAGATGGGAAACCGATGGCACGCGTGCGCTGTATTACCGAAATGGGCATGGGCGTTGATGTCCATGGAAAAGATGCCACCAAGGCGGCGAGGCGCGCGGTCTCGGATGCCATCCGCCACTCCAGCCTCGGGTTCTTTCGGATGCTGGGCAAGACCGCAAAGGACATGTTCGTCGATGTCACGATCGGCGTGCCGGACCCCGGCGCGGTCGACACGACAGCGGTCGCGAAAGAGCTGCCTTACGGAACGGTGACCGTCACCGCGGTCAAAGGCGGGCTCGAGATCGCTGCTGAAAGCGGTGGCGATGCCATCATCATTGCCAACGCGGCGGTGATCGTGAGCCTCGATGACGGTACGCCCGGCTAGGCATCCGTCGGGGATGATCGCTTGACTGGACTGCTGGCGCGAGGAGCGCATCGCTTCCTGCGTGTTGTTTTCGTACGGCAACGCGCCAATCGGCGCCTGCCTGCTTCTCTCGGTGGAATGGCGGGATTTGTACTCGCGCGATGCTGTTGCAGCGAGTGCTGCAAGGCCATATCAGTGGCGACGTTGAATCAACGAAGCACTCGGGCTGTTCGATGGACGCACGGCCTCGAACGTCAGCATGGTCGCGACAGGCATCCCAAAAATGACCGTCACCATCTTCAGCATCAACTGCGACACCATGAAGAGAACTCGCGCCTGGCTCGGCAGCCATGGCGCGGCTTGTAACTTCCATGACCACAACACCGCAGGCATCGCGCGGCATGTTCGTTTCCGGCTCGCCGATGCATCCGCTTGATCATCCGGTCTGGAATGCGCTGATCACCCGGCAGCAGGCGTTGGCGGAAGGCGGCGCGCGGGCGCGGCGCTATCCGCCGGCCATCGCTCCGTTCGCGGCCATGACGGATATGTCTTCCGAAAGTTTCGCCGAACTCCACGCGCTGATGTCCCCGTCCGACTTTGCGGTGCTGTTTACGCCAGACCCGGTGACCCCGTCCGCCGAATTCAAGGTTCTCCTCGCCAAGACCGGCGAGCAAATGATCGGGACGCCCGCCGAAAGCCCGCCCGGCGCGACGGAGGTCGTCACGCTCGGCGCCGCTGACGTTCCAGCGATGATGGAATTGACAAAACTCACGAACCCCGGCCCATTCGCGCTGCGAACGCACGAATTGGGGACGTTTCTCGGAATTCGAATGGATGGGCAACTCGTCGCCATGGCCGGAGAGCGCATGAAGCCTGCCAATTATACCGAGATAACGGCGGTCTGCGTGCATCCGTCCTGCCGGGGCCGCGGCTACGCGCAAATGTTGCTGGCCGCGGTGTCCCGCCAGATCCTGGCGCGAGGCGAGATTCCGTTCCTTCACGTATTTTCTGATAATGATTCGGCAATCGCGCTCTATCGGCGGCAAGGGATGGAAATCCGCCGCCGTCTATGCGTGACGGTGCTCCAGCAGCGAATCTAATGTGCCAGTCCCGGATTCCGGCTGTCGCGGGGTGTTCCGACCCCCGGCGCTGCCCGAAGCTGACATGGTGCGCGGCCGCGTTGGCCTGGTGCGGCGTCAATTCGAGACGCGTCCCGCACTGCTCGCGTGAAAGTTGTGGACAAAATTGGCGGGGGAAAAACGGGCGGACAATTTCGACCGAATCATCATCACACGCTTAAAGTCAACAACACGTGCTCAACCCAGCACGGTCTTCATCGAACGGATGTAACCGTCGAAGCTTCGAAGGGAGTAGCGAACATGGCGCAGGCATTGCAGGTATCAATGGAGCTTCACGGCGGCGAAATGCATGCCTCCAGCCGTGTCGCTATTCTTGGTCGCTATCGTCGCTATAGCGATTTTCGCAAGGATATCCAGTCGGCGGCGCTCGGAAACGTGTCGGAGTCGAGCTTTCTTGCCTACGCCAAACGGATCGGCCTGTCGGACGGCAAGGTGGTTTTTGCTGACGAGAGCGAACTGACGCTGGTCTACGACCTCGCGCTTTACGCCGCCCAGCCGGGGCGGACGCGTGCCATCGATCGCTGCGCCCGAAAACGGTTGACGGCTGCGCAGCCGGACGAGGCTCTTGTTCTGCGGGCATTGCAGGCGTCCCGGTTTTCCATCTTTCGAGTGATCGGCAGGTGTGCGCCGGCCGGTGTTCTGCTTGAGGATTTGATGCGAGGAGGCACGATACCTCTTCTGGACGAGGGGATGGAGCGATCGGCCAAGCCCGACGACGTTTTCGCGATGAGGGTCGCTCCCATCGAAGATTTCGTGATTACTTGCGGGGCCATCGTGCCGATGGATTTCGAGACATTTGAAGAGATTATCGAGTTCCTGACCGACGGCGCGCCAGACGCCGAACTCGCCGCTCTGGCCGATCGTTGGCGCTTTGCCGCCTCGCTCTACGAACTTGCGATCCTGCTTGAGCTGATGAGTTCCATCATCTTTCGATAGTGCGACGCTTGAGCAATCGGTTGAGAGCAGGATATGGCGACAATCACCATCTACGGCATCAAGAACTGCGACACCATGAAGAAGGCCCGCGCCTGGCTCGACGGCCACGGCGTGGCCTATGGCTTCCATGATTACAAGACCGAGGGCGTCGCCAAGGACAAGCTCAAGCGCTGGAGCGACGAGCTCGGCTGGGAAACCCTGCTCAACCGCGCCGGCACCACGTTTCGCAAATTGCCCGATGCCGACAAGCAAGGCCTCGACGAGCGCAAGGCGCTCGCCTTGATGCTGGCGCAGCCCTCGATGATCAAGCGGCCGGTGCTCGATCTCGGCGGCAAATTGCTGGTCGGGTTCAAGCCGGAAATCTACGCCAAGGAAGTGGCGCCATCAGGTCGTTCCGCGCGGAAAGCTTAGCCCAATTCGATAACATCGTCCGATGCGCGGTGGCCCGCAGCGTCGGGCACGAAATCGAGGTCGATGACGGCCGTGACGATATGCACGGGCACCGCTTTGGGCTTGATAGCCATCAGGTTGGTGAGCTTGAAGCTTAACTGAATTCGATTACATCGCCGGCCGGAATGCGGCCGGGCGCGCGATGAAACAGATCGCGATCGATAACGGTGCGCAGCTTCGCGGTCGGCAACGTGTCATTTCCTCGCATCAGATTCCTGATTTCAAAGCCGCCGTCTTCGCTGATGGTCTTCAGCGATGCGATCACGTGGGTAACATCGCCACCTCGCGAGAACGGCAGCAGCAGCCGCTCATAGGCGACGATACGCCCGTAGATGTCATCGATGTCGGAGATGGTGTAGACGGGGAGGGCGCGCTTGATGCATTCGTAATAGACCGGCATCACGACGGGCGCTAATCGGGGCCCGAGAAAGTCGTCGAGATAGCGGCCTTTGCCGGTGTTGCCATAGGCGCTCGACATCCGCGTGCCGTCGCTCTGGATCAACAAGCGCGGCGGCTGCCGGGCGGTATCCAAGGTGTAATACACAAGGTCGGGAAGTTCGTCGGCGAGCCGCTCGGGCTGGTATTCCTCGATAGCTGGCATCGCCTGCGCGCGGGCGTAAAGCCGCAACCACGTGTTCAACAGATCACGCTGCTTGATCGATTTGATGATCGTGGGGTTGGCGCTTTCGAAATCCACGGCGGCAATCCGTTCTTGATGCAAACACGGTAACCATGCGCCTCCGCCGCGAATTTTTGATGAAAGCGTAAAATTGCATCGAAATACCGTTAATGGCTGCTTTCCGGGCGTTGGCAACCGGCCAAACGTCCCCCTTGCGCAATTCGACTAATGGCGAATCCGCACCCCGTGGGCGCGCCGGCGCATGCCCAGCTTTCCACCTTGCCTAATCCGACGGGTTGACGGCATATTCCGGCCGGAGGCGGCCGGGCCGGGACGGGATTTTCGAGGCGTCCCAAGAACCTGCCGGCAAGCTGAGAACGGGCCACGCGCGACGGCATGTCGGGCGCGAGGGCCGATGGGGGAAATCTGATTGGCCGATGAGTTCATTCTTGAAACCCACGGACTGACCAAGGAATTTGCGGGTTTCTTCGCCGTTCGCGGTGTCGATCTGCGGGTCCGCCGTGGCAGCATTCATGCGTTGATCGGGCCCAACGGGGCCGGCAAGACGACGTGCTTCAATCTCCTGACCAAGTTCTTGAAGCCTTCGGCCGGCCAAATTCTGTACAAGGGACGGGATATCACGGCGCTGGCGCCGGCTGACGTGGCGCGTCTCGGGCTGGTGCGCTCGTTCCAGATATCGGCGGTGTTCCCGCATTTGACGGCGCTGGAGAATGTCAGGGTCGCGCTGCAGCGCCAGCACGGGCACTCCTTCGATTTCTGGCGTTCCAAGACGGTGCTCGACCGCTTCAACGGCCGCGCGCATGAATTGCTTGACGATGTCGGCTTAAGCGAATTTGCCACCACACCGGCGGTCGAGATGCCCTATGGGCGCAAACGCGCGCTCGAAATTGCGACGACCCTGGCGCTCGATCCGGAAATGATGCTGCTCGACGAGCCGATGGCCGGCATGGGACATGAAGACATCGACAAGATCGCCGCATTGATCAAGCGGATCTCCGTGAAGTACACCATCCTGATGGTCGAACACAATCTGAACGTGGTCGCCGACCTTTCCGACATCATCACCGTGCTGACGCGCGGTCACGTGCTCGCGGAAGGCAATTATGCCGACCTTTCCAAGGATGAGCGCGTCAAGGAAGCCTATCTGGGGGCGGGTCATGCCTGATGTAAAAATGGCCGCTGCTGCCGCGACGAAGTCCCCGAAGTCCGCGTCAACATCCGCGGCAGGTACGCCGGTGCTGTCGGTTGAAAATCTCGAAGCCTGGTACGGCGAGTCTCACATCCTTCACGGCGTTAATTTCAATGTGAACGCCGGCGAGGTGGTGACGCTGCTCGGACGCAACGGCGCCGGCAAGACCACCACGCTGAAATCGGTGATGGGGATTATCGGCAAGCGCACCGGTTCGATCCGCTTCAACGACCAGGATATCATCCGGGTGTCGTCCGACAAGATTGCGCGCATGGGCGTCGCCTTTTGCCCCGAGGAGCGCGGGATCTTTGCCAGCCTCGATGTCCGCGAGAATCTGCTGTTGCCGCCGGTGGTGCGCAGCGGCGGCCTGTCGCTGGATCAGATCTTCAACCTGTTTCCGAATCTGAAGGAACGGCTGAACAGCCAGGGCACCAAATTGTCGGGCGGCGAGCAGCAGATGCTGGCGATCGCCCGAATCCTGCGTACCGGCGCGCGCTTTCTGATGCTGGACGAACCGACCGAAGGCCTCGCGCCTGTCATCATCCAGCAGATCGGCTACACCATCGCGCGGCTCAAGTCGGAAGGCTTTACCATCCTTCTGGTCGAACAGAATTTCCGGTTCGCTTCCACGGTCGCCGACCGCTTTTACATCGTCGAGCACGGCAAGATCATCGATGGTTTTGCCAACTCGGAACTGCAGGCCAATATGGACAAGCTTCACACCTATCTCGGCGTCTGAACATTATTATTTCAATCAGGATTTGCGGGAGAAAAACATGAAAAATAGAATCGCTGCTCTTTTGATTGGCACCACACTGGCGCTGGCCGCGGACGGCGGCGCCTTGGCGCAGGACAAGACCGTGAAGATCGGCGTATTGACCGATAATTCGGGACTTTATTCCGACCTCGGCGGCGCAGGGTCCACCCTGGCGGCCCAGATGGCGGTCGAGGATTCCGGGCTTGCAGCCAAGGGGTGGAAGATCGATGTGATTTCCGCCGACCATCAGAACAAGCCCGACATCGCCGTCAACATCGCGCGCCAATGGATAGACGTCGAGAAGGTCGACATCTTCATGGACGTGCTGAACTCCGGCGTTGCGCTGGCGGTCAATAATCTGGTGAAAGAGAAAAACTCCATCATGATCAATACCGGCGCGGCGTCGTCGGATCTCACCAATGCCCAATGCTCGCCGAACACGATTCACTGGGTTTACGACACCTACATGCTTGCCAACAGCACCGGACAAGCGCTGGTGAAGGCCGGTGGCGACACCTGGTACTTCCTGACTGCCGACTACGCGTTCGGCGCGGCGCTGGAGCGCGACACCACCGCGGTCGTGGTCAAATCGGGTGGCAAGGTTATTGGTGGCGTCAAGCATCCCTTGAACTCATCGGACTTCTCGTCCTTCCTGCTGCAGGCGCAGGCGTCGAAAGCCAAGATTATCGGCATGGCCAATGCCGGTGGCGACACCACCAACACCATCAAACAGGCGTCGGAATTTGGCATCGTCGCGGGAGGCCAGAAACTCGCTGGCCTTCTGCTGTTCATTACCGATGTTCACGCGCTCGGTTTGAAAGTGGCACAAGGCCTGAATTTCACCGAAACCTTCTACTGGGACTTGAACGACGGGACCCGCGCGTTTTCCAAGCGGTTCTCCGAGCGCTCGAAGAACAAGGCGCAGCCTTCGATGGTGCAGGCCGGGGTCTATTCGGGCCTCGTCCACTACTTCAAGGCGCTCGAAGCGATGGGCGGCAATCCGCACGATGGCATCAAGGTGGTCGACAAGATGAAGTCGATGCCGACCGACGATCCGCTGTTCGGCCCGGGCACGATCCGCTTGGATGGCCGCAAGATTCACCCAGCCTATCTGTTCGAGGTCAAGAAGCCGGAGGAATCCAAGGGACCGTGGGATTATTACAAGCTGATCGGCACGACCCCGGGAGACCAGGCGTTCAGGCCGTTGTCCGAGAGCGCTTGCCCTCTGGTAAAGAAGTAACAACGGTTACCCGCCGGCCATGTGCCGGCGGACTCTCGCAGGCGTTACAACAGGTTTGAGTGCGAAAGATCGATCGATGCAAGCTCTCTACGCGCAGCTTTTGGTGGGACTGATCAACGGCTCGTTCTACGCGCTGCTCAGTCTTGGGCTTGCCGTGATCTTCGGCATGCTCAACATCATCAATTTCGCGCACGGCGCGCTCTACATGATGGGGGCGTTCTGCGCGTATTTCCTGCTGAGCGTGATGAACATCGGATATTGGCCGGCGCTGATCATCGCGCCGATCGCGGTGGGTATTTTTGGCATGATCCTCGAACGCACCATGCTGCAATGGCTGTCCGGTCTCGATCATCTCTACGGGCTATTGCTCACATTCGGGATGGCGCTGATCATCCAGGGCGTGTTCCAGAATTATTTCGGCTCGTCCGGCCTGCCTTACGCGATCCCCGATGAGTTGAGGGGCGGCATGAACCTCGGCTTCATGTTCCTGCCGATCTATCGCGGCTGGGTCGTGGTGTTCTCCCTCATCGTCTGCCTGCTCACCTGGTATTTGATCGAGCGGACGCGGCTCGGCGCCAATTTGCGCGCCGCCACCGAAAATCCGACGCTGGTGCGCGCATTCGGCATCAACGTGCCCAGGATGATCACGCTGACCTATGGGCTCGGCGTCGGCCTTGCCGCGCTGGCCGGGGTGTTGTCGGCGCCGATCAATCAGGTGCGGCCGCTGATGGGCGCCGATCTGATCATCGTCGTGTTCGCGGTGGTGGTGATCGGCGGCATGGGTTCGATCATGGGGTCGATCATCACCGGCTTTGCGCTCGGCGTGGTCGAGGGATTGACGAAATACTTTTATCCGGAGGCCTCCAACACCGTGGTATTTGTCCTGATGGTGCTGGTGCTGCTGGTAAAACCTTCGGGACTGACGGGACGGGCGAGCTGACATGACGGCGATGACCGACGACACCTTACCGGTGACCCCGCGCACCCTCCGCGACGAGATGATGGCGTTCGGCGTCATGACCGTGCTGTTGGCGATCGTGCCGTTTACCGGCGTCTATCCGTTCTTCGTGATGCAGGCGCTGTGCTTTGCGCTGCTGGCCTGCGCCTTCAACCTGCTGATCGGCTATGGCGGATTGCTGTCGTTCGGTCACGCGATGTTTTTAGGCACCGCCGGCTACATCACCGCGCATGCGCTGAAGGTCTGGGGCTTTACGCCCGAGCTTGGAATTCTGATCGGCACCGCCGGCGCCGCCGGGCTTGGCGTCATCACCGGCCTCGTTGCGATCAGGCGCCAGGGCATCTATTTCGCGATGATCACGCTCGCGCTGTCGCAACTCTTGTATTTCATCTATCTGCAGACGCCATTCACCCATGGCGAGGACGGCATCCAGGGCATCCCGCAAGGCTACCTGTTCGGGGTTTTCAATCTCACCAAGCCGACGGTACTTTATTATGTTATCCTGGCCGGGTTCCTGTTCGGCTTTCTGGTGATCTTCCGGACCATCAACTCGCCGTTCGGCGAGGTGCTGAAATCGATCCGTGAAAACGAGCAGCGGGCGATTTCGCTCGGCTACAAGACCGATCAGTACAAGCTATTGGCCTATATCCTCTCCGGCACGCTGGCCGGTTTCGCAGGATCGCTCAAAGTTTTCGTCGCCCAAAATGCCTCGCTCACCGATGTGCACTGGACGATGTCCGGCGAAATCGTGCTGATGACGCTGGTCGGCGGTCTCGGTACCGTGTTCGGGCCGGTCGTCGGTGCCTTCGTGATCATCGCCATGCAGCAATATCTGGCCGGCTTCGGGCAATGGGTGACGGTGATCCAGGGCGTGATCTTCGTGGTCTGCGTGCTGACCTTCCGCCGCGGCGTGATCGGCGAGATCGCGCATTATTTCCGGCGGTCGCTGTAGGCGGGCCGGCTTCCGGAACATTTCCGGAGCCCTACAAAGCGGTGGAGACCGCTCTCAACGCGCTTTCCTCGGAGGATGGTTTATGACAGTTGTGTGACAGGCCGCTTTGGCCGGCCATTTCTACAACCATGGACCTCACCGATGCTGCGTTGGTTTCGCGCTTTTCTGCCCAAGGAGGAGCGGTTTTTCGACCTGTTCGCCCGGCATTCCCAGTCGGTCGTGCAGGTCACCCGCGAGGTGCTGACCGCGGTCCGCCGGACCTTCATCACGCCGTTCGACCGCGGCGACATCAAGAACCTGATCACCTCCATGGACGACGCCATCGACCAGATGCAGCAGACCGCCAAGGCCGTGATTCTGTTCGAGGTCCGCACCTTTGAGCCGCCGATGCGCGAAATGGGAACGCTGCTGGTCGAATGCGCCAATCTGGTCGGCCGCGCACTGCCGCTGCTGAAATCGATCGGCGACAACGTCGCCATGCTGACGGCGATCACCGAGGAAGTGACCAAGCTGGAAGGGCGCGTCGACGATCTCCACGACATCGGCTTGAAGGAGCTTTTCCTCAAGCATCGCAATGCCAACACGATGGACTTCATCGTCGGCGCCGAGATCTATGACCATCTGGAGAAAGTCGCTGATCGCTTCGATGACGTTGCGAATGAGATCAACAGTATCGTGATCGAACAGGTATAGGGCAGGGCCGCGCAGTGGATGCCACGCTTGGTCTTCCGATCCTGGTCGGATTAATCGCAGTCGCGCTGCTGTTCGACTTCCTCAACGGGTTGCACGACGCCGCCAATTCGATTGCGACCATCGTCTCGACCCGGGTGCTGCGGCCGCACTATGCGGTGCTGTGGGCGGCGTTCTTCAATTTCGTCGCCTTCCTGGTGTTCGGACTTAACGTCGCCCAAACCATCGGTACCGGGATCATCGAGCCCAGTGTCATCGATGCGCAGGTGATATTCGCAGCCCTGATTGGCGCCATCGTCTGGAACCTGATCACCTGGGGATTGGGGATACCGTCGAGCAGCTCACACGCCTTGATCGGGGGGCTGGTCGGGGGCGGGATGGCCAAGGCCGGACTTTCGGCCGCGGTCTGGAGCGGATTGTCGAAGACATTGCTCGCGATCGTGCTGTCGCCGCTGGTTGGATTTTTGCTGGCGCTGGTGCTGGTCGCGATCGTGTCCTGGGCGTCGGTGCGCTCGACGCCATTCGCGGTCGATCGTGCCTTCCGTATCCTGCAATTCGCCTCGGCCTCGATGTATTCGCTCGGGCATGGCGGCAACGATGCGCAGAAGACCATGGGCATCATCGCGGTGCTGCTCTATTCGCAAGGGTATCTCGGGTCAGAATTTTCAGTGCCGTTCTGGGTGGTGCTGGCCTGCCAGGCGGCGATGGCGTTGGGCACCCTGATGGGCGGCTGGCGGATCGTCCGCACCATGGGATTGCGGATCACGAAGCTAACGCCGATGCAGGGATTTTGCGCCGAGACCGGCGGCGCCGCGACGCTGTTCATGGCGACCTGGCTCGGGGTTCCCGTTTCCACCACGCACACCATCACCGGCGCCATCGTCGGTGTCGGCGCGGCGCGGCGGGTCTCGGCGGTGCGCTGGAACGTGGCAAGTTCGATCGTCTATGCCTGGGTGATCACGATTCCGGCCGCGGCCGGCGTCGCGGCAATGGCGTACTGGTCGGTGGCGTTATTGCGAATACCCCACTGATTTGGGTTTGGCCGTGGAATCCCTATATGAGATGGCGGTGTTCCTGCTTGATCCGCCCCGATTTCCCTGCCAAACGCTCGCGCAATGACCGACCTTGCCCTCACTGCCGAATCGCCGTCCCGCTCGCCGCTTGCCGCTGAGGTCGCACGGCGGCGGACCTTTGCCATCATCTCGCATCCCGATGCCGGCAAGACCACGCTGACCGAGAAATTGCTGCTGTTCGGCGGCGCCATCAATCTCGCCGGCCAAGTCAAGGCCAAGGGCGAACGGCGTAACACCCGCTCCGACTGGATGAAGATCGAGCGCGATCGCGGCATCTCGGTCGTGACTTCCGTCATGACCTTCGAATTCGAGGGCCTGGTGTTCAATCTCCTGGACACCCCGGGCCACGAAGACTTTTCCGAGGACACCTACCGCACCCTGACCGCGGTCGACTCCGCTGTGATGGTGATCGACGCTGCGAAAGGCATCGAAGCGCGGACGCGAAAACTGTTCGAGGTCTGCCGGCTCCGGGACATTCCCATCATCACCTTCATCAACAAGATGGACCGCGAGAGCCGCGACACCTTCGATCTCCTGGACGAAATCGAAAAGACCCTGGCGCTCGACACCACGCCGATGACCTGGCCGGTTGGGCGTGGCCGCGATTTTCTCGGCACCTATGACGTCGCGACCGGCGGCGTGCGGCTGCTCGAAGGCGGCGGCGCCAAGACGGGTGCCGCGCAACAGATCGACATCGGCGATCTCGCCGGCCGCAATGCCAATCTCGACGTCGGCGCGATCAAGGACGAACTCGCTCTGGTGTCGGAAGCCTGCAAGCCGTTCGAGCTCGAAGCATTTCGCGAGGGCCATCTGACGCCGGTGTATTTCGGCAGCGCGCTGCGCAATTTCGGCGTCGGCGATTTGCTCGAAGGCCTGGGGCGTTTTGCGCCGCCGCCGCGCGCGCAGGAATCCAACCTGCGCAAGGTCGAGGCTGCGGAGCCGCGCATGAGCGCCTTCGTGTTCAAGATCCAGGCCAATATGGATCCGAACCATCGCGACCGCATCGCGTTCGCGCGGCTGTGCTCCGGCAAACTTAGCCGCGGCATGAAGGCAAAACTGGTGCGCACCGGCAAGAACATGTCGCTCTCCAGCCCGCAATTCTTCTTCGCGCAGGATCGCGCGCTGGCGGACGAGGCCTTTGCCGGCGACGTGGTCGGCATTCCCAACCACGGAACCTTGCGGATCGGCGACACCCTGACCGAAGGCGAGGAACTGACGTTCGTCGGTGTGCCGAGCTTTGCGCCGGAAATCGTCCGCCGTGTCAGGCTGACCGATGCGATGAAGGCGAAGAAGCTCAAAGAGGCACTGCAGCAGATGTCGGAGGAGGGCGTGGTGCAGGTGTTTCGGCCGCGCGACGGCGCGCCGGCGCTGGTCGGCGTGGTCGGCCCGCTGCAGCTCGACGTGCTCAAGGCCCGGCTCGATGCCGAATATGCGCTGCCGGTGGAATTCGAGGTCAGCGAGTTCCAGCTGGCGCGCTGGATTTCGTCCGACGATCGCAAGAAGCTCGACGCGTTCATCGCCGCCAACGGTTCCGGCGTCGCCGACGACGTCGATGGCGATCCGGTGTTTCTCGCCAGGAACGAATTCTATCTCGGCTAC
>WNFA01003038.1_pt1 | contig 13928 bp, 9 predicted proteins | sample 5400481 | NCBI WGS metagenome assembly WNFA01 (sample SAMN13153340, study PRJNA577476) | soil metagenome | isolation source: 120 cm saprolite under Douglas fir tree site 2 hole 1 replicate 2 | place: USA:California | collected 2015-04-18 | reverse complement strand
CTCTCGATCTGCCGCTCGATTATCGAAGCCCATGGTGGGCGGCTGTGGGCGACCAGGTGCGAGCCGCGGGGTGCTCTCTTTCAGTTTACGATCCCCGCTGACTGAGCCGCCATCCGTGATCGATGTCGCTTATTGGCACCTTCCGGACGAGGCGGTCAGCAGAGGCAAAGTCCGGTCATTGGGCATGACGGACATGTCAAGAACGTGCCCTTACCGCCGAATTAGGCGTCTACACGCATAAATCTAAATACATATAATAATATCTGTAAGATGTAATTTGGCGAATTGAATGGGGTTAAACCATTGCGGCGGCGAGAAATTCTTCCAGAATTACCTCCAGATTTCCGTGGTTTTGACCCCCAAAACTGGCCCAGAAGCCGGCGCGAGCTCAATCCCGGCGGAACACGAGGGCGCCGGCCCAGCCGGTCAACAGCGCCAGCGTGGCGGTGGCGAGCCCGTAGGCGAGCCCATGCTCGCGCGCGGCGCTGGCGATGAACTGCTCGAAACCGACCTTCACGATCTCGATCGCCGAAGTCTGGCGCGCCAGCAGGACGCCATCGGCGAACAGTTTCACGTCGACTTCGTAATTGCCGATGGGCGCATTGGCCGGCAGCTCGATGGCGGCACGAAACAGCTCGGGGGTCAGGAAGGTGACCGCATTCGCCTCTTCGCGGTAAAGCCCGTGCTCCCGATTGAGTCGCAGGAAAGCCGCGCGGAATGCGTCCGTTGCCGGGTCGTCCGCGGCATCGGAAGCCATCGGCGTCCGCGCGGCCCCGATCTGCAATCGCTGCAGCGCGTCGGCGCGGGCGATTGCCGCCAGCGACCGGTTGGAGAGCACCGCCAGATAGGCCGGAACGTCGAAGAACGTCCGCGATCGCGCATTGACCCAGACCCCGAGCACCCGTTGCTTCTGCCGGGTGACGACCTCCTGTCGCGGCCCGGTAACCGTCACGACCACGTCGTACCCGCTGCGCCGGGTCGCCGATGCGGCATCGCGCTCGATCACGCCGAACAGCACCGGCTCGGCTCCGGTAAAGCTCGAATTGATCAACACGCGGTGGGCGGAGAGCGAGACCACCAGACGCTCCGCATGGGCCGGAACGGCCGCCGCGAGTGCGGCCAGAGCCGCCGCGAACCCGGTGAGACGCCAGAACCTCATAGTCGGCCCTCGATCGGACGCAGCGAGAACAACTCGTCCGGCTGCAGCACGAGGTCGAACGCGAACCGCAGGCCCACCAGCAGCACGAGAATGCCGAGCAGCAGTCGGAGCTGCTCGCCGCGGATCTTCTGCCCGGCGCGGGCCCCGAATTGCGCGCCGATCACCCCACCCACCATCAGGATCAGGGCGAGCACGACGTCGACCAGATGGTTGGTGCCGGCATGCATCACCGTCGCCCCCGCCATGGTGACGAGGGTGAGGATCATGGAGGTGCCGATCACCACCCCCGTCGGCACGCGCATCAGATAGATGAGCGCCGGGACCAGCAGGAAGCCGCCGCCGATGCCCATGATGGCGCCGATGAAGCCGATGCCGAAACCGATCACCCACAGCGGAATCACCGACACGTAGATCTTCGACTGCTTGAAGCGCACCTTGATGGGCAGGCCGTGGATCCAGGTGTGGCTTCCGGGGCGGCGGATGTCGGCGGGTTTGCCGCTCCGCGCCCGCGCGATCGCCCGCAGTCCCTCGACGATCATCATCGACCCGACTGCGCTGAGCAGCGTGAGGTAGGAAAGCCCGATCGTGAGATCGAGCTGACCGACGGTGCGCAGGATCGAGAACAGCCACACCCCCGTCATGGTGCCCAGGATGCCTCCGATCAGCAGCATCGAGGCCAAGGCGAAGTCGAGCGCGCGCCGGCGCCAATAGGCGATCACTCCGGAGAAGGACGAAGCCGCAATGTGGCTGGCGACGCTCGCGACCGCGACCGCCGGCGAGATGCCGACGAAGATCAGCAGCGGGGTCATCAGGAACCCGCCGCCGATGCCGAACATGCCGGAGATGAAGCCGACCGCGATTCCCATCGCGAAGAGGAGGAACACGTTGACCGGCAAGTCGGCGATCGGAAGGTAGATCTCCACGAGCTTGTCCGCCGGAAGCGTACCGGCTTCGCGGGGTCGTGAGGGGTCCGGCGGACGGCTCGCAATCCGCGAATTCGGTACTCGAGTGGTTGGCAGCCCTTGCCGCCCCTGTTGACCGGCAATGGCCGATGGATGTGAGACCGATCGTGTCGAACCGCAGCCCTAGCAGCTTGATGCTTGCAAGCAAATCCCCCGCAACGAGCTTTTCGGCCGGTGCCGGTCGCCGCCGTGCCGCTCAGACCGATCCGGAGGCTCCGGTCCGGCGTCCGGGCTTCGATTTCGCCGATGGGGCGATCGGGAGCGCGCGGTCCTTGTCGCCGCCCGGCGCCTCGACCTTGGTCGCCTTGTCCGGTTCGGGATCGGCGGTCCAGGTCTGCACGGCAAGTCGCGCCGCGACCAAGGATTGCGGGTCGAGCCGCGCCGCGACTTCGTCGCGTTTCTTGCTGGCGTCCTTGTCGCCCTGTTGGGCGGCGAGCGCGAACCACTTGTAGGATTCCGCGAGATTTTGCTCGACCCCGACGCCGCGCGCATACAGGATGCCGAGATTGTATTGGCTGTCGCCGACGCCGTGATCGGCAGCCTTTTGGAACCATTCCGACGCGGCCCTGTAATCCGGGCTGCCTTCGAGGCCGACCGTGTAGAGCACGGCGAGATTGTGCATGGCTTTGGCATTGCCCTGCTGCGCGGCGGCCAGATAAAGCCGGCGTGCCTCCATCACGTCCTTTTTCACGCCCTGGCCTTTTTCATAGAGGCTGCCGAGACGGTATTGCGCGGGAGCAAGCCCGTGATCCGCCGCGCGCGCGAGCCAATGCGCGGCGTCCTCGAAGTTCTGTGGTGGGCCGCGGCCCTCGGCGAACCGCACGCCGATCTCGTATTCGGCCGCGGGATTTCCGGCGACGGCCGCCGCGCGCAATGCCGAATTGCCGATCGCGTTCGGCAGCGTTTCGGCAGCATTGGGTGCGGGCTCCCGGGCAGCGCGCTGGCCGGCAAGCCTAGCCGCATCGGCCTGGGGCGGAGAGAGCGAGCCGGTGACCTCGCTGGTTTGCAGGCCGGGGTTTGCGGCGGGCCCGGAGAGGACGCGCTGGTCCGCTGGCGGCAGCACGCTGCGGTCCGGCACCGGCGAGAGCAGAAGCTCCTCACCCGTGGCGCTCGCCGGCTGGCGAGCACCGGGCGGTCCGCTCTCCGGCACGACCGGATCGGGTGTGAGCGCCGCGCGCGATTCGCTTGGAGCGGGCGCGGCCGCCGCTCTCGCGTCGGCGGCCGCAGACGGGGTTGTCTCGGAAGCCGAACGGGGTGATTCGGTACGAACGGAATCTTTCAGCCTCGGCAGCGGCAGGAGATGGCCGTTGACGATGACATGCAAGCTTCCGGCCCCGAACAGCAGCACGCCCGCCGCAATCATGAGGGGGCGCCGGCGGTTTGCCACGGCGGCGGCGATTCCGCCCGCAGCCCGCGACCGCACCCCTGTCGGATCGGCCGGATCCGCACTTTCCGCGGCCGCGGCCTGGGCGGCGCGCCGCGCGGCGGCGATGAAGTTCGCCTTTGCGGCTGGTTCTGCGGGAGCTGCGTTCGTCAGGGCCGCTTCGGAGGCGGCGATCCGCGTGGCGGCGGACGACGGGGTGCGTGTGTGCGGCGCTCCGGACCCGGGCTCGAGAGGGTGATCCGCCGGCAAATCGCAATCGATCGGCAGGTGCTCGGGCGCCAGTTTGGGGGCGGGGGGGTTCACCGGCGCGAGCGAACCGGAACCCGACCGTGAGCCCGACGGAACGCGAGTCTCTTGCGGCTCGGCCGAGGTCCGAACCCCGGCGCGCACGCCGGTCTCGACGATGGCAAGCCGGTCGACCAGACGCCCCAGGGTGTCGCGGACGGTCTCGAGCCCATCCTCGGTACGGTGATCGGTTTCGGCCTGGTTCGCCCGGAACTCGACAAGCTCCTGTTTGAGCGCGTCGATCTCGATTCCCGTTGCGGCGGAATCCTCGAGCATCTCGCCGGCCATGGTCCTTGCGGCGCGCTCTGCTTCTCCGACCGCGGCGGCGCGGGTCTCCTTGAGCTGGAACATCAGGTCGACGATGTTCCGCTCGATCGCGCCGAGGCTTCCCATTACGCCGGAATCCGCGAGCATCTCGCCGGCGACGGTTCTCACCGCGCGCTCTGCTTCGTCGACGGCGGCGGCGCGGGTCGCTTTGAGCTGGAACATCACGTCGGCAATGCTCCGCTCGATGGCCGCGAGGCTGTCGAGGCGAGCGTCGGACGCATCGAGCTTTTGCGCCAGCTCGAGCATCTTGCTCTCGATCCGTTCGAAGGCGGTGCGATCGGCGCCCCAGGTTGCGGCGGCGTCGGCCGCATCGGCAGGACGATGCAGCGTCTCGATCTGCTCGGTGATATGGCGCAGCTGCTGCTCGAGCCGTGAAAAGTCCTGGGCGCCGGCAGTTTCCGCATCGAGCTCGCGCTGGCGCGCGGAGATTTCCGCAAGGGCGTTGCTCAATCCTGCGGCCCGGTCGCGAGGCGCGTCGCGCAGACCAAGCGCCCGGTCGACCGCGGCGTCGTGGGTTGCGGTAATCGCTCCCAGCCGGTCGAGCCTGGAATCGAGATCCCGGATCACGTCGGCGAGCCGCTGGGTCGCGGCCGGGCTTTGCGGAACGATCTCGCGAAGGATCGAGGCCAGCCGGGCCTCGGCGGCGTGCAGCGGCGTTGCGATCTCCGGGGCCGAGCGGCTCGACGTGCCCTCGTGCCACGCCTGGGCTTCGTTGCCGCACCGCATCAGCTGATCGATGCGAAGGGCAAGCGCGTCGAGACGTTCGCCGAGGACCGTGAGGACGTCGTCCTCGGGACGACGGTCGTACGCATCCAGTCCGCGGCCGCCGGCGCGGACCCCGGCATCGGCCGCCGTGTCGAGGATCGCGGAGTTGAGCCATTCCGCCAGCGACAGTCCGGACCGGCGAGCTGCCTCGCGCGCCGCCTCCAGCGTTTCCGGCCGAAATGGTCGCGTGTTCCACGCGGCGCCTGACGTCATGCTCACACCCGCACTGTCGTCGCGACAGGAGGCGCAGGGCGAATGCCCGTGGATCCGGCGCTGGTGAACAACAGGTTGAAGCTGGCTCGGCCCCTCGTCCTCAGGTCCGACTTTTCCCCGTTGGGGTAAACATGCGGTTAACGAATGCTTCGCCTCGAGAATTTCGCCTCTCGGTATGGCTCGCCCGACCCGTGGTCGAGGAAATATTCGGCCTCGGAAATCAACGCGTCCGACGTGACGTGCTTCGAGCAGAACAGGCAAGCATGCGCTCGCGGGTTCGACACATGGCTACGTGCTCGAAGGCTGCTGGATCATTGTTTCCGGCAATCGGCTGCAGCGACGCCAATACCCGCAAGGCTCACCTCGGTCTGCGAGCATCCATTGTAAACCGGCGTCGGCCCCGCGCGAGAGAGCTCAAGGTCCGGCGATACACGATCGTAAACGGCTAGTCGGCTTCGCGGGCTTCTGAGCAGATCTGCAGGGTCGCGAGCGCGCTCAGCGTCGTGGCATTGGGGCAATAGTCCCGCCATTCCTGCCAGGCCGGATCGCGGCCTTGCTCCTCCAGGTCGACCGCGCAGCGGTCGCGCACGCCGCACAGGGCGCAGACCCGTTGCAGATCTCGGAAGGTCGCCGGTTCCGACTGGGCAAGCGAGATCGGTTCAAGATGTAGCGCCGCCATGCGCTCGGCCAACAACTCGCGTTCGTCGGGATGGCTCACGAGATTTTGCAGTTCGAAGCTCGACAGTCCCAGTTCCTGGGCAATGCGCTCCACCTCGGCGGCACCGGCGCATTGCAGCTCGAAGCCACCCTTGCGAGCCGTGTTCCAATTCCGATACCAGCGGCTCAGCGTGCTCACGATCGGCCAATGTCGAGGAGGGGCTGCCATGCGGAATTCCTCCTGTAGGGAACGACGTGGAAAGTAGCGCATGGGCGCCGGCGGGACGCCTTGACCTAGGTCAAAACTCCTTTCGCTGCAGCCGCCCGAACGGCGTAGAAATTTCTGGACCGGAGCTTTACGTTTACGTAAACGTCATATATATGCTGCCCGGGGTCGGCAAAACCGCCGGCCCGTGAAGCGCACGCGAGCAGGCCCGTGAAGCCCGAACTCAATTCCGACCGCCGGTCCGGCCGCAATCCGAGGCCCGTCATTCCCGATCTCGCTGCCGGCTTCGACGCCGGCGCGGCAGGGCGGGAAATCTTCACGATCCGGGAGTTGACAAAGGAATTCGGCATCAGCGCCCGGACCCTGCGCTTCTACGAGGAGAAGGGATTGATCGCGCCCCGCCGCAACCGGCAGGGGCGGCTCTACGGCCGGCGTGACCGTGCACGGCTCAAATACGTGCTGATGGGCAAGGCGGTCGGCTTCTCGCTCGAGGAAGTCCGGCAGATGCTGGATCTCTACGATCTCGGCGACGGCCAGGTGACGCAGCTGCGGGTCGCGCTGGGCAAGTTCAAGCAACAGATCGGCCGGCTGCGGCGCCAGAAGTCGGAGATCGAGCGGGCCATCGTCGAGCTCAGCCGCGCCGGCAAGGCGGTCGAAACCATGCTCGCCGCGCGCGGGCAGGCCGGAACGTGAATGCCGGGGCGCCCGGCCGAGTCGGCCGGGCAAGCGCACCCGAAGATAGGAGCATCCCATGCCGATCTATAAGGCACCCGTCGAGGACGTGCTGTTCCTCTTGAACGACGTGTTTCATATCGAGCGCTACAACAACCTGCCGGGGTTCGCGGAAGCCTCGCCCGATCTCGTCGAGGCGATCCTCGGGGAAGCGGCGAAGTTCTGCGAAGAGGTCTTGAGCCCGCTCAATCGTGTCGGCGATGCCGAGGGCTGCACGCGTCACGACGACGCCAGCGTCACGACGCCCAAGGGATTCAAGGAGGCCTACCGGCAGCTCACCGACGGCGGCTGGATCGGCATTTCGGCGCCCGTCGAGTTCGGCGGCCAGGGGCTGCCGGCGGTGATGACCGAGATCGTCAACGAGTTCCTCTGCTCTGCCAATATGGCGTTCGCGATGTATTCCCTGCTCACCCAGGGCGCGATCTCCGCGCTCTACGTGCATGGCTCGCCCGAGCAGAAGGCGATGTACCTGCCGCCCATGATCGCCGGAAAATGGACCGGCACGATGAATCTCACCGAAGCGCATTGCGGCACCGATCTCGGGCAATTGCGCAGCAAGGCGGTTGCCCAACCGGACGGCTCGTATCGCATCACCGGCACGAAAATCTTCATCTCGGCCGGCGAGCACGATCTCGCGGAGAACATCGTGCATCTCGTGCTGGCGCGGATCGAGGGCGCGCCCGCGGGGGTCAAGGGCATCTCGCTGTTCGTGGTGCCGAAGTTCTTGCCGAATCCCGACGGCACGCTGGGCAAGCGCAACGGCGTCTCCTGCGGCTCGATCGAGGAGAAGATGGGCATTCACGGCAATTCCACCTGCGTCATGAATTACGACGGCGCGATCGGCTGGCTCGTCGGCGAGGCCAATCGCGGGCTCAATGCCATGTTCACGATGATGAACGGCGCCCGCCTCGGCGTCGGCGTGCAGGGGCTCGCGCAATCCGAGGTCGCCTATCAGAATGCTGCCGCCTATGCCAAGGAGCGCCTGCAGGGCCGCTCCTTGAGCGGGACGAAATTCCCGGACAAGGCCGCGGATCCGATCATCGTCCACCCCGACGTTCGCCGCACCCTGCTGAGCATCCGATCGTTCAATGAAGCCGCCAGAGCTTTCGTCGTTTGTACCGCGCTCCAGGCCGACGTCGTCCATCGCGCCGAGGACGACGCGGCGCGGCGAACCGCAGACGACTACATGGGCCTGATGACGCCGGTCATCAAAGGCGTGCTCACCGATACCGGCTTCGCCAACGCAGTGATGGCGCAGCAGGTGTTCGGGGGCCACGGCTACATCCGGGAATCCGGCATGGAGCAATTCGTGCGCGACGCGCGCATCGCCATGATCTACGAGGGCGCCAACGGGATTCAGGCGCTCGATCTGGTCGGACGCAAGCTCGGCAAGGACGGCGGCCGTGCCGTCATGGCGTTTTTCGCCGAGGTAAAAGGCTTTCTCGAAGAGCACGCACAGGACCAGACCCTGCAGCCCCACCTCGGTCCGCTCGGCGAATCCTTTGACCATCTACAGCAGGCGACGATGTGGTTCATGCAGAACGCGTTGAGCAACCCCGATAACGCCGGGGCCGGTGCAACCGACTACATGCATCTGTTCGGCCTCGTCGTGCTGGGCTATATGTGGGTACGCATGGTCGCGGCGGCGCAGCAAAAGCTTGCCGCCGGCGCCGACGGCGCGACGCAGCGCCTCGATGCCAAGCTTGTCGCCGCCCGTTTCTACATGGACCGCATGCTGCCGGAGACCGCGGCGCAGCTTGCCCGCATCCAATCCGGCGCCGCGAGCACGATGGCGCTCCCGGCGGAGGCGTTCTAACCCGAGCCGCGCCCTCAGGGCGGGCCAGCCTGCCGGGAAACTGATTTTGCCGATCTGGAAAGCAACCGCGACGCTCGTCGCTGTGGAGGAAGCAAATGGCCGATGCATTCATTTATGACCACGTCCGCACCCCGCGCGGCCGCGGCAAGGCCGACGGGTCGCTGCACGAAGTCACCGCGCTCAATCTCGCCAGCCAGGCGCTTGCCGCGATCCGCGACCGCAACGGGCTCGACACTTCCCTGGTCGAAGACGTGGTGCTCGGCTGCGTCGATCCGATCGGCGAGGCGGGCGGCGATATTGCCCGCGCCGCCGCGCTTCACGCGGGCTACGGCGACGGCGTGCCGGGCATTCAGATCAACCGGTTCTGCGCCTCCGGGCTCGATGCCGTCAATTTCGCTTCCGCCCAGGTCATGGCGGGCCAGCACGACATGACGATCGGCGGCGGGGTGGAATCCATGAGCCGGGTCGGCATCGGCGCTTCCGGCGGCGCCTGGCCGATGGATCCTTCGCTGGCGGTTCCCGCCTATTTCATGCCGCAGGGAATTTCCGCGGATCTGATCGCGACCAAATACGGATTCTCCCGCGACGACGTCGATGCCTATGCGGTCGAGAGCCAGAAGCGCGCGGCGCAGGCCTGGGACGAAGGCCGGTTCAAGCGATCGGTCGCCCCGGTCAAGGACGTCAACGGGCTCACGATCCTGGCCAAGGACGAGCACATGCGGCCGTCGACGACCATGCAGTCGCTGGCGCAGCTGCAGCCCGCGTTCGTGCAGATCGGCGAGTTCGGCGGGTTCGACGCCGTGGCGATCCAGGCGCATCCCGAGGTGGAGACGGTCAATCACGTGCATCATGCCGGCAATTCGTCCGGCATCGTCGACGGCGCCGCCGCGATTCTGATCGGCAGCAAGCGCGCGGGCCGCCGCGCCGGGCTCGAGCCGCGTGCGCGAATCAAGGCGTTCGCCAACATCGGCTCCGAGCCCGGCATCATGCTCACCGGGCCGGTCGACGTGACGAAGAAGCTGCTCAAGAAAGCCGGCATGACGCTCGCCGACATCGATCTGATCGAGATCAACGAGGCGTTCGCGTCCGTGGTGCTGCGCTACATGCAGGCGTTCGATCTCGACGCCGAAAAAGTCAACGTCAACGGCGGAGCCATCGCCTTGGGGCATCCGCTCGGTGCCACCGGCGCCATGATCCTCGGCACCGCGCTCGACGAGCTCGAGCGCCGGGATCTCGCGACCGCGCTGGTGACGCTGTGCATCGGCGCCGGCATGGGAACCGCGACGATCATCGAGCGGGTGTGAAATATTCGACCGCGCCGTTACGCACGGCACGGACCGCAATGCGAGAATTCGCGCAATTATCGAACGAGAGAGCTCACGATGTCCTTCACCAATTTCAAGTTCGACGTCGACGCCGACGGCATCGCGCTGGTCACCTGGGACATGCCGGGCCGCTCGATGAACGTGATCGACGCAAAAGTCGGTCAGGAGCTCGATGCCATCATCGAGCGGGTCAAGAGCGATGCCGGCATCAAAGGCGCGGTCGTCACCTCGGGCAAGGACAGCTTCAGCGCCGGCGCCGATCTGAGCTTCTTGGAATCGCTGAACCAGGTTTTCAGCGAGATCGCCAAGCGCGACGGCGAGGAGGCGGCGACTGCGCGGCTGTTCGAGCAGGTCCGGAACCTCTCGCTCTTGTTCCGGCGGCTCGAAACCTGCGGCAAGCCGTGGGCCGCCGCCATCAACGGCACCGCGCTCGGCGGCGGGTTCGAGCTTTGCCTCGCCTGTCATTACCGGGTCGCGGCGGACAATCCCAAGACCCGCGTCGGGCTGCCCGAGATCAAGGTCGGGCTGTTCCCGGGCGGCGGCGGCACGCAGCGCCTTGCTCGCATGCTGGCGCCCGCCGACGCGCTGCAGCTGCTGCTCAAGGGAGATCAGATCCGGCTCGATCGCGCCAAGCAGATGAAGCTCGTCGACGCCATCGTGCCCGCCGCGGATCTCATCAAGACCGCCAAGGACTGGGTCAAGGCGGGCGGCAAGGCCAAGGCGCCGTGGGACGTCGAAGGCTTCCGGCTGCCGGGCGGAGCGGTGTTCTCCAAGGCCGGGATGATGACGTTCCCGGCCGCGAACGCCATCTACCGGCGCGAGACCTACGACAACTATCCGGCGGCGCGGGCCGTCCTGCAGTGCGTCTATGAGGGCCTGCAGCTTCCCATGGACCCGGCGCTGCGGGTCGAGTCGCGCTATTTCGCGAAGATCCTGCGCTCGCCCGAGGCTGCGGCGATGATCCGTTCCCTCTTTTTGTCGATGCAGGAGCTCAACAAGGGCGCGCGTCGGCCGGCGCATGTGCGAAAAACCAAGCTCGACCGCGTCGGCGTCATCGGCGCCGGTTTCATGGGCGCGGGCATCGCCTATGTGACCGCCCAGGCCGGGATCGAGGTCGTGCTGATCGATCGCGATCAGCAGACCGCGGAAAAAGGCAAGGCCTATTCCGAGAAGCTGATCGGCGACCAGGTCGCCAAGGGCCGCGTCAGCGCCGCGGATCGCGACGCGCTGCTTTCCCGCATCAAGCCGACCGCCGATTACGGCGAGCTCGCCGGCTGTGATCTCGTGGTCGAAGCGGTGTTCGAGGACCGCGCCGTCAAGGCCGAGACCATCGCCCGGGCCGAGGCCGCGATCGGCGCCGGCGTGGTGTTCGGGTCCAATACGTCGACCTTGCCGATCACCTCGCTCGCCAAGGAATCCAAGCGGCCGGCGCAGTTCATCGGCGTTCACTTCTTCTCGCCGGTCGAGAAGATGATGCTGGTCGAGATCATTTTGGGCAAGAAGACCGGCGAGGAGGCGCTTGCGGTGGCGCTCGACTACGTGCGGGCGATCCGCAAGACGCCGATCGTGGTCAACGATTCGCGCGGGTTCTTCACCTCGCGCGTGGTCGGCACCTACATCCGTGAAGGCCATCTGATGCTCGCCGAAGGCGTGCCGGCGGCGATGATCGAGAACGTCGGGCGCATGGCCGGCATGCCGGTCGGTCCGCTGTCGCTCAACGACGAGGTTGCGGTCGATCTCGCCTGGAAGATCCTAAAGGCGACGGAGGCCGATCTCGGGGAGAAGGCGATCGACCCGCGGCAGAAGGCGCTGCTCGAGGCGATGGTCGAGAAGCGCGGCCGGTTCGGGCGCAAGAACCGCAAGGGCTTCTACGATTATCCCGAGAAGGGGCCCAAGCGATTGTGGCCGGGCCTCGCCGATCTGCAGGCCGAGAAGCTCGATCCCGACACGATCGACATCACTGAGCTCAAGCACCGGCTGCTGGCGATCCAGGCGCTGGAGACGGCGCGCTGTTTCGAGGAAGGCGTGCTCACCGACGTGCGCGAAGCCGACGTCGGCGCCATCCTGGGCTTCGGCTTTGCTCCCTATACGGGCGGCCCGTTGTCGTGGGTCGACACGATGGGAGCCAAGAAATTCGTCGAGCTCTGCAAGGCGCTGGAGAAGAAATACGGCGCCCGGTTCAAGCCGGCGAAGCTGCTCGTCGAAATGGCCGGCAAGGGCGAGAGTTTTTATCGCCGCTTTGCGCCCGGGAGCAAACGCGCGGCGGCGTGAGCCGACGACGGATTATGGACGACCGACGGCACATCGTCTGTCGTTCTTCCGTCTGGCTTCCGCTTTTGCCGACCCGCGTGTAAGGTCGCGGCCCTTTTTGGCCGGAACTCCTGCATGGCTCGCGATCAGGTCGACATGACGCCGGTCGAGAGGCGCGACGATCTCGTCCGCTGGCTCGAACAAGGCGTCAAGCCGAAGGCGGGCTTCCGGGTTGGCACCGAGCACGAGAAATTCGCCTTCACCAAGGATCGGCATGCGCCCGTTCCCTATGACGGCGCGCGCAGCATCCGCGCCCTGCTCGAGGGCATGCAGATGCTGCTCGGCTGGGAACCGATCATCGAAGCTGGAAACATCATCGGGCTTTTCGACGTCACCGGAGGCGGCGCGATCACGCTGGAGCCCGGCGGGCAGTTCGAACTGTCGGGCGCCGCGGTCGAGACGCTGCACGAGACCTCGACCGAGCTCATGGCGCATCTGGCGCAGCTGCGCGAAGTGGCACGGCCGCTCGGCATCGGCTTCCTGGGCATGGGCATGACGCCGAAATGGTCGCGCGCCGAGATGCCGGTCATGCCCAAGGGCCGCTATCGCATCATGACCGCCTACATGCCGAAAGTCGGCGGTCACGGCCTCGACATGATGTACCGCACCTCAACGGTGCAGGCGAACCTCGATTTCTCTTCCGAAGCCGACATGGTCGAGAAGCTGCGCGTCGGGCTCGCGCTGCAGCCGATCGCGACCGCGATGTTCGCCAACTCGCCGTTCACCGAGGGCAAGCCCAACGGCTTGCTCTCGTTCCGCTCGCAGATCTGGCTCGACACCGATAAGGACCGCACCGGCATGCTGCCCTGGGCCTTCGAGCCCGGCATGGGCTTCGAGCGCTGGGTCGATTATGCGCTCGACGTGCCGATGTATTTCGTCAAGCGCGGCGATCGCTATATCGACGCCGCCGGTCAATCGTTCCGCGATCTGCTCGCCGGCAAGCTGCCGGCGCTGCCCGGCGAGCGCGCCACGCTGTCGGACTGGGCGAACCATTTGAGCAGCATTTTTCCGGAGGTGCGGCTCAAGCGCTATCTGGAGATGCGCGGCGCCGACAGCGGGCCGTGGCACCGGCTGCCGGCGCTGCCGGCGTTCTGGGTCGGATTGCTGTACGACGATCGCTCGCTCGATGCCGCGTGGGATCTGGTCAAGCACTGGTCGGCCGAGGCGCGGCAACAGCTGCGCGAGGACGTGCCGCGGCTCGGCTTCAAGGCCACGATCGCCGGCCGAACCGCGCTCGATCTCGCGCGGGAATGTCTCGCGCTTGCGCGCGCCGGGCTTGCGCGCCGCGCCCGGCGCAATGCCGAGGGCAGCGACGAGACCCGCTATCTCGAGCCGATCCGATCCTTCGTCGAGCGCGGCGTCACCCCGGCCGAGGAGTTGCTCGAAAAATTTCACGGCTCCTGGCGCGGCTCGGTCGAGCCGGCGTTCGAGGAACAGGAATCGGGGGCCGGTAAATAATTCGCAGCGCCGGTGCTGCTCGCCGCCGGTTGAGCGGGAGCAATGGCCCGAGGGCAGCTTCATAGCGCACAATTCGAGGCTCCGCTCGTGAAGCTTGAATCACGTTCACGCCGGCGCGATCAACACCGAACCAATTTCCGCAATTACCCGCGAACCAGACATGCTGCAGACGTGGCGGAACCGACGCGAATGACCCAATGTATGGTCCGGCCGTGCGTCGCAAGAGGTTTTCGTCGATCTGGCGGATTTGCGGTCTTGCATCAATGTATCCGGCCTCTGATTGGAGCGAGTTGTGCTCCGGGCCACCAT
>WNFA01003036.1_pt1 | contig 13932 bp, 15 predicted proteins | sample 5400481 | NCBI WGS metagenome assembly WNFA01 (sample SAMN13153340, study PRJNA577476) | soil metagenome | isolation source: 120 cm saprolite under Douglas fir tree site 2 hole 1 replicate 2 | place: USA:California | collected 2015-04-18 | reverse complement strand
TCGCGATCGCGGCATTGCTGCGAACCCGCGCCGGCGCCCCGCCGCTCGCTCCCGACCCGGCGCGCGACACCGCCGACGACCTCCTGCGCATGGTCCATGGCGAGCCGGTTGTGCCGGTTATGGCCGAGGCGCTCGATGCCTATTTCACCGCGGTCATCGATAATGGCCTCAATACTTCGGCCTTTACCGCCCGGATCATCGCCTCGAGCCAGGCTTCCCTGGTATCGGCCGCGCTCGGCGCCTATTGCGCGTTTACCGGGCCGCTCCATGGCGGCGCGCCGGGGCCGACCCTCGACATGCTCGATGAGGCGGCGGCGAGCGGCGATGTCGCCGTCTGGGCCGAGGAGAAGCTCGCCGCGGGCGAGCGGCTGATGGGGTTCGGCCATCGCGTGTTCCGGCTCGGCGATCCGCGCGCCCAGCTGTTGCGCGCCGCGCTGGAGCGGCTGGCTGACCGACTCGGCCCCGGTGCGGGGCGGCTGGCCTTCGCCGCCGAGGTCGAGCGCGCGGTCGGCGCCGCCTTCGCTCGCCTCAAGCCGGACCGCCCGCCGTTGCAGCCCAATGTCGAGATCAATGCCGCGCTGCTGCTCGACGCGGTCGGCCTGCCGCGCGACGCGTTCACCCCGGTTTTCGCGGTGGCGCGGTGCGCCGGCTGGCTCGCCCATGCGATGGAACAGCAGCGCGAGGGGCGGCTGGTCCGCCCCTCCTCGGCCTATGTCGGGCCGCAACCCAAGGGCGTCGCCAGCGAGGCCTGAGCGGCCTAATCGATCGCCCAGCGGTAGCCGACCGTCGGGGCTCGCGGGAGCATCTTGCTTAGCCCGAATGCCGGCCCGGTATAGGCCGGTGTCGGTTCGGCCGCCGGTGCGGTTTTGGCCGGGGCGGCGATGCGCTCGCCGGCGACGATCTGCTGGGAAATCTGCGGAACACCGTCGAGATTGACGCAATTGCGCGATTGGCCCGGCGGGCATGCCGACCACGCCGTGCTGCCGGCCACGATCGAAACTGCGGCAATTGCGACCGATACGCCAGCGCGCATCGCTGTCCCCTGTTCTCGTCGGTACCAATTGTTACAGGAAAAATTCGCAATAGACGAATCGGAAAATCGACGACGCCTCACCAGCGCTATAGGCGCGGATCGGCGCGCGTTGCGCCGGTTGAAGAAACCCCGTAGGGTCGGTCCAATCTAGCTGTTATCAATGTTATAGAAACTAATCGCGTATAGATTGAAGGAGCGCATCGGTTGTGCGGCCGCTCCCCTGCGCCGTACGGCTCGACCCGGGAACCCGGGGATGGCGGTGCCCGTTTCCAACCCGCAGCAGTACCAACGAGGCGATTGTGTTCATACCCCCCAAGATCGCCGGAAATAGCCGTCTCCGTCGGCGCGGCTGGGCCGGTCGTGGCGTCACGGCGCTTGCCGCCGCCGGTTTGCTGGCGGCGGCAAGCGCCAGCGCCGAAGTGCCCGAGAGTGGCGCGGCTCCGCTGCTTTCCGCCTCATTGCAGTCGCCGGACACGGCAGCGGCGGCGAGCCCCCCGGCCGGCAACGACAGCCTCATCAGGAGCCGCATCGAAAGCGCGACGGGGCTCGTCGTTGCCGGCGAGAAGCTGCACGGCGCGCTGTTGCGGCAATTCTATGCCGCGCACAATTTCGAGCCGGTTTGGCCGACGCGGCAACCGCAAGCGCAAGCGCTGCTGAATGCCGTGCTACGGGCCGGCGAACACGGGCTCGACCCCGATCTGTTTCATGGCGCGCTCTTGCGCAACGCGGCGGCGCTGCCGCCGATCGAGCGCGAGCTGGTGCTGTCGGATGCGTTTCTGGCCTATGCCGACGCACTCGCCCGCGGTGCCGTGCCGATCGAAATTCGCATGGATGACGAGGATCTGACGCCAGGGCCGATCGACCTCGCCGCGACGCTCGATACTGCCACCAACAGCCCCGATCCGGCGGCGGCGATCGAGGCGCTGGCGCCGAATTCGCCGGCCTATGCGACGCTGCGGCGCGCCTTGCAGTCCTACCGCTCGGGCGCCGTAGACGGTGAGATGGCGCGGATCGGCGCTGACCATCCCGGCGCTCGCCAGCCGCGCTCGTTGTCGCCCGATGCGACCACCGAGGCGCGGCTGCGCCAGATCGCGGTGAACCTCGAACGACAACGCTGGCTGCCGCGCAACCTCCCGGCCGACCGCGTCTGGGTCAATACCGCCGACGCGCAGCTCGTACTTTACCGCGATGACCGGCCGGTATTCACGACCCGCGTCGTCGTCGGCGAGGTCGACAAGCAGACCCCGGAATTCCAGACGACAATCGACAGCCTGTTGTTCAATCCGCCCTGGAATGTCCCCCCTTCGATCGCGACCCAGGAAATCCGGCCCAAACTGGCCCAAGACCCTGAATATTTGAGCCGCCACCACATGGTTGTGCGCGGCAACGGTGCGATCCAGCAGCTGCCTGGCGCGGGAACCGCCCTGGGCCAGCTCAAATTCGAAATGCAGGACCGGTTCGATGTCTACCTTCACGACACCCCGCTGAAGAACTTGTTCAGCCGCGACAACCGCCGCCAGAGCCATGGTTGCGTGCGGGTGCAGAACCCGCGCGAGCTGGGCGCGTTGTTGCTGCAGCAACCGGTCGCGGCGATCAATCAGGGGATTGCGCTGGGCTACACCAATCGCCGCATGCTGCCGGCGTCAATCGCGGTGTTCATGGTCTACCAGACCGCGTTTGCCAATGCGGACGGCACGATCGAGTTTCGCCCGGACTTCTACCAGCGCGATGCAGAGATCTGGCAGCACCTGCGCCCGACGCGGCAAGCACCCGAGGCGCAGGACAGCCCGACGAGCCAACGTCGAAGCTGAATACGCCGACAAGCAGATCAACCAACAAAAGAAAAATCGCGGGAACCGCGGTTTGCCCGGCTTTGAATCTCGATAACAGGCTTGTTTGAGCGGCGGGCGGGTGCTATGGCGTCCCTGGGGGTTATTGGGGGATTAGCCATTGCGAGCAGCTTCTCTGCTGACCCGGCGCCGGGTTTTGGGCGCCGGCGCGGCTGCGGCGGCCGTTGTTTTCATCAGGCCGGCGCCGGCCGTCTCCTTCGCACCGCGTTCGGTGTCCTTGTACAACACGCACACCGGCGAGTGGGTCCGCACCGTCTACTGGGCCGATGGCCATTACATCCGCGAGGCGGTGCGCGACATCAACTGGGTCCTGCGCGACCACCACTCCGACGAAGTGCGGCCGATGAATGCCGGTATGCTCGACCTCCTCGGCATGCTGCGCGGCCGTCTCGACAGCCATGACCCGTTCCTGGTGATCTGCGGCTACCGCTCGGAGGCGACCAACCACCGCATGTACCTGCGCGGCGACGGGGTCGCGTCGAACAGCTATCACATCAAGGGGATGGCGATCGACCTGCGCTGCGAGCGGCGCGACCTGTCGCAGGTCCGCGGCGCGGCGATGAGCCTGCGCGGCGGCGGCGTCGGCTATTATCCGCGCTCGGATTTCGTCCACGTCGATTGCGGGCCGGTGCGCTACTGGTAGGCTGTCGCGCGCGCCGCTTCGCGATCGGGCTGGTCCGGAACCGGAAATAACCGCGCCGGGTTGGTAGAAGAAATACCAACTACAGGCGGTCGTGCCATGGGCACCATCCTTCTCATCATTCTGATTCTGATCCTGATCGGCGCGCTGCCGACTTGGCCCCACAGCAGCGGCTGGGGCTATTACCCGAGCAGCGGGGCCGGCCTCATCGTCATCATCCTGATTGTCCTCTTGCTGACCGGCCGGATATAGCGGCCATGGCGTCCGGGCTCAGGCCTGCCGACTGCGGCGCAGCCCATCGAGCCGCAGCGGCAGCGGGGCGCCGAGCCACAGCGCGTGGATCGCGTGATCATCGTAGGCATCGCCGGTCTGCGGATGAACGAGGACGCTGAGGCCCCCGCGGTTCAGCATCAGCCAGGGCACCAGCTTGGGAAGCTCGGCGACGGGGAAGGCGACCTGATACATCGAGATGGGGTGCGGGCCGACCGGCTCGTCGTGCCAACGCCCGAGTTCGACCGAGAACCCGCCGCCGATCGCCTCGCGCAATCGCTCAGCCACCGGCCGCGTCTCCGGGTCATAATAAATGTGCGCGTGATAGCTGCGGACCTGGCCCGGGTCGGCAAAATTCTGTGCCATGCTGATCTCCTCGAATGGCGCCCGGTCATTCGGGCAGGCTGGTGGCGCCCGCGCCGAGCGCGCGCTGCATCAACATGATATCGATCCAGCGGCCGAATTTGAAACCCACCGCGGGCAAGACGCCGACATGGCTAAAGCCGAGAGCCTCGTGCAGCCGGATCGACGGGATCGTCTCGCGGCCGCCGATCACCGCAACCATCTGGCGGTAGCCGAGCTCGATAGAGCGGGCCAGCAGCGGCTCCAACAGCGCTCGGCCGATGCCGCGCCCGATTTCGGCCGCATCGACATAGATCGAATCTTCGAGCGTGAAACGATAGCCTGGCCGAGGCCGGAACAACCCGGCATAGCAATAGCCGACGACCCGCGCCCCGCGCTCGGCGACCAGATAAGGCAGGCCCCGGGCCACGATCTCGCCGCGCCGGCGGGCGATCTCCTCGACCGCTGGCGGCACCTCCTCGAACGAGGCAACCCCGTGCATGACGTGGTAGCCATAGATCGCCGCGATCGCGCCGACATCATCGTCGCGCGACGGACGGATCAGTAGCGCCTCGTCGCTCATCGCCCCGGCAAATCCTCAGATCACCCGGACCGGCTTGCCGTCGAGAAAACCGAGGACGTCTTCGACGATCTGCGGGTAGGAGCTGTGATAGTTCTCGTCGGTCACATAGCCGATATGCGGCGTCAGGATCACGTTCGGCGCCTGGCGCAGCGGATGATTGATCGGCAGCGGTTCCTGGTCGTAGACGTCAAACCCGGCATAGGCGAGCCGCCCAGCCTTCAAGGCTTCGATGACCGCCTCGGTGTCGCAAATCGGCCCGCGCGAGGTGTTGACGAGGATCGCGCTCGACTTCATCAGCCCGATCTCGCGCTTGCCGACAAGGCCGCGCGAGCGCGGGCTCAGCACCAGATGTACCGAGAGGATGTCGGAGCGGCGGAACAACTCGTCCTTCTCGACCCGCTCGACGCTCTGCTCGGCGGCCTTCTCGGCGGTCAAATTCTGGCTCCAGGCGATCGCCTTCATGCCAAAGGCGAGCCCGACCCGGGCAACCGCGCTGCCGAGCCGGCCGAGGCCCAGAAGGCCGATCGTCTTGCCGGCGACGCGATGGCCGATGCGGGTCTGCCAGCCGCCCTGGCGCATGAACTGGTGGTCTTCGGCGATGCGCCGCGCCGCGCCGAGGATGAGGCCCCAGGCGAGCTCGGCGGTGTCTTCATTGCCGCCGCCGGGGCCGCCGGTGCCGCATACGGTGACCCCGCGCTCCTTCAACGCCGCCATGTCGAAGGAGGCGTTGCGCATCCCGGTGGTGATCAGGAGCTTCAGCTTCGGCAGGCGATCGACGATGCGTTTGGGGAATGGCGTGCGCTCGCGCATCGCCGCGACGACTTCGGATTCGGCGAGCGAGCGCACCACATCGTCCTCGTCGGCAAAGGGGAAACGCTCGACCGCGATCTCAATTCCGCGGTCCCTGACTCGCGACCAGTCCGCCATGTCGAGCGCGACGCCCTGGTAATCATCCAAAATGCTGAGCCGCATCGCCGTTCTCCCCTGCCTGTAGATTGTTTGAAGGATGTCATTGCGAGCCGAGCGACGCAATCGCGGCACCGACTAACCCTCTCCCGCACCGCGGGAGAAGGGGGACCCGGCCCGGAGGGCCGGGTGGGTGAGGGTCTTTCCGGCGGAACACCCTCACCCGCCTCGCTATTCTCGGTTTTACTTCACGCCAGCAGCGGCACGTACTCGTCGCGGATGCGCAGGATCGACGAACTGTAATTTGTTAGGCGACGCGGCTCGCTGCCGGCGCGATTGCTGGAGGTGCCATGGCCTCGGCGAGAACCGGCGGCAGCGCATCGCCTTCGAGCGCGGCGATCGGACCGGTTCTCGGAGCCACGGTGTGCAAGGTCAAGGCGCCCGAGGCGAACGCGATGCCCTTTTCGGTAAATGCCCGATACAGGGTCTTCAGATATTCGCGCTGGATCCAGCTCGGCTTGATCGGGCGCGCGGTGAACTTGAACCGGAACACCACCGCGTTGTCGGCGACCTCGGCGATGCCCTGCATCTTGAGCGGCAACATCACTTCAGTCGCGATCTCGGGAATCTCCTGCATGTCGAGGCCGACGCGCTTCGCCGTCTTGCGGACAAGCTCGATGTCGGTGCCGGGTTCGAGCCGCAGATTGAATTTGATCGTGGCAAAGTCGCGGCTCTGATTGGTCACCGCGCCGAGCTGGCCATAGGGGATCGTGTGCAAGGGGCCGTTGTGATGGCGCAGTTTCACCGAGCGAATGCCGAGCGCCTCGACGGTTCCCTTTAGGCGGCCGGTGTCGATGTATTCGCCGACCCGGAACGCATCGTCCCACAGGTAGAAGAGGCCGGAAATAATGTCCCGCACCAGCGACTGCGCGCCAAACGAGATCGCCAGCCCAAACACCCCGGCGCCGGCGATCAAGGGCGCGGTGTCGATGCCGAGATGCGACAGCACGATCAGCGTCACGACGACCGCGATCAGCACCCCGAAGGCGGCGCGCAGCACCGGCAGGATGGTTTGTAGACGCGAGCCCGGCGCCGCTTCGTCGTCCTCATTGCTGCCCGGCAGCCTTGGCCCGGCGGCGACATTTTGCAGGTGGCGGTCGATCCCCAGCCGAGCCAACTCCCAGGCGAGATAGGCGACAAACAATGTCAGGACCGCCGCCACGCTCGACTGCATCGCGCGGGCGGCGTCGACCGGCGGCAGCTCGACCGCATCGATCCAGATCCAGGCCAGCGTCGTCGCCGCAACGAGCAGGAAAATCGCCCGTAGGATGCGGTGGCAGCCCTGCGCCACCAGCCGGTCGGCAGAGCCCCCGGCATTGGCGATAGCCGGATCGGCATCGTGCCAGCCCCGCTCGGTCATCCGCTCGATGACGAGCAGCACCAGCAGCACGCCGAGCGTCGAGACGATGGCGTGAAAGTACGACAACAGTCCGAGCGACAACCCGAACACAAAAAGCACGAACAGCCCGATGACGATCGTCAGACCGATCGCCAGCCAGGCGCGCGCGATGGCCGCGCGCAGCGCACCGATCAGCCCGCCGCTGCGGCCGCGGATCAGCGCCTCTGCGGCGCTGCGCGTGCGGAAGACGATGAGGGCGTTGAGCGCGCACGCGATGGCAGCAACGAACAGTCCGATAACATGGGGCGCGCCGCTGTCCTCGTCGGCAAGGCCATAGCGACCGAAGCCGATAAAGACGACGATCGCTAGCACGGTGAGGGAGAGAAATCGTGCGAGGCGACGCGCCTCGTCGTCGGGGATGTCGATCAGGCGCGCTACCGGTTCGTTCGGCCGAAGCACGATTCGCGGGATCAGCGATATCAGGCGCCAGCGGATCAGCCATTGGGCGGCCAATGCGATCAGGCTGCCGGTGACGCCGACCGCCATCATCCAGTGACGGCTATAGACGAAGACGCCGGCAAAAACCGCCACTCCGATCAGGTCGCAGAGCAGCAGCAGCAAGAGGCGATTAAGTGTCAGCCCCTCGGAACGTCCCCCCATCAGGCGGCGGACCCGGCGGCTGAGCCCGCGGGCGACGCCCCTCTCGGCCAAGAGCGCGATGCCGCCGGCAAGCACCACCCAACCGAGATTGATCAACGCCCCCAGGGCAGAGCCGTCGCGGTCGAAGGAGCGCCATTCGCGCGCCAATGCTGCCGTGGTGTCCGGCAACATGCTGATATCCGACATCGCCTCGCTTTCGAGCTTCATGGCGATGTGTTCGACCCAGCCGGCAGAGCTCATCTCGCGGCCCATGGCCGAGGCCGCCGGGACCGCTGCGGCAGCCGCCTCGGGCGCCGGGGGCATAGGGGGCGCATCGGCCGCCCGGGCCGTCACGGCCGGACCCAGGACCAACGCCAGGATCGCGAGCCAGATCAGACGCCGCCCCGATCGGGGCGCGCCTCCCACGCCTATGAACCGCAGCCGCATGCCCCCGCCTCCCGCAGGACGCGGCGATTCTAGGCCATTTACCCGTGTCGGGCGCGGTCTTTTTAGTCCGCGGTCGCGATCCGGCTATCGATCTGCCGCTCGGTTGCGAGAGGTGTGGATCAGATAGGCCGTCAGGTAGCCGATCGCGCTGGCGACCAGCAACGCAGGCAGCGGATATTGATTGATGTTGCGCGTCACATAGCGACCGGCACGAGCGCTTCGCTGATAGAGCGCATCGCCCGCCGCGGACGCCTGATCGCCGACATGGCGGGCCGTCGCCGTGGCATGTTCGAGCGCCTGGTTGGCGATGCCAGAAGCCTGGGCAAGGCTCGGGTCGAGCATATCTTTGCCTGCTCGCGCGGCGCTTCCCACCGTCTTGGGCACCTGCCTCGCCGCGGCCTTCAGCGCACCGACCTTGCGGGCGACGATCTTCACCTCCTCTTGCGTCAGGGTGTCGTCTGTCAGGATTTTCTCCATCGCTTATCCTCACTTTTCTGTTTACGCTGCGCAAAAACACCCAAAGATTAAACATTCGCCATGTGCAAATGCTCCATGAACCCCGCGTCAACCTTGGTTGGACAATGTCTTCACTGATCGGCGGGGAACCTCGGCCGATATGCACTCGTTGAAAAACGAGCCAAATGTCCCGAGAAGGAAAATTCATGTCCAGAACGACGACAGCCGCGGCGTCCGCGGTAACGTCGGAGCCTCGGAACCGGGCGCGACACGCCCCTGTTCACCGACAAGGAAAGGCGATCCCGGGGAGGGCCGATGCCCAAAACGACGATGGCCATGGCTTCTGCGGTGATGATGGCAGCCGGGATCACGATGGCCAGCGCGCAAACCGCGCTAACGCTGCGCGGCGGGGTGACCACCAACCATATGTTGCCGGGTCAGATCCGCGTCAGCGACATGACCGGCGCCGCCGTCTATGACAGCCAGAACCAGAACATCGGCTCGATCAAGGACGTCGTACTCGATCCCGACGGGCGCGTCGCCGCGGTCGTCCTCAATGTCCGCGGGACCCTCGGAATGGGCGGTAGATACGTCGCCATCGGCATCGAGGACCTCAAGATCACGGATGCCAACGCAAAGCCACGCTTCACGGTTGTCCTGTTGAAGGGCCAGCTCAAGACCGCCCAGACCTACGACCTCCACGACGCCGACCGGGCCGGGCCAAGGGCCCCGCCTCCGCCCGACGATCGCCCCCCGCCAGCCGATCCCGAGCGCTAGCGTTCTCGCTCGCAGCGGCCGGTCCGGCTTGATCCGGGGCGGGGCTCGTGCCACGGTTTCCTCCGCTATCCGATCACCAGCAGAAAGGGGGCAGCCCATGGCGTATGTCGATCCCCGCTTGCGCGGCAAGCCGGCGCCAACCGTGTCGATCGAGCAGATGGAACGGCAGAATGTCGCGCGCCTCGACGCGATGAGGGGTTCCGATCTCGCCTTCCTCGACCAGCGGATCCCGGGCTATCAGCGCGAGATCATCAATATAATCGGGATGGGCGTCGTCGAAAACCTCGACGATCCCGATCTGCGGCCCAAGATAGCCGCGCCCGCGCACGGCTTTGCCGTCACCTATGTGCGGAACACCCCGAAAGGCCACGGCGCGGCATTGCACCGCCACCCGACCGAAGAGGTGTTCATCGCCGCCAAGGGGCCCTGGGAGGTGTTCTGGCTCGAAGGTACGGTCGAGCGCACGATCACGCTCCAGCCCGGCGACATCGTCAACGTGCCGATCGGGATCTACCGCGGGTTCCGCAACGCGGGCGAGGATCCCGAGGCGACGCTGATCGCCGTGGTCGGCGGACCCGACACCGGCAAGGTCGACTGGCATCCCAGCGTCATCGAGGCGGCGCGCAAGACCGGGCTCTCGGTCGATGACGACGGCAAGCTGATCGTCGCCGAGGCGGCCCAATAAGCCCCCGCGTCGTAGATCCGACCTTCGCTCGATCCTCCGCGCCGCCATTCCATTCCGTGTCATACCGGCGAAGGCCGGTATCCACGGCGGGGTGGATCCCGGCCTGCGCCTGGCCTGCGCCGGGATGACAAGTTTGGAGATGCCGCAAACTTCCGGCTCAGGACACGAGCGGCTATCCCATCGTCGAGTTGAAGGCGCCGCCATCGAGCAGCAGGTTCTGGCCGACGATGAAGCCCGAGGAGGCCGCACACAAAAAGGCGCAGGCGGCGCCGAATTCCTCGGGGTCGCCGACCCGGCCGGTCGGATTGGTGGCCGAGCGCTTGGCCAGCATCTCCTCGAACGAGATATTCTGGCGGCGCGCCTCGAACTCGATGCCGGAACGCAGCCGGTCGGTCAGAAAGGGACCCGGCAGCAGGCCGTTGATCGTCACGTTGTGACGCGCCACCTGGCGCGCCAGCCCGGCAACGAACCCGGTCAACCCGGCGCGTGCGCCGTTGCTCATGCCCAGATTGGGGATCGGCGATTTGACCGAGCCCGAGGTGATGTTGACGATGCGCCCGAATTTGCGCGTGCACATGCCGTCGACGGTCGCCTTGATCAGCATGATCGGAGTCAGCATGTTGCCGTTGACAGCCTTCTGCCAGTCCTCGATCCCCCAATCGCGGAAATCGCCGTGCGGCGGCCCGCCCGCGTTGTTGATGAGGATGTCCGGTTCGGGACACGCGGCGAGCGTCGCGGCGCGGCCCGCTTCGGTCGTGATGTCGCCGGCCACCACCGTCACTTCGGCACCGGTCGCGGTGCGGATCTCCGCGGCGGTCTGTTCCAGCGTCTCGGCCGTGCGTGCGGTGATCGTCACCGCGACCCCGGCGTGCGCCAGCGCCATCGCACAGGCGCGCCCCAGCCCCTTGCTCGCCGCGCAGACGATCGCCCGACGCCCGGCAATGCCCAGATCCAGCATCTCTCCTCCTCGATTGGTCGGTTGCTCCCGCATTCGCCGGGGTCGTTATAGCCGAGATGGCGCGCCGCGGCACGGGTTCCGGCGGGCTCGCCCGATCACGGCAGCGACGATTTCACACACCTGCCCGGCGAGAAACCCGATTGCCGGCGACGGCAGGGTTGCTATGTTGCGAGCGACTATCAATTGCAAGCGTGACTCGCAATGTACCGAGGCGTCGTCCCCGCGCTCTTGCTGATCTGTGCCGTTCCGGCTTTCGCCGAAGGGCCGAAGACCACCATCGCCATCCGGGATCATCAGTTCGTGCCGGCCGAGGTTCCGGTTCCAGCTGGAGTCAAGGTGGAGCTGGTGATTCGCAACGAGCAGACGACCCCGGCGGAGTTCGAAAGCACCTCGCTGCACCGCGAGAAGGTGCTCCCGCCCGGTGCCGCGGCCAGTGTCTTCGTCGGCCCGCTGAAACCCGGCCGCTACGAGTTTTTCGATGATTTCCACCCGGCGACTCGCGGCGTTATCGTAGTTCAGTAGGCTCGGCGAATGTTGGCAACGGCGATCATCGTATTTCGCGAGGTGCTCGAGGCAGCACTGATCGTCGGCATTGTGATGGCGGCGAGCCGCGGCGTGACGCGCCGGGGCGCCTGGGTCGGCGGTGGGGTTGCCGCCGGCGTCCTCGGCGCGATGGCGATCGCCAGCGGTGCCGAGACCATCGCAGGGGTGGCAGCTGGCACCGGGCAAGAGGTGTTCAACGCGGCCATCCTCTTCGCGGCGGTTGCGATGCTCGGCTGGCACAACATCTGGATGACTCGTCATGGCCGCGAGATGACCATGGCCGCCAACCGGCTCGGCGCCGCGGTGCGCGCCGGCGCACAGCCGCTGTGGGCGCTCGCTTTTGCCGTCGGCCTCGCGGTGCTGCGCGAGGGCTCCGAGGTCGTGCTGTTTTTGTACGGCATCGCCGCGTCCGGAGACGGCGCCGCGGCGATGGTGCTTGGCGGGACGCTCGGCCTGACCGCAGGGGTGGCGGCCGGCGCCGGGCTCTACCTCGGCCTTGTCCGCATTCCGCTGCGGCATCTGTTTTCGGTGACGAGCTGGCTCGTGCTGCTGCTGGCGGCCGGCATGGCCTCCCAGGCCGCCGCCTTTCTGCTGCAGGCCGATCTGCTGCCGCCGCTCGGCTCGACCGTGTGGGACACCTCATTCCTGCTCTCGGACCAAAGCCTTTTCGGCCGGATCCTGCACACCCTGATCGGCTATACGGCGCAGCCCGCCGGCATCCAGTTGGTGTTCTATCTCGCGACGCTGCTGGTCATCGGCAGCCTGATGCGGTTGGTCGGCGGCACCCCGCCTTCCGCCCGGGCGCAACACGGTCGCCCGCCCAATCATCAACTCCAGCCCGGCGAATAAATAGCGGGCTGCTCATTGCTCACCCATTCCCGATCTCGGCAGGAGTTGCTAATGCGTCGCATTCGCGTTCAATCAATAGGGGATCGCATCGGCGGTGCGATCCTCGCGGCGGCCCTGATCGCCGGATGCGCCATTCGGGCCGAAGCGGGCGACCTGAAGATTCGCAGCCCGATCGTTGAGAGCCATGAGTTGGAGTTCGAGAACAATTTCACGATCGGCCACAGCAAAACTGCCGTCCACGAGCTCGAGTACGGCTTCAACGATTGGCTGAAGCTCGGGGTCGAGGCGGAGCTCGCGGCCGACCAGGGCCACGGCTTCCATTACGATTCGACCGCTCTGGAAGGTTTCTTTCAGCTAACCCCGCAAGGCCAGTATTGGGCCGATGTCGGACTGTTCGTCGAATATGAGCACACTGCCCGACAGGGTGACCCGCGAGCCCTCACCATAGGCCCGCTGATACAGAAGGAGGTGCAGCTGCCCGGCCTAAGCACGCTCCATACCGTCAATGCCTTGTTCACCAAGCAAATGGGAGCCGGAAGCGTCGGCCCGCTGAGCATGCTGATGGCCGCCCAGTCCCGCGCGCGCCTCGGTCCGTATTTCGAACCGGGTATCGAGTATTATGGAAGCCTCACCCTTGGCACGCGTGGCGACGAGCCGCAGCATCGCCTCGGCCCGATGTTCGCCGGGCGCCTCCAATTCCGCGAATTGGGAATCGATGGTCCCGGAGGGATCAAGTACGATGCGGCGTACCTACGCGGCATAGCGGGCGAGACCGACCCAAGCACATTCCGCGTCCGGGTCGAGTTGGAATTTCCGCTCTGACGCGGTTCGCCCAGCCCCACGGCGGCGGACGTCGCGCGGGTGATTGGAATGGCGAGGTGTTTTTGCGGCAGCACTGGCCGCGAATTGGCGGGCCGGTGGCAGCGGCACTGCTGTTCTGCGCTGTCCCCAGCCTGGTCCCCCACGCGACGGCACAGATCGTCGCGACGCAGGATACGCTGCGCGATTTCCTCGTCCAGAATGTCTGTCTCGGCGCCGGCGGCGCGGTCCTCCCCGGGGTCGCGCCGATCGACGGCGACCGGCGCTGCGCCGCCGAACGCGATCTGCGGCCCGGCGAGAGGCTGCCCTATCACAAGCACGACCACTCTTCGCCCGACCAGCGGGCCATAATGCCCTCGGGCTATCAGCGCCACGATTCGTTCCCGGTCGAGACTGCCGGGTTTGGCACCGTCGTCGAGCACTCGTTCGATTTCGGGGTGGGTGATGGGCGGCGCTTTGGCGTCTTCGAAACCGGCAGCGACGGCGGCGACATCGCGGTCCTGTCGCCGGGGATCGTCTCGATCGGCGCGACCGAGGCTGGCGGCGGCGGGTTCGGGCTGTGGGTCGGCGAATGCCGCGGCCCGCTCACCGCGACGGCCCTAACCCGCTCCTGGATCATCGTCGAATACGATCCGGCTCGGCCGACGCCGTTAGAGGGCGAGACGATCGCCCGGCTTAACGGCGTAACGGCCGGTGGCCAGTCGACCTGCCCGACCCGTTTCAACCCCGCCTATAC
>WNFA01008584.1_pt1 | contig 13937 bp, 12 predicted proteins | sample 5400481 | NCBI WGS metagenome assembly WNFA01 (sample SAMN13153340, study PRJNA577476) | soil metagenome | isolation source: 120 cm saprolite under Douglas fir tree site 2 hole 1 replicate 2 | place: USA:California | collected 2015-04-18 | reverse complement strand
CGCGGAGCCAGCCAACAGAAATCCCACGGTGGGATTTTTCGAGATTTGTTGAGCATCCGCCGCCCCAACAATCGCCTGCAATAAGAGCAGGACGCAGAGACTCTTTCTCATGGCGCTGCTTTCGACATCCGACAAATCAACGGCCTTGGGCTGATGATACATGGCTTTGTCGTCGGGAACTAGGAAGAGCATGCGCGGCTGTGGTCACCCCGAAAGATACATACTCCACGTACCATATCGGTGTTCGTTGTTCGCTCACGCACTTCAGCTATTGGCCCATCGCGACATTTTGCGGCGACGCAGCAATTCAGTCGCTTTCGGAGCGAAGCGGACATTCAGCGAGCTGTGCTTATCGAACCGGATTTATGAGTACGCGCCCTAGTTCTCGAGCCACGCAATTCTTCATGCCTTTAAAAGCCCTGGCAACGGCGTGATCTAAGTGTCCAAGCCTGTGCTGCCAGTTCGGCTGAGAATTCGCGGATGGTATCGGGAACAAAAGGCTTGCTACGATAGCCGCAGCCCCAGTTGCGGAAATACGCAAGACCGTCACGAACCGCGACCCAACAATCATCTTAGCCATGGGTCATTTTGACATCTTCTGTCAATCGAACGCGCTGAGGCGCGAATTGACCAGTCTGCCACCCTGCCCCTTACGCGACGAACCGACACTCGGAGGCGGGTGTGCGCGTATCCATGTTGCGACCGCGGTTGAGGTGATCGTCGATCTCCGCGGCGCAGCCGATCATTCGGCCATAGAGGAATACCGTGAATGCCGCCGTCTCGAGATCACGTTCCCCGAGCGATCCGCTCTTGTAGTCCTTCCACAGCAGCGCAAGCAAGAGCGCCGCTATCACGGCGTCGACATTGACGCAGAACACATAAGGAGACGCGCCGACGTCGTAAAGCGCTTGGACCAGCTGCCGGTAAAAGTCGTGAAAGATGTTGTAGTCGCCGCGTTCTTCCATGATCTTGGCGATGAACCGCTCGCGCGGATCGTGATTGATCGGGTTGCCTTTGAACACGGGATGATGCACTCCCGGCAGTGCGCGCGGGCCGCCGGTGCCGAGTTCCTTTCCTTCCGCCTTCTCGCGCACGTAAGCCTTGGCAAAATCGGTCGCCATCGCCTTGAGATCGAGGCCGTGCTTGGGATCGGTCGGATCCTCGAGGTTCTTGTCCTTGAACTGGTCGAGCAGGAAAGCCATGCCTTCGAATCCGTTGCCGCCGTGGCTATAGCCGGTATGGGTGAGGAATCCGACCATGGCCTTGTTGAGCTGCACGCGGCCCGGCGTCTGTGGGCCGTCGGCTGCGACGGCGCCCTTGGCGCCCTGCGCTGAAATTGCACCCGGACCGTTCGAGATCAACAAGCCGATCAGGATTTGCAACGGCCGCGCCTCCGCCTCCGTCGGCTTTTTGCCGGTCATTGCCAGGAAGGCCAGATCCGCCATGGTCCACGTCTCGAACCGCTCGTCGCGCGGGATGCCGCAGAGCGAACCGCGCTGATGCTGAGCGCCGGGAATGGAAGCGCCGATCATCACGCCGTAAAGCCGTAGATACCAAGGCAGCGTGCGCGCGGTGATCCTCGAGATGCGTTTGCGCATCAAGGGGCCCCAAGCAATCGTCGTAGCAAGCGCGGCCAGAACGGCATCTCGATGAACCGGCGCGGAAAAACTCTCCAGGAGCTTGAGGAACAGCGACTTTGCGCCTCGCGCGCGGACCGCCTTGATCATGAGGGCGGGCCGAACGTCCCGATCCGTTTCGGTTGCGAGGAACAAGGCCTTGGTCTTGTCGCTCACATCGACGTTGCGCAAATCGAAGCTCTCGTCGCGCGCGTCGGTGAGACCGCTGTGGGCGAAGAGGTCGATGAGGGCGTCGGTGCAGGCAAGCGCTCGCTCGACCCTTTTTGGCCCGATGATGCTCGCCGCCGCGGCCATGACCGTGTTCGGCGCATTGCCCGCCTCGCGCGCCGCGTCGGCGGCAACGAGCGCCGGATCGCCTACCAAATTGACCTCGGCGGCGACCGCGACATCGAGTAGCGCACGGTCGTTCGCATCCGCGATCTCGTGCACGAGCGGAAGCGCGAAGTTCGCCTCCAGCGGCTCGCGGGCGAGATCGAGCACCGGGACGCCGTGCACGCTCGTCACCTGCGTCTTGTCATCCATGACCGAAGCGCCGGAGCAATCCTTCATGGTTTGCCGCGGGATGACGGCACCGATCTGCCTGTTCAGCGCCGCGATCTGGGCATCGTATGGGGGCATCGCCGCGACGACGCCGAGATCGAGCTGCTGCGGCAACTTGATTCCCAGGTTCGAGCCGAACCACGGCTTGAGCGCCAGGTTTCCCTCCGGGGCGAAGTCATGCCGGGTGGCGTTCTCGCGCATGACCGCGGTCAGCGCCGCCGGGATATGAGCGATGTTGGTGACGACGGCTCCTTTCGCCGAGAACACCGGCTTCTCGGGCGTGAAGATGCCGTCGACGCCGAACATCTCCATGAACCAGCGTTCCTTGGCGACGGCATCGTCGGCGCCGCCCGACATCGCGCCGGCATGACCGACGGCGCGGGTCAGCTTGCTCTTCCAGCGTCCAACCACGCAGGCCACGAACGGCTTGGTGAAGTGGGCGTCGACTTCGTAGTAGCCGCCCGGCTCCACGTAAAGCACCGCCGCCTTGCTGCGCGCGTCGTTGGCGAGCGCGAAAGCGAACTCGGGTGCGGCATAGTGGATGTAGACATCCTTGCCGCTCGAGATCAGCGTCGTGGTGCCCCAGCCGGCCATGCGAAGATAGGTGGCAATGGTCGTGGTGAAATTGCCGGAATTCGACAGGATCGCGATCGATCCCTTCCTGAGCGCCTCGTCGGGACTGTCGCCGCCCAGCGCGCCGCCGATGCGCACTTCGTTCCAAGCATCCGCCACGCCCAGGCTGTTGCCGCCGAAAATATCGATGCCGTTCATCTGCCCCATGGCGCGGATCTCGCGGGCGTCATGCACCGACATCTTCTCGGTTACGATAAAGACCTTCTCGAGCGCCGGATTCACCCGGATCAACTCGGCCACGCCATCGCGCGCCGCGGCGGGCGGGAGATAGATCACGCCGCAATTGAACCCATGGCCCGCCTCGAGCCCTTCGAGCACGCTGTTGTAGACGGGGATGTTCCCTTTCGCCGTCTGCATGAACTGCCCGCGCCGACCGGGCGAAGTGCCGAATACGACATTGCCGCCGGAATAGGCGTGACCGACCGGTGTAACGCTGCTCGACTCGCCGCCAAGGATGTTGAGCACGCACACGCGGTCCTGGCGGGTGGCAATCTCGGCGAGCGAGCCGATGCCGACGAAGTATCTGAAGCTGCCGACGCCCCGCTTCTGCATGATACGCTCCTGGGAACGAAAACCGTTGCGAATGCGCTGAGCAAAACTCGCTGCCGTTCACGCCGCCATCACCTTGGCCGGCTCGGCGATCCTGAGATGCTTGGCGATCTCCGCGCGGCCGCCCGCTCTCATCCACGTGTCGACTGCGCGCGCGTAGTTGATCACCTCGCTCATGTCCGAATCGAAGCCGAAGATGCGGTACGGCAGGCCAAGCGCCTGCATGGTGTCGCGCATGGCGCCCATGCCGCGCACGAGATTGGGCCCGCCGCGGCCGATGACGACGAAGAGGGGAGTCGGGCCGTTGCGGCTGAAGTGCTCGCGCAGCGCATCCGCCATGGCGCGGAATGTCTCGAAGATATCGGTATTGTTGGACTTGCCGCCGATGATGAACAGCACATTCGTCTGCTTGAGCCAGTGCTTGAAACAGATCTCGGCGACCGCCTTCATCTTGGCGTAGGGCGGATTGCCGCCGAAGTCCGACGAGATGATCGCATTGTCGCCGAGAAGCTCGGTGACCAACGAGTTGGCGCCGCCGCCGAAGGTGGGCGCCAGAATGGTCCCCTCGGCGTTGATGACGTAAACGTCGCTTTGGCCCTGGTAGGTGCGCAGCTGATTGATCTCGTGCTCGAAATCGGAATAGTCCACCGCAAACAGATGTTGAGGGAGTTGAAGGCGCTGCCAGCGAGGATCATCGCGGTCGAAGCCGCACTTGAAGTCGCAGGCGACCGGCGTAAGCCTGCCCGAACGGTCGGGGCGCATGCGGATCGGGTTCAGCTCGAGCGTCGTCATCCCGTAGTCGTGGAAGAGCTCCCAGAGCTTCGGCAGATGCTGCACCAGCGGCGAGATGATTTCCTTCGGCGCCTGCAGATTGGACAGCGCGTTGGCTACGACAAAGGCCTTGAAGCCGGTCAGCGGATCGAACGGAACCTGCGCAACTTGGGATTTATCTAGCTCTTCAATGTCCATACCGCCGTGGTGGGTCAACGTCATGGTCGGCGCGCGGAAGTGCGTCGAGTCCGTCAGTGAGAAGTACACCTCGTGCTCGGCCGGTACCGCGCCTTCGAAGGTGACGCCGTTCGCCTTGGCGAACTGATTGCCGTGTCGATGCTCGACGAAGTAGAGCCGCTCCTTCTCCTTGAGCGCGGTCTTGAGATCCTTGGCCCGGCCCAACAAGCCTGCCTTGCCCTTCTTGCCCACCCCGCCCTTGAATACGGGCTTGATGAACACCGAGCCATGGCGCTCGATCAGCGCTTTGATCTCGTCCTCGCTCGCGTCCGAACCCAGCACCTCGGCAGCCGGAAAGCCGACGAATTGCAGCATTCGGCTGCCGTAGAGCATGCCCGTCACTTGCATGTTTGCGCTCCTTCCTCGGCCCCTTCGGTCGGGCTCGCTCTTCGAGCTGCCTTGGAACTCAGGCGATCCGACCCAACAACACGAGAACCAGCGTGACAGTGATCGCGCCGCCGATGCGGGTCGCTATCTGCGCGAAGGGCATCAACTGCATGCGGTTCGCGGCCGTGAGGATCGCGACGTCGCCCGTGCCGCCCTGCCCGCTGTGACACGCGTTAACGATGGCCGCCTCGATCGGATACATGTTGAGAAGGCGGCCGACGAAAGCGCCGGTAGCCATCAGCGTCGCCACGGTAAAGAAGATCGTGATCATGTTCGGGATGTTGAACGCCGCTATCAGCTTATCCCAAGGAGTCAGCGAAACACCGATTGCGAACAGGAGCGGATAAGTGACCGCCGTCGAGAAGAACTTGTAAACCACGAAACCGCCCTGCTGCAGATGCGGCGACACCGCGCTCGTCAACTTCGCAAGCACCGCCAGGAACAACATCGCCACTGGCGCCGGCAGGCCGAACAAGCGGTGGCACATGACCCCCATGAGATACAGCGTGATCGCGGCAAGTCCGGCCGCCGCGATCGTGCTCACGTCCATGAAGCCGCCGGTTTCATCCTCGACCTCCTCCCTGGCGGGATCCATCTCGTCGTGCTCGTCCGGCTGGAGACGCCCTTCGCCTGTCAAATGCGGATAACGTTTTCCGACAAAGTTGAGGAAGCCAGCAAGCAGGATCGCGGTGAGGCTGCCGAGCATGACGGGCGGCAGAATTTGCGCGAACAGGTCACCCGGAGGCTGATTGAGGATTTCCGAATACCCGACCGACAGTGGAATGGCTCCTTCGCCGATGCCACCGGCCATGATCGGAATCACGACGAAGAAGAACGTGTGATGAGCGCCGAGGCCCAGTAAGGTGCCGACGCCAGTTCCCACCAAAGCGGCGACTACCGAGCCGACGGCGAGCGGCACGAATATCTTCAAGAAACCCTTCACAAGGACGTGGCGGTCCATTCCCAAAATGCTGCCGACGATGATGCACGCGATAAACAGGTACAAAAAGTTCGTGTATTTCGTGAATTCAACGACGGATTTCTCGATCTGGGGCGGCAGCAGCTTGTAGTAAGCGAGGGCCGAAGGAATGAAAGTCGCGAAAATCGCGGCGGCGCCGATGTTGCGCAGCACGGGCATTCGTTTGCCGATTTCCGCACATGTGAAGCCCCCGATCACGAGGATCGCAATCATCATCGAGATTTCGCCCTTGATATCGCCGGTATAGACGAAACCCGCAATGAGCGCGAAGAGCATGACGTAGATCGGGACCGGAATGATCCCGATCCTGGTGTCCATGATTCTCCACCAGCCGGTCGGCCACCACGATTCAACGTGCGAGGGAACCGGGAAGAGCGATGTTTTTTTCGGCTCGGTCGATGGCGCAGCCGAGATGCTCTGTTGCAAGCTGTCCTCCCGTCATCTCCACATTCTTATCGTTTGGATCTCATATTTTTATGTTTGGCGGCCCTTCTGCATGAGATCGCAAAGCGTCAATCCCTCGTCGACCGGAGATCGATCTCGGGTCTTCGATCGTCGTTCTCCAGCCCGGCATCGTTTGGATCGTCGAATAGAACCGTCGCCCGTTTCACGAAGCGATCGTCGAATGTTTTTTGCAGGTTGATGTCGGCGCTCTTGAGCTCCGGATCGAAGGTCACCAGCATGTCGCGTGCGCTTTTCATGCCCGCGGGCGTGATCATGCCGGTCTTCGAGTAGACGAGCAGGTTCGCCCTCAGCGCCTTGACGTAAATGTCTCGATCGCCGAAAAAATACTCTTGTGGAACAGTATTGACGATTTCGTCCGTTGTAGCGGTCGCGATCCATTTCAGAGTCTTGTAGAAGGCGTTCACGAGCGCCTGAATCGTGTTCGGGTTTGCTGCGATGAAGTCCTGTTTGGCGTAGAGCACCGCCGCAGGATTGGTGCCCCCGAAAATCTGGTAGTTCACCCGCGGGAAACGGGTATCCGCGACGAGGCGTATCGCTCCATCCTGCTGGAGCTTCGTGATGATCGGGTCGAGATTCGCGATGGCATCGAGCTCGCCGCTTTCCATCGCCGCGATTGCCGAAGGCCCCCCGCCAACTCCGACGAAAGACGCGTCCGCCGGGTTGAGGCCCGCCTTCGCCATCAGATACAGGACGAAGAAGTGTGTCGAGGAGTCAGGCGCCGTGACGCCGATTTTCATGCCTTTTAGATCGGCGGGTGAGTTGTATCGCCGATCTTTGCGTACCGCGAGAACGATCCCGGGAAAGCGGCCAAGTTCGATGAGCGCACGGACGTCTTGGCCTTTGGCCTGCATTCGCAGCGTGTGCTCATAGGCGCCGGTCACGACATCGAGCGCGCCGCCGATCAAAGCGTCGAGCGCCTGCGCCCCACCCTCGAAGTCGGTGATCGAAACGTCGAGTCCATAATCCTTGAAGTGACCGCGACGCTCGCCCAGAGTCAGAGGAAGATAATAGAGATGCGGCTTGTTGCCCACGCCGAGCCTGAGCGAAGGTTTTTCGAGCTGCTGCGCGCGACTCACGCCTGCGAAAGCCGTGAAGAAAGCCGCGCCAGCCAAGCCGGCCGTAAAGGTTCGGCGGTCCAAATCCATGACGTCCATGCTGCCCGTTCGTTCTCGCCAGCATAGCGCAACGCAAACCGCATTTCATCTCGGACCCATCGTACCCGTTGCCTTTGTCCTGCAACGGGCCTGTCTTCCCTTTGGGCCCAATCGCCGCGGGAATAGTCTCCACTGCTCGCATTGGCCGCCCGTTACGACATAGGAGGCGATGAATGGACCTGCTGACACGACTGAGGGCGCAGCCGCTGCCTTTCGCCGCTCTTCTCGGCATCGAGCTTCTCAGCGCCGAGCCCGAGAAGATCGTTGGCGAAATGACCGTTCGGCCCGAGTTCTGTACGCGCCCGGCGGTTCTCCATGGCGGCGCCATCATGGCCTTTGCCGATACGCTCGGCGCGTTCGCGACCATCGCGAATTTGAAGGATGGAGCGAGCACGACCACGATCGAAAGCAAAACCAACTTCATCGGCGCGGCAACCGTCGGCAGCCGCGTTGTCGGCGAGACAACGCCGGTCCACCGCGGAGCGCGCACGATGGTGTGGCAAACGCGCGTTACGACAATCGAGGGGAAGCTCGTTGCGATCGTGATGCAAACGCAGCTTCTGCTATGAGGCCGCTGCTGGAGTTGGCAAGCAGCCCCCTACTCCGCCAGCGGGATCACCGGAGGGGCGCCTTGGGTCGGCGGTTGCGGCATGGGGCGCCGCTCCCGGCTTCGTCGTCTCACCGGGACATCTCCCTCTCGCCATGCGTTTCCAGCAACGCGAGCAGGCGCTTGCGCATGATGAGTCCCGGCCGATCCGAGGGCATGTGCATCTCGATCTTGCGGGTGACGTCGACGATGGCGTCGGGGTCGGTGGACTCCAATATCTCGCGATCCTCTTCGATGATGGCCGCGTCCCAGTCGATCAGTTCCTGCGTGGAACAGTCCTCTTCTCGATCGTTGCGGAACAGGATTTGCACCAGCTGGATGCTGCCGTCGTCGATGGGGGTTGCCGAATTGAAAATGATATGCCGCAGTCCGGAAGGGTATTCGATATCGAGCGTCCGGCAGAACGGCATGAACCATCGCAGCGGTGCGGTGTTCCAGCGATCATAGAACTGATGGATGCGCCGGTAGGATGGATCGCGGTCCTGCGGAAGGTCGGGGATCGGCAGCAAGGGGTCCTCGAGCGAAACCCACACGTATCCATAGCGCGTGTCGCAGTGGAAAGCCTTGACGCGCGCGTCGGGCAGCGGCTGATCGGGCGACAACTGCGGGATGCGCACCAGCTTGCCGGTGCGGTCGTAGGTCCAGCCGTGGTAGCCGCAGGTGATATGGCCCTTGTTGCTCCAGCCTTTCGACAGCTTGGCGGTGCGATGGCAGCAGCGGTCGGCAAGCGCTGCCGGTTTTCCCTCGCCATCGAGGAACATGACGATTTTCTCGCCGAGCAGGACAAACGGCTTCGGCCCATCCGCGAGCATGTCGATCGGCACGGTCGCATACCAGAAACGGCGGAGGACCTGTTGTTTGGTGCAGAGCATGGATGCTTCCTCCCGTGGGCTCACGATGCCAGACGCGTCACGACGCGCGCGGCGTCATGGCGAAGCTGCGCAAGGTCAATTCCAGGAATTGTACCATCGCTTACGACGATGCGGCCGCCGACGATCAGATGCCGCAGGTGGGCGTCGCCCGCGCAAGCGACCGGTCCAATAAGTGGGTCGTGCAGGCCGAAATAGCGCGGATGCGACAGGTCGAAGATCGCAAGATCGGCGAGCTTGCCGGGGGCGATCACGCCAGCATCCTCGAAGCCGAGCACGCGGGCGCCATGGGCGCTCGCCCAGCGCACCACGTCCTCGACGGCGACCGCGCCGGCGCCCTTGACGGCCCGGTGCGTGTGCCAAGCGCTGTGCATTTCACTGATCATGTCGGCGGACTCGTTTGAGGCCGCGCCGTCGACCGCGAGCGAGACCGCGCCTCCCAGCGCCGCGAGCCTTTCCGCCGGTGCAATTCCCGAGCCGAGCCGGCAATTCGATTGCGGACAGTGCGCCATCCCCGTGCCGGTTTCGGCGAGAATGCGGATCTCCTCGTCGTCGAGGTGAACAAGGTGCGCCAGCCAGACGTCGCCGCCGAGATAATCGTGATCCGCCATCCACTGGACCGGCCGCTTGCCGAAATTGGCGAGACAGAAGTCCACGTCGGCCGAAGTCTCGGACAAATGACCATGGATGCGCAGGCCCATGCGACGGGCGGCCGACGCGACGACCTTGAGCTCGTGGGCCTCGAGCGACCAGGGCGGCGTCGTCGGAGCGAATGCGACGCGGCGCATGCCGTCCGGCGAGGGGTCGTGATAGCGCTGCGCGCACGCTTCGACCGATTTGATCATTCGGTCGAGCGGCTCGGCCGGCGTCGGGATGAGATCAGGCGTGTCGAACGTGCGCGCTTTGGTCGCGCCGCCGCGACAGAAGACGAGACGTATTCCGAGCTCTTGCGCCACCTCGAAAATCACATGCGACGGGTCGAAACGATAGCTTTCGGCATAAAGATAATGGTGATCGGCGGCAGTTGTGGTCCCCGAGAGAAGCAGCTCCACGAGTCCGATCCGCGCGGCCGTGCGCAGCGCCTCCTCGTCGATCTTGTGCCAGTAGGAATAGGGCACCGCGCGCAGCCAAGCGAGCAGCGGGACGTCGATGCCGGCACGCACGCCTTTAAGGACGCACTGGAAGAGATGATGATGCGTCGAGACGAGGCCGGGATAGATCACGCAGCCGCTGGCGTCGATGAGGCGCTCGCCCGGCGCCGGTTCGAGCGCGCCGACCGCCGAGATGCGTCCATCGCGGATGCGAATCGCACCGCTCGCGCGCATCGCCTCGCCGCGCAATCCGGTGAAGATTCCTTGCGCGCCCTGGATGAGCATGGAGGTCATGCGTCGGCTCCCACCTCGCTTTCGTGCCAGGCGCCGAGCGCCAGCTTGGACAGCCCCACCATTATGGTGAACAGGCCCACGCCAGCCAGGGTGATGAGAAAGAGCGCGGCGAACATGCGCGGGATATCGAGCTGAAAGCCCGATTGGAGGATTTCATAGGCCAAGCCTGCGCTGCGTCCTCCGGTGCCGGCGACGAATTCGGCGACCACCGCGCCGATCAGCGCGAGGCCGCTGGAAATCCGCAATCCGCCGAAGAAATACGGCAGCGCGCTCGGGATGCGCAGTCGCCACAGCGTCTGCATGCGTCCCGCGCGGCTCATGCGGAAGAAAGCTCATCTCGATGGCTCGGCTCTGCACGAACAGGAACGCGATCAGCGTGCCGATCACAATCGCCGCGAAGAATGCCTGCAGGGCAATGCGCAGCGTCATGCCGAGCGCCGCCAGCAGCGTGGGCCAGTCGCTGGCGAGCGTGGCTGCGATATCGCTCGGTTTCGGGAGGAGAAAGATCGGCACGTTGAAAGCGCGGCAGGCGATCTCCCATAGCGCGACCGCGAGCACGCCGACCGCCAAGGGCGCGGCGACGGTCATGAAGGTTTCGGACTGGGCAAGCGGGCGCACCGCGCATTCCTTGCTATGAGCGCATCTGCTCCACGGAGACTTCGGTGAGCAGAGCCGACAGGGCGCGGCAGTGCTCGGCAAAACGCGGAGAGTTGCGAAAACTTTCATCGCGCGGATGCGGCTCGTCGATCGCCATGACCTTGCAAATACGGCCGGGTTGCGCGCCCATGATGATCACGCGCGTCGACAGAAACACCGCTTCATAGATCTAGTGGGTGACGAATACGGTCGTCAGCTTGCGTTCCCACCACAGGCGAACAAGGTCGGCGTCGAGCCGATTGCGAGTGAACTCGTCGAGCGCGCCGAACGGCTCGTCCATAAGAAGGAGGTTGGGTTCGACGACCAGGCTGCGCGCGATCGACACCCGCATTTTCATCCCGCCGGACAACTGCCGCGGATAATGGCGGGCAAATCCTTCAAGTCCCACGCGGGAGAGCGCGTCGGCCACGCGCCGGCGCGATTGGGCGGCCGACATGCGGGCGAGATCGAGCGGGAGACGCACGTTCGCCTCCACGCGCGCCCATGGCATGAGCGTCGGATCCTGGAAGACGAAGGCGATCGATCGTCCGCGGGCGCCGAGCTTGTCGAAGCCGCCCGACCACCACAGGATGCGGCCTTCGGTCGGCTCGAGCAGATTGGCGATGAGCTTGAGCAGCGTGCTTTTGCCGCAGCCCGAGGGACCGATCAGGGTGAGGAATTCGTTGCTCGCGACGGTCAGATCGATCGCGGCGAGCGCGCGCGTGCCGTCGGGAAAGACCTTGTCCGCGGACAAGATCTCGACCACCGGCGCCCCCGCTCCGGCGCGTTTATCCGCTTCCGCCGACAGCGCGGTGTTGGGCGCCAACACGACCGCTTACATCGAGAGCTTGAGGGTTTTGACGAACCGGTCGGTAAAGCCTTGCTTCCAGTCGACCTCGGGCTTGAGCAGCCCGGCGGAAACCATGAAGTCGTAGGTCGCGTTCCAACGGGCTTGCGTGATGATTCCGATCCCCATCGTCTGCGCATCGCCGCTGTCCAGCACCTTGAGCGCCTTCAACTGCTCGATGCCGAAGGCGATCTGCTCGTCGCTCATCTTTGGATTGTCGGCCCTGATGAGCGCGTTCGCCGGCGCCGGATTGCTGAGGTAACTCTTCCACCCTTCGAGCGATGCCTTCACGAAGCGCGCGGTGACGTCCGGTTTTGTGTCGACGAAGCCGCGCGTCGTGACCATGGTCGTGCCGTAGGGCGGATAGCCGTCCCGCGCGAACAGGAAGAACTTGACCGGCACGCCCTGCTGCTTGGCCTGAAACGGCTCCGATGACGGGTAGGACTGCTGGACCACGTTCTTATCCGCGAAGAAGGGCTGCAGATTGAAGGTATAAGGCTTGGTCTGTTCGTCGGTGTACTTGAATTTCGCCTTGAGCCACGGCCACCACGTGGTGCGGCCGGGGGTCGCCACCAGGATCGTCTTGTCCTTGAGGTCGCCAAGGCCCGCCACGTGATCGTGGGCCATGATTCCTTGCAGATCGAATTGAAACGACGTCGCGACGGTGATGACCGGGAGCCCTTGCTCCAGCATCTTGAGGACCTGGAGATCGTAGCCCATCATGAAGTCGGTCTCGCCGGCCAGCAGGAGTTGCATGCCGTTGACCTGCGGGCCGCCCATCTTGAGCGTGACATCGAGCCCAGCCTTCTCGTAAAGCCCGGCCGCCTTGGCTTGATAGAAGCCGCCGTGCTCGGCCTGTGCGAACCAGCTCGTGAGAAACGTCACCTTGTCGGCCGCAGACGCCGCGGTCGACCCCACGATTACGACGGCCATCGCCGCCGCCAACGAGCGGATGCGCCCAAAGCTCAAAATATTCGCAGACATTGTGAGCCTCTTGCTGATCGAGTTCGGGTTGATTCAGTGCAAGCCGGGTGCCAGACCAGGGTGCAGGATTGCTTGGGCGGCAATCGGCCGCCGGGCCGAACCACGGTGCAAAAGCCTGAGCAACCTCAGCAAATTCCATCGACCGGCAGGCTTTGACAGGGAGAAACCCAAGCAATGCCGCTGACGCTCGCCTCGCCAGGGGCTCACGGGATAAATTGCTCAGTTCTTCGGCAAATGCCGGTTTTCCATGCACGAGCGCGTGCCGTTGCTTGAGGGCCTGCGCTTGGATGGTGTCAAAACTATACCGGCAAATTTCGCGTTAGGCTGGCTCTGCTATGTTTTCGAGCGCGCGTCGATCGGAAATGATGATCGAACCTCCTGAAATGCGAACGACTCCGGTACGCTGCCAATTGCGAAGGCACTTATTGACGCTCTCGCGCGAGCCACCCAGCATGTTTGCCAGCTCCCGTTGACTGAATCGAATTTTTGCCGGTTCCGCAGCCGCAGAATCAGCCTCCCAATTCAAGACCCGCAGCATCGCCTTCGCCAATCGCACGGGAAGCTCGAGCAATGCGACTTCGGCGAACACTTGATTGGTGTGCCGCAATCGCTGACACAAGACTTTGACGAGGCTGGGCCAGGCGGATGGGTTTCGTTCGAAGAACGGGAGAATCTCACGCCGGTCCAGTATCGCCACAGTGCATGTAGTCTCCGCAACAGCGTCTGCAGATCGCTCTTTGCCGTCTAAAACCGCAAGCTCGCCGAATACCTCGCCGGGCTGAATCACTGCCAGCAGCAACTCTTTGCCTCCTGAGGACGGCACGCTGATGCGGATGGTTCCGCTGAGCAGAGCCATCATCTGGTCGCCGGGAGAGCCGATTGCGAAGACGGTTTCGCCGGCGTTAAACGTCCGCACACGCGCAAGAGCAACGACCTCGGCCCGCTCGTCGGGACGCAAGCCGCCAAACAGACTGCAATTCAGGAGAAGGTAACAGGCGTCCTTGAGTGTCCTTTTGTCCGGACCCACGACGTCGTCTCTCCGCGCGGTGTGAGCGAACTCATCGATGCTCGACTGAGTCGCGATCATGATGTGCTCGCTCCAACGGCGCAGTCAATCAGAAACGATCGCACCATCGTCCAAATCCCGCGGTCATATGACAGCCTTATAGTATTTAGCTATGGCGCTTCGGCATCACTGCCGCCGCTGTGGGCAAGACGGCTAGAGATTCCGCAGCTTGCGCGCGCCAAATTCCCCGA
>WNFA01003032.1_pt1 | contig 13940 bp, 9 predicted proteins | sample 5400481 | NCBI WGS metagenome assembly WNFA01 (sample SAMN13153340, study PRJNA577476) | soil metagenome | isolation source: 120 cm saprolite under Douglas fir tree site 2 hole 1 replicate 2 | place: USA:California | collected 2015-04-18 | reverse complement strand
CGCACCAGCTTGTTGATCGTCTCGATCATGTGCACCGGGATGCGGATGGTGCGCGCCTGGTCGGCGATCGCGCGCGTGATGGCCTGTCGGATCCACCACGTCGCATAGGTCGAAAACTTGTACCCGCGCCGCCACTCGAACTTGTCCACCGCCTTCATCAGGCCGATGTTGCCTTCCTGAATCAGGTCGAGGAACTGCAATCCGCGGTTGGTATATTTCTTGGCGATCGAAACGACCAATCGAAGGTTGGCCTCGATCAATTCTTTTTTGGCCTGCTCGGCTTCGGCTTCGCCGCGATGAATGAACGTCAGCGTGCGTTTCAGTTCCGTGAGCCCGACTTCGCTGGCTTCCTCGATGTCTTTCAGCTCGGTGCGGCGGGTGCGCAGTTCCTTGCGCGCTTCCGCCGCGACCTCGCCTTTGGCCACGTCCGCGCGCCGCTCCAAGCGCCCGGCTTCGCGTTCCAGCGACTGCAGGCGCTCGACCGTGCCGCGCATCTTGTCGATCAGCCGCTTCTTCTCGAATGGATTGAAATCGATGTCGCGAATGGCGACCGAAATCTCCACACGCGTCCGCGCCACCTCCCACTTCGCGCGGATGTACGATCTTTTCTTCGACTTCAGAGTTTTATCGAGCTTCGCGGCCTGCTTCAGCGCCGTCTCGTACAATTTCGCAATTTTGTCGATGTACTTGAGCGTCTGTTTGGTTTTATTGGCGATCTTTTCTTCAGTCAGCTCCTCATCGTCGAACTGCACGATCTCTTTGATGGACCGCACGCCCTTGCGCAAATCGTCGCCGACGGCGATCAATTCCTTGATGACGATCGGCGAGCGCGTGATCGACTTCATCACCACGAGTTGCCCGCGCTCGATGCGCTTGGCGATGGTGACTTCGCCCTCGCGCGTCAGCAGCGGTACGGTGCCCATCTCGCGCAGATACATGCGCACGGGATCGTTCGTTTTTTCAAGCGAACCAGGTGTCAGGTCGAGGTCGCTGCTGCCTTCGTCGGAGTGCGCATCGTCCTTGACCACAACGTCGCGGTCGCCGGCCTCCGTGGAAACTTCCACCGCGCGCGCGGCTTTCGCCGAAGCCTGATCCTCATAAATCTCGATGCCGTTCCGCTCGAAGGTTGTGAGCAGATCGTCGATTTCCTCCGAGGAATGGACTTCTGCCGGAAGCGAATCGTTTACTTCGTCATAGAGCAGGTAGCCGCGCTCTTTGCCCACCGCAATGAGCTGGCGTACCGCATCGTATTTCTCTTCAAGACCTACTGCTGCCACAAATTCCTCCCGCTAATTGACCGCAATCCCAAGAACTTCCTGGCATATCGGGGGCCAAGTCCATTCGCAGAGACACGCGCAGGCTGGCGCGCAGGCGCAAACCACGCGGGCATTTCCCCAGAAGATCGCTCGCTTTGTTGTTTGAATAACTCTGCACCGCGCCGCATGCCCGCCGCTGGCCCCGTGCGTTGCCCGCTTCCCGCACTTTTGGAGCCCGGCCCCTGCTAAATACGCTCATATAGATGCGTTTAACGGCAAAACCGTTACTCGCGAAACCCTATTACGCTACACGTTTAAGTCCCATCGAGTCAATGTTTTAATTCGTGGATTTCTGTGGAAGACTTCATGGCCAGGGTTTAAGCTCACTCCCCATTGGAGGGGGGCAGGTTTGACGTGGTCAGAATTCTCACATGCGGTCGCGGCCCTCGGCATAGGCGCCTGTTTCTATCGCCCAGGCACACCAAAACGAGTTTGGATTATCGGGGCGTTCTGCTCAGTAATTCCGGATATTGACGTGCTTGGCTTCCGATTCGGCATCCGGTACGGTGATTTCTGGGGTCACCGCGGATTCACACACTCGCTTCTCTTCGCGGCTCTTCTGGCAAGCGCTGTGTTGCTCATGGGATTTTGGCGAGGAGCGCCCGGCCTCAGCCAGCTCTCCACGTGGGTGTATTTCTTTATTGCTACCGCAAGCCATGGTTTCTTGGACGCCATTACCGATGGCGGCCTGGGAGTTGCGTTCTTCGCGCCGTTCGACAATCACCGCTATTTTCTTCCCTTGAGGCCGATCCACGTGTCACCGATCGGCGCGGGGCGATTCTTCGCCCATCGCGGTCTTGAAGTTCTTCAGAGCGAACTCCTCTGGATTTGGCTTCCGGCGGCGCTGCTGGCACTTTCGGTCTGGCTGATGCGCCAGCGAGCTGCGCCTTCCATGTAGCCCAGAATGTCATCGCTGTTTCGAGGCGCAGAAGCACGGAACCTGTCACCGCGCTCCTACTTTTCCGTTGACTTCTGTTACGATGAGCGTATACTAGCTGTTAGGTAAATCTGCACGATTCCCCTATGCAATCGATTTGGTTTGAGACCGGGCGATCCCGGTGGGTGTCGCACTCCGTCGAAATTCGCGGTCCACGAGTCTGCCTTTTCGCCCCGCGCAACTTCTTTAGAATCAACACTTGTAGAATTGCCCGCAAGTGTTGATTCTAAACCACTTACATAGACTCTAAGTCCTTTAGATGCAACACTTCCAAAAACTCAGGGGGTTGGCCGCTCCAATTCAGATCGGACAGCGTTTCGACGGTCACTTCGTTGCGGCGAGCCGGCGCATTAATTCCTGTTTTTTCTCTAGCAGCCCGCGGAGCTCCGGTGCGGCCGGATTCGCTTCGATGCTGCGTTGCACGTCGGCCAGCTCCTGTTCGGCCTGGCGGTTTTGCAGCGCCTCTATGCAGCTCATGGCTTCCTCCCAGGTCGGCTCGTTGGCTTCCTCGAACAAAATCTCGAAAAGGAGCCGCCGGTCGCGCTCTTCCAACATCGCGCCGACTTCAGCAGCCTGCACAGGCTGTCCAGAAAGGCTGGCGATCACCAGCACGGCAAAAATCTTCTCCGTCTCGAGGCCATGATATAGATGGGTATTTTGCAGGTGCTTGGCGAGTTCCTGCCGGAAGCCTTCCGCCTCCGCAAGCATGCGAATCAGCCGCCGCTCCACCGGCTTGGCCGCGCGTCCAACGAGTTCCGGCTGGGTCTTTACTTCGCTGCGGCGTTCAGCAGCAGCTTTGCTCAGAGCTGCACGTAGCACAGGCTCATCCAGGCGGAGCTGCTGTGCAATTCTCGTCGCCCACTCGGAGCGCAGGATTCGATTGGGAATTCTCTGCACGTACGGTAAAAGAAAATTAACGGCGCGCAGCTTCCCTTCTCCGGTCGTCAAATCCATCTGCCGCGCCCGCGCAATCAGGTAGTCCACGTAAGGCGGCGCATCCTTCAGCAGCTTGAGGTACTCGTCTTTCCCGCGTTCGCGGATGAACAAGTCCGGATCAGCCTTCTTGTTGCCAACCGGCGGCAGCGCGAGCACGCGCACTTCAAAATCGTGTTCGAGCAGAAGTGCAAGAGACCGCTCCGTAGCGGTCTGTCCGGCCGTGTCTGGGTCGTAATTCACGATGACGCGCCGCGTGAAACGCCCGAGCAGCTTGATCTGCGGCTCCGCGAGGCTCGTGCCGCAGCTCGCGACCACGTTGCTGATCCCCGCGCGTGCCACCGCGATCGCATCCATATACCCTTCGACCAGAATCGCAAAATCTTGCCGGCGGATGCCCTCCTTCGCCCGGTCCAGATGATAGAGCAAATTGCTTTTCGAATAGATCGGCGTCTCCGGTGAATTTAGATACTTGGGCTGGTCGTCGCCGAGCGCGCGGCAACCAAACGCAACAATTTTTCCGGATTCATTGGAAATGGGAAACGTGATGCGCCGCCGGAATCGGTCGAAGAACCGCCCACTCTGGTCGCGGCTGAATAGGCCACTCAGTTCGAGCAAGACTGGGCCGTAGCCTTTGCCACCTGAAGCCGCTTCCCCCAAGTGACGACGAAGGGTTTCGCCGCCCGACGGCGCATAGCCCAGTCCGAATTGATCGATGGCGCTCCGGTCAAGCCCTCGATCCTCAAGGTATGCTCGCGCTACTTTTCCTTCAGCTGTTTCATTCAGTTGTCGGCGGAAGAAATCTGCAGCATATTTGTGCATCTCGATCAGGTCTGGCCTGTGATGTTGTGTAGCAGCTTCTTCTCGCGTCCGCGGCCTAGGCTTAGGGATTGGAATGCTGCACTTTTCCGCGACCAGCTTCACAGCTTCGGGAAATTCGCACTTCTCCATAGCCATGACGAAGTTGTAGACGTCGCCGCCCTTGCCGCACCCGAAGCAATAGAAAATTTGTTTGATCGGAGAAACTGTGAAGGAAGGCGTCTTTTCCTGGTGAAACGGACAGAGCCCGCTGAAGTCCTTGCCGGTTTTTTTCAGCCGGACGTATTCCCCCACCACGCGGACGATGTCCGCCTGCTGCTTCACCTTCTCCGCAAATGATCCTGCTTCCGCCATTCCGCCGTTCTACAACGATTACCGTTTCGAGTAGTCGTTCTTGTAAACCGTCCCGCCCTTCATCACGAACTTCACGTGCTCGAGTATCGTAACGTCCTTCGTCGGATCGCCGTCCACGGCAATCATGTCCGCCCACCTGCCCGGCTCCAGCGCGCCGACAAGATACTTCGACCCAAGCAAGTCGGAAGCGTTGATGGTTGCAGTCTGGATCGCCGCCAGCGGCGTCATTCCCAGCTGCACGTAAACGTGGAACTCACCCGCGTTGAGTCCGTGCGGATACACCGCCGCGTCTGTGCCGAACGCCACCTTCACACCGGCAGCAAACGCCTTCCCGGTGTTCTTACGCATCGCGGCGATCACATCGCGCATCTTTTGCTTCGAAAACTCCGGCACATCGCTGCGGTCCATGTTCTTTTCCATGTATTCGCCCAGAAAGAGCGTCGGCACGAGATATGTTCCGTTTTTCTTCAGCGTAGCGATCGCCGCGTCGTCCATCAGGTGGCCATGCTCGATCGAATCAACACCGGTCTCCGAAGCCCAGCGCACGCCTTCGGCGCCGTGAGCATGCGCGGCCACGCGCCGGCCGAGCCGGTGCGCGTCCGCGACGATGGCCTTCATTTCTTCGAGCGTATACTGCGAAGCGTTCGGGTCATCGCCCTTCGATAGCACGCCGCCGGTGGCGCAAATCTTGATCACGTCCGCGCCGTATTTGATGACTTCGCGAACTTTGTGCTGCACACCCTCGACGCCGTCCGCCACTCCATCTCCCTGAGAGTGGAACGCGGGCGGCAGCAAGTTTTCGTCGCAATGACCGCCGGTGATTCCCAGTGCCGGTCCCGACGCGACGATGCGCGGCCCGACGACGTCGCCATCATTAATCGCATCGCGCAGGGCGATGTCCGCATAGTCTTTCGCGCCCAGGTTTCGCACCGTCGTAAAACCTGCTTCGAGCGTGCGCCGCGCGTTCCTCGCGCCATGCAGCGCTTCGCGCGCCGTTGAAATCGACAGTCCCTGGTATCCCAGCGAGTTCAAATCAAACGTCAGATGCGTATGCATGTCGATCAAGCCGGGCAGCAACGTGGCATCCGCCAGATCGATCGTCGTGTCTCCAGAAGCCGCCGTGATTTCGCTGGCTGGCGCGATCTGCGCAATCTTGTCCCCTTCAATCATGATGGCCTGATTGGTGCGCAACTCTCCCGTACGCACGTTGAGCACGCGCCCCGCGCGAATTATCGTCCTCTTCGGCGCCGGCCCTTGCGCCCTTGCCGTGCTCGCCGTGCAAGCCAACGCAACGAGAACCACCGCGATGAGCATGCCCCATCGGCTAATTTCTCGCCCGCCATTTATATGCGCAAATAAATTCTTCAAAGCTTTCATCAAAACACCTCGTCGTTGGTTGGCTATCGGAACGCGGCGAGTATAGCAAAGCAGCGCTGCATACATCTCTTCAGAAACAGGATTCGGACGTCCGTCTATCTTCTGATTTCTCTTTGCTATCATTGCAACTCCACGATGGTGATCGCCTTTCCTCCGTGCTCCTCGGTCTCAAACGAATGTTTCTCCACCAGGGGGTGCGCAGCCAGAAATGCGCCAATCCCTTTGCGCAGTGCTCCCGTCCCGTGCCCATGAATAATCCTGATTCGCGCCTTGTGTGCCAGCGCGGCATCGTCCAGGAATTTGTCCAAGCGATCCGTAGCTTCCTCCACGGTCATGCCGATCACGTTGATTTCGTCGGAAGCGCCGGCTTCCCCGCGTTGCGAACTCACTGTCACGCTCTGCAGCGTGGCCGCCGGCGAACTTGATTTCGGCACGGGTGCCGCGCCTTCCACCCCGGTAATTTCGTCCAGCGCCACTTTCATCCGCAGCGGCCCGGCTTCAATTTCCGCAGACGATCCGTCAATCCGCCTCAACAGCACTGGCTTACTGAAGCCGCGCACGCGAATCTTCGCGCCGGGCTGCAACCGGTCCGCGTTGACCGCCTCCATCGAAGCGGCCTGCACGCCGAGATCCGATTGCGATTCCGAAATGGTCTGCACCACCGCGGCATTCAGTTCTTCGCGCGCCTCGCCGCGGACGTCCTGCATCTTCCGCCGGGCCGTTTTCTCCAGCTGCGTGCGCAGCTCCCGTTCTTTCACCGCTTCGATGACGCGCGCAACGTTCTCGTCAAAGCGCTTCTGCATCTCCGCGAATTGCGCTTCCAGTTCTTTGATCCGCTTCTGCTGCCGTTCGAGCCACTCTGTTCGCAGCTTCTTGCGGTCTTCCTCCAGCGCATGCCGCTCGGTGGCCATCTGCTGTTGCATGCGATCCAGCTCGTCGCGGCTGCGATGCAAGTAAGCAATCAGATCCGCCGCTTCGCGCGATTCGGGCGTCAGCAGTGACCTTGCGCGTTCGATGATTCCCGTAGCGATCCCCAGCCGCTTCGCGATCGCGATTCCGCTCGATCCGCCCGGCACGCCCACCATCAAGCGGTAGGTGGGCCGCAGATTCACGTCGTCGAATTCCACAGCGGCGTTTACCACTCCAGGCGTGGTCGATGCATATGTCTTCAGCCTGTCGTGATGCGTGGTTGCCAGCACGATGCAGTTCTTCGCGCGAAATTCGTCCAGCAGCGCCACCGCCAGCGCGGCGCCTTCCTCCGGCGCCGTTCCCGTGCCCATTTCATCCACCAGCACGAGAGAATTCGGTGTCGCTGCCTCCAGCATGGTCTTCAAGTTCAACATATGCGCCGAGAAGGTGGACAAATCCGCCGCAATTGATTGCTCGTCACCGATGTCCACCAGCACATGATCAAACAGCGGCAGGACCGCTCGCTGCGCGGCCACTGGAATTCCGGACTGCGCCGCCAGCGCGGCCATTCCCGTCGTTTTCAGCGCCACGGTTTTGCCGCCGGTGTTTGGTCCGCTGATCACCAGCACTCGTTCTTCGCCCCCGAGGGTCAACGTCATCGGAACAATGGCGCGATTTTCCTTGCGGAGTTTGTTCTCGAGCACCGGATGACGCGCACCTTCCAGACGCAATTCATTTGTACCGGAGAATTCCGGCATCGCGGCATCAAATTCCCGCGCGAATCGCGCGCGCGCAAACACACTGTCGAGTTCCGCAATCGTCTCGGTTGCCGCCAGAAGCGGTCCACGGATCATTTGCAGTTTTTCCGTGAGCTCGCGCAAAATCCGCACGATTTCCGCGGCTTCGTCCTCCGAAAGCTGCACGAGCTGGTTGTTCGCCTCGACGGTTTCGAACGGCTCCATAAATACCGTTTGCCCCGTCGCGCTCGCTCCGTGTATCACTCCCGGAAGGCTCCGCCGTTGCTCCGCCGGCACCGGAATCACGAAACGATCGTTCCGCAGCGTGACGTAGTCTTCTCCCGCTTCCGCATTCCGCGCGCGCAAAATCTGCTTCAGATTCTTCTGGATCGTTTCGCGAGTCGCCATGATGCTCGCTCGGATTCGCCGCAGCGTCGATGACGCATCATCGCTGATCTCCCCGTTCGGCAGCACGCACCGCCGGATCGCTGCATGCACGTCTCGAAAATCGCCAACCGAAGCGGCCCGCGCCGCCAACAAGGGAAACTTCACAGCTTCTTCGCGAAACTGCTGCCGCAGCCATCCCCCCGTTTCCAGCAACGACGTCGCATCCAGGAATTCGCCCGGCTCCAGCGCCATACCCGGCCCCTCGATGCGTTCGAGCCAGTCTTGCGGATCGGCCAGCGCGCCAAATCCCAGCTCACGCTCCGCGCGCAGCCACTCGCCCGCTTCGCGAATCAGTGCGAACGCCGATTCCAGCGCCGCGCGCTCCATCCCCGGCTCAAGCGCATTCACAGCTCGACGCCCCGGCGCACACGTCGTCCTCAGTCGCAGCAATTCGCGCAGCTTGTCGAACTCCAATACATCTTGCGCCGTTCGTGACATGGTTATGTTTGCTTCAATTTCGCTGTCAAATGACTTGCCACGTCACCCGGCGTCGCCGCCGCGTACACCAGCCGTCCGTTTGCCTCGCCCCAGGGCGCCGGGTGTCCCACTTCTACTTCCCGCACGCGATCCAGAACCGGCTGCCAAAAATCTCCGAGCACCGGGAAGGGTTTCGCGGCCATCACCGACTTGTTCACCATCTCCCACACAACCGCAAGCTCCACGAGCGTTCCCGTCCCGCCTTTGCACGCTACAAAACCATCCGCGCGCCGGATCAGTTCAAAGAGTCGTTCTTCCCAGGTCTTCATACGCACTTCCACGTCAATCCAGGAATTGAGCTTTGCCGTCTTGAAAAAATCCGCGGTAACACCGACAGTTTTCCCGCCGGCTTCTTTCGCGCCGCGCGACACTGCTTCCATGACCCCGCCGTAACCGCCGCTGCAAACAGAGAAACCATGCTTCGCCAAAGCTCGCCCCAGGGTTCGCGCCTCTTCGTAATCCGCGTCTCCTTCGCGCGGCCGCGAACTCCCAAATACTGTGACGATAAATTCTTTCCCCATCTGCAATCCTCGATTTCACTGTGGGTGCTTGTGTTCCAGCCCGCGCTTCGGCGGCGTCACATTGAACTCCTCGAGCATCGCCACGCACAGTCCGGTCAATGCATCCGCCGCTTCGTGACTCTTCCCGCCCTGATTGTTGCTCAAAAATGAAAAGATCACTCGCCGCCCGCCCAGCGTCTCTGCAAATCCTGAAAGCGTCCTCACATGCTCGACCGAGCCCGTCTTCGCGTGAATCCGTCCCGCCGCCGGCGTGTTTTTCATGCGGTCTTCCAGTGTGCCGTCTACTCCCGCCACCGGCAGCGACGCAGAATACGGCCCGAACCAGGACTGCTTCTGCGCAAAACCCAGCAAGGTCACAATGGCCCGCGGAGTCACCAAATCGTGCCGCGACAATCCCGACGCGTCCGCTTGTATCACGTCTCCTGGCGCGATTCCCGCCGCCGCGTAGAAATCCGCTGGAACTTTCATCAGCTCGTCCGGCGTGGCCCACACTCCGCTCTGTCGCGCCACCGTCCGCAACAGCATTTCCGTGTGTAGGTTCTGACTGATTTTGTTGATCAGTTTCACCGCATCTCCCAGCGGCACAGAAACGTGCTCCGCGAGCACCTCCGGATCGCCGCCGAGTTCCGCATGATCGTGCCGGGCCCTCGCGACGCCCGTCACCTTTACTCCTCGCTCCTCCAGCAATCGCTTCAACGTGGCCGCTGCGTGCTGAGCCGGCTCTTCAATCGCCAGAACCAGTTTCCGCGGCACGCTCTTCGCCGGCAAACTGCCCTTCGCCACTACGATATTCGCGCCCGGCTCCCGCGTGAGCGTCAAATCCGGCTTCACATCCGCGGCTGAAGTAATCACCTCATTCTCAACCGTGAAATCCGGCGTCCCGGGAGTCACTGCCGCCTGCACGGCATTGCCCGCCTGTTCGCCCGGGGTGAGCATCAGCGCCACTGTGTTATCGTCCACGACGATTGCGGAGATTGCCGCACCGTACTCCCAAACCATGTCGTCGATTTCCCAGCCATTCGGATAGCGCTCCCGCGGAAAATAGCTGTCATCGCCGATCACGTCACCTGAAATTTCCTTGATTCGCTTGGCCACCAGCGCGTCCGCAAGCTCGCCGAGCGCTTTCTCCGGCGGCCCATCAAATTCTTCCTTCAGTTCATAAGGGAATTTTCGGTTCGATAGATTCGGATCGCCACGCCCCACCAGCGCGAGATCTCCACCCAGCACCCCCTCACTCGAAATCGTGCCAGGCGTCTCCAGCGTCGTGTGGAACCGGTACTCCGGCCCCAGTTTTGCCAAGGCCAACGCTGTGGTGAACAGCTTCATGTTCGAAGCCGGGACGAAATACTTGTCTGCGTTCTGCTCGTACAGCGTCTCGCCGCTCTCGGCATCCGCGATAAGCAGTCCCCACTCACCTTTGTTCGTGGGCGTTGTTCCCAGCAACGCTTCCGCCCGCGCGGCGAATCTCGCCGTGGCCTTCTTCGAAGCCGCACTCTGTTTCTTGGCGCCGCAGCACGCCGGCTCTGTTTTTCTTTTCGATTGTGCGCCCAGGCGTGGCGCGCCAATTCCGAAGGCCCACACGGCGCTCGCCACCGCCACCGCCGCACTTCGCTGCAGGATTTTCTCGATTCTCATTTTTTCACTCGCGCTTAAGTCGTTCTCCGAAAAGTATAGTCCAAAGGCAACGCATTCCGTCTCCCGCGCGTCTTATTTATCGAACAACTCCTGCCTCAAGCCCGTTTACGAGGCCCCGTTTCTAGAGCTTGAGGTTGCGCCCAGCCTGCGGGCACTCTAAGATGGCTCTGGCCCAGAAAACTACGACGAGGTGAACTGTGATTAAGCGAATGATCTCCTCCCTGATGGCGCTGGCGCTCGTTGCGCTCCCGCTCTTGGCCTCGGGGGATAAGAAGGAAACCGGACGCCTGGAAAACTGCGGGCTGATCGTCAAGGAAGTTATGGATATTCCCGATAACATCCCCGAAGACCTTATTAATAAAGCGGAATGCATCATCGTCTTTCCGTCCGTGCTCAAGGCTGCCTTTGTTATCGGCGGCAGCTACGGCCGCGGAGCGATGACGTGCCGCTCCGGTGAGCATTTCACCGGTCCTTGGAGCGCCCCAACGATGATGGCATTGGAAGGCGGCAGCTTTGGCTTGCAGCTCGGTGGCCAGGCCACGGATTTCGTCTTGCTCGTCATGAATCCGCGTGGCGCTCGCGCCATCTTGAGCAACAAGGTGAAGCTTGGCGCCGATGCCTCCGCAGCCGCGGGTCCAAAGGGACGCACGGCGAATGCATCCACCGATGTCACCATGCGTGCGGAAGTCTTGAGTTATTCCCGAGCCCGCGGTCTGTTCGCCGGCCTCTCGCTGGAAGGTTCAACGGTTCGCCCTGACAATGACGCCAATGAGCGCATCTATGGCAAGAAGGTCGAAGCAGAATCCATCGTGTTCAAGGGTGCTGTCGCCGTTCCTCCCGCCGCTCAAAAATTGATTGCGTATCTGAACCAGAAGTCTCCGAAGAACACTTCGGACCCCGAATCCCTCAAGTAGTAACTCCAAATCTACGGCCTCTCTCGGACGCCCCGGCTCAAACTGGGGTGTTTTGTAGCTCGCCGCGCCGCCTCCGGCAACTACTCCCTGCTAGTCCAGGCTTGACATCCGGCTCTATATGACCTATAGTCATTAATGAGCGTTGGTCACCATGACCCGTCAATCAAAACACATGTCCCGCGACAACTCATTGGTTCCAACCTCCCCGTTTGACCGTCGCCAGCGCCGCAGCGCCGATATCCGCGAGCGTCTTTTCCGCGCCGCCCTCGATCTTTTCGCCCAAAAGGGATTCGCCGAAACGACTGTCGAGGACATTACCGAGGCGGCTGACGTCGGTAAAGGCACCTTTTTCAATTATTTCCCGAGCAAGGACCACATCCTGCTGGCCTTTGGACAAATGCAACTCAGCAAGCTAGAAGCCGCTATCGAGATGGCTCGCCGCACGGGCGAGCCCATGCCGGACTTCCTCCGTTCGCTCGGTGTGCGCATGACCCTGGAGCCCACTCGCAACCCCGCGATCATCCGTGCGCTTCTCCAGGCCTATCTTTCAACGACTCCAGTTCGGGTGGCTATGATGGACTTGCAAAAACGCGTCCATGCCCTCCATACCCAGATGATTCAGATCGGCCAGGACCGCGGCGAAATCCGCAACGACCTTCCAGCTGCGGAGATCGCCCACGTTTTTCGCCAGACCATTTTCGGCACGCTTCTGATCTGGTCGCTTTACGGCGACGCGACTCTGCACTCCCGGATCGAGGCCGCATTCAACCTACTCTGGTCGGGCTTAGCGCCTCGCGGGAACTCGGTGCCGCCTCTACTAGCCCCTTTGTTTACCTCAGGAGACTAGTTTCGTGAACCGCAAACGCATCCTGATTCTTCTCGCTGCTGCCGCCGTGCTGGCCGCCACCGGGCTCTACGCCGGCTGGTTCCACCGCGACACTGCCCTGCAAGGCTCCGGCACCGTCGAAGCCCGCAACATACGTGTAGGTTCCAAAATCGGCGGCCGCATCGACCAGGTCTTGGTCCGCGAAGGCGATTCCGTCCAGCCGGGCCAGGTTTTAATTACCTTCGACGACCAGGAATTGCGGGCCGCGCTCCAAGAATCGCGCGCCGGCGCTGAAAAATCCCAGCGCGGCTACCGTCCCGAAGAAATCGCGGAAGCCCGCGCCGCCGCGGCTCAAGCCAAAGCCGAGTACGAGTTGAAGAAGAACGGCTATCGCCTGGAAGACATCGCCACCGCGCAAGCCGATCTCGATCGCGCGAAAGCCGACGAAATCCGCACGCATCTCGATTTTGACCGCTACGACTCACTCGCCAAAAAAGATCTCGTCTCAAAGCAACAACTCGATACCGCCGAGGCCAATTGGAAAGTCGCCGTGGCCCAGCAACAGAGTGCCCGGCACAAGCTCGATGAACTCCAGCGCGGCTACCGTCCCGAGGAAATTGCCTCCGCCGAAGCGCACTACCATCAGGCACAGGCCAACCTGGAAAAACTCGAGCGCGGCAACCGTCGCGAAGACGTCGACCTCGCCAAAGCAGCCTACGCTTACGACGAAGCCCGTTTCCGAGAGCGCCAAGTCACCGCTCCGTCCGCCGCCATCGTCGAGGTTCTCGACGTTCGCCCCGGCGACCTCATCGCGCCTAATACACCAGTCGCCACTCTTCTCGAAAAAGATCAGATCTACGTTCGTATCTACATTCCCGAAACCGAAATCGGCCGCGTCAAGCTTGGCCAAATAGCCGAAGTTCGCGTCGATTCTTTTCCGAACACCGCTTTCGATGGCCTCGTCGAACAAATCAACCAGCAGGCCGAATTCCTGCCGCGCAATGTTCAAACCCGCGAAGAGCGCGTCCACCAAGTCATAGGCATAAAAATTCGCATCAATGATCCCGCCGGTCGCGTCCTCGCCGGCATGGCTGCGGATGTGAAACTGAAAGCCCAAAGCTGACGCTATGACGACCCACCAGCAATCTCTCCCCCAAGCCGCCATCTCCGCCGAACATCTCGTGCGCCGTTTCGGCAACTTCACCGCCGTCAACGACGTCAGCTTCCGCGTCGAAAAAGGCGAAATCTTCGGCTTCCTCGGCCCCAACGGTAGCGGAAAAACCACCGTCATCAAGATGCTCACCGGCCTTTTGCCACTCAGCAGCGGTTCCGCCCTCGTGGAAGGCCTCGACGTCCGCACCGATTCCGAAGCGGTCCGCGAGCACATCGGCTACATGTCGCAAAATTTCAGTCTCTACTACGACCTGACCGTCGCGGAAAACTTGCAGTTCTACGGCCGCATCTACAGCCTGGAGCCTGCGCGCCTGAAGCGCCGCATCGACGAAATTGTCCAGCTCAACGGCCTGGCACCCTATCTGAATCGCCTGGCCGCGCAGCTTTCTGGCGGCTGGAAGCAGCGCCTCGCTCTCGGCTGCGCCATGTTGCACGAGCCGACACTCCTCTTTCTCGACGAGCCCACCGCGGGCATCGATCCCGTCGCGCGCCGCCAGCTCTGGGATCTTCTCTTCGAGCTTTCTGGTCATGGCATCACGTTTTTTGTCACCACTCACTACATGGA
>WNFA01004904.1_pt1 | contig 13944 bp, 13 predicted proteins | sample 5400481 | NCBI WGS metagenome assembly WNFA01 (sample SAMN13153340, study PRJNA577476) | soil metagenome | isolation source: 120 cm saprolite under Douglas fir tree site 2 hole 1 replicate 2 | place: USA:California | collected 2015-04-18 | reverse complement strand
GCGCACGGCGCGTACCGGCTGGGACGCCTGGTCCTGCTCCCGCCGGACCCTGCGACATTCTTCAAGGGCGACCTCGGCCGCCGCAAGCGGGCCGCGTGGTCGGAGCCGGTTCCTCTTGACGATTTCAAGAGCATCGGCAGGGCGTTCGGCGCCACCGTCAACGACGTACTCGTCGCCACCGCCACAGGCGCGCTGCGCCGCTACATCGAAAAGCGGGGTGGTAGCACCGCCGGTGTCGCGATTCGAGCCTCGGTGCCCGTGAACCTCCGATCTCTCGATGGACCGCTGAAGCTCGGCAACGCATTCGGCCTGGTCTTTCTCACGCTCCCGATCGGGATCGCCGACCCCGGCCGGCGTCTGCGCGCGATCAAGAAAGAGATGGACGAGCTCAAGAGTTCGCCGGAGGCGCTCGTTGCGTTCGGAGTGCTGAGCCTTCTCGGCCTGGCCCCAGTCGAGGTCGAGCAGCTGGGGCTCCGCTTCTTCGGCAGCAAAGCGACCGCGGTGCTGACCAATGTCCCTGGCCCACGCCAACCGCTGTACATGGCGGGCAGGAAGATCGACAAGGTGATGTTCTGGGTCCCGCAGTCCGGCCACATGGCGCTGGGCATCAGCATCCTGAGCTATGCGGGCGGTGTGATGCTGGGCGTCGCCACCGACGCGGGCCTGGTGCCGGACCCCGAGCAGATCGTCGCCGGCTTCAAGGTCGAGTTCGAGGCGATGCGCCGGGCGGCGGCCCAGGCCGCCAAACCGAAGCTGCGCACGTCGCGATCCTCAGCGTCGTAATGTTGTAAGCACCATGGCAGATCAAGCCGGTGGGGTGGCAACCGAGACCGAGGCGCTGGACGCCTACTCGGCGACGGTGACCGGGGTCGCGCAGAAGGTCCTGCCCTCGGTCGCGAGTCTCCGCGTGCGCCGGGGCAGCCGTTCCTTCGAGGGTGGCGCAGGCTCCGGGGTCGTCATCACCCCCGACGGCTTTCTCGTCACCTCGGCCCACGTCGTTGCGCAGGCGGGCGCCGCGACCGCGTCGTTCATCGATGGGTCCGAGTACGAGCTGGATGTGGTGGGCGCCGACGCGCTGTCAGACCTCGCCGTGACTCGAGCGCGGGCCGCTTCGCTCGAGCCGATCCAGATCGGAAATGCAGACGACTTGAGGGTGGGCCAACTGGTGGTGGCGATCGGAAACCCGATGGGCTTCTCGGGTTCCGTCACGTCGGGGGTCGTCAGCGGGTTAGGCCGCTCACTGGCGACCGCCGACGGCAACGGGAACCGGCGCTTCATCGAGGACGTCATCCAGACCGACGCGGCCCTGAACCCCGGCAACTCCGGTGGCGCCCTGGCCGACTGGCGGGCTCGCCTGGTCGGCGTCAACACCGCCGTGGCTGGGATGGGGCTCGGTCTGGCGGTGCCGATCAACAAGACCACCCAGGCGATCCTTTCCGCGCTCATGCGAAACGGCCGTGTCCGCCGAGCCTTCCTCGGAATCGCCGGCGGCACCCGGCCGCTGTCCCCCGCGATGGCGGAGCGCCTCGGCCGGAAGGCCGGCGTGGAGGTGCAGGAGGTGGTCGCGGCCAGTCCGGCCGCAGCTGCGGCGCTTCGCGGCGGCGACGTCATCGTCTCTGTCGGCGACGTGGCCGTCGCCAAGGCCGGCGACCTGCAGCGCCTGATGGTCGAAGCCCGGATAGGAGTCAGGCTGCCGCTCACGATCCTGCGCGCCGACAAGCTCGTCACCGTCGACGTCGTGCCGGTGGAGCTGGCCTAGGCTTCTTACACTTCTCGGGTGCCGAAGCAGATCCGCGACCTGCTCCGCGCCGAGGTACAGGACGGGCGCTTCCGGCTTGCGGAGGTCGACCCGGCCTCCACCCCCGGCCTCAAGAGTCCCAAGCAAATCAAGAGGGACGGGCCCAAGCACCAGGCCAGGCTCTTCAAGCTCCAGGATCAGCTTTTCGCAGAGCACAAGCGCGCGCTGCTGATCGTGCTGCAGGGCATGGACACGAGCGGGAAGGACGGCACCGTCACGCACGTGATCGGGTACATGAACCCGCAGTCCGTCCAGATCACACCGTTCAAGCAGCCCACGGCCGAGGAGAAGCGGCACGGCTTTCTCTGGCGAATCCGCCGGCGCCTGCCGGCGGCCGGCAGCGTCGGCATCTTCAACCGATCTCAATACGAGGACGTGCTGGTCGCGCGCGTCCACGACCTGGCGCCCCTCAACATGATCGAGCGCCGTTATGGACTGATCAACCAATTCGAGAAGCAGGTCAGCGCCCAACGAACGAAGATCGTCAAGATCTGCCTGCACATCTCCTACGACGAGCAGCGCAAGCGCCTCATCGAAAGACTCGAGGACCCGGACAAGCAGTGGAAGTTCAGCGAGCACGACATCGACGAGCGCGCCTACTGGGACGACTACCAGAGCGCGTACAGCATCGCCATCACGGACTGCTCGACCTGGTACGCCCCGTGGTACGTGGTCCCCGCCAACGACAAGGCCTATCGCGACTGGGCGGTGTCCAGAATCCTGATCGAGACCCTGCAGGAGATGAGCCCGCGCTACCCTCATCCCAGGCTCAACATTCCGAAGCTCCTGAAACGGCTCCGGGCGTGAGTGGTGATAGGTTTATGAGTAGGTTAAGAAAACGTCACGAGGGAGAGCTGATATGAGACGGGTGCGCCTCGTTTCTTTACTGGTGGCGGCTGTCATTGCCGGGGCCTGTGGCTCTACCGGCGGAGGCGGCACGACCGGCAACTCGTATTCCGGGAAGACCATCAAGCTCGGGGCGATCCTGTCGATCACCGGGGCGGGCGGCGTCTACGGGCCGCAGAGCCGGGACGGCATGATGCTCGCGGTCACCCAGATCAACAACTCCGGCGGCGTCAACGGGGCCAAGATCGACCTCGTCGTCAAGGACGACGCCTCCGACAAGGCCCAGTCCGCCCAGGTCGCCCAGACGATGATCCAGTCGGACCTGGACCTGGCGCTCCTCGGCCCCACTCTTTCCAACTCGGCCGTGGCCGTCCACCCGCTCGCCGAGAGCCTTAAGACCCCAATTCTTGCGGTCAGCACGACCGGGATCCACATCGTCCCCGACTGCAATTACCCGACCGCGACGCCCTGCCGTTACGTCTTCCGCGACAGCCTTGGCGAGGAGACCGCGATCCCCGACAACATTCAGTCCTACGCAGCGGACGGCCACCCGAGCACGGGCGTGCTCCTCGTCGCCCAGGACGACAAGTTCTCCAGCGACGGCGGCACGATAGTGCAGGCCACCGTCAGCAAGTACAACATCAACCTGTTGAAGACGATCAAGTTCAACAAGGGCGAGGCCGACCTCTCGCCATACGTGACGCAGGCAGTGCAGCTGAAGCCGGACGTGATCTTCATCACGTCGCTCGGCGCCATCCCGGCCAAGATCATGACCGAGGCTCGCAGACAGGGCTGGCAGGGCCAGTTCCTCGGCGGCAACGGCTTCAACACGGCGACGGTGTCCAAGCAGGCGGGCGCCGCAGGCCTTGGTGCACGCAGCGCCAGCGCCTGGTACCTCGGCAACTCATTCCCGTCCAACGATGACTTCGTGACCGCATTCCGATCTGCTTACAGCAAGGACCCGGACCAGTTCGCGGCGCAGGGCTACACGGCGATCAAGGTCCTGGCCGACGCGGCCAAGCGAGCCAACCTCACGTTCTCAGACCTCGCCGGGGACCGCGACAAGCTGCGCGGGGCGATGGAGACGGTCAACATCCAGACCCCGCTCGGTCCGTTCCAGTTCACCTCCAGCCACGACGTCAAGCAGACCGTCTGGATCATCAAGATGGACGGCTCCGGCGGCTTCACCCTCGTCCACCAGATCACGCCAAGCTGATGACAGCTGCGGGGGATCGCGAGGTCCCCCGCTCCAGCGTGGCGATGAAAGGGGTCGGCGAGAGCTGCGGTGCACAGACGGCCGAGGCCGAGGAAGCGACGAGCACCGGAGCGAGCGTATCCGTCATACGCGAGCGAGGAGCGGAGAAGCTGACAACGGCATCGGCCGAAATGGGCGCCGCAGATCCGTCGAACTCCTCTTTCAGCGCCACGCTAACTTATTGTTGATTCGCCTTGGGGCAGCAGATCCTCAACGCGATCTTCCTCGGATCCATCTACGCGTTGTTCGCGGTTGGGTACACGCTGGTATTCGGCGTGCTCGACATCTTGAACCTGGCCCACAGCGCTGTGTTCATGCTCGGGGCCGCGGTCACCTACACGCTGGTCGTCAACCACGGGCAATCCTTCTGGCTGGCCTGCGTGCTCGGCGTCGTGGTGGCGGCGCTGATCGGCCTGGTGATCGAGTACGTCTGCCTGCGCCCGCTGCGGAGGCGGCGGGCGCCGCCCATCGCGGCGCTGATATCGACGATCGGGCTGGCCCTCATCATCGTCGCCGCGATCGAGCAGGGCAGGCCTGGGACGTTCTTTGCGTGGCTGTGGGTGGACGGCGCCAACTCGGTCAGCATGCCGCCGGGCTCTTTCCCCAATCCCACCTGGCATGTGGCGGGGCTGACGCTGGAGGGAAGCAAGCTGGCCATCGTTCCGATCTCGATCGCGCTGATGCTGCTGCTCGGCTATGTCATGCGCTTCACGCAGGTTGGCCGCGGTTTACGCGCCGTCGCTGAGAACCCGCGCGCAGCGCGGCTGATGGGCATCGACGTCGACCGCATGATCTCCCTGACCCTTGTCATCTCCTCGGCGCTCGGAGGCCTCGCCGGCATCCTCTTCGGCATCGCATACGGCGACATCAGCCCATACATCGGCCGCGACAGCGTTGAGGTGAGGGGTCTGGCGGTGATCGTGCTGGGCGGGATGGGCAGCATTCCAGGTGCGGTGCTGGGCGGTTACCTCCTCGGGGCGATCGAGGTGCTCGCCGTGGTGCTGCTCGGCAGCAACGTGCGCGCCGGCGTCGCATTCGCGGCGCTCTTCCTGATGCTGGTGCTCCGTCCCCAGGGGTTCTTCGGCGCTCAGCTCCGGGACAAGATCTAAGTGCCCAGCCCCGGAAGTTCCTTGCATCTTCGCGACCTAGGCGGCCGGGCGCCGTCTCACCCCACGGAATCATGCGATTCCGCGGGGGCCCCGAGAGAGGCGCTGAAGCCTGCGTCGAGGTGCCCGGCGCTGCGTCGTCACGAATCGACAGATGCGCTCCTCCTTGCGCCACCCTCTCCTTGGCTCCGGCCGCCGATGCCGCGAAATATGCGGCGGACCTCCGAGGCCGGGCACTGATGGACTTCCTGATCCAGCTGGTCACAGATCCGATCGGCTTCTGGAACTCGCACACGCTCCTTATCTCGCAGATCGGGATCAACGGCATCCTCGCCTCATCGATGTTCACGGTCCTCTACTCCGGTCAGCTCTCGCTGGCCGCGCCAGGATTCATGGCCATCGGCGCGTACACCGCGCTCCTGATGGAGCTGTACTGGCACACGCCGCTCGCCCTGAACTTCGCCGCCGGCACCGCGCTCGCGGGCATCGTCGGACTGCTCGTGGGGCTGCCTGTGCTTCGGCTGAGGGGCGTGTTCCTGGCGATTGCCACGATCGGTTTCATCGAAGCGTTGAGCCTCGGGGTGATCCTCAACCTGCCGATCACGGGCGAGGGACTCGGGCTCAAGAACCCGAACGCCGACCCACTGGGTGGGATCTACATGGTCCTCATCTCGCTGGCGGTGGTCGTGTTCTTTGTCTGGCGTCTCACCAAAGGGAGACTCGGCTACGCATGGAGCGCGATCCGCCAGGACGAGCTGGCGGCGCACAGCCAGGGCATCGACGTCGCTCGCTACAAGCTGATCGCCTTCATCCTCAGCGCCGTCATCGCGGGGTATGCCGGCGCGGCCGAATCCCACCTCAACTTCTTCGTCGACCCGAACGAGTACGGCGTGCCACGGACTGTGCAGGTGCTTACCTTCGCCGTCCTCGGCGGCAGCGGCAACGTGTTGGGGCCGGTTGTCGGCGCGCTGTTCCTGACCACGCTCCCCTATGTGTTTCAGCAGGCCGGCGACTACATCGGCGTGGTCAGCGGCGTGATCCTGATCGCGGTCATCGTTTTCCGCCCGCAGGGCATCGTCGGTCGCGGCGGCTTCGCTTTCGTCGCGCCTCGCTGGTGGCCCCGCGCGAGACTTCGTGCTCCTTCGTCTGGCTGACGTCCAGCGTCACTTCGGCGGGGTGCGCGCCGTCGACGGGGTGACGCTGGAGGTCGAGAAGGGATCGATCCAGGGCCTGATCGGCCCAAACGGGGCCGGCAAGACAACCCTGGTCAACGTCATCACCGGGTACGTGCCCTTCCAGGCCGGCAACGCGTGGCTGGAGTCGGACAAGCTCACCGGCCTGCCCGCACATCGGATCGCCGGGCTGGGCATCGCCCGCACGTTTCAGAACATCCGCCTCTTCAAGGACCTGAGCGCAGTCGAGAACGTGATCGTGGGCATGCACTCGCGCCGGCGCGATGACACTGTCGCCCAGCTCGGCACGCTGCCCGCCTTCCGCCCCGATCAGCGCTCACGCCTGAACGAGGCGCACCGCCTCATGGAGACGGCCGGCCTGGATCCCGGCGAGGTCGGCCGGCGGCCGGCGGGAACGCTGCCGTACGGCGACCAGCGGCGCCTGGAGATCGCCCGCGCGCTCGCGCTCCAGCCGCGTCTGCTCATCCTTGACGAACCGGCCGCAGGCATGAACCCGTCGGAGAAGCTGGGCATGCGCGAGCTGATCGAGCGCCTCAACCACGACGGGCTGACCATCCTCCTCATCGATCACGACATGCAGCTCGTGATGGGCGTCTGCAAGCGAGTCGCCGTGCTCAACTTCGGACGAAAGATCGCGGACGGCACGCCGGAGGAGGTCTCCACCGATGCCGGTGTGATCAAGGCCTACCTGGGCACAGGCAGCGAGCGCGAGGTGACGAGCGCGCCGGGAGCCACGGGCGTCGCAGAAGTGACGGAGGCAGACCAGGCTCAAGCCGTCGCGAGGCCTGCCGCGGAACCCGTGGCCGCGATCCTCGACGTCCACGAGCTGTCGGTCAGCTATGGATCCGTGAACGCGGTGCGCGCGGTGTCGCTGCGGGTGGCCGCCGGTGAGGTGGTCGCGCTCATCGGCGCCAACGGAGCGGGCAAGACCACCATCCTGAGCGCCCTTTCAGGCCTCATCAGGCCGACCTCGGGAACAGCGGTCTTCGATGGCCTCGACCTGACGGCCGCCAAGGCCTCGGCCATCGTGCGGCACGGGCTCGTGCACGTGCCCGAGGGCCGCGAGATCCTCGGACGTCAAACCGTCCTGGAGAACCTCGAGCTCGCGACGTGGGTGCGCCGCGACCGCGCGGCGGCGGACGCGCAGATCGCTACGGTCATGAACCGCTTCCCCATCCTGGCCGAGCGCAGGAACCTGCGGGCCGGCACGCTGTCGGGTGGCGAGGCGCAGATGCTGGCGATCGCACGTGGCCTGCTGGGGAAACCGCGCCTCCTGCTGCTGGACGAGCCCTCGCTTGGGCTGGCGCCGCAGATGGTCGACGAGGTCTTCGCGGCCATCGAGGAGATCCACCGCGACGGCACCACCATCCTCCTGGTCGAGCAGAACGCCCTGCGCGCCCTGGCGATCGCGGACCGCGCCTACGTGCTGGAGACCGGCCGAATCATCCTCACCGGCAGCGGGGACGACCTGCTGCACAACCCTGCCGTGCGGCGCGCCTACCTGGGGGGGTGAGGATAAAACGCCGGCCTCGCGCAGGGCAAAAAAACGCCGGCCGCGCGCAGGGCGATAAAAAAGAAACCCGGGTCTTTCGACCCGGGCTCTTCTTCTTTAACTGCCGTCGTTAGACGGTGCGGACGCTGCGAGCGCGCGGGCCCTTGGGGCTCGCCTCGATCTCGAAGGTCACCTTCTCGCCACCGCGGAGGCTGTCGAAGTCGCCTTCGGTCCCACTCCTGTGGAAGAAGAATTCCTTACCGTCTTCGGCTGCGATGAAGCCAAAGCCACGGTCCGCGACCAGTTTCTTGATGGTGCCTGTAGGCATTTCCATCTCCTATCTCTCGAACTCAAGGCCTACTCAACTCGGCGGGCCTGTTCGAGAAACGGAGCCTGCGGTGAGCGCCGGTACTGCACCGGCTACCAAGAGTATACCCGTTCCGCTCAGCGTCTATTCATGCTTGCCTCCCCGCCGTGCGGGGAGGTCCCGGCCGCTTAGCGGCCGGGGGTGGGGAGTAGCGAGCCCCTTCTCGCCCGCGACTGGTCGACCTCCGTCAGGTGGCGCTTGCGCAGCCGGAGATGCTGCGGAGTCACCTCCAGGAGCTCGTCCTCCGCCAGGAAGTCCAGCGACTGTTCAAGGCTCAACTTGCTGGCCGGGGTCAGCCGCACCGAGATGTCGGAGGTCGAGGAGCGGATGTTGGACTGCTTCTTCTCGCGGCACACGTTGACACGGATGTCGCCGGGCCGCTTCTGGATGCCGACGATCATCCCCTCATACACCGCCTCCCCCGGCTCGATGAAGGTGGTACCCCGCTCCTGCGCGCCGGCCAGCCCGAACGCAAGAGTGGTTCCCGCTGACGACGCGGTGAGGGCGCCGTTTCGCTGCTCCCTGAAGTCGCCCGCCCAGGGCCGGTAGCCGATACCGATCGACCCCATCAGGCCGGTGCCGGCGGTCAACGTCAGGAAGGCGTTCCGGAAGCCGATGAGGCCACGTGTGGGGATCAGGTACTCGAGGCGCACGCCGCCCTTGGAGTCGTAGACGATCTCGATCATCTCGCCACGGCGCTTGCCGAGCGACTCCGTCACGGCGCCCAGGTGCTCCTCGCGGACGTCGACGGTGAGCCGCTCCACCGGCTCCATGAGCTGGCCGTTGATCCTCTTGACGATCGCCTCCGGGCGGGAGACCTCGAACTCATACCCTTCCCGGCGCATGGTCTCGATGAGCACCGCCAGGTGCAGCTCGCCACGACCGCTGACCAGGAATCGCTCGGCGGCGTCTGTGTCCTCGACGTGCAGGCCGAGGTTGACATCGAGCTCCTTGTAAAGACGCGCGCGCAGCTGCCGGGTCGTCGAGAACTTGCCCTCGCGGCCGGTGAACGGCGACGTGTTGACGCCGAAGGTCATCCTCACCGTCGGCTCGTCGATCTCGATGCGCGGCAGCGGATCGGGCGATTCGGGATCGGCCAGGGTGTCACCGATGGCAACTTCGTCCAGTCCGGTGAGGACCGCGATGTCGCCGGCGCTGGCGGTCGCCACAGCCACGCGGTCGAGGCCTCGATAGAGGAGCGTCTGCACCACCTTGACGCGCCGGGCCTGCCCGTCGGCGGTGAGAACTGCGACCGCATCACCCGGCGCGATGCTGCCGCGGGAGATGCGCCCGATCGCCATAGGGCCCGTGTAGTCGTCGTATGCACGGTTCGCGACCAGCATCTGGAAGCCTCCCGGCTCGATCACGGGAGCTGGGATGTGCTCGATGATGGTCTTGAACAGCGGTTCCAGGTCCGGCGCCAGGTCGTCGGCGTCCGTGCCGGCCCGACCCTCTTTGGCCACGGCATAGATCACCGGCGCCTCGAGCTGGTCGGCGTCCTCGGCGAGCTCCAGGAACAGGTCGTGGACCTTGCTCAGCGCAGCTTTCGGGTCGGCGTTCTTGCGATCGACCTTGTTGATGACGACGACGATGCGCAGCCCCACCTCGAAAGCCTTGCGCAGCACGAACCGCGTTTGCGGCATCGGGCCTTCGGCGGCGTCGACCAGCAGGAGGCAGCCGTCAGCCATGTTGAGCACCCGCTCGACCTCGCCCCCGAAGTCGGCATGCCCGGGCGTGTCGATGATGTTGATCGTCACCTCCCCATGCCGGACGGAGGTGTTCTTGGCGAGGATGGTGATGCCCTTCTCGCGCTCGAGGTCGTTGGTGTCCATGATGAGCGTGCCGACGTCCTGGTTCTCGCGGAAGGTGTGGCTCTGCTTCAGGAGCGCGTCGACCAGCGTCGTCTTCCCGTGGTCGACGTGCGCGATGATCGCCACATTACGTATGTCATGCCGAAGGTTGGTCAGGGTCATTGGATGGCAGCAGGCACTATACGGAGAGGGCGCCGTGGGCCGTGCAAAAAGCCGCTAGCGGCTGCTGAAGAAACCTATACCCGGATTCGCTCGGCTCGAAGCGGGGCGCCGATCTCGTTCAAGAAACCGAGCAGCTCCCGGTAAGACTCGAGGAACGACGTCTCGTAGTACTCGATCCCCTGCTCGAGGCAGAACTGCCTGACGATCGGCTGCGCGCGCCGCATGTTCACTCGCGGCATGCCCGGGAACAGGTGATGCTCGATCTGGTAATTGAGCGAGCCGTACCAGAGGTCGGTGAGGGGATGACCGCGAACGTTGCGGGCCGTCAGCACCTGGGTCCGCACGAAGTCGAGACGGCTGGAGGGGCCGGTCTGCGGCATACCCTTGTGGTTGGGGGCAAACACGGATGCGAGGTAGGCCCCCCCGACGCCCTTGTGGATCAGGACAACGAGGAGCGCCGACCACGGTCCGAGGAAGTACACGAGCGCGCCCAGGTACACGGCGGCGTGCACGGCCAGGAGGCCAAACTCCAGGCGCCGGTAGCGCGATGGCTCCTTGACCAGGTAGGTGAGGCCGGTGACGTGCATGCTCCAGGCGAGGAAGGTCGTCAGCGGGAAGAAGAGGTAGGCCTGGTACATCGCGGCCAGGCGGCCGGCCCCGCGACGTGCCTGTGCCTGCTCGTCCGTGTAGGCGATGGCGCCGACCTTGATGTCGGGATCGAGGTCGACATCGTTCGGGTTCCCATGGTGGCGATTGTGCTTCTGCACCCACCAGCCGTAGCTCATGCCAAGCAGCAGGTCGGCGGTGACAAGTCCTACGAGAGCGTTCTTCCAGCTGGAGACGAACATCTGGCGATGGCCCGAGTCGTGCAGCTGAAAGCCGAGCTGCCCGGAGACGATGCCCAGTGCCGCCGCCGCCAGGGCCTGGCCCCAAACCGTTCCGATGGTGAACAGGACCACGAGGCAGAAGACCAGCAGGACCATGTTGTGCTCAGCGCGTAGTACGCGGGGCGCTTCTCGAGGAGTCCGGCCTCCTGGATGCGACGCTTCAGGATCGAGTATTCGCGCTCGTACTTAACGCCGGTCTGGCTGAGCGGTTCTGCTGCAGCCGGTTGCAAGGTAGCCAAGTCAGGTGTCCATAGGTTGAGGAGGGCGGCGTAACAGAAGGCATAACAATAGCCGCGAATCTGGGTTAATCCGGTAAGCCAGGGAGGGAACGGATCGCTAGACTTGCGCGCGATCCAAGTTGCGCAAAGCCGCACTGGTCCTGTCCGCGCTCGCCGCCGCTCCCGCTGCCTATTTGGCCCTGGAGCTGTTCGGAACTGCATTGTCACGCGCGTTCTTCGGCGCCACCAATGTCTGCGCCGCGGGAGGACCCGAGTGCAAGGTTGCCGTCGCCGAGCCTGCCGACTTCCTGGGCTTCATGCCGTTCTTCCTCGTCTACGCAGTCGTGGCGGCCTGGTCGCTGGGCGGCGGCCTCGTCACGCTTCGCAGGCCGCTGGCAGGCGCCATGTGCCGAGAGCGGGAGTCGAACCCGCACGAGGTTGCCCTCATCGGTTTTTGAGACCGACGCGTCTGCCTGTTCCGCCACCTCGGCGCGGCCTGGTTCCGCCCACGTAGGGGAGGCTCGACAATATCATTCGCCGGTGCGACTCACCGTTGCCGCCGCGCTCTGCCTGGTCCTGGCGGCCTGCGCCCAGGGCGGCCCAACGCCAAGCCCGGCCGCCGACGCCACCTCATCCCCGACTCCTGACCAGGTGGCCTCAGGCCCTCGCTTCTCCCAGCCGCCGGTCACTCCGCCGACTCCCCCCGTCACCAACATCCCCGCCTTCGCGTGCGCCGACTCGGGAGGCGGCATTACGGGCGTCGCCCACGTCACCGATGTGCGGGTCGGACGGCAGGTCGACTACGACCGCTTCGTGATCCAGTTCGACGATGCCGTGCCCACGTACACGGTCAAGCGACAGGCCAGGCCGACGTTTCCAATGGGCGCCACCGGGCAGACGATCACCCTGAGCGGGACAGCCGGGGCGGTGGTGACCGTCCACTCGGCGACTGAGGCGTTGACCTACAGCGGGCCGACCGACATCACTCACAGCGACTTCCCGGTTGTGAAGGAGGCGCGCCTGACGCAGGACTTCGAGGGCTCCGTGACTTGGGCCCTGGGCCTGGACCACCCGGCCTGCCTGCGGACGTTCACGCTCGCAAACCCGGCGCGCCTGGTGGTCGATTTCTCGACGGCAACGAGCTAAAGTCCGGGACCAATGGCGGTCCTGCAGCCACCACCGACCCCGACCGCTCCGATCTTCACGCCACCACCGGCGAAGAAGAGCGGGTGCGCCGGCTGCGGGGTCGGCTGTCTCGGCTGCCTCGGGGTGTTCGCCGTGGTCGTGTTGCTGCTGGTCGGCGGCGGTTGGTATTTCCTCGTCGTCCAGGCCCAGGCAGGAGTTCCCTCGCCGGCGGCCCTGGTGGTCTACAACGCGCCCGTCGAGGTCGGCCGCAACGACTCCTGCTCCCGGGCCGCGATCCCGGGTGAGCCGCTCACGGCGGGGAGCTCCGTGTGCACCGGGCGCACCGGGCACGCGGCGATCCAGTTTCCCGACGGGTCGTTCGTACGCATGTCGCCCGATACGATCGTCACCGTCACCGCCGCGCAGCTGAACAAGGACGGCGCGCTGCAGTCGGCGAGCGTGGCCCAGAAGGTCGGCCGCACGCTCAGCAACGTCCAGCACCTCGTCGGCGGCGCCAGCTTCCACGTCGGGGGCCACTCGGTCAGCGCCGAGGTGCGCGGCACCCAGTTCGAGGTGTACGTGCGGACAGACGGGACCAACCTGATCAAGGTGTTCGAAGGGTCGGTCAAGGTCGCCGGCGCCACCACCATCACGCTTGCGACCGGACAGGAGGTAGACGCCGATGCCAACGGCAAGCTGTCCAGCCCTCGACCGATCCGACCCGACCCCCAGGACCCGTATCCCCTGGCCGCGCAATGCGCGGGGGCGGTTGCCACGGGCACAAGCGCCGGTACTGCGCAGACCACCACCGGCGACAGCCTGGCCACGGGTCAGACCGCAGAGGCCGACTATGACTCGCCGGGTGGCACCCTCAGCGTCGCGCTGTGCTACCCGGGGAGCTTCATGACCCTCTCGATCATCGATCCGGCCGGCGTCGAGCACGCATCCCGAAACGGCAAATCACCGGTCCAGGGCAATTTGAGCGGGCCGCCGGGACGCTATCGCGCCATCGTCCATGCCATCGACGTCCCCGGCGGCGAGCCCTTCGCGGTCTCGTTCGCCACCAACGCCGCGTGCGTGGAAGGCAACGTCGACACCGGAGGGGTGGTTCGCCAGACCTTGAGCAACGCGCAGATCGCCCAGTCGCTGTCGCAGGCGGGCGCGACCGGCATCACCCTCCAGGTGCAGGGCATCTCCCCGAACTCGGCCCGCATCTACTACTACTCCGACCTGGGCGGCACCCCGATCTCCTGGACGATCGACTTTTACGCCGCGACGCCCAACCTCGGCGTGGTGCTGACCCAGCTGACCGTCCGCGGCGTGAACGTCACGACCCAGATCGTGTCGAGGCTCCCGTCGGCGACCGGCGAATCGGGCGTCGCGGTCGACTTCGTCGTCGACCGCGTGTATTCGTGCAACGGCCCCGGCGGCGGCATCATGGTGATCGAAGGCCACCGCTAGGTCACCTGGTGGAGCTCGGGGGGCCACTCGAGGCCGCCAGTTAGCCCGGCCGCAGCCGTTGGACGCTGTGTGGACGCGGTTCGGTGTCCAAAGGGCTATCTTTTGCGGCCATGCCCGCGGTAGCTGCCAAACCGGTCGTCAGGCGCCGCCGCGGCCTCCGGTGGATCGTCGCGCTGGTTGTGATCCTGCTGGTCGTGGCGGGCTTGGTGTACTGGCTCAACGT
>WNFA01003029.1_pt1 | contig 13948 bp, 11 predicted proteins | sample 5400481 | NCBI WGS metagenome assembly WNFA01 (sample SAMN13153340, study PRJNA577476) | soil metagenome | isolation source: 120 cm saprolite under Douglas fir tree site 2 hole 1 replicate 2 | place: USA:California | collected 2015-04-18 | reverse complement strand
AAGAGAGCCTCGCCCTCTTACAAAGTGCGGAGCAGCAGGAGAGTTTACACCCTCTCCAACAAGATACGATCAAGAAAAAGCAGGCCTCGGTTCTCAATAATCTCGCATACCAATTGAATAGGGCCGGATGCTTTGCGGAGGCCCTCGAAAGCATCAATCGTTGTATTGATCTCAAGCTGGAAAAATATGCTGATCTTGATTCCCTTGCGGCCTCCTACGGCGAAAAATCGCAAATTCTGGCGGCGCTGGGTGATTTCGAGGAGGCGCTGCGGTTTGACGAACTTGCTCGGATGGAAATTGGACGCAGTGCCGACGCGGGGGACACCAGGTCTCAGGCCGATCGTTGGATTTATCAAGTGAACCAGGGCCGCCTGTATTTACTGATTGGTCGTGTCGAGGAGGCGGAGGGTTTGTTACGAGAAACGCTCCCCATCAAAACGCAGCGAAGAAGAATCTATAAAGTATTAGCGGAAGAGGCTCTCCAGGAAATCGAAAACGCGCGAGCGGCGTTTCCAGAGGGTCGGTTTCAATTGGATTGGCGCTGGGTTCGTCGGTACCGCGAGTTGAGTGCCTACGATGCCTACTGGTGGTGGGCGCCAGCTGGTCTCTTCACTGACGAAGAGCAACACCAATGGGAGAAGCTCTTTGCTCCAAAGGTTGATGAAGCGACGAAGGATCAGCTCCGGGAAATCCTTATGCAATCGAGAGATAGAGAACTAAGCGCAGCACGCGCTTCGCATCGTGAGCCGCTGCTTTCTTATCCAGCCCTTGATATCGCTGAAGTGCGGCAGCGGATTGCTGACTTCCTCCAGCTCGCTGCGGAAATCATCGAGAACGAGCCAAATGTGGTAGTACGTCGCCTCTACCAGGGAGCGATAGAGGATGAGGTATGTTTTCTTCGCTTGATCGAAGCGACTTACGAGGAGAATGGCGAGCGCTTCTGGGAACTCACGCAGCAACTGTATCCTCAACCTACCAGCGCAGAAATGCAGTATGCACTTGAGCAGGTGAAGCAGGTCCTGCTGCAGGGATTGAAGCTGCCAGAGATCGAAGCCACCGGCGAGATCCAGCAAGGGAGGCGCCACGCAAGGCAAGAAGCCTGCCAGCAGGTAATCGAGGTCTTGCGCGACCAGTTCCATCTCTCTTTCGATCTTTCAGAAGAACCGAACGGGGGCTTCAGAGACGTGTTCTCTCCTCCTGCCGATATACCGATGCTCTCAGCCCAGGGCGCGAAACGGTTTTTCGAGGCCGTGCTGGAATCGCATGGGTATGCCGGGTGGCAGGTCATCCTTGATCCCAATGTGGCAGGCCCTCGGGTCGAAGCCGGCCTGCGGCAGGTCTTTCTACCCGCGGAGTCAATCCCCCTCGATGAGCTGAGAGAGTACGTCTCCCATGAACTGGCGGGCCACGTTGCACGGAGTATCGCAGGTGAGAGCTCGCTGCTTGGCCTGCTCGGAATGGGCACCAAAGGGTATATGGTCACAGAAGAAGGAATCGCCGACTATTACGAACGGCAAGTAGCAGCGGTGCATGGAGATCCGACGGATGATTCTGGGATCTGGTTGGGAACGCTGTCAATCGGATTGGCCAGTGGCGTAGCTGGCCCTCCGCAAACCTTCTCTTCGCTTCTGGCTTTCTTTGAGCCATTTTTATTACTGTATCGTCTCCTCTGGCGTGATGATGAAGATCAGCAAGTGGCGGAGCGACGGGCACAAAGGAATGCCCTTACCCGCTGTCTCCGGACGTTCCGGGGTGTGCCCGATCTCGGGAAAGCAGGCATCTGTAATACGAAAGATGTGGTGTACTTACGTGGGCGATGGTTGATTGATCAGGAGGTTGCACGAGATGAAAAGGTTCTTGATCGTCTAGCTGTGGGCAAAGTCGCCCTTGAACTCCTACCTGAACTGGGGAGACTAGGAATCACGGCCTCTTCGCAATCATTCCGCACACTGGCCTTGGATCCTAATCTTGATGCCTACATCTTGTCTTTTGAGGGTGAAAGTAGAGAGTAGCATGGCCGTTGTAGAGTCGTTTTCGTAGTGTGTGTTCTATTGGAAACTAGTTCTGGCGTCTGACAACCATTGTGGCCTCTTAATAAAGGGCTGCAGATTGAAAATGAACGGAAAGGAGCCTCCATGGCCATCTATTGGGAAAGTGAGTCTATGCCCGAAGAAGATAAGGACAAAGGCGGCAAAGGCGGCAGTAAGTAGGACGTGTGTAGGTGCTTGAGGCCAGAAAGCGCGAGTTACTGCGTTTTTCTGGCCTCTTATTGTAAATTGTTTCATTCGATGAGGTACTTTTTTGATAATTATGTGACGCATATCACGATATGTCTCCCCAAAGTGAAAGGCTTTAAATCGGCCTGCGAGGCTCTTTCCGTAGTTGCTGAAACAGAAACGCAATGCTGCCATTACGTCACATAATTATCTAGCCTGTTGAAAAAGTGTGCGGCCCCTCCTTCTCATTCTGTTGAATACGGAATATAATTTCAGCCAGGTTGAGAACTGATAGTTCAGGAGGAAATAGGTGCTAGCTATAGAAATCTCTAAGCAAAGAGATTCAAAGGTGTACTGGCCTGGTCTCCTATTCTACGATACTGTGTTGAAACGAAAATGAGTTGAACCGTTGAGTTTTTCTTTCGGCGGCATTCTGAAGAGGTAGTCATCTCGCAATCGCGCCTTATTGAGAGGAGAAGTATGAATATAGCTCTGCTAGTTGCCATACTTGGAGCCGTAGTTACTGCCATTGGTTGGTTGATTACATATATTCTCTCAAGTTCTACGGAAAGACGCCAACAGAGATTGATTGCTCAGGTAGAATTTACCAAGCAGCAACTTGAGGAACTCTATGGCCCACTGGCTTTTCTCGTTTGGGAAGGTGAACAATCAAACCGAGAGTTGGAGGAAATTCTTGGAAGCGACTTAAGGGAAATTTTAAACGATGAAGACAAGCGCAAGACCTGGTTATTCTGGGTTGAAAATGATATCTTTCCACGCCATCAAAAAATCGTGGATCTTCTCTCGAGGAAAACCTACCTGATTGAAGGTGAGAGATTGTCCGAAAGTTTTCTTGCGTTCATGACCCATAGCCATTCTTGGAAGATCAACCACGAACGGTGGCAAAAGCAGGGCATTGATTATTCATGGCACTCCAAACCAAGGTATCCCCTTGAATTTAACAAAGAGGTACTTTCTACATTTGAATACCTCAAGAAACATCACTCAATACTCATCGGGAAGATTTCAAGGGGTGAAAATCTCTTCCACTCTTTCCGAAGAAACAGAACATAAAACTGCCTTAGCTATTTATTACTTTTTATGTCCCGAAACAAACAGTTGGATGAGAATGAAGAAAAAATGGTAGTAGAGAAGAGGATATGTTCAGTCGTCTGAAGGAGGCTACCAACATGATGGGAATCAAGCAGCAGCACTTCGCGCCGCACATCCATGTGTCATTGGAAGAGTTGGTGCCACAGGATCATTTCTATCGCCATCTCGAACGATCCCTCGACCTGTCGTTTGTGCGTGAATTCGTGCAGCAGACGTATGCAGGTGGTGGGCGTCCCTCCATTGACCCCATCGTCTTCTTCAAGTTGCAACTGGTGATGTTCTTTGAGGACATCCGCTCCGAACGACTCCTGATGCGTCATGCAGCTGATCGACTCAGCGTCCGCTGGTACATTGGCTATGATTTGGGAGAGCCGCTGCCTGATCATTCGAGTCTCACTCGTATCCGCACGCGCTATGGCGTCGATATCTTCCGGCGCTTTTTTGAAAAGATCGTGGAGCAATGCCAACAGGCAGGGCTGGTGTGGGGAAAGGAGTTGTACTTCGACGGCACCAAGGTGGCAGCCAATGCGGGAAAAGAGTCGCTCAAGCCTCGCTTTTTTATCGATGCGCATCTGGAGAGCTTGTTTGGCGAAGCTGGCGAGGACCCAGCCGAGAGCACTGAGCAGGAGCCTCTTCAAGAGGAAAGAGCGAGCAGTGATGCCGGTGAGCAGGAGGAAGGGCAAGCTCCGGTACCACTGCCGACCTCGCTCTCACCGCAAGAGCGTGAGGAACTGAGCCAGCAGAATGAAGCGCGCCACAACTGGATTGAGGAACTGGGAGCACAAGACCGTCAACACACCAGCCGCGGGTATCAGCGGGTGGCTGATCTGCAAGTGAGCACCACCGACCCAGACGCGACGCTCATGCTGACGAAAAATGGAGCGGATCTGGGCTATCATACGCACTATGTCGTCGATGGAGGTAAATCGCGCATCATCTTGAACGTTCTGGTGACGCCCTCCGAAGTGATGGATAATCAACCGATGCTCGACCTGCTCTGGCGCACCCGCTTTCGCTGGAAGCTCTGGCCGCGGCAGGTCACAGGCGACAAGAAGTACGGAACTGAAGACAATCTGGTTGCCATCGAAGACCAAGGCATACGTGCGTGCATTCCCTCACCCGACTTTGACCACCGGACGCAGTTTTTTAGTGCGGACCAGTTCCGCTATGAGGCTGAGCGCGATGTCTACGTCTGTCCGGCAGGCAAAGAACTGTGCTTTGATCGGCCTCATTCCACTGAGCGTTCCCGTCGCTATCGAGCCCGTGCGAAGGACTGCAATCATTGCCCTCTCAAAGCCAAGTGTACCACGAGCAACCAGGGACGTAGTCTCTGTCGCAGCGTGGATGAGGCCTGCTTGGATCGCGTCCGCGCCTACCAGCTCACCAACGCGTACAAGAAGGCCTTGCGCAAGCGCAGTGTCTGGGTCGAACCGTTGTTCGCCGAAGCCAAAGACTGGCACGGCATGCGGCGCTTCCGTTTACGACGGCTCTGGCGCGTCAACTGTGAGGCTTTACGGATTGCGGCTGGGCAAAATCTAAAGCGCCTTCTCAAGAAGCGAGGCTGGGGACGGCGTCCATTCCCAGCAGAGGCGCCGTCTGCCTTCTTTTTGGCTGCTTTTGGCGCTGGAATCGCCCTTCTTTGGGTACCTGTCTGTTTCCTGCTGATGAGCATCGCTTCTCCTTTGAGCAAAAAGGGTATATCCTCTCTCATTGATGAGTTTTGTGAAGGACTTTTTCAACACCCTGTATCAAAATTTGCCGCCATTGAATCAAACGATTTACAATAGTGCCTTCGGCAAACAAGCGCTTGCCCATGCCGAGCGTGATCGGGCAGATGTACAACCACAGCTCGTCAACCAGGTCGTGCTTCAACAGCGTTTGGAGGAAGATAGCGCTGCCGTTGACTCGTATTCCGGCCCGTCTTGCTGCTTGAGCTTGGTAATCTCCTGGACCACATCGCCCTGGAGGAGCGTTGAATTGCTCCAGTCGAGCGTGTGGAGTGTTGTTGAGGCAACGTATTTCTTGGCGTGATGATTCTGGCCGCCATGGGGTCTCCCTCGGTGTTCTGGTACGGGAAGTCACGCTGCGAATTGCTCATACGTCTTTCTGCCAAGCACGAAGTCAAACGGCCTGCTCTGTTGCTCGGCCATGGTCTGGTCCAGGAAGTCGTCAAAGTATGGACTAGACCACCCGCCATACGTGAAGCCGCCACTTGGGTCCACCTCGGGCCCGTCGTCTCCCTGCATGAAGCCGTCTAGCGTGATGAAAGACAGGACGATGAGTTTTCTCATGGGTTCACCACCTCCTCGGTAATGTCGCGTGACTTCTCGAGCCGGAAGTCAGAACTGGTGACGTGTGTGGCTGAAGTGGCCCTTGGCGAACGCGAAGACTTTGGTGGGCGTGACCGAGAACACGAGAATCGCATCTGGGAGGACCTCGTGTTCATCATGGTGGTAAAAGCAGCCGTCGCGCACCAGGTATTGCCATCGTCCATCCCACGTGGTGGCCCACACCTTGGCGAGGCGTTCGAGCATGTCCTGGTCGGTGATCCGGACGGCGTCGCCCTCGACCACAACGTCGAGCCCTTCCTCCCAGCGGTTGCAGCCGGTCGTCAGAATCACATGCGGGTTTCCACGCAGGTTGACGGCCTTCTGTTCGGTGTCGGCAGTGCTGAAGTGGATGGCCTCGTCGTGCCACACGGCAACGACCGGCGTGACATGAGGGCGACCATCGGCCCGGACCGTCGAGAGCCAGAACAGCTCGGCCGTTTCGAGCACGCGACGCGTCTCATCCCATGGCGTGACCACTCCGTCCGGTTCGCTGTATCGCGTGTCCATTGTCGTGACTGGCTCGTTCATCAAAAGAACTCCTTTCGATCGTGAAGTAGATAGTGGAAAGGTGGTACCGCCAGGTCTTTCCCATGGGTCTCGTGCTTCATTCGTGAGAACACAGCTCGGCGCGTTTCAGGCAAGGCTCGTCGGCGAACGAGAGGCCACATCTACCGAGCGCGCGGCGAAGCTGCGGTCGTCGCCTTTGGCCCAACCCAGTCTGCGCTGCTTGAGCCTTCTCCTCGCTCAGGCTCCGTGACCGGTTCCGCGTCTCCTGGAGGGCACCCCGACCAGCGCCCGGCGTGCTTGCTTTCGCCAACTCCATCGGCAGATCGCCTTCCCCTGGATCATCCTGCTTCCTCTGTCTGATGCTCCTCTCTCAGCATCAGGGATGTGGCTCTGGTCATCTGGTCTGTGAGAAGTCGAGCAGCGCCTCTTGAGAGGCATAGCATGCGGACCCGAAAAAAACTTCTTCGATCTTGCTCTTCTTGCCACGCAGAGCTACCGTAGCGCATTGCCAAACACGCTCTAACGGGGGACTATTCAGAATGGGCTCTCAGCACTTGTTTTGAGTAGCCTCCCATCCCTTCAGATCGCAAAAGTATGATTTTTCTCCCTCGCGGCTCGTTCCTTAACAGAAATGAGCGACTCTAGCTCAATATAGCTCAGTCCAACAAACCGTCGTTATTGCTACTCAGCCATTCGCTGAAATGCCTGTTCTACGACATCGAATGGTCAAAACTACGACACGCAATTTTGTAATTTACACCCATGTCTGTACAAACAGACAAAAAGATGAAGAAGCGTTTCTTGTTCCAGGAACACAAACAGTCATAGGCGATCGGTGACCTGTTGGATCCTCTCCTGCCATCGTACCACGTATTGCCCTACCAGAGCCCGTTCTTCAGCGTTCATCGTAGGGAGGTCGCCCAGAAGTCGGTCCACTGTCTTTGCTAACTGCGCTTCGTCCTTCTGCAACTTTCGTTCCAGCAGCGCAAATGCCAGCGCCGGCGATGGCGGTACGACTCTTCGCTCATGCATGATCACGGTGGTCGTCTCCGGCGGTTCCTCTCCCTGCACAGGAACCAGACCCCCGGTGCTTTCATCTTGGGGACGATCCTCATGCGCAAGGGCATGTCCGGACGTAGCCCCAGGAATCCTATGTGCTGCGCTTTTCTGCTGCCGTTTTTTTCTCTGCTGTAAAATAGCGATGATATCTGCCGTCTTGAGGTTGCGCGCTCGCACTTCATCAATCAAATACGCGCGGTCAGCGAGATCTTCAACCGTTCCCAGTTCACGAATCACCCGTAGGGGGATATCCGGATCTTCCTCAATCAGCTGTCTTGTGTCCTCAGGAACCCGCAACAGTGCCAGGTGGTCATCGACATGGCTTTTGTCCTTTTTGAGCATGTCGGCCAGGCTACGCACGGTGTAGGTCGGTTTGCCGCTGTCGTCTCGATCGTGGAGTAACGCATCGTAGGTCAGCGCCAGTTCCATCGGTGCCAGCTCCTCCCGCTGCAGGTTTTCCAACAGCGCAATGCGTTTCATGCGGGCATCGGGGCATGAAGCCATGATCTCAGCAGGGCAGTGCATCCATTCAGCGAGGATCGCCGCTCGCCAGCGCCGCTCGCCAGCGGCTATTTCGTACATCCCCGGCTGGGTTGGAGACACGCGCACCAGGATAGGTTCCAGCATGCCCTCCTCACTCAGAGAATCCGCGAGCTCTTGCAGCTTCTGCTGATCAAATTTCTTGCGCGGCTGAAACGGGTTTGGCACGATTTTCTCAATGGGAATGTTTCCATAGGTACGGCCGATATCCCCTACGACTGCTTTGAGGGTCGCCTCCTCGGGATAGCCCTGAAACGCCTGGGAGAGCGCGGTATCCGTCGTCGTACTCTCGAGAGAAAACATCGTATCTAAACCGAGGTTCTTTTTACTTCCTTTCGCCATGTCACTCTTCCTTTCCTGCTACCGCTGAGCGTGTCTGCTTCCTGGCTTGTTTTCGTTCTGCATCTTCCTGGTGCAGTGCCAGGAGGCGTTGGTGTGCTGTGGTTGCTGCTTGCACTCCACTTCCATTCACTCTAGTGAGTAGTTCAATATAATACCTCCAGTGTTCCAGGGCAAAACTGCTGAAGGGGGCCGCGAGAATAATATTGGTCCGGCTGTTGGCAGCCTCGCCATATACAGCGCCCTCGTGAATCACCGTCTCGAAGCAGGACACCTTGAGATCGGCGTATTGCCCATTAATGGCAGGGAGCAGTTTCTCACGCACATGCTGCATGACCTCCTGGTGGGTTGCATACCTGACACGGGTGAACAGAATACCGGCAACTCGCAGCGATGTGTTTGCTTTCTGCGCCTGGACGACTGACTTCGCCAGCAGCATCATCCCTTGCATCGACCAGGCCTCGGGGGTCATGGGAATTACCACATCCGTTCCGCTATACAAGGCATTCACCGTCAGCTTCCCCAAGCTTGGATTGGTGTCCACATACATGTCATCATAGTATCCGTCCAGTGCTGAGAGGATCTCGCGCAACAAAATACCCCAGGTGGGATTCTCCTGCAGTTCACTATCAGCACTGCCAGCCAGAATATTGTTAGGCAACACATCCGGACCGCGCCTTGCCTCTTCCAGCGTCCCGATACCCAGCACCTCCATTGTCCTCGCATCGCTGGGATTGAAAAAGATCCCGCTCTTCGGGTCAAAATATGTTTTTCGGAGGGCCTGCGTAATGGTCGATTGCCCCTGCATGACGGTATAGACGGTATGGTCAAGCTGATCGGGACCGTATCCAAAGGCGTAGGTGGTATTGCCCTGCCCATCCATATCGACCACGAGCGTTCGTTTGCCACAGAGGGTTGACATCACGGCGCTATTAATGGTGCTGGTGGTTTTCGTGACGCCGCCTTTCTGGTTGGCAAAGATGTATCGTCTGGCCATTGATTCCTCCAACTGCTTCGTGGACATCGTGTCTGTATAAACAGACAAACACACTGTGTCCATTATGGCTGAGGAACAACATTTTTTCAAGTCTTATTTTGTCTGTTTATACAGACACTGGGAAGTAAGGTCAACTTAACGAGATCTCTAATGTAGATGGTGGTAGACATCGATCTCAGAACAATTTGACACGAAACTTCGAATGCCTCCTAACGGACTGTCCATTTTTCGCTCTCTCCTTTATACCAGAGGAAGCATGCAATATGTTTGAAGATTCATGTTCGGGCCGCAGACATCAATCTTCAAACAAGGGCTTTCTCGAACTCATACCTGTTCGAAGATTGATGTTTACTTCTAGCAGAACTAGCAAGGTTGATCATACGCTATTTCTGTGCTGAGTGACTTAAGCCTCATCTTAAAAAATAGATGTGCTTTGCTATGACCATCTCTGACTGGATACACACCCAGGTTCTATCCGTCTCAGATGTTACGTTTGTCGCAAGCATGATATAATCGAAAGAAGGCACAGTCTAAGGATTTCATGTTACTTCCTGTCAAAGGACGATCATGCGCGAAGGGAACCGATATCAGCGTCTATCGCAGCTCATTACACCTGCCTCAGTGGGAGCCCTGGTCCTGCTGGTAGGTTTAGGGGTGCTGCTCATTAGCCTAGCGATCACGCGATCCTGGGTCTTGTTGCCATCGCTTACACATCAAGGGGTGGTCCGAGTAATCCTGATCGTATTGATTGGCCTTGCACCTCTGGCCTGGTGGCTCTTCGTGATCCCCGCGTTTTGTCTTGAGTGGTGGCGCCGCCAACAGGTTGACATCAAAGAGGAAGTGGAAGTAGTTCCCCAGCAGAGAATGGTCACCGCCCCTCCTCCTGTGGCCCATAAAGAAAGCCGAGAGGGTGCTCCACAACCTGATCTATCTTCACCTCCCGGGATGATACAGACATCTCCCCCTTCTCAGAAACGCGCACAACGGAAACGCATACACCGCAGCTACTATCCTGTCTATTTTGGCGAACAAGTCGGTGCCGACGCCGTCGTTCCGGGTGTTGCTCCGTCTCCTATCCAGCAAAGCAAGGGTGTAAATGCTAGGATTTTATCTGAAGGCTCAGATTCCCGCGAATTGTATCACTCGCTCTGAACATCCTCCCCGGATCGCTCTCAATGGATTGCGAAATTCGTATCCGCTTTTTTGGGATAGGAATGCACTCACAAGTCAAAACGTGGGGTCTCCTCTCTAGGTACCTAAGTTTTGCCCAAATTAATGGCAACATGCATGGGAGCAAGCAATTGGCGCACCGAAAAAAGGATGCGACGGGCCAGGAGAGCGTCCTGGTTGAGGACAATCTCTACGAGGTGGCCGCAAGCATCCCAACGCGAGATCAGCCACTAATATGAAAGACATCGCGCACCATGCGCAAAGGACCATAGTGCGGCAAGGGCTCACGGCACGACAGGCGTGTCGGCTGGGCCTGCTCAGGCTCAGCCGGGGCAGGAACGTTGAGCCACTCATGAGCCCAGACAATCACATTGTGGGCCAGGCTGCCCAACAGCATCAACATGTGTTGGGCTTCAAAACGCTTCTTGTTGCGTTTGGTCAAGCCGATGCCTTTGTCTCCTTTGAAGCTGGTCTCGATCCCTCCTCCTCGTTGGTCGTAGAGGGCGACCAGAGCTCGCAGCACTGCCTGCTCATCGGCAGCCGCTTCCAGAGGCACGCCTGTCAGGTGAAGCACTGCCTGATCCGAAAGCGAGCAAATCAATACGCCCACGCCCCACTGACCATTGGGTTTGCGCGAGCGAACCGCCACCCGACGAACCGGACGCACACAATCGGCAGGCGCCTTTCGCACCCATCCGATCTGCCGCTCAGGCACCTGCATGTCGGTGATCCATTCCTGGACCGTCTGAGCCAGCAGACGAGACTGCTGTCCCGAACAGGCTTTGCCCAACACCTCATAGCCTTGAGAGAGCAGCCAATTCACGTTGGGTGCGCTCCCCCCGCCAGCGTCGATGCGCACCAAGGTCCGGCTTCGCTGCTCACGGGTGAGTTGCAACGTGTTTTGAGCGGCGGTGACCAGCGTTTGCAAGGTGGCATTGAGTTGGCAATTGCCGGGAAACAGGCGATCGACCACCACTTCTTGATAGCGTGTCGCCAGGACCCGTCCCAGTTGCCGCCCGCGCCGATTGCGTGCTTGATTGGCAAAGTAGCCTTTGGTGGCAAAGGCGGCTTGCTTGCCGCAGAGCCAGCCGCTCATATCGACATCGAGCACTTGCCAGTCGGCAGCATAGTCGTGTCGATAGCCTCGGCTGTGCTGGCGATAGATGTGGTCCACGGCTTGCTCCATCTGGGTCACATTTGCTGGCGTACAGCTATCGAGCGTTTGTTGCACCACCGATTGCTCCGCGCAATGCTCTCGCCCAAAGGCGCGTTGCAAGGCGCGGTCCGTTCTCAGGCGCGTATTGATTTCGACCACGCCATGCGCTCCTGCCAACAAAGCAATGAAGCCATCATAGAGCTTGTTGCTGGGGGTGTGTTTCACCGTCTTCTGGGCAATGTGGACCAGGCGGTGAATGGGTTCAAACACGTTCAGTTGCTGCAACTTGACTCCCAGAGCTGCCAGACTCGCGGCAGCCGTAAAATGACAGGTGACGTTCGTGATACACTCGTTCATGGTGAGGCTCCTCCTAATGATCGGTTCAATATTCCCTCCATTAGGTATGAGTCATCACCCTTCTTTTGGCAAGTCCTTTCTCTGAGAAAGGACTTTGCCGCTAATTTGGACAAAAATTGGGTAGGTAAGAAGACGGCCCACTGCCCATGAAATGACCGGCTGCTCTTTTTGGAGCTTGTTACCAACTCAGCACTAGCGTTTGAGGCCCGAGGGCATGCACAAGGCGGCTCAGGTGGTTTTCACTGCTTCGGTCTTGTCTTGCTCTTGCCTCGCAGTGGCGCTCACCTCGTGCTGGCAGTCGAGGCACGGGGTGTAGGGGATCCCCAGCGCCTGCCAGTGGGCGATCATCTGCGCTTGCTGCTCTGGCAGCAGCCACCATTCCCGCTTATTGACCTCTGCGTCCAGACGCTCATGGATCGTCGCCAACTCGGGGCGTTTCTCGGCTTGGCGTCGCGCCGTGCTGGGATCGACACCGTGGCGCTCGGCAAAGGGCGCGAGCCGAACCGTCCCTGGTGGATACCCACGCTTCGCGTAGGGCGGTAGACGGCGGCTGCTCGTGGGTCGCAAAGCAAGGCCTCGGAGGAGATGCGCCAGGTCTGCCCCACCGCTCTCTGCCGCGAGGGTAGCCACGAGCTGTTCAAGCTGCCGACGCGCCTCCTGTTCCTGCTGGATTTCACCTCTGAGCGTGCGCACCTGTCCCTCCAGGTCCACGCATCGACGCTGGAGGGCGGTATGGTACTCGGCTTCCTGCTGGCGCAACACAGCCAGTTGCCGCAGGATATCGCCCGCGACCTGTTCCTGGGTGTGCAGCAGCTCCCTGACCTGCTCTAAGGGATCAACGGGACGGCGACCGTGCGCCCGATTGAAAGCGTCAACGCTGGCGACGGAGACTTTGCGCATGCTATGGCTGTGGTGGATCGCCTCCAGCTGGCCTGCCCTAATAAATCGGTCAGTCTGGCGCGGCGAGTAGCCGATGCGCTGCGCCGCCTCTTTGACCGTGATATAGGTTTTGTCTTCCTGTGCTTCCATAGCTTGCCCTTTTCCTGATAGATAGAGTTGCCTAGACAACTCATCTGAATATACGTTGGAGGAGAGCCGTTGGTCATACCCTCCGGCTCTTCCCCTTTTGCCAGCCTCCTTGCCGCTCAGAGAATGTCCCAGCGCATCAGTGTCTTGAGATCAGCATCTGGGTGGCCCAGAGCGGCAGCAACCTTTCTGGCCGCCTCCTCATCGTAATCCCGTGGCGACGAGATTTCGCGCTTCCCCGGCCCTGGCAGCCTTCGACTCGGATCGTAGTACAAGTACAAGGCACGAGCATATTGCCGACGCAGCGAGTACATGACGCGCCGGGTTGGCAGCGGGAGCGCAAGGCCGCCAAACACTCGTTCTTCCGGGGGGCGCCCCTCAACCAGACGCAGGACGGCCTGCTCCCGGCCAGGGACCACCGGCGCTAGATGCTCGGCAGTGCGTACCCAATCGCGCACCCGATACTCTTTCACATGGACAGAGAGGCGCCCATCGTGCCAGACGACATCCCCTACCTGGAGCTGCCATGCCTCGCCTCCATCGAGGCCGGTGGCGCGCAAAAATGGGCACTGCATGGGATACTTTCTTTCGTATTGGTAGGTCATTACCTGGTCTCCTCCTTGCTAATCTGATTGGACATCATTTCCTCCTTTCAGGCGTCACTCTGCCCTTCTGATCCGTTCGCGAATACAACGCTTGACTCTTGTCAAAAGTGGCACGACGCCTGGCAGCGGGTACTTGTGAACAGCATAGTCGGCGCAGGCGGGTACGACACGGTAATCAGGCTGAAAGGATACGGTGTTCAGGCGGTCGTGTACATCGTGATTTTGGTGGTGCAAGTGTTGCGTTTGGCTATTCAAGCATTGAAAAAATATTTGCAGTCATAGCAAGATTACATTTCTGGCCAGCATGTTGGCCAGACCAAGCCAGTTGTGTCTGAATGATTCTGGTTCTTGAGTATGAATGGACCGAGTTGAGGGATTCGCCAGTGGTATCAAAAATATGGTGACCCCTAGACGAGCAATCGTTGTCCCTCATCCGTGAGGATCACCCGTCTATTGAGCCGATCAAATAACAACACTCCGAGCTCGGCTTCAAGCTCCTGAATTTGGGCTGAGACGCTGGATTGAACATAGCC
>WNFA01004213.1_pt1 | contig 13952 bp, 12 predicted proteins | sample 5400481 | NCBI WGS metagenome assembly WNFA01 (sample SAMN13153340, study PRJNA577476) | soil metagenome | isolation source: 120 cm saprolite under Douglas fir tree site 2 hole 1 replicate 2 | place: USA:California | collected 2015-04-18 | reverse complement strand
CGGTCGCCCTCGGGACGGAAGTCGAACCAGTAGGTGGACGACGGCTGGCGGCCGAGCAGCGCGCGATGGGCGTGGAGCACGCCCTTCGCGTAGCCCGTCGTGCCCGAGGTGTAGACGAGGTAGGCCGGGTCCTCGGCACGCGTCGGCTCGGGGTCGCGCCGGCCGGCGACGGCGGCGAGCGCGGCATCGAGATCGAGGACGGCGAGCCGCGCCGAGCGCGCCGCCTCGCCCGGCCCGACGAGAAGGACGTGCGTCAGCTGGTCGAGTCCCTCGAGCGCGCCGCGCAGCGCGGCCCAGCTGGCGCGGTCGGTGACCACGGCCGTCGCGCCCGAGTCGCGCGCCAGATGCAGCACCTCCTCGGGGGTCAGCAGCACCGAGGTCGGGACGGGGATGGCGGCCCGCTTCATCGCGCCCAGGAAGACGACGGGATACTCGAGGCAGTTGGGGAGGCGAATCAGGACGCGGGCGCCGCTCCCGATGCCGAGCTGGCGGAGCAGCTCGGCGAAGCGGCCGGTCGCCGCCGCCAGCTCGGCGAAGGTCATCTGGCCGACGCCCGTCGCGTCGTCGTCCACGATCACCGCCGCGCGCTCCGCGACCGGGGTGCCCAGGTGCGCGTCGGTGCAGGCGACACCGATGTTGAAGCCCTCCGGGATGTCCCAGGTCCAGGGCGGGCGAAGAACTCCATCACGAAGAGCGTGCAGCCGAGCGCGACCTGGCGGCGGATGCGCTCGATCACCTGCGCGGGCGTGCCCCAGATACCGTGCGCCTCGCGGCCGGCGCCCATGTGGCCGCCGTAGATGCGGCCCGCGCGCTCGAGCGCGGCGCGCGCGCCGTCGTCGGTCTCGGCGATCACCACCAGGCACTGCTGCGAGACCTCGATCGAGTCGGGGTCGCGGCCCAGCTCGCCGCACCGCCGGCGGAGCGCCTCGACCTTGCCGCCGAGCTCGCCCTGGTTGGCGGCCAGGTTGTTCCAGATGTCGGCGTGCCGGGCGGCGATGCCCATCAGCACGCGCTCGCCCCCGCCGCCGATCAGGATGGGCGGCCGGCGAACGGGCTTCGGCTCGCACATGGCGTCGCGCACCGTGACGTACGTCCCCTCGAAGGTGACCCGCTCCTCGGTCCACAGGCGCTTCAGGACCTGGCAGGTCTCGTCGAGCGCCCGCAGGCGCGCGCGCAGCGAGGGGAAGGGACAGCCGTAGGCCTCGAACTCGGCCGCGAACCAGCCGCCGCCCAGGCCGACGATGGTGCGGCCGTTGGCGACGTGGTCGATGGTGGCCACCTGCTTCGCGAACACGGCCGGGTTGCGGAAGAAGGGCGGCGTCACCAGCGTCCCCAGCTCCACCCGCTCCGTGATCGCCGCCACCGCGGCGAGCTCGCTCCACGCCTCGAGGATGGGCAGGTTCGGCATGGGGACGCCGTAGAGGTGGTCGCACGCCCACACCGAGTGGAAGCCGAGGCGGTCGAACTCGAGGGCCGCCGCGCGCGCTTCGGCCCACGTGCGCTTGATCTGCGGCAGCGTCACCCCGAAGCGGACCGGACGCGCCATCGGCTCAGCTGGGCGAGATGAAGTACGTGCGCACGGCGTGCGTCAGTGAATCCCGGTCGAGCTGCGGGGTCCTTCGCTCGTAGCGCGCCGCCCAGCACACCTGGTTCACGATGTCGCGCGGGTAGCAGGCGCGCAGGTCCTGGCCCAGGTCGGTGGCGATGGTGTCGATCAGCTCCTCGACCAGCGCCGCATCGTAGCCCAGCTCGTTCTCGGTGCAGACGCGGCGGGTGACCTCGTGGAACTGCTCGCGGGTCATGTTGCCGAGGCGGATCTTGGTCTGGATGCGGCGCAGGAAGGCCTCGTCGACCAGCGTGGCCGGGTCGAGGTTGGTCGCGAACGCGACCAGCACGTCGAAGGGAACCTCGATCTTCTTCCCGCCCGCCAGGCTGAGGAAGTCGATGTTCCCTCGGGCCGGACCCGCTGGCGGCCGAAGTCGTCGACGATCAGGAGGCCGTTGTTGGCCTTCAGCTGCGCGGGCGCCGCGTAGTACTTGGTCACCGGGTTGAACTGGAGGTCGAGCATCTCGATGGTGAGCTCGCCGCCGACCACCACCCGGGGGCGCCGGCAGAGGACCCAGCGCGGGTCGCTGTCGCGCGCCGCCGGGTCGTCGACCGACTGGTGCACGAGCGGGTCGTAGATGGTGATGATCTGGCCATCGTTCTCGACCGCGTGCGGGATCCACACGTTCTCCTGCTCGAAGAGCCGGGAGAGCGTCTCGGCGACGGTGGTCTTGCCCGTTCCCGAGGGCCCGTAGAGGAAGATGGCCTTTCCGGACATGAGCGCGGAGCCCAGCTGGCGCAGCACCAGCGGCTCGAGCACCAGGTGCTCGAAGGCCTGCGCGACGGCCGCCGGGCTCACGTCCATGCGGCGCACCGTCTGGGCGCGGATCTGGTTGACGTAGTCGACGAGCGCCACCGGCAGCGGACCCACGTACTGATTGATGGCGAGCGCATCGAGCGCGCGCTGCTTGCCCTCCGAGGTGAGGATGATGCGGTGCACGGCGGCCGCCATGCCGGTCACCTGGCAGAGCTGGTCCTTGCGCAGGCGCTGGAAGATGTCGTCCACGATGCGCAGGCTGACGCGCATGTGCTCCGCCAGGTCGTGGAGCGAGAGCTCTCCCATCAGGTACACGGTCTTGAGGGTCAGGTCCTCGAGGACCTTCCGCCGGACGCCCGTCTCTTCCACCGTCCGGGGCGCATTGATCGTCATCCCGTCACCTCCACCACGACGACGTCGCTCCTAGGCGCTGGCAGCGCGGGCCGTGGCTAGGTCCCGCGGCGCGCCGATCACGTCGAGGATTCGGTCCATCACGTCCATCAAGTCGAAGTCCTTCGGCGTGAAGACCGCCTTCACGCCGAGCGCACCGAGCGCCGCCACGTCCCTCTCGGGGATGATGCCGCCCATGACCACCGGGATGCCCTCGCCCGCGCCCTCGGCCCGCAGCCCCTCGCGCACCGCGCGCGCGATCTCCAGGTGCCCTCCGGAGAGGACCGAGAGGCCGAGCACGGTCGCGTCCTCCTCCACCGCCGACTTGACGATCTCCGGCACCGTCCAGCGGATGCCGCCGTAGATCACCTCGAAGCCGGCATCGCGGGCCGCGACCGCGATCATCTCCGAGCCGTTCGAGTGGCCGTCGAGCCCGGCCTTGCCGACGACGATCCGGGGACGGCCACCGTGCGCGGCGCCCCAGGCGGCCACCCGGGCGCGCACCGCCTCGACGCGGGCACCCTCGAGCCCGAGGCGCTGGCCCTCGACGCCGGTCGCCGGCCGGTATTCCCCGAACACCGCGCGCAGCGCGTCCGCCCACTCCCCGGTCGTGACCCGCGCTCGCGCGCAGGCGATCGAGGCGGGCATCAGGTTCTCGCCCGTCCCGGCGGCGTCGCGGAGACGTCGGAGCGCCGCGGCGGCCTCGGCTTGGCTCCGCCGTCGCTTGCTCGCGGCGAGCATCTCGAGCGTCTCGGCTGCCGCCGCCGGATCGAACTGGAAGAGCCCGCCGTCCTCGCCCGTGAGGAGCGGTGAAGGCAGCCCGTCCGACCACCGGTTCCGCCCGACGACCACGATCTCGCCCCGGTTGATGCGCGCCAGGCGCTCCGCCTGGCTGCGCACGAGCGCTGATTTCATGTAGCCCGACTCGATCGCCGCGAGCGCTCCCCCCAGCTCGCGGATGCGCGCGATCTCCGCGGAGGCTGCCTGCTCCAGCTCCGCGACCTTGGCCGCGATCACCGGCGAGCCGTCGAACAGGTCGGGGTACTCGAGCAGGTCCGTCTCGTAGGCGAGGATCTGCTGCAAGCGGAGCGACCACTGCTGGTCCCACGGGCGCGGCAGGCTGAGCGCCTCGTTCCAGGTGGGGAGCTGGAGGGCGCGGCAGCGAGCGTTGCGACTGAGCGTCACCCCGAGGGCCTCGAGCAGGATGCGCCAGGCGTTGTTCTCCGGCTGCTCCTCGGTCAGCCCGAGCGAGTTCACCTGCACGCCGTAGCGGAAGAGCCGGTACTTGGCGTTCTTCACGCCGTAGCGGTCGCGCGTGATCTCGTCCCACATCTCGCCGAACGCCCGCATCTTGCACGTCTCCTCGACGAAACGGATGCCGGCGTTGACGAAGAAGGACATGCGCCCGACGCACTGCTCGAACTCCTCGGGGGTGAAGCACCCCCGTTCCTTGACGGCGTCGAGCACCGCCTCGGCATTGGCGAGCGCGAAGGCCAGCTCCTGCATGGGCGTCGCCCCCGCCTCCTGCAGGTGGTACGAGCAGATGTTGGACGGGTTCCAGCGCGGGATGCGGTGCAGGCAGTGGTCGTACATGTCCACGATCAGCCGCATCGAGGGCCGGGGCGGATAGATGTAGGTGCCGCGCGCCAGGTACTCCTTGATGATGTCGTTCTGCGTCGTGCCCTGGAGCCGCGCCGGGTCGACCCCGCGCTGCTCGGCGAGCGCCACGTAGAGCGCGAGCAGCCACATGGCGGTCGCGTTGATCGTCATCGAGGTGTTGATCTGCTCGATCGGGATGCCGTCGAAGAGGACCTCGAAGTCGTCGAGCGTGTTGATGGGCACGCCGACCTTGCCGATCTCGGGCTGGGCGAGCGGGTGGTCCGAGCCGTAGCCGCACTGGGTGGGGAGGTCGAAGGCAATCGAGAGGCCGGTCTGCCCGCGCGAGAGGTTGCCGCGGTAGAGGGCGTTGGAGGCGCGGACGTTGGTGTGGCCCGCGTAGGTGCGGAAGATCCAGGGCTGGTCGCGGGTGGGCTTCCCGTCCTCGCCGGTCAGGAGATGCGCCGGGCGCGTCATGCCTGCGGAGGAGTGTAGCCTGCGCTGCCGGGGTTTATCCAGCGGGCGAGCAGCGTCCCCACCCACTCTGAGACCTGGGTCCCCGAGGCGAGGTGGCTTCGGAAGTCGCCCGTCCTACGCGCTCCGCGCCCGCCGTGAGCGGACCGACGCCCGCCCACCGCGCTCGCCGCTCGCGTCGAGCAGCGCCAGCAGGCGCCGCGCCGCCTCGGTCGGCGTGAGCCGCGCGCTCGCGACCGCCGCCTCCATCTCGGGCAGCAGGCGCTGCACGTCGTCGCGGGCGAGGAAGTGGCCCTTCAGCCCGTCGTCGATCATGGTCCAGAACCAGGCGCGCTGCTGCTCGCGCCGCTTGCGCTCGAGCTCGCCCCTCGCGCCGAGCCTGGCGCGGTGATCCTCGACGATCGCCCACACCTCGTCCATCCCCCGCCCCTCGAGCGCGCTCACCGTCACCACCGGCGGGTCCCAGCCGGCGGTCGCGTGGCGGAAGAGACGCAGCGCGCTCCGGTACTGTGCCGCGGCCTGCTCCGCGGGGCGGACGGTTTGGCCGTCGGCCTTGTTGATGGCGAGCGCGTCGGCCAGCTCGAGGATGCCCTTCTTGATGCCCTGCAGCTCGTCGCCCGCGCCCGCGAGCATGAGCACCAGGAAGAAGTCGACCATGGAGGCGACGGCGAACTCGGACTGCCCGACGCCCACCGTCTCGACCAGCACGACGTCGTAGCCGGCCGCCTCGCAGACCAGCAGCGCCTCGCGCGTCCGCCGGGTGACGCCCCCGAGCGAGCCGGCCGACGGGCTCGGGCGGATGAAGGCCTCGGGCACGGCCGCCAGGCGCGGCATGCGCGTCTTGTCGCCCAGGATGCTGCCGCCCGAGAGCGCGCTCGAAGGATCGACGGCGAGCACCGCGACCTTCTTCCCGCCTCCGATCAGGTGGAGCCCGAAGGCCTCGATGAACGTGCTCTTCCCCACTCCCGGCACGCCGCTCACGCCGAGGCGCGCCGCGCGCCCGGTGTCGGGGAGCAGCAGCTCGAGGAGGCGCTGCGCCGCGCGCTGGTGATCGGCGCGCGTGCTCTCGACCAGCGTGATCGCCTTGGCGAGCGCGCGGCGGCTCCCCGCACGCACGTCGGCGGCCAGCGCCTCGGGGCGGCTAGGCGCCGATGGCGGCATTCGCCGCCGCGCCTCCGCCGTCTCCGATCAGCTGGAGCACGCGGCGCGCGGCCCTGGGGATCTTCGTGCCCGGGCCGAAGATCGCCTTCACGCCGGCCTGCTCGAGGAAGGCGTGGTCCCGCGTCGGGATGATGCCGCCGCAGGTGACCACGATGTCCCCCGCGCCGAGCCGCGCCAGCTCCTGCACGAGCTGCGGCACGAGCGTCTTGTGGCCGCCCGACTGGGTGGAGATGCCGACCACGTGCACGTCGTTCTCGACCGCCTGGCGCGCCACCTCCTCGGGCGTCTGGAAGAGGGTGCCCACGTCGACGTCGAAGCCCAGGTCGGCGAAGGCGGTGGCGATCACCTTGGCGCCCCGGTCGTGGCCGTCCTGGCCCACCTTGGCGACCAGCATGCGCGGGCGCCGCCCGTGGTCGGCGGCGAAGCGGTCCACCTCGGCGCGGAGCGCCTTCCATTCCGCGTCGTCGGCGAACTGGCCGCCGTAGACGCCCGAGATGGAGCGGATCTCGGCGTGGTAGCGGCCCCACACCTTCTCGAGCGCGCCGGAGATCTCGCCCACCGTGGCGCGCGCGCGGGCCGCGTCGACCGAGAGCGCCAGGAGGTTCCCCTCCCCCGTCTCGGCGGCGCGCGTGAGCGCGTCGAGGGCGGCGCGCACGGCGGCCGCATCGCGCGTCCGACGGATGCGCTCGAGCCGCGCGACCTGCGCCTCGCGCACCGCCGTGTTGTCGATCTCGCGGATGTCGATGGGTGGCTCCTCCGCGAGCTGGAACTTGTTCACGCCGACGATCACGTCCTCGCCCCGGTCGACGCGCGCCTGGCGCCGCGCGGCGGTCTCTTCAATTCGGAGCTTGGGCATTCCGGCCTCGATCGCCCGGGTCATGCCGCCCATGGCCTCGACCTCCTCGATGATGCCGAGAGCCTTTCGCGCGAGGGCATGGGTGAGCGACTCCATGAAGTACGAACCGCCCCACGGGTCGATCACCCGGGGGATGCCGGTCTCGAGCTGGAGGATGAGCTGCGTGTTGCGCGCGACGCGCGCCGAGGCGTCGGTGGGCAGCGCGATCGCCTCGTCGAACGAGTTGGTGTGCAGGCTCTGCGTGCCGCCGAAGACGGCGGCCATGGCCTCGATCGTGGTGCGGACGATGTTGTTGTGGGGGTCCTGCTCCGTCAGGCTGGCGCCCGAGGTCTGGCAGTGCGTACGCAGCATCAACGACGCGGGCTGCTTGGGGTCGAAGTGCTTCTTCACCAGCGTCGCCCAGAGGAGCCGCGCGGCGCGCAGCTTCGCCACCTCCATGAAGAAGCTCATCCCGATGGCGAAGAAGAAGGAGAGCCGGCCCGCGAACTCGTCGATGTCCAGGCCACGCGAGAGCGCCGCGCGCACGTACTCGAGGCCGTCGGCGATGGTGAAGGCCAGCTCCAGGTCGCACGTCGCCCCCGCCTCCTGCATGTGGTAGCCGGAGATCGAGATCGAGTTGAACTTGGGCATCTCGCGGCTGGTGTAGGCGATGATGTCGGCCACGATGCGCATCGAGGGCGCGGGTGGGTAGATGTAGGTGTTGCGGACCATGAACTCCTTGAGGATGTCGTTCTGGATGGTGCCGGTGAGCTGCGCGCGCGGGACGCCCTGCTCCTCCCCCGCCACGATGAAGCTCGCCAGCACGGGCAAGACCGCGCCGTTCATGGTCATCGACACCGACATGCGCTCGAGCGGCACCCCGTCGAAGAGGATCTTCATGTCCTCGACCGAATCGATGGCGACGCCGGCCTTGCCCACGTCACCGACCACGCGGGGGTGGTCCGAGTCGTAGCCGCGGTGGGTGGCCAGATCGAAGGCGACCGAGAGGCCCATCTGCCCGGCCGCCAGGTTGGCGCGGTAGAATGCGTTCGACTCCTCGGCGGTGGAGAAGCCGGCGTACTGGCGGAGGGTCCAGGGCTGCCCGGCATACATGGTGGCGCGGGGGCCGCGCAGGAACGGGAAGGCCCCCGGGACCGTGTCCGCGAAGTCCAGGCCCTCGACGTCGGCCCGCGTGTAGAGCGGCTTCACCGGGACGCCCTCGGGCGTGTTCCACACGAGGCCGTCGGGGTCCGCGCCCTTGCGCTCCTTGCGGGCTGCCTCGGCCCAGGAGGCCAGGTTGGCACGGTCGGTGCGGTCCGCCATGGCCTCGTAACATGAGCCATTCCCGCGGCCGGTTCAATTGCGGGATGCGAGGGAGGGTGCGCGTCACGAACCTGCCGCCGGATTCCGCCCGGAGCACGTGCGGACGCGGGCCGAAGCTGGCATGGGCGTTGCAAAATTCCCCTCCCATGATCACCGACACCTCTTGCTGGCGGCGTCTAACGCCGGAAACCATCGCCGAGCTGCCCGAGACGGGGGCGGTGTTCGAGGTGGCGAACCTCGTGCGCACCGTCCAGTTCATCGGACGCGCCTCGGGCAACCTGCGCGCTCGCCTGGCGGCATACGCGCAGGAAGACGTGAAGCTTCGCCCGTGCTCCGGGGGTTACTACTTTCGCTACGAGCCGACCCCGCAGGAAGAGCAGACGCTCGATCAGCGCCTCGCCTCCTACCTCAACAAGCACGGCGGACTGCTTCCGACCGGGAACGCCCAGCCCCAGCCGGCCCTCCGGCTCGCTCAGCGCCGGGCTGCCTGAGCCGTCAGTTTTCCGCGCTCCCGCGCGCAGATCTGTACGGGTAACCCCCGGCTGACGGCGGCGGACCCGAGCGGACCCGCCGGGCCCACCGCACGCCGGCAACCAGGGGGGACTGGTTTTCTCGCCGGGCCAGCCGAGAGCACGCTGGCGAGAGGAGCAAGGACGGTGCCGTGGCCGGGGCGCGGTGCCTCCAGGGTTCGCGCGATGAGCCACGCGGATCGCGCCCGCCGGGCGGGCAGGCATCTGCCCGCGCGACGGGCAGCCGTCAGCCGACGTGGGCCAACGCCCAGAGCAGGAGTCCGTACGCCGCCGCGGCGCCTCCGATGCGGACGAGCACGCGGGCCCAGCGGGGCAGCCGGCGCGCGCGGCGCAGGCGCGCGGCGCGGTTCGTGATCACGACGCTGTCCAGGTGCGCGAGCGACTCGCGCACCTCGAGCGCGCTCTCGGGGCGTCGCTCGGGTCGCCGCTCGAGCGCGTGCAGGACGACCTCCTCCAGGGCGGGCGGGATCTCGGGGCGCAGATCGCGCGGCGGCGGCGGATGCTCCTCCAGCTTGGCGCGCATCACCTGCTGCGGGCTGCCACCCGACCAGGGCACCTTCCCGGTCAGCATCTCGTAGAGGATGACCCCCAGGCTGTAGAGGTCGGTGCGCTCGTCGCCGTGGCGCGCCCGCACCTGCTCCGGGGCCATGTACTCGGGCGTGCCGACGGCCGCGGAGAGCCCCGACCAGGTGATGTCGCCGAGCGTGGCGTCGTAGGCGATCCCGAAGTCCATCAGCTTCACGCCGCCGTCGGCGGTGAGCATGATGTTCTCCGGCTTCAAGTCGCGATGCACGACGCCCTGGCGGTGCAGGTAGACGAGGGCGTCGGCGATCTTGATCCCCAGCTCGACCGCGGTCGCGATCGGCAGGCGTCCCTCGCGACGCAGCCGCTCGCGCAGGAGCTCGCCCTCGACGTACTCCATGACGAGGTAGAGCCGGCTCTTCTCGCGCGGGCGGAGGACCTTGATGATCGTGGGGTGGGCGAGCCGCTGTCCGATTGCCTCTTCGTGCTGGAAGCGGCGGTGGAAGACCAGGTCGCTCGCGAACTCGAGATGGGGCACCTTGAGCGCCACCGTGTGGCCGTTGTCGCGATCGCGAGCGCGGAAGATGGTGGCCATCCCGCTGCGCGCGACGACGTCCAGCAGCTCGTACTGATCGAGCGTCTCGCCGGGCGCGAGCTCCCCCATCGGGGGCCTCTTAGCGGGTCAGCGTCCGAGGCGCCACCAGGGACGCGCGCTCGGCGGCGGGCATTTGACGACGGTGGCCACCTGCACGCTCAGGTTGTCCTCGCCACCCTCCTCGCGCGCCCGCCGCACGAGGGCGCGGCAGGCGGCCTCGGGGGGATGCGCGGTCACCAGCTCGGCCATCTCCGGCTCGAGCACGGGGACGTGAATGCCGTCACTGCACTGCACGATGACGTCGCCCGGACGGACGTCCATGGTGAGCACGTCCACACCGACGATCAGCTCGCGCCCGAGGCTGCGTGTCAGCATGCTCCGCTTGGGATGCGTGCGCGCATCGTCGGCCGAGAGGAGGCCGTACTGCACCTGCTCCCACACCCAGGTGTGATCCTTGGTGAGCTGCGTGAGCTGGCCGTCGCGCCACAGGAAGAGGCGGCAGTCGCCAACGTGCGCCGCGACCAGCGTTCCGCCCACCACCGCGCTCGCCGTCAGCGTGGTGGCCATGCCGCGCAGCTCGGGCACCGCGATCGCCTTGGTGTAGAGCTCGAGGTTGGCCTCCTGCACGGCCCGCCGCAGGCGCTTGGCCACCGGCCAGCCGCCGGGCGCCCGGTCCATCTCGCGCGCCAGCACCTCGAGGGCGAGCGCGCTCGCCACCTCGCCCGCGGCGTGGCCGCCGAGCCCGTCGGCGATCGCAAACAGCAGGCCGTCCTCGTGCGGCCAGTGCCCGACGGCGTCCTCGTTCTCCTTGCGGACGCAGCCGACGTCGCTCAGCTGGAAGAAATCGATCTCGGGCATCGAATGCGCACGGGCCGGCGACCGCTCGCGGCCGCCGGCCCGCTCCTTCCCACGTGTCCCGCGCCGTCCCTAGGCTGGACGCGACGGAGCGGCCAGGATGGCGCGCCCGCTCCGCCGGCTCGTCATCGCGACGTAGAGACCCATCACCACCGCCCATCCACCCGCGATCGCGAAGCAGATGTATGCCTCGTGCTGCGCGTCGGCGTTGCCGATGACGTAGAGGTAGAGGATCGCGATCAGCATGAGCACGTTGGTGATCAGGCCGAGCCCGGGGATGATGTAGTGCTTCAGGATGCTCCGGTCGTGCCGCTCGGCGAAGGCGATGATCGTCCACAGGCAGGTGAGGGCGTAGAGGACGAAGGTACCGAAGTTGGATGCGAGCGTGATGCCTGTGAGCCCCACGACCCCGCTGTACACGCCGATCGCTCCGATGACGCTCGACACGGCCACCAGCACCCAGATGGCGCGGTGCGGGGTCGCGTACTTGCCGTGCATCACGTTCAGGATCTCCGGCATCTCCTCGTCCTGCGCCATGGCGTAGGTCACGCGCACGGCGGTGTTGAGGCAGGAGAGCGTCGTGCCGAGGACTGCCAGGGCGACGGTGACCGCAATCGACATCATGAGCCCGAAGCCGATGCCGCCGAGAACGCTGTTGCCGACCAGGACCGCCATGTCGCCGATGGGCGCGCCCGACGCGGCAGCCGCGGCCATGCCGGTGACGGCCGCGCCGCTGGCGTCCGTTCCGGCGAGCTTCTCGGAGACCATGTAGCCGGCGGCAAAGTACTCGATCATGTAGGCGACGAGTCCCTGGATGACGAGCGAGAGGATCACCGCCCGCGGGATGTCGCGCTTGGGGTTCTTGGCCTCGGCTGCGAACGCCGTGCAGCTCTCGAAGCCGACCAGGATCAGGATGGCGATCGTCGACTGGACGGCGACCCCCGTGACGCTGTGCGGCTTCATCACGTCGATCGCGTTGGTGAAGGTCCATTCGCTCGCCCCGTCCGGGTTCTTCAGCCGGTAGTAGATCGCGAGGCAGCTGAACAGCACCAGCGTCGAGAGCTGCACGACGTTGATGATGATCGACGTCATCGTCGAGCCGCTCACGCCGCGCGCGGCGATCCAGCCGTTCAGTACCGCGAACAGGACGCAGATCACGATCAGCCACGTGTTCGACAGCGTGATGCCGGTGAGCGCGGTCACGATGTAGCCGATCAGCGTCGCCATCATCGCGACCATCACGCCCGGGTACACCCAGTAGAACAGGTGCGCGGCCCAGCCGGTCACCAGCTTGGCGATCCGGGCGAAGCGGTGATGCGCCTTGTTCTCCCGGTCGAGGAAGGCCTTCTCGGCGAAATAGTAGGCGCTCCCGAAGCCGGCCTCGGGATACAGCCCAGCCAGCTGCCCGTAAGAGATGGCGGTGAGGAAGGCGATGATGAGCGCGAGGCCGATCCCCGCCCACATGTCGTTCGCCACCGAGCTACCGTCGGGCGCCGTCGCCGCGGCCTGGAGCTGGAACGTGATCCACAGGAACGCCCCCGGCGCGATCAGCGCCATGGCGTTCATCGTGACGCCGGTGAGCCCGAGCGTCGGCTTGACAGCTGGTTGTTCTGGCATGCGTAGTCCCTCCCGCGGGACACCGGGAGCAACCGGCATGCCACGGCGCGTTGCGCTCGCAGCGGCGAAAGACGGGCCACGGCGCCGGCCGTCCTGCCTCTTCGGCCCGCGGCGCGCAAAAAACGGGCAGCAGCGCCGATTCAGGAGCGGGGGAGCCGCACCGGGCGCGGAGTGGGCGTCACTGCCACCACGCACTCCCCGTCGAAGGTGAGGACATGCCCGTCGTGGAGCCGCATGCGCCAGCGCCCAGCGCGGGCGGTCGCCCGCACGCTCCCGCGCAGCACGAGGATCACCTCGAGCGGCTGGCCGCGCTCGGCCGCCTCGGCGAGGCGCGCATCGAGGGCGCCCGGCGCCGCATCGCGGGCGATCATGCGCCTCCCGCAGCGGCCAGCCGGCCGTAGCGCAGCCGTCGCAGCACGCGCTCCCACCAGCGGGGCCGCCGCGGCCCGCGGCGCACCGGGAGGACGATGACCTTTGCTCCGCGAGGTTCGCCGGGAGACCGCTCCTCGAGGCGCCGCCTCGGCCGTCCGGTGGACACGCTCATTCGCCCGCTCACACGGCGGCCGGTCCCCGCTCGCCCGTCCGGATGCGCACGACCTCCTCCACGGGCGAGATGAAGATCTTCCCGTCACCGATCCGGCCGGTGCGCGCACCCTCCATGATCGCCTGGACCGCCTCCGCGACGCGCTCGTCCGTCACCAGGATGGAGAGATGCACCTTCGGGAGGAAGTCGATCACGTACTCCCTGCCGCCGTAGAGCTCCGTCTGCCCCTTCTGGCGGCCGAAACCGCGCACGTCGTCGACCGTGATCCCGTGCACCCCAGCCATCCCGAGCCGATCCTTCACGTCGTCCAGCTTGAACGGCTTGATGACCGCGTCGATCCGCTTCACGCAGAGCCATGCAAGCAAGACCCCGACCAGCCGGGATTCGCCGCCTAGACGGCACGTCCCGCCTTGCCGCGGGTGCCGATGCCCAGCGCGTGGGCAGAGCGCTGCCCAAAGCGCAGGATGCGCCCCGGCGATCGGCGCCCGCCGCGCTACGGGAACCTGAGCTTCGTCCCGACCGAGCGGAAGGTGTTGGTCGACTCGAACGCGTCCGCGCCGAAGCCGAGGACGGTCGTGATCGCGGGCCGGTTGGCGCCGCTCAGGTCGAGGCCGCGGCCGCGGGCCCGGAAGCGGAGCCCGCCGCTGCGGTCCGGGGAGACGACGACCCGCGACAGGCCCGGGCCGGTCGCGCGGTAGAGGAGCCGCGTGCCCCGCGAGTTGGCGCGGAACTGCCCGGCTGGGACGGTCGCAGCGAAGATCGTGCCGTCGTCGTCGGAGAGCGCCAGGGTGAAGTCCTCGGTCGCAGGGGCGAAGGCCGCGAACGGGAGCGGCACCCCGCCGCGCAGCGAGAAGCCATCGTCACCGCCGCCCGGCGCGCGCCGGAAGGCGATCAGGCCGCGCTGGAGCGTGAAGGTGCGGAGGAAGGTGAAGCTGCCGAGCGGCGTCACGGGCGAGACGTTGCCCGCGTCGTCGACTACCTGCACGGCCAGGTAGACCAGCTGGCCGGCGAAGCGTGCGTCGGCGACGGTGAGAGACCCGCCGGCGTCGTGGTTACCGTGCGGCGGCGGGGGCACGTTCGCCACCGGGGTGGCGGCGTCGAAGGCGGTCTGGGTGGTGATCGCGCCCGCGGTCGAGAAGCGGAAATCG
>WNFA01003023.1_pt1 | contig 13959 bp, 15 predicted proteins | sample 5400481 | NCBI WGS metagenome assembly WNFA01 (sample SAMN13153340, study PRJNA577476) | soil metagenome | isolation source: 120 cm saprolite under Douglas fir tree site 2 hole 1 replicate 2 | place: USA:California | collected 2015-04-18 | reverse complement strand
AATAAGCCATGGCACAGTTGGGTTCGCGCCGTGCCACATCGGCGAAAGTGGTTTCGGCATCTTCGTATTCAAAGGAGTGCAGCATGGCCACACCGCGCTCAAAGCTGTGCTGGGCCTGACCCGAGCAGGAGATCGGGAAATGGACACTCCCGTATTGTTCCGCTCGAAGCGTATCCGCGTGGTGATGTGCATCAGATTGACCAAAAACTGCGGGTGGGAAGCTCAGAAACGCCAACAGGAGCCCAGTCGCTGGATACTTCATTCGACACCTCCGGGGAAGAGAACGCTTAGATCGGCGGGTACGCTGTGGCAGGGCTACACGCTGGCCAAGCAGCATCCCATTTTATGCCAAATCAACCCTTGTCGAGCAGCCCATAGATGCCTCGTAGTGGTGGGCAGCTTGAGCCGATTCACAACTGTGGCACTCTGTCGAGTATGGCTCTACCCCAAAGCGTCAGAGTCAACCGGCTGACTGGGGCTGACGGATTCGGGTGCTCCTTCATCGAGAGCGACGTCATAACTTCCCGATAGTCGGCAAACCGGAAGTAATCCGGGCGGGCACCGAGCGGATCAGTAACGATAAGTCTTAGTAAGTCGGCTTGTAGGAAGTTTCGCCAGATCGGTACCGGGAAACGTTAGAGCTGTATCGGAAGCGAACCAGCGCGACAGTTTCGGTCAGCTTGGACCTCAGGAGTTCGCTTTCGATACAGCCGTTTGAAGGAAGCCGCTTTGTTCGCGGCGGACGCTATGGGATTTCAATCGACTTTGGTTTGGAAGTTGTTGAAAAGGAGAGTATTTCCGGGATGACCTTCAAATCGAGGTTCATCGATCTAACCATCAAACCCAGGCTCACGATCGCCTCATCGTAACGCGAGACAGACCATTCTGCAAGACTCCCAGTCTCGAACCTCCGATGTCGCTTGCTTCGGGCACGCGATAGCGTCCGCCGCAAAGCGGCTTCGTTCAAACGGGCTTGTGACCAGTAACCGAGCCAGTTCCGGGATCGTCGGCAAGTCGGAAGTAATCGGAAAACCGGTCTGTACGATGGCGGTCCGGTGTTAATTAGATCGGCGTCTTCCTCCTTGTGGCCTTTCTATCTCTTTCATCATCGCGTGTGCTCGACTGACTCAGTTCGCGCTGCAGTTGTAACAACTGTCGAAGTTCCTCAGCGTTCGCCGAGTTACCTGGCTGGGTGCTGTGCGGCCATGACTGGATCCAAGCCGCGTTCGATTTCGGTGTCTGCTCCAGCACGACATAGATCGAAATATCGGCCGGGATTGTAACCACGATGTGCTGTGTCACCGCCATCCTCGAAACCTGTTCGTCTCCTGCCTCGCCGATGTTGTTGCCGACTCGCTCCCGTAGAAGGTCTGACTCACTCAACGGCTGGTTCAAATTGCCGCGTCCGACCAACGTGGCTCCAACCTGACCGATCCCCGACAACGACCTGACCAACACGTTCTTGCCCGTGTTTTTCCCCTCGACTTTTCCCTTAAGCGGACGCATTTCCAGATCCGTGGCAACGGCTTGGATCGGGACGGCCGCCCCATCGGGCATCATCAGTGAGTCGAACTGAATGCGCACGTAACCGGAGCGGTCCGCGTCCTGCAAGTGTCCAACGACTTTTGCGCCAGCGGGAACAATGATCTCTCCATCGCGCTCGTAGTTGTACTCGATCACCGCCAGCACCGGCGTTCGCACGGCCGTGTTAACCGCTGATTCGAGGCGCGCTCGCAATCGCGTTCCCGTAGCGAGTCCTAAGCCGATATCGAGTCCCGGGCTGCTTGATACTTCCTGGCCGCGAGAAATGACTTGTGGCGCAGAAATGCTGCGGACATATACCAACGAAGCCTTCTCTGTCGCTTCGCGGTCCGCCTTGCCTGCGTCGGGCAACTCGGGCGCATTGTTCACTCCTATCCCCGGCTGATAGGGCGTAGCTTGCCAGCTCTGTTGTTCTCCGAAGGGCGGTATCGATCCGAGCGTTCCGCTCGCATTCACCTGTCCCGCGCCTGGCGTACCCGAATTCGGCCTCCCGGTGGCCGTCCGGTCAAGGTCTCGCTCATTCAGAAACCCGTTGTGCGTCTCCTTTGTGGCGGGCCGACCGGAGTCGGTGATAGGAAACAGACTCTTATCACTAGGCGCGCCGCTGCTTTCGGATGCCGCGTCATGCGGGGTGGCGGCCGCGCCGTTCTTCGACTTCTGCGTCGGGCGTTTGCCTGGCACAGATGTAGCGACAAAGATCAGCAAAGCGACCACGATCGCTCCTGCACCGATGAATAGAAATCGATTCTGTTGGAACTGCTGCCTGTTTCGCTGCTTTGCTCGGGTCGCGAGTGCCGGTCCCGGCCCCGATGTGTCAGCAAGCGCGTTGGTACCGGTAATAGCTTCTCGTGCCTCTAGCTCTTGTACTGTTCCAGCGCTCCCGTTGCCTTTCTTTCCATTTGATTGAATCATTTCGTCTCTCCTCTTGCCGGCGCCACAAATGCGAGCGGCACGAGGATGGGGCGATCCACCTCTTCCGCTTGCGCGACCTGGAGTAGCAGCCGGTCTCGTGATTCCTTAAATGCGGGACGTTCGAAGGTGACAACCCCGTCCGCTCGTCCGCCGGGCGCCAACTGCCGCGCCGTTAGGCGATAGTCCTTGATCGACACTTGCTTCGGCTTTGATTGTCTTTCCGTGTTTGTTCTTCGATGTCCCGGCGAGCTGTATCTGTGGCGGCAATAATTCGATGGTTCGGGCCGAAGAGTTCAGGACGGAAAAGGCAACGGTCATTTCCTCGCCGCTTTCTTGGGTCCGTCCCACGGCAACCCGCAACTGCTTTCCTTCCCAATGCGGAGCATCAAGTCTTTGTTGCCCGAGCAGCCCCCGTTCGTCGCTGCTGCCCTTGCTGGGCGCATTGCTGGTTGGCAGGCTCTCTTGCGTGAGACCCTTTGTCTCACCGATCGCGAAGCTGGAATGGGCGGCTCCGATCAGAAAACTGCGTGGAGGCTCGTATTTGAGGACATAATCGACGGCCCCGCCGCGGTTTGAACTTCCTTCGCTCACCAGGCTCAAGGAGACTTCGTGCCCGCTCCTGGTGGTAATCAGTGCATTTGTCTCTGCTGCCTTTGGGCTGGTGGGTTTGAAGAAGACCAACTGCGGCTCCGCGTCAGAGTGCTCGGCCTTGAATGCTGCCGGATCGCCCAGAACTACGGAACTGACGTCCTCCGGCAACCGCACGGAGCTGACAAATCCTCGTCGCAGGTGCAGGACCGTGACGCTCTGCGGGTCCAGACTTAGAGTGACAATCTGTGCCCTTGGAAGATCAACTTGCGCTGACGCTACTGCCGCGATCGTCGTGAGCGCTATCAGATGCACCAAACTCAAACGGATTTTCATCTCATATCTCTTTTCATTGGGGCCTTTGAAGACTTGGTTCCCGCGGCGGCTTCGCGCAGGTAAGTGGCTCTAATTCTTGCTACATAGGCGACAACGTCAGGGTTGCGGTACGCCAAACCGCGCCGGGCGACGATGTCCTGGCCCGCGTAGTAGGCGGCCGCCACGAGTCTGAAATCGTGATGAAACAACCCCATCAGCCAGGCCAGGTAGCGTATCCCTCCCGAGACATTTTGTTCGACATTGCAGCGGTCCTTCACTCCAAGGCGTTCAGCGGTAGCGGGCATGAGTTGCATTAGTCCAACTGCGCCCTTGGGCGATACAGCGCAAGTGCGCCAATTCGACTCCCGCTCGACGATTGCCCTCACAAAAGGAACGGGCACGTGAAAATGCCTGGCATAGACGCTGACGTAATATTCAGCCTCGCTCCGCGATGTTGGGTTGCGCACCTGCGCCCAGCAAGTGGAAACCGCGCAAGCTATTAGAAACAAAATGAACGCTCCCCTCATGCAGCGCCCCCGCGCAGAGTCTCGGTGGTGTACTGCTGCGCGTCGTAGACCAGACTGGCAAAGCCGTCTCGCAGGAGCAACTTGCGCCGGTCGGCCTCGGTCTTGGCCAGCAAGGGCAGCAGAATGTCTCTCATTTCTGCCGTGACCCGCTCTGTCCCGAGGACCTTGAGCGCCTGCGCCAGGTCTAGAATTTCCGAGACCGATGGCGGTTTCTCTAGGCTCCATCCCCGCAGCGCCTTGGCAAGCCCCGCCATTCCTGCGTGGAATTCGTGGTTCGAATCCGGTGTCCTCAGCGCGACAATCTCAGCCTCGCGTTCCGCCGTTGGATGCTCAACACGCAGGTAAAAACTGCGCCGACGCAGGGGATCGCCGATGCGCCGCTCTTCGTTCGAGGTGAGCACAACGAAGGGAATGCTCGTGGCTTGGATGGTGCCCAGTTTCGGAATGCTGAGCTGCCACACGCTCAACAATTCCAGCAACAGGGCTTCAAACGCATGGTCCACTTTGTCCAACTCGTCGATGAGCAGGACGCAAGGCTTCTCATACTGCAATGCCCGTAGTAGCGGGCCGGCACTGAAGAATTGCTGGCTGTGTAACTGAATCTGCAGGGACTCCCAATCAACGCTGGCGGATTGGGCTCTCAGTTCGACGCAAAGCCTTTGCAGCGACTCATCGAACTTGCCGATCGCCTTCTCTTCGTTGATGCCCTCGTAGCACTGCAGGCGTTCGACTGTGGTGTCCGCTGCACCCGCAACTGCATATGCCAGTTGGGTCTTTCCGCTGCCCGCGGGGCCTTCCAGTAGCAATGGCTTCTGGAGTTTCGCTGCCAGGTAAACCGTTGTTTTGGCAACCGAATCGGCGATGTAGCCGGTAGCGCGAAGTCCTTCACTGACTTCTTCAAGAGATGAAAACACTGCTGGCTCCTGTGCCCGAGACGAATTTCCCGGTCGCGAGCGTCAAGAACCTACCCCCAAATGAAATTTCGGTCAAATCAGGCGATTTTATTGAGTGAAAGCTTCCGAGCATGAGGTTTTGCAACAAGGCGCCTTTGAGGGGTTTGACCGAAAAGTGTGATTGGCGGATAAATCTGGAGACTGGTGCACGGAAAGCACTTTCCAGTCGAGTGCTCTCCTTGTCCGACGTGTGTGCGTGACAGCATGGGGAGCGGGAATCAAGGTGGAACATGGAAAATGCTCTTATTGTCAAACTACAACCAGAGCCGGCCGATATCGAATCTCCTGAGAACTGTGCTTCTGGTGCCGCCCGTATTGTCGTCCCGTTTGAACCTCGGGCTTCGCACTCTGAAACTCCTGTACTGAAGCGATTGTCCCGCCAACTCGTCAGCACTAAGGAGCTTTCAGAGATTTGGGGCGTCCCGGAAAGCACTTTGCGATATTGGCGTTCTGGCGAGACGGGACCGCCCTACGTGAAATTGGGAGGACGAATCAAGTATGATCTTGCTGACGTAGAACGTTACGTCAGAGCCAACAAGCGAATGCCGTCCGTGCGGGCACATGGAGGCTAGAGCAATGGCTCTGCACAGACGAGGCGGGATCTACCATTACCATTTTTGGGTCGACGGTACGCGCTACCGTGGATCTACAAAGAAAGCAAACCTGGCGGCGGCCCGGCGAGTGGAATCGCTGCTGCTTGCCCAAGCCGAAGAGAAAGGAGATGTAGTTCTCAGAAAGCGCAGCCCGCTGTTGCGTGATTTCAAGACGCGGTTTCTTGAATGGGTGGAAGGCAACACGACGCTCAAGCAAAAGACCAAGGACTATTACGAGAACGGTTGGCGGTTGCTTGAAGAGACTGATATAGCGGCGATGAGGCTCAATGCGATCACCAAGGATGACGCGGACCGGCTTACCTTTCCAGGTGGTCCGTCAAATCACAACAACGCCCTGCGTACCCTGCGGCGGATGCTCGGAAAAGCCGAAGAATGGACCATCATCAAGGCTTCTCCAAAGGTTAAACTCATGCAGGAGCACGCACGGGAACGCGTCATTGACGCCGACATAGAAGCCAAGCTTTTACCTTTCTGCAAACAGCCGCTTCGCGATGTGTTGATGATCATGCGTGATTCCGGGATGCGCAACCAGAAGGAAGTTTTTCGAATGCGATGGGAGCACCTGGACTGGGGCAACAAACGATATTTCGTCTACGAGAGCAAATCGCCCAAGGGACGGAGATTCGTGCCAATCAGTCCACGTGTTCGCCAAGCACTTCTGGCGCGATACTCGGAGCAGAAGGAGGGATGGATCCTTCCCTCAAAACGCGCCCGCGGGGGGCATCTGACAACGGTCGCCAAACAGTTCGAGAAAGCCAGAAAGGAGGCCGGGTTGCCAAATGACCTCGTCCTCTATTGCGCGCGTCATGGCTTTGGAACTGAAATGTATCGGGCGACCAAAAACCTGTTCGCGGTCATGAACGTCATGGGACACACGACCGTGAGCACAACCATGAAGTACCAGCACCAAAACATCGATGAGGTGGCCGAGGTGGCCAGCCATCGAGTCCAGTAAGGACACAAAAAGGACACAATCGGTGGAATGGGGATCGAACCGAAGCTGCCAAGTGCTTGAAAAGATGGTGAGCGCGGAAGGAATCGAACCTTCAACCTACTGATTAAGAGTCAGTTGCTCTGCCAATTGAGCTACGCGCCCGCTGGGGATCGTCAGAGGAAGGATGAAAAAAGATTATAGCATCCGTCGCAAATTACCGCGCGCTTCGCTATCTCCCGTACGATACGCGGAATCGCTGAAAACTTGCGCGTGATCATAACAATGAATGCAAGCGAATGGGACAGGATTGTCGTTACCGCAGGGCAAATCCAAGGGAACCGGACGCTGACTTCCCGTGGAACTAGATTGACGCCAGGCCGGGCGCGGACTCAGGCAGCGTCGTCTTCGGCGAATCCCCAATACTTCAGCAAATCAGGCGGCACATACTTCTCGTCCTTGTTCTTACGAACCCATTCTTTGAGAGGGAGCGAGTCTTTGTACCGGTCCGGCGTAACTCCGAGAATGGCGACGATATGATCGAATGAAGTGGTTTCGTTCATTGCAATTCCTCACGTTCTCTGCTGGTGAATTCCCGCAATTATAGCCGCCAATTGTAAACCCAGAATGAAATTTCCCAAGCCCTGACGCTTCCTGGCGCTTCCACTGCTTTCTGCGCGACTGTGCCGCTATGGGCACACCTTAGCCCATTCGTGGTGTCCCCCTGCACGCGCGTGCCATTTACTTCTCCGCTGAATACCTTTTCAATCTGCTGAACGGTAAGATTCGTCGTTCACGCCACATTCGTCCTCAAGGTAAAGTACGCGGAGTCGTTCACACCACTTCCGCCACTCGTCTTTCCGGTGAAGCAGTTTCAATATTGAGTAGTGATCGGTCTGAGGCTCATGACAAGAATCCTGATCGTCGATGACAATGCACAGGTGCGAAACGCGCTTCGCATGTGCCTCACGATGAACAAGGACTGGATTGTGTGCGGGGAGGCCGACAACGGTCGTGCCGCCATCGACATGGTTCGCCACATGAAACCGGACGTTCTTCTGCTGGACTACGCAATGCCCGAGATGAACGGGCTGGAAGCCGCCCGGGAGCTGAGTCCTCTCGTGCCTGAATGCGCCATCCTGATGTACACCATGTTTGCTACACCGCAGTTGTCAGAACTGGCCCGGGCTGCCGGGGTTCGGGCGGTGCTCTCCAAAGATGTCAACGGAATCAGTTCCGTCATGGGAGCGATTGAAGCTCTCATTACTGCCAGGGTGGGCACCTTGGACGACTCGCCGTAGCCAGCACGAAACATCTGCTGCTATCGTAAAAAAATCTCTGCTCGACTGTGGCCCCTACTGCCCTCCTGCTCCTGCCGGTCGCTGAAGGTCAATGCACTTGGAGCAGGTGCACAGAAATAATTGATCCCGAGGCCTCACGAAATGATCGCAGCGGGCACATGCGAATCCATCTCTCTCAGCCCGCGCAATCATCACTTTGAATCCCTGGCCTTCGACGCAATAGGGACATCGGAAGAAGTCAGGCATGAGGGTGTTCCACCCTTTCCACTGCGCTGAACTGAGAAGGAATCCGAGTCACGCCGCCGACCATTGGGATTTGGGCGAAGGAGGGGCGAAGCGCTCCTGTTTCTGCGCCAGAACGTGATTGAGCTCCGTGATAATGAGGAGGAACTCTTGAGGATCCTGTTCTGCGATAGCTTTCTCGCAAAGCTCTCGCGAGCGCCCTTGGGTTTCGGCTTGCATTGTGGAGAACCTCTTGTACAGCGGAGTGGACCATCCGAAAAGCGCCAACAAGCGTCAGGTGGGCAAATATCTATTTACCAGGAGGAACGGCTCGCCAAGCTGGCCATGGCTAGCCAGACCGCCTTTGTTTCTGTTCTTTTCCGTCGCCCACAAGCTTGGTGGCGGTCATCTTTCTCAGCCTCTCGATGTGCTCGTGGAGGGCTGACTGAAGGTCTACGAGAGTCCGGTCTAGTTCCGGGCCCTGGACAGTGACAGCTCGGGCGCAAAGGTAGCGGATACGGTCTTCTAGACGTCGAGATGGCACTGCCTACAGCGTGCTACGGCTTTGGCGCTGAGTCCATACAGGATTTTTGGTACGGACGCTTTCATGTCGTGTTTCCGCAGGAAGTCAGCCCGGAAACTTCTCCCCAACCTAAAATGGAGCACCCCAAAAAAGGCGCCGTCCCAGAGCCTTCGAGGCCCAGCTCTATGGGCACCAAGGGCTCTCCACAGGGGTTGGCCAATTGCCGCCCTTTGTTTTAAGTTTTGTGAGGTGTTCCGTGAGGGGATGATTCCATGGTCAAGCGCAAGACCCAACCAGCCTCATCTCTCAAAGGCTGGCACCAGATCGCTGCATTCCTGGGCGAACCGGTCTCCGTCGTGCAGCGTTGGGCGAAAACTGGAATGCCGGTCAGCCAGCAGGGCAGATTTGTGACCGCGTCACCGGATGACTTGAACCAGTGGCTCGGACGGGAATCCGGCGGAAAGCCTGTTCATGCCGCAGCACCAGAAACCGATCTGCTGGGAGAATTGAAGCGCGGGTTGTCCTACGTTCGCAAGCAGCAGCAGCCTGGCTCTCATCGCAAATAAGCCAGGAACGAGTCCGTAACTATCCCGTGGCCGCTTTTGTTGTAAATTGGACGGGGCACAATGACCAAACGCAAGTCCAAGGGTGCTTACATGATTTCGGCGGTCGCCGAGATGTACGGCATTCATCCCCAGACCCTCCGACTCTATGAGCGCGAAGGCCTCCTAAAACCATCGCGCACCGAAGGCAACACGCGGCTCTATACCGACGAAGACTTGCAGCGCCTGGAGTTCATCCTGTCGCTGGCCCGCGATCTGGGCGTAAATATCAGCGGCATGGCGATCATCCTGCAAATGCGCGAACGCATGGAAGAGATGCAGCGCCAGATTCAGGAGTTCGTGCAGTACATCCAGCAGGAGGTCCTCACCCGTGCCAGCGCCGCAGCCGATCCCTCAAAGGGGGCAATTGTGCCGGTGCGCAGGCCGATGGTCGCGCCGACGCCGCCGACCTCGACCAAGAGGCGCCAGTAAATTCCTTCTTCTTTTAAGTCTGTCGTCCCGAGCGGAGCATTGCGTTGCGCAACGCGCGACGTAATGCGCAGTCGAAGGATCACTACCAACTCCACGAGCTGCGCCCTGGGAGGCGATGCCCGCGATGGTGAAAAGGGGATCCTTCGACTGCGCGGAAAGGCCGCATTCGCGGACTCTCTGCTCCGCTCAGGACGACACGGTATGATTGTGATGAAGACTGAGGAATGCTTCCCTTCAAGCTCGTCTACAGCAACGGCTACTACCTCCCGATCGGCAATCACGTCTTCCCTGCCGAGAAATATCGCCGCATCCGCGATCACCTTATGACCACGGGCGTTGCCGACGCCGATGACTTTCTGGAACCGCAACCCGCCTCCGATCAGGACATCCTTCTCGTCCACAAGCCCGAGTACGTGCAGAAGCTGAAGACCGGTACACTCAGCCCTCGCGAAGAGATGGAGATGGAAATCCCCTACTCGCAAGACTTGGTGCAAGCCTTCTGGCTGGCCGCCGGTGGATCGATTCTCGCGGCACAGCAAGCCTTAGTCGACCGCGTCGCGTTCAACATTGGCGGCGGTTTTCACCACGCGTTTCCCGACCACGGCGAGGGATTCTGCATGATCCACGATGTGGCCGTGGCCATACGCCGCCTGCAGCGCGACGACAAAATACGCACCGCAATGACCGTCGACTGCGACGTTCATCAAGGCAACGGCACGGCCGCGATTTTTGCCGGCACTCGTACGGCAAGCGAACCGCTGCCTTCGGTGCATTCCACCACCGTAAGCCGCTCCCGCCAAGGCAAGATGCGCGGCGCACATGCGGGAGACGTCTTCACCATTTCGTTGCACCAGCACAACAACTACCCGATGTGGAAGCGACCTTCCTCAATCGATGTAGACCTGCCCGACGGCATCGGAGATGACGAGTACCTCGCCTGGCTCGACAACGCACTAAGTTCCGGTCTGCGGCAGTTCGAGCCCGATCTGCTGTGCTACATCGCCGGCGCCGATCCGTACCGTGAAGACCAACTCGGCGGCCTTTCTCTGACGATTGAAGGATTGAAGAAGCGCGACGACCTGGTCTTCCGCGTGGCTCGCGCCCGAGACATCCCCGTGATGGTGACCTTCGCCGGCGGTTACGCACGGGACGTTGAAGACACCGTGACCATTCACTGGAACACCGTTGTCGCAGCGAAGGAGGTGTTTGTGTGAAGAAGATCCGAGTCGCCCGCGGTCGACATCCAAGAGCGATGGTACCCGAGTCTGTGAGGACGCCACGTCAAAGCTCGATAGAAGAGGTAAACAAACTTCGAGCCTATGTGAACAGCGCGGAGGCCGAGGTCAACAAAATGGGAATCTTTCCGCGAGGTGCTCGGCGGTACCCGTTTGACATTTTAGGCCTGGCGACTATTTCCAAAGTGTTCGCCTTATCAAAGGCCTGTTTGAAGTTGCTCAGCTCCAACCTTCCTGACGAGGCCTTCGGCCTCAGCAGATCCATAGTTGAATGCTCCACTGATTTGCGGTATTTGACGGCTGATCCAGCGCTTCAGGACCGGCGGACGCGGAATTTTGCTAGGTATGCTCTAGTGGATAAGGCATTTTGGGCACACTACGCCCTCGAACAGTTCAGAGGCAAGAAGGAGGAGCACGAAATCCGAGAGTACGCGAAGCAACAAGGTATCGTTCCGGACACGAAGCCCGCCCGTCGCCACTGGTCTGGCTTGTCCGGGTTCATTTGGGACGTGATGAACATCGACCACCCTCTTGACGGTCCGGTGACGCTCAAGCACAAGAAGGTTTCGTACGCCGCCGATTATTTTCAGACCTCGGCATTCGTACACTGCTCACTGTCGGCGATAGACAACTACTATGAAGAGGGGATGCCGTTTCATGTCTCGCCTTCTACCCGTCTACACGAAACTAGCCAATCAACTCTCTTCATAATTCTCATCTATCTGCACAGTTCCATTGCGTACGCTCTATACGGCATGGGCGTGGATCGTCCGTCTAGGCTGAACTCCATCTTTCAGCGGACGCTGGACAGAGTGAAGCCGATACGACGACGCCAGGGCTAGAATTACAGGCTCGACGTACGCGACACCCTCACAAATCGGCTGATAAAATAGCTACCTACTCTTATGTTCGAGAACTTACAGGAAAAACTACAGCGCGCATTCAAAAGCCTCCGCGGCCAAGCCAAGTTGACCGAGGAAAACATCGCTGAGGCAATGCGCGAGATCCGCCTGGCGCTGCTCGAAGCTGACGTCAACTTCAAAGTCGTCAAGCAGTTCATCGACCAAGTGCAGGCCAAGGCCGTCGGACAAGACGTGCTCACCGCGCTTTCCCCCGGCGAGCAAGTCATCAAGATCGTCCGTGATGAACTCGCAGAGGTTCTCGGCAAAGACACCGCCCGCATGAAGTTCGCCTCGCAGCCGCCCACAGTCGTGCTCATGGCCGGGCTGCAAGGTTCCGGCAAGACTACGACCTCCGGCAAGCTCGCGAACTGGTTCAAGACCGGAGGCCATCGCCCGCTGCTGGTTTCAGTCGACGTCTACCGTCCCGCAGCGCGCGAGCAGTTGAAAATCGTCGCGCAAGCCGTGAAGGCTCACATCTACGAAGGCGAAGTCGGGGAGGCAAACACTGCTACGGTCGAGCGTCTCGTGAAAGAAGCCCGCCGCGAAGCCATAGTCTCCGGCTGCGACGTGCTCATCGTTGATACCGCCGGGCGTCTGCACATCGACGACCAGCTCATGGACGAGATGCAGTCGCTGAAGAAGCTGCTGAGTCCGTCAGAGATCCTGTTCGTCGCCGACGCCATGACCGGCCAGGACGCGGTCCGCTCCGCCGACGAGTTCCACAAGAAACTGTCCCTCACCGGCGTGATTCTCACGAAAATGGACGGCGACGCTCGCGGCGGCGCGGCGCTTTCCATCCGTCAGGTCACCGGCCAGCCCATCAAGTTCATCGGCGTGGGCGAGAAGTACGACGCGCTCGAGCCCTTCCATCCCGACCGCATCGTCTCGCGCATTCTCGGAATGGGCGACATCCTCTCGCTCATCGAACGCGCCGAGCAGCAGATCGACAAGAAGAAGGCAGAGGAGATGGCCACCAAAGCGCTCAGCGGCGACGGCTTCTCGCTCGAAGACTTCCGCGACCAGCTGCGGCAGGTAAAGAAGATGGGATCGATTCAGAGTCTGATGGGCATGCTGCCGTCGATCGGTCCGTTCTCCGGCTTGCAGAAAGCCGCCGACAAAGTCGACGAAAACCAGATCAATCGCGTGGAGGCCATCATCAACTCGATGACCAGTCACGAGCGCAATCACCACGAAGTCATCAACGGCAGCCGCCGCAAGCGCATCGCGCGCGGCTCCGGCACCAGCGTCCAGGAGGTGAACAACCTCCTCCGCCAGTACGCCCAGATGAAAAAAATGTTCAAGCAGATGGGCAAACCCAGCTTCGCCCGGCGACTGGCGGGGATGAAGCTGCCAGGAATGTAGGATCAGTTGCCAGATATCAAGACAACTCTTGCAGCATTGTCATCCTGAGCGGAGTTGCCGTTCGCGAAGCGAACGGCAACGGAGTCGAAGGATCCCTATCAGCTTCGCGAATCCGACCTTATGAAGTGGCGCTCGCTCGAAGAATCGAACTCGGCTGTCGACAATCGTCCCCTGGGTGAGATTTTTGCCGAACGCAAGGAACTGATTGCGAAGTACGTCCCGCCGGAGACGCAGGCCATTCATGCCCAGGCCCTAGCCGAACTCAAGCAGCGGCACCTCGCCGAAAACATCCTCCCTGTCGGCGCGAAGGCTCCGGAATTTGATCTTCCAGACCACGACGGCAAGAATGTTTCCTCGAAGGAGCTTCTAGGGACGGCACGCCTCGTTCTCTGTTTCATCCGAGGCCGCTGGTGTCCCTTCTGCGTCGGTCAGATGGAGGCCATGAACCTTATCCTCCCGGAGATCGAGCAAGCAGGAGCGAAGCTCCTCGCCATCTCTCCCCAAACCGTCAAGCAATCATTCTTCATGCACGACCAACACAAGCTGCGCTTCCCGCTCCTTTCCGACACTGGCAACCAGGTTGCTCGGAAATTTGGTCTAAGCTATCAAGTGCCGGAACTCCAGCAAGCAGTGTATCGTCGTGCATTCGTGAATCTGCCCTTTGCCAACGGAGACGAGAGCTGGGAATTGCCCATCCCAGCGACATTCATTCTCGATCGCGACGGGACAATACTCTACGCATCTGCGAACGAGGACTACACCGATCGCCCCGAACCCGCTGACATCGTAGAATTCCTGAAGCGCATGATTTAGCGAGAAGCTAGTAGCTAGCAGCTAGAAGCTTCCGCGATACACTGATACTTCATGCACTACATCTACGGCATCAACTCCGTCACCGAAGCCCTGAAGGCTCGCGGACGGAACTTCGAGTGGGTCGGCATGGCGAAAGAGCGCCACGACATCCGCCTGCAGCGCCTGATTGAAGACTGCCGCCGCTT
>WNFA01010323.1_pt1 | contig 13962 bp, 15 predicted proteins | sample 5400481 | NCBI WGS metagenome assembly WNFA01 (sample SAMN13153340, study PRJNA577476) | soil metagenome | isolation source: 120 cm saprolite under Douglas fir tree site 2 hole 1 replicate 2 | place: USA:California | collected 2015-04-18 | reverse complement strand
CCATCTCTACCGGCGTCGGCAGCGACACGCAAAAGCCCTTCGCCATCGTAGTCGTCGCCGGGCTCATTTCCCGCCTGGTCCTCGGCTTCTTCATCAACCCCGTCCTCTACGAAGTAGCCGCCCGCGAAGGCGACCGCCTCCAAGTCTAATCATTCATCATCCTCATTTGACCTATCGATCACGCGATTTTTGTGCCGCAGTTTCTTCCTCATTCCGGTGTAGCGGCCACCTTCAGGTGGCCATCTTGCGCTTGCTCCGTCTATCTCCCGCCGGTGTCGCAGGCAGGGTCCTCAGAGCGCTTCTTTATCCGAATCGTTCTCCGCGCCCTCCGTGCTCTTATCTCTATGCCCTCTGTATTACTAATCCGTAGTTTGTTTGCTTCGCGCGACGAATTTCATGCGGCCTTCGGCATTAGTTCTTGAACGGTTGAGCGGAGCGCGGCAAGTATGGCGGTGATGGCTTTCTGTCCGGTCTCCGTCAGTTGGTAGCGGTAAGTGCCGGCAATCTTGCGGATGAGTCCGTGTGCGCGGAGCAGCCGTAGTTTGCGGCTCACCCACGCCGAGCGGCGACGTATCTCTCGCTGATCCCGCGCCGCTGCTGCAAAGAAGAATCCCTGGTGATCCCGATTCCGAAAGCCGTTCAGGGTGAACTCCCCGCGGCGAATCACTCCCAACAGTGCGCGATCGTCTCCCAGCGGACGCAACGCCCGCACTCGCCGCCCTCCCCATTGTCTCGGCTGCCCGAGTCGTTCGATTCTCGCTTACCTGCAGCACATGCCGGCCAAAGACGGTCAGCCGCACGTTATTGCCCGACAGGTAGCCCATCATCCCTTCCGGATAGCTGATCGGCCGCAGCGTCCCTCGAAACACCAGTCGGTCGAAGCCACTCAATACTCCTGTAATCCTTTCCGCATGTCTTGCGATAAACTCGTTCATGGCGCTTCTGCCACGCGGAGGAACAAAATGTCCGAACCAAGTTACGAAGAACTGAAAGCCCAACTCGAACAAGCACAAAAACAGCTCGGCGCAAAAAAGAGCGGCGCCCTCGATTTTCGTGTAGGCGAAAAAGGCGGCGTCAGCGTCTACGGCCTCGGACGCTTCCCTGTCACTCTTTATTATGAACAATGGACTCGCTTGCTCGGCGCCTCCGGCGAGCTAAAGGCCTTCCTCGAAGAACAAAAGTCCGCAGGCAAACTCAAACTCAAGGAATAGTTCAGGGAGGCGGCTGCAATAACTCAGCGGCTTGTCGAAGCTGTTGCGGATACTGCGAATTTTTGCCGGAGGGGTTCGACGATCAGGACCGAATCCATGGTTGACGAATGAATTGCAAGAAGTTTGTGGAGCGCAACATCGGCACCCGCACCGTCACCCGATTCGCGCTTCGCGTGCGCCATCAGCTCTAAGGAAAATGCATCATCGCTCGCTTGTTCCAGCTCAGAAAGCGCTTCTGGGAACTTCTTCTGTTCCAGCAGCCACGCGCCACGCAGCGAGTGCAACTGCTCGCCGATAAACTCATTCTCAGTCGCTTCATATCTCTGCTGCATCACCCGTATACACACATCTGCCATCGCCGGATTTCCGGCATGGAGAGATCGCACTCCGCGCCAGCGGCGAATCACCGCCATGTGCTCATCGTGCGTGATCGTTGCCAGATCCGCATCGTCGCGAATCGCATCTTCCGCCGCGTCCAGATGTTTCAGCGCTGCAAGATCGTCCGTTTGATATTCGGCCATTGCTTCCTGAAAACCCGCCTGCAGGTCGGCGTACTTGCGCGCTTTCGCTTCCGCCGCCAGTGCCGCGTATTCCCGATCGGCGAATCCGTACAAATTGTCGCGAACATAACTCAATGCGATTGAGGAGCGGTATTCCAGGCTGCGCCGCGGATTCGCCGCCAGCTGCGCGGATTTGTGATAAGCCTCGCGCGCCGCATCCTGATTGCCCAGCATCGCGAACACATCTCCCAACTCGTGTTGCGACGGTCCAAACGACGGATCCTTTTTCAGCGCCGCTTCAAAGTGTGCGCGCGCTTCATTGTATCTGCCGGCCTTGAAAAGGATATCTCCGTACGAGTCTTCTGGATTCGCATCCGTCGGCATCGCCGCCACGTAGCGCTGCATCAATGTTTCCGCACGCGCCATATCGCCCATTGCCGCGTAGGCGTAACCCAGTCGGTTCAAAACCGGGGTGAACTCCGGATCGAGCAGCAAGACCTTTTCAAACAATGGAACCGCCCGTTGCTGATCTCGCTGATCCACAAACCACCGTCCCGCGAGATATAAAATAAATTTGTCATCGGATTCGCGTTTCGTTAAATCGTTCAGGTTGGAAATCGCCGCGATCTGGTCGTTTTGTTTTTGTGCAGCGATCCAGCGCACAAACAGCATTTCGCTCGGCGAACTTTTTCCCGCCAGCCTTTGCGCGTGTGCCAAGGCGTCCGCAGCTTCATGCGCATCCGTAGCAAAATATGCAAGCAAGCTCCAGCCCGCTGCGAAATTCGCATCTTCACCGACTGCCGTCCGCAAACTTTTCAAACATTCATCCAGCCGGTAGTTTCCGCTCAAAATAATCGCCTGGCCAAAAAGCTCTCGCGCATGCTCGGACTTCGTTGTCAGACGCATTTGTTCCATGCGTGAGTTAGACAGCGGTTTCGGAGCGGGCTGAGCCGCCGGCTGCTGCGCGAAATCCGGCGCAGCGCAAAACACCCATACTAACGCCGACAAAATAAGCCTTTCGCCCTTCATTCCGAACTCTCCTAACCACCGGTTACAACGTCATTTCGATGCTAGCAGCAACCGGATTTGCCGCTGCCTGTACCGATGTACAGTTGCCGCGCAACAGTCACGCGCAGGAGGTGAACAAGAGCATATATAATGTGCAATTGCGAACCGGGGAGGCGAGATTGCCATGAAATTGCGGCACTTTGGACGCACAGGGTGGCAGGTCAGCGAAATCGGCTACGGCATGTGGGGCATGGCGGGATGGACCGGTTCGCAGGATGCCGAGTCGCTGGCTTCGCTGCAGCGCGCTATCGATCTGGGCTGCAACTTTTTTGATACTGCGTGGGCCTATGGCGATGGCCACAGTGAAGAGTTGCTCGGCAAAGCGCTGCGCGCAAATCCTTCCAAAAAATTATATGTCGCGACTAAAATTCCGCCGCAAAATCGCCAGTGGCCATCGAGACGTGAGTTCACGCTCGATGTATCGTATCCGCCGGAATATGTTTTCGAGTACGTGGAAAAAAGTCTGCGCAACATTGCAACTGACACGCTGGATTTAATTCAGTATCACACCTGGGAAGACAGATGGCTCGCTGATGAACGCACGGTACGCACGATCGAAAAATTACGCGAGAGCGGAAAAGTCCGTGCCATCGGAATCAGCTTGAATCGCTGGGAACCGTGGAACGGAATCCGCGCGGTGAAATCCGGATTGGTGGATGCCGTGCAAGTGATCTACAACATTTTCGACCAGAATCCCGAAGACGAACTCTTTCCGGCGTGCCGCGAAAAAGATGTCGCGGTAATTGCGCGCGTTCCGTTTGATGAAGGTTCGCTGACTGGAACGCTGACTCTCGAAAGCAAATGGCCGAAAGAAGATTGGCGCAGCACATATTTCGTGCCAGAAAATCTGCGCAGCAGCGTGGAACACGCCGACGCGTTGAAATATCTAATTCCGGCTGGTTCTTCCATGCCGGAAATGGCGCTGCGATTCATTCTAAATAATTCTGATGTGAGCACGATTATTCCTGGCATGCGAAAAATCCGCAACGTCGAAGCAAATATCGCCGCCAGCGATAAAGGCCCCGTGCCCGGCGCGCTGCATTCAGAATTGCAAAAACATCGCTGGGATCGCTCACCGACCAAATGGAGCCAGTGAGAACGGCCGCCAGTTAAGGAACAGTTGTCGATTTTTCTTACCGCTGCGGTGAAAGAATTCGTGATGAGTTTTTATCAGGAGCACATTGTTCCGCACCTGGTGAAACTGGCGATGCGCAATCGCGAGCTTGAGCCTTATCGCGAACGTGTGCTGGCGGGAGCAGAAGGCCGCGTACTGGAGATTGGAATTGGCGCGGGCCCGAACCTGGAATTCTATCCGGCCAGCGTGAAAGAAATTCTGGCGTTGGAACCCTCGGCAAAATTGATTGCGATGGCGCAGCGCGCCGCCGGAAAATCTTCCGTTGCCGTGAAATTCCTGGAAGCTTCGGCCGAAGCGATTCCGCTGGTGCGCGGCAGCGTGGACACCGTAGTGATGACCTGGACATTGTGTTCCATTCCCGAGGCGCCGCAAGCGTTGCAGGAAATGCGGCGCGTCTTGAAGCCGGGCGGACGCCTGCTGTTTGTGGAGCATGGGCGATCGCCGGACGCCGGCGTCAGAAAGTGGCAGGATCGTTTGACGCCGATATGGAAGCGCTTCGCCGGAGGGTGCCACTTGAACCGGCCGATTTCTGGGTTGCTGGAGCAGGCGGGTTTTCACGTCACGCACCTGACCGCCGGCTACATGAAGCGCGGGCCAAAGCCGATGACGTTTCTGTATGAGGGCAGCGCGTCCCGCGACTAAGCGGTTTGTTTGAGGGCGCGTTCGACGAGGGTGAGGCAGCGCTCGGCTTGTTCGCGCAAGAGTTCTTCCTGTTCGCCGCGTTCGCGTAGGCCGCTGTGCAGCTCGTCGGCAATGGCGAGAGCGGCGAGGACCGCTGCTTTCTGGGTGTCCACGGTGCTGGTAGCGTCCGAGATGGTGCGCATTTTTTCATCCACATAGGCGGCAAGTTTCTGCACGTAGGCGGCATCGAGTTCGCCCGCGATGGAATAAGTCTGCCCGTAAATCTGGACTCTGGTGGGTGGCATGTGCGTTTGGCGGCGAGGCCAAAAGGAAAGGTAGCACAGAAAAGTGGGGAGTGAGCAGTGGGCGGTGGCAACCGACACGGCCAGGAACCCGGCAGGCGGCCGCTACAACGGCCAAACCACAGCGTTCTTGGGGCTACGGCAGGTAGGCGGCGGTGGAGGTTGGGGTGAAGTCGAAGCGGATTACGGTGGAGGACGGAAGAGTGAAGGCCGAGGCTCCGGAAGAAGCGGAGGAGCGAGACGGGGAAGATGGCGCGCCGAACTGCCATTGTTGGGCGGCTTTTAGGGCCAGGTCGGCGAAGAATTGGCTGGGAGCGGGAGCGGCTAATTCGGCGGAGGAGACGGTGCCGTCAGGATTGAGTTGCACGCGGACGTTGATGCGCACGGTGCCATGGATGGTGGAGCGGGATTTTTCGGAAACTTGCGGTAGGACTTTGCGGATGATGGACGGGGACGCGGGATTTACGTTTGCTGGCGCGTGCGTTACCAGCGCGGCCGAAGGTGGAGGGGCAGCGGGCGCCGATGGAGTCGTGTTGCGCGAGGAAACCGACGGACTCGGCGATTCAGATTTTGGCGACGGACTGTTTCTGTTGATGTGCGAATTCGTGGTGGCGGAATTCAGTTCAGGGGAATTTTTGGGCGAGGCTGGCGCGGAGTTTGTTTTTGAATTCGCGGCGTTTGCGGAATTAGAAGATGGTGGTGGACTTGTTTTGGCGGCGGCAGAGGGTTTTTCTGCCGGCGTAGAGGAAGCGCTGGAGTTGGCGGAATTGGGCACGGCGGATTTGGACGAACGGAGGATCAGGCGCGGCACGAAGATGATGGCCAGGATGACGGCGGCGGCTGCGCTGACCAGAAAAAGTTTATTCGAACGCGGCTGCGGATTGGGAGAGATAACGCGGCGCGCGCTGCCGATGGTGGCGTTGACTTGTGGAAGTGAAGTGACGGGAATCGGCGCGCGCGAGGCTTGCGGCGCAACGCTCCGGGAGGCGTTGGGCGAAACTGGGGAAAGCGGCACCGCAAGAGGATCGATTTCTGGAAGCGGTTGGCGCTGAGCGGCCCGAGAATGCGTCGACGGGGACGCGGCGGAAGGCGAGTCGACCGCGGCGATCAGGGACTCGGGCGAGTTAGGCGCCTCGGGTGGACGAATATATGGGGAGTCTGCAGGGAGGTGATTTTCATAAGAAGCGGCGACTTCGTTCAAGGTGGGCTTGCGCTTTGCGACATAGGATGGGTCAAGAATGGAGCGTACCTGGTCGAGGGTAATGCGTAGCGTGGCGTCTTCGACGAGAGCCGAGCGAACGATTTCTGCGTAGGGCGCGGGGAGTTCGGGAAGAACGAAGCGCCCGGATGGACGCTGCTGCGGCAAAATTTTGCTTAGCGTTTCGCAGATGGAGATGCCGAGAGACCACATGTCGGAGGCGGGGAAAAGTACGGATTCGGGCGCGGCAAACGGAGCGGCGAGCGGCCAGGTGGAAGCGGATTCTCCAGCGGGCACGATGCGGTCGGCGGATAGCTTGACGTTATCGCCGGTGGCGTGAATGTTGGAAGGCTTGATGCCGGCATGCACGAAACCACTTTGGTGTAGAAAATCGAGCGTGGGAAGAACCGCGGCGAGCATACCGCTGGTTTCGTCTGGTGTGAGGGCGCGGCGGGGAAGAAGCTGGCCGAGATCTTCGTCGGCGCGATCGGTGACGATGTACAGGCACTGGGAACCATCTATGGCGCAGCGGCCGAAATGGTGGATGCGAAGAAGTCCGGGATGAGAAAGAGCAGCGGCGGCGCGCCAGTGTTCGAGTTGCAGGTCGGAGGTGGCGGGATCTTCCGGAATTAATTTTATGGCGACGTCGGGAGCGGGATCTCCGGGCTGCACGGGTTCCGAGGTGAGGAAGACCGCGGAATTCTGCGAGACGCCAAGAAGCTTCCGGAGCGGGAAACGGCCGTCCGCGAGCTGGCCCAAAAGATGTTGCGTCGTTGCTGACATCGTGCACCGCCGGTCCGCGCGCGGGGTTGCGTGCGGCAGAATGTAATGATAGCGAAACAGAATTCGGGCTAAACGCGCAAGAGAAAATGTTGCGCGCGATCAGGCCGGGGAGGCTTCTTGGAATTGTGATGGCAAGATGCGGGAAAGGAAAGAGGGTTGTGCGAAAGAGATAGCTGGTCCGCGGTGCAGTGCGGATATGGATGAAAAACAGGCGCGTGAAACTGCTACAGAAAAAGGGCGCCGGAAAAAGCCGCCGCTACGCTATGTGAATGCGGCGACGGAATACCCTTCGCTTAGGAGCCCATTAGGAAGAGGGGCTTGTTAGCGAAGCTGGTGTATTGCGGGCGAAGACGCTCGGTGTTGTATTGCTCTTTTACGTTGACGAATTTTTTTGTGGCGGTGATGGTGCCTATGGGCACATTGTCGTAGCGCCCTTCTTTAAGGACCACGAGGCGGCCGAAAGTTTTGTTGAGAATGAGGTCGAGCGCGAGATTGCCGTAGGCCATGGGCACGATGGAATCGAGAGCGTCGGGATCGCCGGAGCGGACGAGGTAGCCGAGTTTCTGGCTAATGACTTCGATTTTCTTGCCCTTGTTGAATTTGGCCGAGCGATTTTTTACTTCTTCGGCGACGATTTCGCCGATGCCGCCCAGTTTTTTGTGGCCGTAGGCGTCCGCGGATTCACTCTCGAAGATCATTTCCCCGCCTTCGAACATGGCCCCTTCGGAAACCAGTACGGTGGCGTAGTGGCTGGGATTTTTGTGGCGGTCGGAGACTAGGCGCTCGGTAAGATTGTCGATGTCGAATTTGTGTTCGGGAATAACGCAGCGATGCGCGGCGCCAGCCATGGTCGGTAGCATGGCGGTGAAACCGGCGTAGCGGCCGAAAACTTCGATGACCAGAAAGCGTTCGTGCGAGCCCGCCGAGGTGCGCAGATCGTTGGTCAGCTGAATGGTGCGCGTGACGCAAGTGCTGAAGCCGATGCAGTAATCGGTGCCGGGGACGTCGTTGTCCATCGTTTTGGGAATAGCGACTACCTTGAAGCCTTCCTGATGCAGGCGGACGCCGTAGCTGAGCGTGTCGTCGCCGCCGATGGGCACCATGTAGTCAATGCCCAGCCATTCGAGGTTTTTCAGGACTTCGGGAGTGAGATCGTTTTTCTCGGCGGAGTATTGAGATTTTAGATGTTCGGGGACGTTGCTCTTGCTGGTGCGGCCAGGGTTGGTACGCGAGGAATGCAGGAAAGTACCGCCGGTGCGACCGGCGCGATTGACGATGTCTTCGGTGAGCAGCTGGAAATTTTCCGAGTTGTCGTAGGATTTGTCGCGCACCATCTCAATCAGACCGCCCCATCCGTGGCGGAAGCCGATGACTTGATAGCCCTCGCGGAGCGCGCGGAACGTGACGCCGCGAATCGCGGGATTGAGGCCGGGGACGTCGCCGCCTCCGGTGAGAATGCCGATGATGCCCTTCTTGGTGTTGACGTTAGCCATGTTGAGCCCTCAGGGTGAATTCGAACTGATAATTTTACACGGAGTTAGCAGGAAACCGGAGAGCAAACGCACTATTCAGCAAGGATCGGAGGGTTTATGCAATTCACGGCAAAGGTACTGAAGGTTCTGGTGTGCGTGGCGTTGGGATTGGCGTTGTTTGTGGCCCGGTACTTGCGTGGAACGACCGGGGACATATGACGGTGGCGTTTATCGCGTACAAGCAATTGACGCCCACAACGCGCGATCGCGTCAATGCGCTGCTGAAGCTAAATCCGAAATCGGCGGATGACAAGAAGTACGGTGCTGGCTTCGACCAGTGCCGATCCGCTGAAGTCCTACGATCTGACCTGGCTAACTGCACTTGGTGGGAGACGTTCATCAGCCGCTGCATGCTTCGACGCGCGTGAGCAGCACCGACCCGAACCGAGATTCCGGCGGCAATCTAGTCAAACTCAGTTGCACGAGTTGCGAATTGCATGCGTTTTGGGATGATCTGCTCGGCACCAACAACGACTTGAAGACGGTGGTGAAGGCCGCGAGAAAATTGCAGGCGGCGGGGCCGCCTTTGGCAGCGAAGTCCGATGAAAAAGACTGGATTGCGGAAAGTTTTATGGAATCACAGCAGACTGTATATGCCTCGCCAATTGCCGCGGGAAATGGGCCGTTTACATTGACCGCCTCGTACAAAAAAAAGAATGCGGGAAAATTGGCGAAGGTGCGAGTAGAGTTGGCGGAAGCTCGATTGGCGAATTTGCTAAATACGGAGTTGAAGTAGCTCACGTCGTTACGAGTCTTGCCGATTGCGGAGCAAGAGAAAGAAGGCACGGCATGCCGTGCCCTATGGGAAAAACGCCACGCGATGACTAGAGTGGCCGGCGGATGCCTAGTTTGCGGATGCGGGCCTGCAGAGTAGTGCGTTTCATGCCTAGCATTGCAGCGGCGCCGCTTGGTCCGGCGATGCGCCATTGGGTTTGCCGCAGAGCGCGCAGGATATGCTGACGTTCGGCTTCTTCCAGTGTGGCCACCGGCGCCGCTGCGGAAATGGCGAGCGGAGATTCCTCGACGGGCGCGGCCAACGCGTTGCGCAATTCAGAGAGCGGCACGCGCAGCTCCTTGCCGGGAGAAAGAATGACCGCGCGTTCGAGAAGGTTTTCCAGTTCGCGAATATTTCCCGGCCAGGAATAGCCGACCAGCGCGTCCATGGCTTCGGACGGAACATACTGAACGATTTTGTTGAGACTGCGACTGAATTTCTGCACGAAGTAGCGGACCAGCAGTGGGATGTCTTCGCGGCGATCTCGCAGCGGCGGAATTTGAATCGGAAAAACGTTCAGGCGATAGAAAAGATCGCTGCGGAATTTGCGCTCGGCGACCAGGCGGCTTAAATCCGCATTGGTAGCGGCGACTACGCGAGCATCTACACGCACCGTGCGGGTGGCGCCGAGGCGTTCGAATTCATGCTCCTGCAAGACGCGCAACAATTTAGGCTGTAATTCCAAAGGAATATCGCCCACTTCATCAAGAAAAATAGTGCCCTTATCGGCGAGTTCGAAGCGGCCAACTTTCTGCGCAATGGCCCCGGTGAATGCGCCGCGTTCGTGGCCAAAGAGTTCGCTCTCCAGCAACCCACTGGGAATGGCCGCGCAATTAATTTTGACGAAAGTACGCTCGCGGCGCGGACTTAAGTTGTGGATGGCGCGCGCGATCAGCTCTTTGCCGGTCCCGGTTTCGCCGAGAATCAAAACAGTGGTGTCGCCGGGAGCAGCCAGCTCCACCTGAGCGAGGGCGCGCTTGATGGCGGGGCTTTCACCCACAATTTCCTCGAAATTAAATTCGCTGCGAATTTCTTCTTCGAGATAAAGTTTTTCCACCGCCAGTTTATTCTTGAGAGAATCGATTTCCTTGAAGGCCAGCGCGTTTTCAACGGCGATGGCAATCTGCGCAGCGACTCGATCGAGCAGTTCAGCATCGCCGTCGGTAAAGGCGTCGAGACGGCGGCTGGCGAGATTCAGCGTGCCGTAGGCGCGGCCTTTGCTGATCAGCGGAACGCAGCACACCGACGTGAGTCCTTTTTCGCGCAAGACGCGCACCAGTTCAGCGGGGAACTGATCCAGTTCCGCGCCATGAAAAATAGTGGGCTTTGCGGCACGCATGCAACGGCCGGCAGGCGACTGCTCGAGTGAAACGGTGACTTCTTTTCCGGCAAACAGAGAGTCCGAGCCGTCGAAATCCAGAGCGTGAATGCGCAGCCGGTTGGTTGACTGGTCGAGAAGCGCCAGGCTGGTGTAATCGTGATGAATGACGCGAGTAAGAGCTGAAACGATGCCGCGAAAAAGATCGCTCAGTTCGCGGCTGGTGACTAGGACATTGTTGATGTCCAACAAGACCTGCAGACGATCGCGCTGCTCGGCAAGTTGGTGCTGATAGGCTTGGGCGGATTCGAAGTTGAGAGCGTTGTCCACAGCGACAGCGACTTGCGCGGCCACGCGTTCCATGAACTGAACGTCGGAATCGGAGATGGCTTTTGGCAGCAAGCGGCCAAAGCCGATGGCGCCCAGGCGGCGTTGCGCGGTGGTCAGAGGCAAAGTCGCGAAGGAGCGAACGCCGGATTCGCGCATGCGAACCAGAAAATCGGGGAAGCGCGTCTCGGTAAGAATATCGTCGGAGACAAAAGGCTGCTGGGATTGCCAAACCCAGCCAGACGGATTGCCCTCGACGGATGTTTCCGATCCGACCGGCTTGCTATAACCTGCGTGGGTTTCGAGAACGTGCAGGCGCATGACATTTTTTTCGGGATCATGCAGCACTAGCGCCAGAAAATCGGATTCGACCACGGAATGAAGGCGCTCGGCCAATTCGTGGAAAAGCGTCTTTAGATCGCGATGCTGCGCAATGATTTTGCTGACGTCCAGCAGCGCTTCCAGTTGACGCCGGGAATGGTCGAGCACCGGGGACGGAGCGGCCTCCGGAAGAGAAATCGTGGGGTCCGCCATGAAACGAGAATAGCATTGCGCGCAGAGTCGCTCAACTGAACTTGGGGGTACAGAGTGGTGGTGCTATTCGCGAGAGGCTTATACTGGCGACTTGAAGCGCAATGCAAGAATGGAAAGAAAATGCGACGGTTGATTCTTATTTTTTGCGGAGCTGTGCTGCTGCATGGATGCGGGCAGAAACCCAGTTCCGAATCGTGGGCTGAACGTCAGAATGATGCCAGCCGCGCGCGCAGTAGTCCGAGTGCAGGCACAGGACAGCGCTATGATCTTTCGCGCGATGAGGAGCGCGGCGGGCATACCTTGCGCAAGCATGTCGGACGCACCGATGATGAGTTGCGGCAACGGCTGGAGCGCGAACGCAATATTTCCGCAGCTTCGACATGGACGGATCGAGGCGCGGCAGAGGAAACAGTGGCAGCGGCGCTGCGAGCGGAACGCGGCAAAATTGAGAATTGGCAGAGGCGCGGCGAACGGCGGCCCAACCTGGCGTTGCATTTCGATGCCGGGCACGAGATTGGCCGGAGTCTGGTGCGCGGCGCAACGGAAGTTGTTCCATGCACCGAAGCAGTGATCGTTCTGCGCGCGGACGGCGAAGCGTTCTATGTGCTGACTACGTATCCGGAGACGCGATGACCAGCGGCAAGAAAAAACGGGGTGCAGGCAAGAGTGCGGCGGACTTCCCTGCCCTGCGGGAATTTTTTTCCGGATATTTGCATCAGGATTTTCAGGATGAATACGGATCAGCCGCCGGCGCCGCGAAAGCCTTTCGCAACGACGCTAGCGAAACCGAAACCGAAGCAGTTCGACGCGAGTGGAAGACATGGCGCGCGGGGCTCGGCAAAGCGTCGACGGATGAAATCGCTGAAGCGGCGCGAAAACTTGGGGCCGCCTGGCAGCCGCAAACGCTCGAAGATCTGGATCACGTCGAAATGGCCCTAAACGCTACATAACCGAAATTCTGGATAGTGTCGTGATTTGCCCGCAGCGCCAGTGTCGATTTCGCTGGTTCCCAAACGACGAGTATGTAGGGGATCACTAACCCCCGAGGAGCAATACGATGAGATTCCTATGCTTGGTTTCCTTCGAACCACAAACGTTGGCTGCGCTTTCGCCTACAGAAAAAGCGGCTCTGGATCGCAATTCCCTGGCCTATAACGACGAGTTAAGCCGAAACAATCACTACATAGCCGCCGAAGCACTGGAGCCGGTGCGCAGCGCGCGTACCGTTCGAGTCCGCCATGGCAAAACGTCGGTTACCGACGGACCCTTCGCTGAAGCGAAGGAGCATGTGGGCGGTTTCATCTTGGTAGAGGCTGCCAACATGAACCAGGCTCTCGAAATCGCTGCAGGCATTCCGCTGGCTAAACTCGGCAGTATCGAAGTGCGCCCCATAATGAAGATCAATTTGTAGCCGCGCCAAAGACGGAGAATGGTAGGCTCGTGGGGACTCGAACCCCAGACCTCTACCGTGTCAAAGCGGCGTGATTAGCTACTTCCAACCACCTGAGAACCGTTGGGGACCGCCTAAGTACGCCTAAATACGTGTAAGCCAAAGTTCTTACAGGTGAAATTGCAGGTGAGCAATTTCCGCTCGAGTCGCAATTCGCATTTGCGTCAGGCCTCCGAGATCAGGAATGGAGAGAATATGGACGAGGGCGTGGATGAAAAGGATGCCGAACGCCTGCAGGATCACTTAACGTACGTAGGAAGACAATTGCAGGATCCGGAGACCGGGTATCGTCGGAAGGTCACGATCATTCGTAAGAAAAGCTGTGCAGCCGACTGCCAATGCCGCCACAACCTGGAGAGAAGCAGGCGTCTTGACTCCCGTTGCGGCTCTTAGCTGTGCGGCGGCGCGCAGATGATCACGAGAAATATCTGCAACGTGGACGCCGCGACTCTGCGTGAGAAGAGCTTCATATCGCACGGCCAGCAGATGGTTTCCGGAACGGTAGGGAACGACCAGGACTTCGAGCAAGGTAAGCGCCGATGTAACCAACTCCTTGCGGCCCGCACTCACTTCTCTAAAAAGGGGCTCAACCAGCGGAAGAAACCGGGCATGCTCTTCGATGAAATAGATAAAGATGGCCGTGTCCACCCCTACAGGGCCGCCGCCGAGATCGGCCATCAATCCCATGATGGGTCAACTCCTCTCCAGTGCTCTTTGCCCAACCCCTTGAGATCAAGAATAGAAAAAGGTTTCCGCGTTTCAAGAGCATCGCTGAGAAGATGAGTAACCTCCTGAGCGACCGATCGGTGCTGGCGCTTCGCTCTAGCCGGTAATTAAGATTGTGTGGCAGACAAGAATGTACAGCGCACAATCAAAAGTTCTCTACGGATGTATTTCATTCCCGATGCATAAGCTGAGCGGGAAGCTGTGAGCGCATGTCGCAGGGTGAGTGATTTCCCTCGATGTAGTGCGTTGGAGAAGACGGCAAAAGCCGGATAGTGTCATTCCTCCCGACACGACTGGCACTCTGGCGATCAAATTCCGCGATGCCCAGCCAGCGAAACCCATCAATTTACAGGTGAAGAATTACAGGTGAGGAATTCGGGTCGAACGGCTCCAACAATGTGCGAAGCGCATCCTCGGATCATTCTTTTCTGTCCTGCCCTGAGCGCATTGCAATCTTTCTGCCGTGAGGTGGCAAATGGCAG
>WNFA01003021.1_pt1 | contig 13962 bp, 13 predicted proteins | sample 5400481 | NCBI WGS metagenome assembly WNFA01 (sample SAMN13153340, study PRJNA577476) | soil metagenome | isolation source: 120 cm saprolite under Douglas fir tree site 2 hole 1 replicate 2 | place: USA:California | collected 2015-04-18 | reverse complement strand
GACATCGACATTGGTGCCGCTCCAGCGGTACGGCGATAATGCAGCATCGCTGCATTCCCCACTACTGTTCGCTTCCACCTCGAATCACACTCAGCCGACGCAATACACGGCGTGAAAAAGGCGAGACGCGATTTTGGGCGCGTGCAACAGCATTTGGCAACCCGCTTGTTTGTCGGGGTTTGTCTCCCAGCCTCAAACAATCCTTACGTTGGATGGGTGACGCCTGAGTTTGTTTACAGTCAAATCCCTAACCGGGTCTCCATTTAGGTCACCGTCGGATTAAGTGGCGCTCCTGGACAATCCAGCCGAATAGACGCAGTGCCAGCATCCCGACAGATTTGGCTAAAGAGCTGCCACGCCTCCAATGCACTGAATCGACTCATCTCCCGTTCTCTCAGCCACTTCCCAGCCGTCGTCCTCACCTGCCGGCTCTGGCCCACTCATTGCTCCCTTCAGTGTCGTCTGTGGTTGGGCAAATGGCCAGGGGGTAACGAAAGTATGGAAGCCAATCGTGCAAGTGATGTAGGCGAAGACTCTGCCGTTCTGGTGGCTGCCGCAAAGTGCGGAGACACTCACGCTTTTGAGGAATTGGTTTTTCGTCACGAGCACAGAACTCTCGCGGTAGCGCTGCGGATAACGAAAAACCGGGAGGATGCCGAAGACGTCGTCCAGGAGACTTTTCACAAGGCTTTCCTCCATCTCCACGCCTTCCAACAAAATTCGCGGTTCTCCACTTGGTTGACGCGCATCGCTATGAATGAAGCGTTCATGTTGCTGCGTCGAAGGCGAGGCATCCTCGAAGTCCTGCCGGACAATCCTGACGATAGTGTGGACTCCGTCTTAGAAGCATTCGCGGACAAAAGCCCCAGTCCCGAAGAGTCCTGCCTCCGGCGTGAGCGGAAGGAGTACCTGATCAAAGCCATCAATGGCCTGGGCCCAAAGACGCGAACCACGATCCTGTTACGCGACATTGAAGAGCGATCTCTCGAGGAAACGGCTCAGATTCTAGGCACTTCGACTGCGGCCATAAAAGCGCGTCAATTTCACGGACGCCGCAAGCTGCGTAGAACAATGAATCCTGCACACCTGTCGGAAATCCGCTTCGCAGGTAGGGCGGCAGCGCAACAGTGGTGACTCTGACGAGCGGAATGTCGCGAAATGATGGCCGCGTCGGTCTTCCGATTTTAGGTTCGACAAAACGTAACCGCCGACAAGCGGCGACGGATGTGACACTCAAGAACTCGTCGTGAAAAACCCTACTTGCCAAATTTTCTGAACCGAAGAGCAGTAGTCTCTGGTGTGGTATTTGGCGCCGCGTGGGCGTAACCTAGGGAACTTCGTCAGCGTCGGTCCTGCTGCGCGATGATTGAGCCTGTGAGTTTCCAGCCTCGCGCGCAATCACCTGCCTTCCCGCCCTCGGCCGCGCAGCAGATCCGAACCGTCGAAGATTATTTATATCTCGCAACGATGCACAAACATCTGAACACCATCCACGTCAACGCGGATGTTGAGGAAAGAGGAGAATCTCGATGGCATACATTACTGTCGGCAAGGAAAACTCCAGCAACATCGATCTGTACTATGAAGATCACGGGTCGGGTAAACCGGTAATCTTGATTCACGGATATCCCCTGAGCGGCGCTTCTTGGGAGAAGCAGGTGCCGGCTCTTTTGGACGCAGGAAACCGCGTTATCACCTACGATCGCAGAGGATTCGGCAAGTCCAGCCAGCCGACAACCGGCTACAACTACGACACTTTCGCAGAGGATCTGCACAAAATCGTGACCCAACTCGAGCTGCGTGATTTCGCGTTAGTGGGGTTCTCGATGGGCGGCGGCGAAGTGGCGCGTTACCTAGGCAAATACGGATCGAAGGGCGTGAGCAAGGCGGTCATCATCGGGGGAGTCCCGCCGTTTCTGCTGAAGACCAAGGATAACCCGGAGGGCGTGGATGGAAGCGTGTTTGAAGGCATCCAGAAAGCCATCGTCACAGACCGCTACGCGTTCTTCACGGAGTTCTTCAAGAATTTCTACAACACAGACGTCTTGCTAGGTAAACGCCTCAGCGAAGAAGCCGTCCGGGCTAGCTGGAACCTCGCGGCCAGCGCTTCCGCTACGGCCAGTCTTGCTTGTGTGCCGACATGGCATGAAGATTTCCGCAACGACCTGGCTCGCATCGACGTGCCCACTCTGGTCCTTCACGGCGATGCCGACCGGATTGTGCCCTTCGCGGCCTCGGGAGCGCGCACCGCCAAACTGATCAAGTCAGCGCGTCTGGCGGTGGTGAAAGACGGGCCGCACTGCATAAGTTGGACACACGCCGAGCAAGTGAATCGTGAGCTGGTGGAGTTTCTTGGGAAGGATAAAGGAAGCTCGCAGGCAGCTTGAAGACTAGACCGCGAGCGGGGTGGGACCACCGAGCGAATACAAGCGCTCGATGGTCTCGCCCCTGCCTCGAGGTTCAGCCGGATTAGCCGAACGTCAGCGCCAAACTCTTAGCGGGATGCCACTAGCGCCGGAACTGCAAACAGCTTTTTGAATTCTTCGTCCGTTAAACGCAGGGAAGCCGCCGCAACGTTTTCCTCGAGATGTTCGACCGACGAAGTTCCCGGGATCGGCAGCATGTGGGGAGATCGCCGCAGCAGCCACGCTATCGCTACCTGCATGGGTGTGGTCTGGTGTGCGCGCGCAATTCGCTCAAGCACGTCGCCCGCAACTCTGCCTGCCCCCAGAGGGAACCAGGGAATAAAGGCGATTCCGTTGCGCTCGGAGTAATCCACCACGTAGTCCCATTCACGGTCGGCGAAGCTATAGCGATTCTGCACAGAAACGATGGGAACGATTTTGCGCGCCCGCTCGATGTGCTCTTGTGTGACGTTGGACAATCCAATCAGGCGGATCTTGCCTTCGCTTCGCAGTTGCGCCAGGGTTTCCATGGACGCCTCAAACGAGACGACCGGGTCAGGAGTGTGGAGTTGATAGACGTCGATACGGTCCACGCGCAGTCGCTTGAGGCTACCCTCGACCGCTGCGCGAAGGTGCGCGGGAGTCGCATCGTGGGTCCACTGATTCGGGCGTGGGCGATTCCAACCTCCCTTAGTGGCGATTACCAGACCAGCCGGGTAAGGAAACAATGCTTCGGCGATCAGTTCTTCGTTTACGTGCGGACCGTAGGAATCGGCGGTATCGATGAAATTGACATCGAGCTCCACCGCGCGGCGAAGAACCGCGATGGCCCCTTTGCGATCCTTTGGCGGCCCCCAAATGCCTTCGCCGGTAAGGCGCATGGCGCCGAAGCCGAGACGATGCACTAAAATTTCCCCGCCCAACGAAATATTCCCAGCCGCACTTGCAGAAACTTCTCTCTCGTTCATAAATGACCTCCAAAATTCTTACTTTAACTCATCTCACTGCTGACAGAACACAGGACTAGCCGCTCGCGCCGGCGGAGCCATGAATTCCGGCCCCGCTGGATTCTGAATGCTTTCGCTCAGAATGGCATCGATCGCGGCGAAATCACTTTTTCTGAGCGACCAGCCAATTACCTCTTTGACGGGCGCAAGCTGTTCGGGGTGGCGGGCGCCCCACAATGTGATGCCAACACCCGGTTGGTCGAGTAGCCAGCGAACAGCCAGATGAATTACACGCTTGCCAAAATTTTCGCGAGCGAATGCATCCAGCTTATTTGCTGCATTAATGTACTCAGCGAAATGCGGGGGCTGAAACTTGGGATCGGTGGTCTTGCGCATGTCGTCCTTCGCAAACTGACGGTGGGCACTCATCGCACCGCTCAGCAATCCTCGGCAGAGGGCTCCGTAAGTGAGCGTGGCGATGCCGCGCTTGCGGGCGTATGGCAGAACAACACGTTCTATTTCGCGCTCGAAAAGATTGTAGGGCGGTTGAATGGTGTGAAGCGGCGCGATGGATCGGAAACGCGCCATCTCTTCGGGCGAATGGTTGCTCACACCGATAGCGCGGATTTTCCCCTGCTCGTAGAGCTCACGAAGAGTCCCGGCTGTCTCCTCGATAGGGACGAGCGGGTCAGGCCAGTGGACCTGGTAAATATCGATGTAGTCCGTTCGGAGGCGACGCAGCGAATCCTCGAACTCCTTGAGAATGCGTTGCCGCGTGGAGTTGCGTTCGATTTTGCCATGCGTCCAGTCGATCCCGACTTTAGTGGCAACGATAATGCTCTCCCTGCGACGATGTTGGAGGGCGTCGCCCACAAGTTCTTCGGAACGACCAAAGCCGTATATGGGCGCTGTATCGATGAGGTTGATGCCCAGGTCGAGTGCGGAATGAATGGTACGGATGGATTCCTTCTCATCCGTTCCGCCCCACATCCACCCTCCGATGGCCCAGGTGCCTAGCGCGATTCGGGAACTAACGAGATTTGTACCCTCGATGTTGATGTATTCCAGCATATTTGCCTTCCTAATTTTTTGCTCGGAGAGCCGTCCCTCTCAAGTTCGACCCAGGCGCTGAGGGCCTGGCTCCTCAAGAATCTGAAGGACATTGCAGCCGGCAGAACGCCGCGTACAGAGTCCGAACTATTTCTTTTGGCGGAGCGAACGAATGTGCGCCACCAAATCGCGAATCTGATCCTCGCTGAGAGAACTCTTGAACGAGGGCATTCCACCCTTGCCGTCCGAAATTACCTGAGCGAGTTGGGCATCGGGCAGCTTCTGGACTACCGGCGAGCGAAGATCCGGAATGTTCATGCTCTTTCCAACTTCAGAGCCAGCTCCATCCGGACCGTGGCACATCGCGCATTTCGTTTGGAACGTGCTTTTGGCGGCCGCGCTGTCTTGACCCACGCGCGCTTGGGCATTTGACACGGAAAACAATATTATTTCGGCGATGAGTACGATCAGAATTGCGCCAGTGCATACGAAAGAGTCTCGATTCATTCTTAGCGGCATAACTTTCTCCTTGTTTCAAATTCCCTTAATCCAAACGGCGCTGCAATTGAGCCGAAATTCAGCTCAGGCCGTAATTTGTAATGGGCAGATCGCGAACTCTCTTGCCCGTTGCGGCGTAAATCGCGTTGCAGAACGCAGCGATAAACGGGGGGACTCCGGGTTCACCGACGCCCGCCGGAGGAGCGTCGCTGTCAACGATGTACACGTTGGTCTGAGAAGGGACTTCATTGATTCGAGCCACGGTGTAGTCCTGAAAATTTGATTGGTCGATGGCACCCTTGGTCGCGGTGATCTGCCCGCTGCGGGCAACGCTGGTGCCAAAGACCGCTGCGCCCTCGAATTGGGCGCGCGTTGCTTCCGGATTTACCACCAACCCCGCATCCAGAACGGTATCCACGCGAGGGATGCGCACCACGCCCTGGTCATTTACTTCGACTTCAACGACCGTGGCCACGTATGACAAGAAACTCCGGTGCGCCGCAATGCCCACACCAGTGCCCTTGCCGTGCTTGCGTTTTCCCCACCCGGACTTTTCCGCAACCATCTCCGTAACGTGGCGCAGACGCCCGGTTTCCCATGGATAGGCGTCCATGGAAGCTCCATAATTCGGGTATTGCACACCCTTAAAATCGATCGTGCGCGGGCTCCCGATCAGGTCGAGCAAATAATCGAGCGGATCGCGCCCGGCCGCATGTGCCAGTTCATCCGTGAAGCACTGAATGGCAAAAGCGTGATAAATGTTGGCTACGGAGCGCAACCAGCCGATGCGCACGTGAGCTCTCGCCGGCCCATTCTCGATACGAAGATTCGGCAAGTCATAAGGAATGTCCGTCCAGCCCTGCTGCAGATGTGCAGGATCGCCATAAACCGTATTCGCGTCGAAAATAGATGGAATCGGAGGGAAGACCGACCGTTGCAGCCACGCCGTCGGCTTGCCGTTCGCTCCCAAAGCGGCTTTCATGTACATGGACGCGACGGCGTTGTAGTAATCGAATTTGATGTCGTCCTCTCGTGTCCAGACCACCTTCACCGGTCGGCCCATTTTTTTGGACAAGATCGCAGCCTCAGCAACGTAGTCGGGCTTCGACTTACGCCCGAATCCCCCACCGAGCAGGGTCACATGGCAAATTACATCTTCTTTCGCGATTCCTAGTTCTTTCGCGACGGTGTCCTGTACGGCTTGAGGGTTCTGCGTCGGAGCCCAAAGTGTCGCTTTGCCGTTTTTGAATTCCGCCAGCGCGACCATCGGCTCCATCGAAGCGTGCGCCAGAAGGGGCACGTAGTAGTCGGCCTCAATTACCTTGCCAGCTTTGGCAAACACGGCATCCGCATCACCAATATTGCGCACCACTTTGCAAGGATTGTGGGAGGTCGCTCGCAATTCATTCTTGTACTCTGCCGAGTTGTAGGTTTCGTTTGGTCCGTTGTCCCATGAGATGTTTAGTTTCTTGCGGCCTTGAAACGCCGCCCAGGTGTTATCCGCAATCACGGCGATGCCACCAAGCGGCTGAAATCCCGGCGCCTGTTGGAATGGATCAATCGGAACGATCTGATGCACTCCTGCGATCTTTAAGGCTTCCTTGTCGTCGTACGATTTAACTTTGCCGCCGAGAACGGGCGGATGCTCAATTGAGGCGTACACCATGCCGTCAATACGCGCATCCATGCCATAAATGGCCTTCCCGGTCACAAGCGCTTCGAGGTCGTAAGTCACTTGCCCCTTGCCTACATACCGCCAGGCACTCTTCGGTTTGAGCTTCAGCTCTTCTCTCTTGGGGATTGGCAATTTTGCCGCAGCTCCGGCGAGTTCGCCGTAACCCAATCTGCGGTTCGTCGCGGGATGAACTACTACGTGCAAATCGGTTTTGCACTCCGCAGCGGGAACACCCCACTGCTGAGCCGCGGCCTGAATCAGCATGAGTCGCGCCGTTGCTCCCGCCTCGCGCATCGCGTCGTAGAACGAGCGTATCGAATGCGATCCGTCGGTATTCTGGTCACCGTATCGGCTGTCGCCGAGCGCCTGCTCGATCTTCACGCGCTTCCAATCCGCATCCAACTCATCTGCGACAATGAGCGGCAGCGTGGTGCGGCTTGTCGTGCCCATCTCCGAGCGACTGGCGACGATCCACACCGTGCCGTCCGGATTGATTCCGAGGTACACGCTGGGATGTAAAGTAGCGTGGTCGGCATTTGTATCGTGGGGAAGTTTGTCGCCCAGCGACAGCTTGGGGTAATAACGCACCCCCAGCACCAGCGCGCCTGTCGCGATGATGCCTCCCGTCAAGAATCGACGTCGGCTGACATTCTCAATCGTGCTCATGTCATTTCTCCGGCCGCTGCTTTGATCGCGGCGCGAATCCGCTGATACGTTCCGCAACGGCAGATGTTCCCGGACATGGCCTCATCGATCTCGTGATCGGTCGGCTTCTTCTTGCTGTTCAGCAGCGCCGCCGCCTGCATGATCTGCCCGACCTGGCAATAGCCACATTGCGGCACGTTGATCTGCATCCAGGCTTTCTGAACTGGATGCAACCCATTCTTGTCGAGGCCTTCGATGGTTGTAACTTCTTTTCCGGCCGCTTCGCTCATGGGCGTTACGCAGGATCGGGTTGCTTGCCCATTCGCATGGACCGTGCACGCGCCGCAAAGCCCGATACCGCAGCCAAATTTCGATCCGGTCAGACCTAAAACGTCGCGCAGGTACCAGAGCAGCGGCATTTCAGGTTCGCCGCCAAAAGACTGCTCAACTCCGTTCACCTTAAGTTGAATCATTTTTCTACGCTCGCCTCGAATGCTTACAGCGGGGATAAGCATCAACTGCTATCGAAAAGATGCCGGTTTACGTCCACCCTTTGTCGGCTGAGGCCAAAGGATCTTGCTTTTCCATTTGCAGAATCACGGCTGAAAAATCTTGCTCTTGTTCTTGCTCTGATTGCCTTGCATTGACCTCAAAAGCAGCTCCGGTCGCAGGCATTCGCGCGCCAACGGCCGCCGCGAGATTGAGAATCAAGCCGAAATCCTTGTTCATCAGACGAATCGGAAATTGCGGGCTGTAGTCGCTCTTCATGGCTCGCTCCAGTTTGCCTACATGCGCTGGAGCGACTACAGCGGTGCGGGACAACACGTCTAGCAAGCGATTGCGATTGAGACCAGCTTTCTCACCGAGTGCGACGGCTTCGGCAATCGCCTGCATTCCTATCCCCAGTAAGGTGTTCACCACAAGCTTCATCGTCGCTCCGGACCCGCTGGGCCCGACATAAAAATACTTGTGGGCGATAACGCGGAAGATCGGTTCGGCGCCGTCGAAGCATTCCCTGTTTCCGCCCCCGAACAGGGTCAGCAACCCGTTTTCGGCGGCAGGAGTGCTCCCCGATATAGTCACGTCGAGAACCTCAACTCCACGCTCTGAACCTAGTCTTGAGAGTTCCTGCGAGGTCGAGGGATACACCGTGCTCAGGTCAATGACCAACGAACCGCGACGCGCATTGGCGAAAACGCCGTCAGGTCCTCCATAGATGTTCAGGACAGCTTCATCGCTCGGTAGGCACGACATCACAACATTGCAACTGGAGGAAAGCTCCGCAACGCTTTTCGCGACGGTGCCGCCATATCGACTTAGCTCCTCCGCCTTGTTGTGGTCCCGGTCGTAAGCGGTCAGCTTGAAGCCGGATTCAAGCAACCTCCGCGCGATCGGCCGGCCCATGTAGCCGATCCCGACAAATCCAAGCCGGTCGCGGATTTCACCGTTCTTGTTGGAGTCATAGCAGGGCATCACGCACAACCCCGTGTCAACCACAGCCCATAACGCACGGAATCCAACGGTCCAAATCCATTGCAATACCGCAGGACGCGGTACCACTGGTTCCACTTACGAGCGAACATAAAAATCGATGACCTAGACATAGCGCCTGTCTTCTCGTCTGCATTCCGTTCGGCGAAAATGGGAAACCTATCGCTTTCTTCCATAACTGATTTCATGACGAATCGCTCCTAGCCTGAATGGCGATTTCAACTTCCACATTGGTGGAAGGCACGTGTTGTACCGTTTCGCGAGGAGAGCCGGGTATTTCTGCAAAGTGTTGGTAGCAAGGAGAATATGTAGTTAAGCAGGGAGAGTTAACCCTCGGTTTGGCGAAAGTTGCTTGTCGAAGCGTTGGACGCTTGTCAGTTGGTTGGAAATTGGACGTTTTCGCCGCCTTAAGGCCAGGGGATGGTCCGAATTTCCCGTTAAACCCTTAAGAAACAATGAGTTAGATACTGGTATATATTCGTTACAACGATTATCGTTATAACGCATCTAAGTTAGCGAAAGGATGGCAACCATGAGCACATCAGCTACACCGCAAACCGCAACACCGAAAACCGCAACTACCACCTGGAACCTCGATCCGGTCCATTCCGTGGCCGAGTTTAAGGTCAAACACATGATGATTTCCAATGTGAAGGGGCAATTCGCCAATGTCACGGGCGTGCTGACCCTGGACGAAGCCGATCCCACTAACTCTCGTGTCGAGGCTTCCATCGAAGCGGGCTCCGTCAACACGCGCGATGCGCAGCGCGACACGCATCTGAAAAGCGAGGACTTCTTTCACGCGGAGAAGTTTCCGAAGCTATTGTTCAAGTCGACGCGCATCACTCGGATCGGCAACGGAGAACTGGCCGTCGCGGGGGACTTGACCATTCGCGGGGTCACCCGCAACGTGGTATTCACGGTCGAAGGACCGACGCAGCCTGCTAAAGATCCGTGGGGCAATACACGTCTGGGCCTCTCGGCGACCACAAAGATCAACCGTAAAGATTTCGGCCTGACGTGGAACGCTGCGCTGGAGGCAGGGAGTATTCTTGTCGGCGATGACGTGACCATCACGCTTGACGTCCAGTTTGTGAAGGCCTGAGTCGTTTGCGACCGTCGCACATCTAACGTCCTCGAGCGGTCTGAAAGGAAATTTATGTCACTACGACCCGTAAAGGAAATTATTCAAACGCAGCCCACTATCGAGGGCGCTGGGGTGAAGCTTGAGCGCGCCTTCGGGTTCGGCAAGACGAAGGATTTCGACCCATTTCTCCTTCTGGACGATTTTCGCAACGACAATCCGGAAAATTACCTGGCCGGATTTCCGTGGCATCCGCACCGCGGGATTGAAACGATCACTTATGTGCTCGCCGGTTCGGTTGAGCACGGCGACAGCCTGGGCAATAAGGGCAAGATGGGCGCTGGCGACGTGCAATGGATGACCGCCGGCAGCGGCATCTTGCACCAGGAAATGCCGAAGGGTGATACGCAGGGCCGGATGCACGGCTTCCAACTGTGGGCCAATCTGCCTTCAGCGCTGAAGATGACCGACCCGAGGTATCAGGACATTCCGGCGAGCGCGATCCCGGAAGTCACCGACGATGATGGCACTCGCGTCCGCGTTGTCTGCGGCGAATTCTGGGGCAAAAAGGGACCGGTGGAGGGCGTAGCCGCTGATCCGCAGTACCTGGACATTTTCGTTCCGCCCGGGCAGCGGAAGCGGCTCAAAGTCGAGACTACGCGCAACGCCTTTGCCTACGTGTTCACGGGATCCGGAACGTTTCGCGACGCGTCGAATCCACGCGCCGTTTTGACAGAACAAGCCGCAAGCCCCGATGCGCCGCCGGTGTACGACGTCAGTAACCACTCACTGGTGCTGTTCGACCGCGGTGATGAGCTGACCGTACAGGCTGGACCGGAGGGAATTCGGTTCCTGCTGGTTTCCGGAAAACCCATCGAGGAACCGGTGGCCTGGTATGGCCCGATTGTGATGAACACCCAGCGGCAGCTACGCCAAGCAGTTAACGAGCTGAATGATGGCACGTTTATCAAGCACCGCTGACGCAAACAAACGATCCGCCGAGAGGCCGAGTGCACGAGTCATCTCTGGACCACGAGATCCTGAGTGCTAGTCGTCGGCCTCTTGCGTAACGATGTGCACGTCCACGGCGGGAGACTCGCGGAGGAAGCGGTGCACGGCTGAGAGATAGAGGTACTTGCGCCAATCATGCATGGGTGCTCGCCCAAAAATTACCTGCGTTATGTGCTTGGAGCGAACGAACTCGGCGACGGTATCCGCAACGCTTTTGCCTTTCAGGCGAACAACTTTTGCGCCAAGACTTTCCGCAAAGCGCAAGTTGGCGGTGATGGCGTTCTGGTTGGATTCTCTGGGGCCGAACTCCCGATCCACGTGAAGTACGTATAACTCCGCATCCATGCGGCGCGCCATTCTTGCGCCACGGGCTATGAGATATTGCCCCGCTGGATTTGACGAAATGCAGACGGCCAGGCGCTCTCGCACTCCCCAATTCTTCCGGATATCCTGCGCCTCCATATAGGATTCGAGGCTACGATCCACTTGTTCTGCCACCTGGCGCAGGGCTAACTCGCGCAAAGCAATCAAATTCCCACGGCGAAAAAAATTCTTCAGCGACCGCTCGACTTTTTCGGGACTGTACACATCGCCGCGCTTCATGCGGTTTTGCAGGGCCTCCGGAGTGAGATCGACCATCACGGTTTCGGAGGCGGTCAGCGGCACCCAGTCCGGCACGGTCTCGCGCACGATGATTCCGGTGATAGAGCGCACGACTGGGGCAATACTTTCGATGTGCTGAATATTTAGGGTCGAGATTACGTCAATTTTAGCGGCCAGAAGCTCCTGGACATCTTCATAGCGCTTGCGATGCTTGCTTCCGGGAATATTCGTGTGGGCGAGTTCATCTACCAGCACGACTTGAGGATGACGAGCGAGTATGGCGTCAACGTCCATTTCTTCGAAAATTGTGCCTTTGTACTCGATTTTCTTGCGGGGAACGGATTCCATCTGCTCGGCAAGCTCTTCGACACCTTTGCGCCCGTGAGTTTCAATGAAACCGATGGCTACATCCTCGCCGCGGCTGTGCCGCCGCAGCGCTTCACTTAACATACTGAAGGTCTTCCCGACACCGGGCGCATAGCCGAGGAAAAGCTTAAAAACTCCCCGCGCTTTCTCTGGTGGCGAGGCAACTTCCAGCCATTCTTCGGGCTTTTTCGGCAAGGCTATCTCCACGCCAATCTGGCGGGCTGGGCTAGAATGTAACGATGCAGAGATTTCTGGGCGGGCGCATTGCGGGAGTGGCAGTGTCCCTTGCAGTCGTCGCCGGTATCATTGTTTTTTATCGTCACGTTCTGCACGTAAATCAGACGACCGTTGCATTGTCTTTTCTGCTGGCCATATTAGCAGTTTCCGCGGTGTGGGGAATGGCCGTCTCGGTGTTCATGTCCGTTCTCGCGATGCTGTCGTTCAACTATTTCTTCTTGCCCCCGGTAGGAACGTTCACGGTTACGGATCCGCAAAATTGGGTAGCATTATTGGCTTTTCTGCTGACATCGATTACTGGGAGCCAGCTTTCATCGCGCATTCGCAAAGAAGCGGATGAGGCTCATCAACGCAGACGGGAAGTGGAGCGCCTGTACCGTTTCAGCCGGGAGCTGTTAGGCGAAGGCAATGTAATCCAACTCATGAACGCCATTCCCGACTACATTGTGGAAAGCTTTGAGGCTGGCGCCGCGGAACTTTTTTTACCGCAGAAGGACAAATTTTATCGCTCCGGATTTGGGGCTGCGCATTTAGACGAAGAAAAGATGAAGACAGCTTTCTTGCATGACGAAGTCAATCTGGATACTGAGCATAGCGAATATTTCGTTCCCGTGCGGTTGGGAGTGCGTCCTATCGGCAGCTTGGGAATTTCTGGTGCGCAGCTCTCGCGTCAATCGCTGGAAGCGGTGGGAACATTGGTTGCCATTGCTATTGAACGTGCGCGAGCCGTCGAACAACTTGGGCAAACGGAGGCGGAGAGGCAAGGCGAACGACTGAAGTCCGCGCTGCTCGATTCCATTACGCATGATTTTCGCACGCCGCTGACTTCGATGAAGGCATCGGTAAGCAGCTTATTGAGCGGGAGCAACTCGGACTCCGCGCAATCGCGCGAACTCTTGACGATCATCGATGAGGAGTGTGACCGCCTGAACCATCTTGTGGAAGAAGCTGGAGAAATGGCCAAGCTCGAGGCCGGAGAACTCACGCTTGATTTAGCTCAGGTGCGAATCGACGAAATCATTGATGCTGCACTGGCGCACTGCAAGAGCGCGCTCGCGGGACGTCAGGTGGAGCTACGCCTCAGTCCCAACCTGCCGACCGTGCGGGCCGACCTGGAACGCGCGAAGGAAGCACTCGTGCAACTGGTTGATAATGCGAATCTCTATTCGCCCAAGGACCAGTCCATCACCATTACGGCCGAGCTCACAGGTGATACGGTGACCATCAGTGTCGCGGATCGTGGGCCAGGAATCGATGATTTTGAGCAGACGATGATCTTTGACAAGTTCTATCGCGGAAAAGATCAGCGGTATCTTGTTCGCGGGACGGGCATGGGGCTACCCATCGCAAAGGCCATTATTGCGGCCCAACAAGGGAACATGAGCGTTACGAGCCAGTTAGGCCGTGGCTCAGTTTTTTCTTTTACGCTTCCTGTGGACCGCAGCCAGAAGGACGCCCGGTGAAGGCAGCCAACATTCTCGTGGTTGACGACGAACCGCAGATTCGGCGTGTGTTGCGCTCCACACTTTCAGAGCGCGGTTACGTAATTACCGAGGCTAAAACCGGTGAAGAGGCTCTTGAGTGCATGCGCAAGGAATCGCCCGACCTGATCCTGCTCGACATGAATATGCCGGGGATGGGAGGCATCGAGGCATGTCGTGAGATTCGACGTGGCTCGGATGCGCCGATCATCATGCTGACAGTACGGAACGCCGAGCGGGACAAGGTAGCGGCTCTCGATGCCGGCGCGGACGACTATGTTGTGAAACCTTTTAGCTTCGAGGAACTGCTGGCGCGTATTCGCGCCGCGCTTCGCCGTTATTCGCCAGGCGATGCCCTTCCCGCGTTTGTGTCCAAAGATTTGGCCATTAATTTTGATACGCGGCAGGTTACTGTTCGCGACGGCGATGTGCATCTCACTCCCAAAGAGTACGACGTCCTGAAACATTT
>WNFA01003112.1_pt1 | contig 13965 bp, 12 predicted proteins | sample 5400481 | NCBI WGS metagenome assembly WNFA01 (sample SAMN13153340, study PRJNA577476) | soil metagenome | isolation source: 120 cm saprolite under Douglas fir tree site 2 hole 1 replicate 2 | place: USA:California | collected 2015-04-18 | reverse complement strand
GCCGCTGCCCAGGAAAAAATGAAGGACGAAGTCGACGCCGCGCTTAAAGCCGGTGATAGCGTCGGCGGCATTTTCGAAGTCGTCGCCCACAATGTTCCTGTAGGTCTCGGCAGTTGCGCCCAGTGGGACGAAAAACTCGATGGCCGCCTGGCTCAAGCGCTCATGAGCGTTCAGGCCGTGAAGGCCGTGGAAATTGGCGCGGGCGTGACCGCTGCGGGCTCCTACGGCAGCGAAGTGCAGGACGAAATTTTCTACGAGAAGTCGGCGCGCCGCTTCCGTCGCCACAGCAACCGCGCCGGCGGCCTCGAAGGCGGCATCAGCAATGGCGAAGATATAGTCATCCGCGGCTACCTGAAACCCATTTCAACACTTCGTCAGGCGCTCCATACCGCGGACATGGTCACCAAACAACCGGTCCAGGCCGCTTACGAGCGTTCCGACTGGTGCGTCGTTCCGGCCGGCGCGGTGGCCGGCGAGGCCATGGTCGCTCTTGTGCTCGCGGATGCTTTTCTGCAAAAATTTGGGGGAGACTCCCTCGCCGAGATGCGGCGAAATTTCGACAACTATGTCCGACAAATCGACGAGTTCTGAACCCTTCACCGGCCAACGGCCGCCCGCCGCATCCACAAGCGGCGCTGCGCCCGAAGCAACCGCTCCACCTCGCAAAATCTATTCCATCGTCAAGTATGGCGATCCCGTCCTAGAGAAGCCCACGGCGTCCGTATCCAAATTCGACGCCCAGATCGAAGAACTCACCGAAGATATGTTCGCTTCCATGTACGCCGCGCAGGGTGTCGGCCTGGCCGCGCCGCAGATCGGCTTGAGCCTGCGTCTCACCGTCATCGACGTCACCGGCGGCAAGAATCCCGAAGCCAAAATCGTTCTCGCGAATCCCGAGATCATCCACGCCGAAGGCGAAGTCCGCGAAGAGGAAGGCTGCCTCTCGATTCCCGGCTTCCGCGGCTACGTCATTCGCCCGCAATTCGTCACGGTGCGCGCGCAAAATGCGAAGGGCGAGCAGTTTGAAATTCGCGGTGAAAATCTCCTGGCGCGCGCTTTCTGTCACGAGATCGATCACCTGAATGGAATTCTCTTCATTCAGCATCTCAGCATGCTCAAGCGCGACCTCATCAAGCGCAAAATCAAGAAGCTCAGAAAACAGGGCGAGTGGTAGCCGCCGGAGAGGATGCGCCATGCGCATCGTGTTCTGTGGCACACCGCAATTCGCTATTCCCACCCTGAAGAACCTTCTCGCGCAACCTGATTTTAAGATTGTTGGCGTCATCACCCAGCCTGACCGCCCGCGCGGCCGCGGCCGCGAACTTTCTTCCTCGCCCGTAAAAGAAGCGGCCCTCGCCGCGAATATCCCCGTCCACCAGCCGGAAAGAATCCGCGCTCCAGAATCGCAGGATCTTCTGCAGCGCCTTGCTCCCGATTGCATCGTCATCATTGCTTACGGCCAGATCATTCCCGCGCGGCTTCTGCCCATACCCAAGCTCGGCTGGATCAATCTGCACGCTTCCCTGCTTCCAAAGTATCGTGGCGCCGCGCCCATCAACTGGGCCATCGCGAGCGGAGAAACAAAAACCGGCCTCACCTCGATGCGCATTGACGCGGGCATGGATACCGGCGAAATTCTCCTCCAGCGCGAGCTGGAAATCGGCGCAACGGAAACCGCTCCGGAACTTGCCGCTCGTATGGCCGAATTCGGCGCCCCGCTCATGCTCGAAACGCTCCGCGGCCTGCCCTCCGGCGCGATCAAACCCCGCCCGCAAAACAATGCAGAGGCTACCTACGCGCCGATCCTGAAAAGAGAAGACGGCCGCATCGATTGGACGCTTCCCGCCCGCGCCATATTCAACCGCATGCGCGGGTTCTCTCCCTGGCCCGGCGCGTTCACCACCTTCCGCGGGAAGACCTGCCACGTCTGGGCCCAACCGGTGCTTAACCACATGCCAACCAATGCGCCCCCCGGAACCCTGCTTTTCTGGCGGGAAGAGTTGCTCGTCGCTTGCGGCGACGCAACCACTTTGCTCCTTCTATCCGTCAAACTGGAGGGACGCAAGCAGGTTTCCGCCGTGGAGTTCGCCAACGGTGCTCGTTTGAAAACAAGCGAACAATTCGGCAAGAGCTGAATTGCACCTGGCAGAACGCTCAGGCATACTCGAAAATTAAGTTGCTCATGACCTTTATCTCCACGTGCCACGATCAAACGAGTTGACTTGAGAAATGGAACTACTGGGAGCTCAAATTCCATGAAGAGTGCTGGTCCAGCTAGAACGGGTTCTAGGGTGCTCGCTTGCTCCCAAGATGCTCTGCGCTTTGCGGCCTGCTGGGCGCTCGCACTGCTTCTTGCACTGATGCCGCTGCCATCGGCGGCTGACGGCGCCTCCGCGTCATCCTCCTCGGACAAACCCGCGTCGAATGCCGCGAGCGACCCAGTCTTGCAAGTCATGCAGGCGGAGCTTTCACGCGCCAAGACGGAATTGGCAAAAACTGATCCCGCTCCTTATTTCATCAGCTACACCGTCTACGATCAGGATCTCGCCGTCATCGTCGGCGCCTACGGCAGCCTTCTTACGGATGCGGCTCTCGTTCGCCGCCATGCGGATGTCACCATGCGTGTGGGTTCCCTCGCATTGGACAACACTCACGGCCAGAGCCGCTCCAGCGGAATGAGCTCCGCAACCTTGCCGCTGGGCAATGACCGGGACGCCATCGCGCGCGTCCTCTGGGATCTCACCGACGGCGAATACAAACGCGCCGCTCCCGCCTTTCTTAACGTCAGGACCAACACCGCCGTTCGCGCCGAGGAGGAAGACAAATCTCCCGATTTCTCGAAGGAGACTGCCGGAACTCACGTCGCCGAAGCACCCGCGCCACCGGCTTTTGACCATGCCGTCTGGGAGAGCGAAATTCGCCGCCTATCGGCCGCTTTCCGCAAGTTCCCGGATGTCTATTTCGCAAGCGTGATGTTGCAAGTGACGAATTCCAACGAGCGCATGGCCTCCAGCGAAGGTAGCGTGATCGCAACTCCCAGCGCTTCCACTCGGCTGGTCATGGAAGCGCAAACCCGCGCCGAAGACGGTATGGAATTGCTCCGCGTGGAAACTTTCCAAGCCCCTTCTGCCGGCGGTCTCCCCGCCGAAGCCGAGCTCGCCGCAAAAATCGAGAAGATGGCCACCGACTTGAAGGCCTTGCGCAACGCCCCTGTCGCCGAACCTTACGATGGACCGGCTCTTCTCAGCGGGCGGGCGGCCGCCGTCTTTTTCCACGAAGTGCTTGGCCACCGCCTCGAGGGGCATCGGCAGCGTGACGAAGAAGAAGGGCAAACCTTCACGAAAAAAGTTGGACAGGAAGTATTGCCGAAATTCCTGAGCGTCGCTGACGATCCCACCATTCACGAAATGACAGGCGTCAGACTGGCGGGTTCGTATGATTTCGATGATGAAGCCGTGGCGGCGCGCCGCGTCGAGGTCATTCAGAACGGCGTGCTGAAAGGGTTTCTGATGTCCCGCATGCCTATCAAGGATTTTAGCCAGTCCAACGGCCATGGCCGCAACCAGCCCGGCCGCATGCCCACCGGACGCCAGGGCAACCTCATCGTGACCTCCACGCAAACCGTTCCCGAACCCAGCTTGCGTCAAAAACTAATCGACGAAGTGAAAAAGCAGAATAAGCCCTACGGTTTGTACTTCGACGACATTCAGGGCGGCTTCACTCTCACTGCGCGATCCCTGCCCCAGGCATTTCAGGTGCTCCCTGTAATCGTCTACAAGGTCTACGCCGACGGCCGCCCCGATGAACTGGTGCGCGGCGTGGACATCGTCGGAACTCCGCTCGCCGCGCTGACGCGCATCCTCATGACCGGCGATCAGGAGCACGTCTTCAACGGCGTATGTGGAGCGGAGAGCGGACAGGTCCCCGTCGCGGCCGTCGCGCCGGCGATGCTCTTCTCTGAAATGGAAGTACAAAAACGCGCGCACGCGCACGAGCGGCCGCCGATCCTGCCTCCGCCCGGATTCGAGGGCGCCGGACCAGCCAAAGACAGACAAGCCAAGCCAGAGGTGAAGCCGTGAAACTTCTGCGAGGATTCTCGGTTCTTGCTCTCACCGCGTCGCTGGTGGTCAGCGCTGCGCCGCTTCGCTCGGCCGACGACGGCCCAAAATCGAAAGAAACTTCTGCGAAGCCGGCCAGCGGAACTGCCACAGACGGGGCGCATGCTGCTGCCGCCGGCGATGCTCTGCTCGAAGCGCTTCTTACCGAGCTGGACCGCTCCAAATCCCAGCTCAAGATCAATCAGGTTCAGGCGCCTTACTACATCGAGTATCGCGTCAACGACGTGGACAACTATCAGGCGGAAGCGGCCTTCGGCGCCCTCCGCGAGAGCCAGCGCGTGCAAGTTCGGGTGCTCCGCGTGGTGGTTCGTGTCGGCGACTACAAACAGGACAGCTACATCGGCCAGGGCATGGGGGAAACCAACATTCTGCCGCTCGACAACGATCCCTTGGCCCTGCGTCACCAGATTTGGCTGGCCACTGACGGTGCCTACAAAGCCGCCGGAGAGGCCCTCGCGGAAAAACAGGCTGCCATGAAGCAGTTCAGCGCGGACCCCAATCCCGTGGACGATTTCGCCAAGGAGCCGGTGGTCACCGCCGTCGAGCCGACCGTAAAGCTCAAAGTAGACGAAACCTCGTGGAAGAAGACGCTTGAGGATGCGGCAAATCTTTTTCGCCAGTATCCGGACATCCAATCGGTTTCGGCCTCGCTCCGCTTCTCAGCCGTCAACGAATACTACGTGAATTCGGAAGGCACCGTTACGCGAAGCGGAAAAACCACCTACAACGTCACGCTCAACAGTGCAGCGCAAGCAGATGACGGCATGCGCCTCAACCGCAATCCCTACTGGATGGTCGCGCGCGCCGAAGAGCTTCCCTCGCGCGACAAGCTCCTGGCGGAAACCAAAAACATGCTGGAGACCGTGGAAGCCCTCAAGAAAGCGCCCATCGTCGAAGAGGAATATCGCGGGCCGGTGCTGTTCGCCCCCGATGCCGCCAACGACGTCATTGCCTCTCTCGTCGGTTCCAACCTCGTCGGACAAAAACCGCAGCTCGGCAAACCCAACCGCACCACCGGCGCCTTTGCGACGAGTTACAAGACGCGCGTCTTGCCCAGTTTTCTCTCGCTCGTGGATGACCCCACTCTGAAAGATTTTCAAGGCCACAGCCTCGTCGGCGGCTACGACGTGGACAGCGAAGGCGTAAAAGCCCAGGCCGTCAACGTAGTGGAGAACGGCACATTGAGCAATTATTTGCTTGGCCGCCAGCCCATCCGCGATTTTCCCATTTCCAATGGGCACGGCCGCGCCGCACCGGGCAGCTTCCCGGCGCCGAGCCTCGGGGTTCTCCTGGTCAAAAGCGCGGAAGCCCAATCGCCCGATGAGCTGAAGAAAAGGGTGATCCAAATGGTGAAGGATCAGGGCAAGCCCTATGCCTACCGCGTGGACACGATGGGATCCCCAACTGCGCCCCGGCTGCTGTACCGTGTCTACGCCAAGGACGGCCACGAGGAATTGGTGCGCGGCGCGGTCTTCAACGAGCTGGACGTCCGCGCTCTCCGCAGCGATTTGATCGCCGTCGGTAATGATCCGCTCGTGAGCAATCGCCTTGCCCGAGTGCCCACAACCGTGATCAGTCCGTCGCTGCTCTTCGACGAATTGGAAGTCAAGCGCGCAGATACGAGCAAAGATAAGCTGCCGGAATATCCGGCGCCGCCGCTCGCGAAGAAGTGATCCATGAGCCTCGACGCGACCCCTGAAGCAGCCGAGCGCATGACGCTGAAAGAGCGGCTGGAACAGGTGGGCCGGATGGCGCTGCTGGTGTTCATCCTGGCGTCGGCGGCGTTTTTGAGCGCCATCACGGCCATGCGCATCGCTATTCACGGGCGCGAAGTGACGATGCCCAACCTGGTCGGCATAAATGTCTCTGAAGCTAGCAAGCTCCTGAATTCGCGCGGACTCCTCTTGCGTGTCGCCGATCGCGTGTACACTGATCTCCCCATCAACGTCGTCGTGCGCCAAACGCCGCCTCCCGGCATGCTTATGAAGGTCTCCCAGCAGGCTCACGTCGTGCTGAGCCTGGGGCAGCGGCAGCTGCACATTCCCTTGCTCGAAGGCAATTCCCTCCGCGCCTCCCGCATCGAGCTGCTACGCGAAGGCTTGCAGATTGGCGAAGTTTCCGCCGTCACGACGCCGGACGCCGCGGCGGACACTGTATTAATCCAAAATCCAAAGCCGGGTTCCGGCGCAGCAACGCCTCGCGTGGACGTCCTGGTCTCGCAGGGCCAGCGCGAAACCGCCTATGTGATGCCCCACCTCGTGGGCCTGAACGAGTCCGACGCACAGCACCGCCTTGACGTGGCTGGGCTGCGCCGCAAAGTCAACTACGTGACCGCCCCGCAGTGGCCCCACGGTGCCGTGATCGATCAGGCTCCACTCGCCGGCCAGCGCCTTCCTTCTTCCGCCACTATCGAGCTGACCGTCGCCAATTAGCGCCGCGTCTGGCTTATCCCCTTATTTTTCTTTTCTGTGGATTGGCGTGCTGGAAGCTTGAACGTTGCGGTCGATTACGCGCCGTCATATCTGCTGAAACTGGACCAGGTGACCTGCTGCTCTTGGAAGCTCAATCCGACGTAAAATTTGTCATCCTCGATTCTTTGGCAATGGACCACCTTACCGCAAAGCGGAATTCCATCCTTCAAAGACGTGACCTTTGCCTCTTCGCCGGCTTGCCAGGGACGCTTGGACATCACGCAGGCTCCGTGCGCGCTGACGTTTTCCGTGTACGTCCTTTCTTCGTTGTCAGCGGGCGCAGTTCGCGCGTGCACCAGCCGCACTAGAATCGCGATCGGCAGCCGTCTCTCTTTTCGCCCCTCAAGTGAATGTGTGAAGCGCATGTGGCTTGAGCTGCAGCCGGGCTCACGGTTCTCCAAACCCGGGTTCGGTTCGTGTGAAATCTCCGGCTTAGCTGCTTTATCCATTGCGGCACTCAGGGCGGCTGGGGGCCTGCTCCTGATTTTGGCGCTGCCTTAGCTTTCAGCTCACGCCATTTGAGCGCCCTCAGCGCGCCGCATCCCACTTAATCGTTACACCCATATAGGCCGTCAACAATCCGGTAATCACCTTAGTACTTTTTTCTTTCCACAGCAGGCCCCCACGAGTCATCCGGGCCGTTGCGTGGCCTGGCCGGGCGCCTCGTGCCCAATCGCCGCTTTTGCGGCCCGGGCTTTTGCGATAATCTACGCCCTATCCCTTCTCTTCACTCGAAGGCAGCTGAACATCGGGGAGTACTCACATGAGCGGCTCCATCAAGACCAGCATGAGCGACTTTCCGGAGTGCTGGCCCGCTCTGCCGCTCGAATCCTGGAAAGATACTTACGCCACCCTCCACATGTGGGCCCAAATTGTGGGCAAGGTCCGCCTCGCGCTCACTCCGTTAGTGAATCACTGGTGGAATGTGCCTTTGTACGTAACCGCTCGCGGCCTCACCACCTCTGCCATTCCCTACGGCAGAGGCGTCTTCAAAATCCAGTTCGATTTTATTGACCACATCCTCGCGCTCCAGACGAACGACGGCCTGATCAACACCCTCCCGCTCGCCCCTCGCTCCGTAGCCGAGTTCTACCGGGAATTTCTCGCTCTGCTTCACTCCGCAGGGATCCACGTCAAAATCTGGCGGATGCCCGTGGAAATCCCGAATCCGATTCCCTTTGACGAGGACCGTGTCCACGCCTCTTACGATCCCGAATCCGTCCGCAAATTTTGGCAAATCCTCCTCTCCGTGGATCGCGTCTTCAACGAGTTCCGCTCCCGCTTCGTCGGCAAGAGCAGTCCCGTGCATTTCTTCTGGGGCAGCTTCGACCTCGCCGTCACCCGATTCTCCGGCCGCCGCGCACCCGAACGCACCGGCGCCGATCTCATCACTCGCGAAGCCTACTCCCACGAAGTGAGCAGCGTCGGCTTCTGGCCCGGCGGCGGCGAAATCCTGGGCCCGGCGTTCTATTCCTACATGGCCCCTCAGCCGCAAGGGTTTGCGGAATCCCACGTGAAGCCGAAAGCGGCCTTCTATCACCAGAAGTTAGGCGAATTCCTCCTCATGTATGAAGACGTGCGCACGGCTCCATCCCCCAGCGGCGCGCTGCTCGATTTTTGCGAGAGCACCTACGAAGCCGGCGCTCGCCTCGCCAACTGGGACCGCCCCTCGCTCGAGCGCCCGCCCGACTCTTCCGCCTCCGCCGCTTAGAGCCGGTTACGCCACTCATCCGCAGCATGAGTGGCGTCTTTACTCTTCCCCTTTTCCAAGTTTCCCTTTTCTAATTTCCACGCGCCGGCAACCCCCGGCTGTTTCCCACCGCTACCAGGAAAATGGCGCTCTTGCCTTCCGCGTAGGGAGAGAAGAAACGGATCACGTCGTCGTCGTAAAACGTGAGGCCGGTGGCGCCCAGCCGCTGCGCATAGGCCCCCAGATACAGCCTCCCGCCTAGAATCCCCGCTTCGAGTTGCACCGCGCGATATCCGCGATTGCCAAAGCGCTGCAAAATCGGCCGCAAGTCTGCCAGGAAAAAAATGTCCACGGCTGCGTCCGCGGGCAACTCCTGTTCCAATCCCAGGTAGCCGGCCTGCGTGCGGAAATCCCCCTGCTTTAGACACTCCAGCGAGCCTCCATCGCGGTGGAAGACGTAAGCTCCGGAAGCGAGCCCTTCAACCGCATGCACGATCAGGTAGAGCTCATTGAGCTGCGTTCCCGGCGGATCGAGGAAATCTGCCGGCACGCCGCGGGCCGCTCGGTTCAGCATGGTGGAAAGCTGCGCCAGGCTGATCGCGCTCCGCATAAACTTGCGGCTGGAGCCGCGCCGCAGGATGACCTGCTCGATGGGGTCGCGCGGCATCTCCGCATCTGACGATGGCTGGAGCGGAACGGCAGCGAACTGAACGATTGGTCCGGCAACCGGCGGAGAGTCAGCCATAGGCACGGAGCTGCGCCATGTTTCCGCTTCCTCAGCCGAATCGAGCGAAGACGCGGCGTGCATTTCCCGCATCAGCGGATAATCAATCTCGCGCCGCGAGAGCGGCACGGTTTCCAGGCCAAGAGGAGAGATCCCCGCAGCGGATTGCGGCGGGAGACCTGCCTCATGGCCGAGCGCCACGAGAGAGAACGCCACCTCACGCTGCGTATCGACATCCAGCAGCCGGTTGACGCTCTCGTCCACGAAGCCGCAGACCACCCTGGCGGGCAGTCCCAGGGCAGTGGCGACGGCCAGCATGTTGGCGAGCAGCGTGCCATTGTCCCAGCCGAAATGCCGGTACGTGCGCGCTTGATACTTCCAGGCATTGCGCCAGTAGGTGCAGGTGCACGCGATCGTAAGTGGCGCGTGCGCGATGGCCGGTTCACCGCCGGTGGCTTCGAGCAGGACGCCGCGATAATCTCCCGCGCGCAGTCTGCGCAGGCCGAACTCGGCGGGGGCAAAGTGATAGACGCCCGCCTGCAGGTTGGCCAGCTCACCGCAAACCAGATAAAGCTCCACTTCGTACAACGCCCCGGTGCACGCCGCCGCGCGAAAGTAGATCTCGCCGCCCGCATGGCTCCTCTTTCGCGTGATGCCCGCGGAGAGATAGAGCAATTGCGCCACTGCCTCCAGATCCGGCGCCGCGTTTGTCTGGGCCGGCACACTCTCGGCAATGGCAGAGAGCGCGGCGACCCCGGTTTGGCGCACCGCGTCGGGCAAGCGCATAGGTTCGAGCGTCGGATAAATCTTGAAGGGCAAGGGCTGGTTGTCCCAGTCCAGGAAATGGGCGTGCTCGCGGACACTCTCGTAAGAGTGCTTGGTCGCGTCATGATAAGCCCAAGCGGCTTCCAGTTTGCGGTTGTCAGTCATTGCGTAGCGACAAACTAGGCGGAAGGTCATTTCTCGGCGCACGCTTTTGGCAGCACAGAATTCATTCTGTGCTTTCTTTAAGCTTGCCCGCACACCCTGAAGACTTCGGGCCTGCCAGCTAATGACCGCTTCGTTCTCCAAATAGGTCTACCAGGCACTGGTAGACACGTCCGACGGCCCGAAAGAGTTCATCAATCCCGGTAGTTTCGTGGGTTACTTCGTGGGCGGCCAGGTCGTCGGCGATTGCGTTGCTGAGCTGAGCGCCGCGGCGAATGCGCTCGGCGGTGAGCAGTGGAAGCACGGTCTGAGTATCATGCTTTTGTAGCTGGCGCTCCTGCCATTCTTGGACGGCCCATGCCGTCTTACGCACGTAATCCACGGCATCGCGGAACTCCATCAGTATGCGCGAATCTATTCCGCCCGACTTCATCTCTTCCTTGAGTTTGACGAGATCGGCGCTGGTTTTCCTCAGCTGGAAATTTAGCCCCCAAAACGTCTCGCTGGGAGTCACAAGCTCGACCGCAACGCCGAGAATTTGTCCTTCCTTGGACCGGCGCATGGCCACGACGCGCGCCTGGATGGATTGCCCCGAAAGGAGGTTGGTTAACTCTATCTGGGTACCGCTGCGGGGGCACACTTTCATGTCCAGCAGCCCGCCGACAGCATTTACCTCTTTGGCTTGAGCCGCTTCTTTCGCCGGTTTGCCGCCAGGCTCTTGCCACTTGGCCTCAACAGGCACGACCACAGGAAAGCGACTGCCCCTCCGGCGTTCGGGTATTGCGGATTGGCTAGCGGTTGGCGCGTCCGGCGGCAAGGCCCCACGTCCCTTCGACAAATGCCCTTATATCATAAGGCGCACCGCTTCTGCAGTGCGAGGCCGATAAGTCTTGTCCGTATGGGGCGCCGCGCATCAGCCTGGCCCACCCTCCGGCGCCGCAGTTGAGGCCTGAGGCTTCTTCCGTCATCCGGAACAGCGAGATGGCGGCCATCCCGGAAGCCTTGGCACATTCACCGATGCTGTCCCTAAACTGTTCCTCTGTACAGATGGCAGCGCCTTCTCCACCGCCTAACCTGCAAGTGCCGCCCTGCTTCTAAATCCGCTTTCGGAGGAGTTATGCGCGCTCTGAAAATTTTGCCGGTCGCCTTGGCGCTCATTGCGATGCCTCCGGCCCTATCTGCGCAGCAATCTACCACCCTGACGCAAGCAGAAGTGGTCGACAAAATTATTGCGCAAGAACAGGTGGAGATGCAGTCCCTTCGCCAATACTCCCCATTAGTAGAGACCTACATCCAGATTCGCCGCATGGACAAACGTGTGGGCGTAGCGCCAGGCGGTGACAAGTATTTTCTCGGCCGCGCGATGCTGGCTAATGGCGTGGAGTTGGAACCGCTGACTCAGGGCACGGGAACCAAACACAACAAGTTATTCGGCGGCCTCGCGAACTTCTTCTCCATGGAGTTTGATCCGCGCGGCTTTCTGCAAATGATCTACCTGGACATGAATGGCTTTGACCGCAGCCATTACAAATTCTCCTATCTCCGCCGCGAGTTCCTGGGCGAAGTTCGGTGTCTGGTTTTCGACGTCGATCCTCGAGTGAAGTCTGAGAAAGGACGCTTTGTAGGCCGTATCTGGGTCGAAGATCAGGATTTCCACATCGTGCGCTTTAATGGCACCTACAACGGCTCGTCCAAGACCAGCTACTACTTCAGCTTCGACAGCTGGCGTCAGAATGCTGGGAAAAACGAGTGGCTGCCTGCCTTTATCTTCAGTGAAGAAGGTAATGCGCAGTACTCTTCGGCAAAGAGCCAGATATCGCCGTTCCGGGCACAGACGCGCCTATGGGGCTACGCCCTTGGCCACGTTCGAGAAGAGCAAGAGTTGAGTAGAGTCCTCGTGGAAACGCCAGTGAGGGATCAAACGGAAAACGCCAACGACTACTCGCCGCTGCAGGCAGAGCGCTCCTGGAGTCGCCAGGCGGAAGATAACGTCACCGCAAGCTTGGAGCGGCTTGGCTTGATGGCCCCATATGGCGAGGTCGACAAAATCCTCGAGGCGGTGGTCAACAACCTCGAAGTCACCAATGATCTCGACATCCAGCCGGAGGTCCGCTGCCGCGTGCTCATGACCTCGACCCTGGAGTCCTACACCATGGGCCACACCATCGTCCTGAGTCGCGGCTTGGTGGACGTGCTTCCCGACGAGGCTAGTCTCGCCGCCATCCTTGCACACGAGCTCGGTCACGTCGTGCTTGGGAGCCGCATGGATACCCAATTCGGGTTCCTCAATCGCCTCCGCTTCGACGAAAAGGACACCTTCCGCCACTTCGGCTTTTCTCGCCCACCCGAAGAGGAACTTGCGGCCAACCAGAAGGGCTCAGAGCTGCTGATGAAGTCGCCTTACAAGGATCAGTTCGCCACCGCGCAGCTCTTTCTCCAGGCCCTCCATAACCGCTCCAAGGAGATTCCTAACCTGATCAGTCCGCATCTAGGAGACAGCATCCCCACAAATTGGACCATTGCTTCCAGCGCGCCCTCCGCCCAGCGGCCAAACGAAAAGACCGCCAATGTGCCGGCAACCACCTCGATCGTCGCTTTACCCCTCGGCGGGCGTATCAAAGTTGAGCCCTTCAACGATCAGTTGCGCCTCCTCAAGTCCAAGTCGGCGGGCATGGTGGCCGAGTACGAGAAGATGCCCTTCGAAGTCACACCTTTCATTCTCTATCTCACCCGCCAAGGGCATAATCCATCGGCGGAAGCCCCTGAGGCGGTATCTGCGAAGTCAGATACAGATGCGAATGTACCGGACACAAAGCCGTAGCTGATTCAAAAAGAAGTGCCCGCCCCGGATGCTGGTCAGCTTTGACAAGTGCGGCCAAGTCCCGCCCGCTGAAAAAACGGCGAAATTCCTCGCCGCGGTCACCACCTTTCTCGATGGCACAGGCGGCCCGGCGCACTAAAGCGCCGGCGTGGCAATGAAGTCGAGACTGTGGTGTTAACCGGCGGAGGAAAGAGCTACCGCGCATGCGCGCCGTTGCAGCCATGAACTTGGCAGCGGTCGGAGGGAGCGGCCTTGGTGCAGATATCTCCGCACATGCAGTGGGAGCGGCTATGAAAGGCCCGGGGGCTGCCGTCCAAGCCAAGACTGGCGAGGGCGACAAAGAAGAGCCAGGTGAGAATGCGGAGTCTCATAGATTTATTTCCGCGGCCGCTATTGCGGCGCTAAGGATAAGTTTGGCGGGCGCACGTGTTGCGGACAATGGAGCAAAGGTAGGGAAAGGGTGAAACGAAAGTTCCAGGTTCTTTAGAACTGGTTTTCAAACCGAAGCATCGGCTTTACTGTGCGGCGGCAGGGGAATTCCAGCGGGGCGACTAACGGCAAGGTTCGGAAATGAATCGTGAAATTAGCCTTTCTGTCTTTCTACTTCTCGCTGGGCTTCGTCGAGCCAGCGCTCAAGAACCTCAAGGTTGGGAGGTTCGACAGCCAGAAAGGCGACGCCTGCGCCCATGTTGGGCTGGGCATAGACGACCTGGGCTTTTGCCTGGAAGAAAGCATCTCCGGCGGAAATCTTCACGAGCACCATCTGGTAGCGGGGTGCGCGGCGGCGCTCCTGGCTCATGGTTTCAGCCTCCAGTGGGGCATCTTGTAAATCCTACGACGGGTCGGAGATTTCAGGATTCAAAATAACGGCTAAGAGTGTTGAAAGGTTAGTAGCTCAAAGACCGCTGCGATTCGGAAGCTAAAGCGCAAATTTGATGACCAACGAATGCAAAAACAATGCCGCAGCTTCCTGGAGGAAACCGCGGCACGCAATCTTTCTCCGGCGGATCACGCAAGAGTGCGTGAGCAAACAAGAAAGAGCAGTTTTCGCCCACTACTTGGCGGCGGGCTCTTTCTTGTGCAGGGTGGTGCAAACCGTGACAGCGGTGTTGGGATCGACGGCGCTGTCGCCTTCTTCGATGTGGCGGATGATGCCGTCTTTGTCGATGACAATGTTAGCGCGTTGAGCCCACTCGAACGTCTCGCTCTGAACG
>WNFA01005371.1_pt1 | contig 13969 bp, 15 predicted proteins | sample 5400481 | NCBI WGS metagenome assembly WNFA01 (sample SAMN13153340, study PRJNA577476) | soil metagenome | isolation source: 120 cm saprolite under Douglas fir tree site 2 hole 1 replicate 2 | place: USA:California | collected 2015-04-18 | reverse complement strand
CGCCGCAGTGCATACCCCCAAGCCGCGAGATAATTCCAGCGGGCACCACCTGATGTCTTTGGGTTGGCTGTGATCACAGTGATGCCCGGGCGCACCAAGTCGTCCAAGTCGCGAATACGCTTGGGATTTCCCTTCCGCACAAGGAGCACGATAGTCGACGTGAACGGCGTGCTGCCGTATGGAAGGCGCGCCTGCCAGTCGACGGCCAGAAGTTTTCCTCTCCGCGTGATCTCATCGATGTCGTATGCAAGAGCTAGAGTCACGACGTCTGCGTCGAGGCCATCGAGCACGGCACGGGCCTGCTTCCCCGAACCGCCGTGAGATTGTCTGATGGTCACAGTCGCGCCCGACTTCGCTTCCCAATACGCAGCGAACGCAGCGTTCATCTCCCGATACAATTCGCGAGTCGGATCGTATGAGACGTTGAGAAGCTGGACGGGTTTCTGCGCACAGAGTCGCGGAGCGGTGCCAAGCGTTAGCGAGAGGAGAATCGCTACGTAGATGTCATGCTTCTTCCAGTTCTTCATGATCAGAATCCGGTCTGGAAGCGGGTCGAAACAAATCTCTCCGGTGCGCGATTACCCCCCACGCCGCCGCCAACGAATTGAGTGCGGTCGTAGTCCGCGACGAACTTGATGTTGTTGGCGAGGTACCAGTTTATTCCAATGCCCACCGTACGCGTGGACCTCGCTGCGACCGCCGGATCTGCATAGATCGGAAATGCCGCAGCGTCCAGATTGAGCGAGCCGTATCGCCCCGTGATTTCAACCGCTCCCCAGGCTCCGGTTGATGGATCGAACGATCGGCGCGGCGTGACGCTCTTGTAGGAATTCTTCTCTCCCGTCGCCAGCCACGACCCGGCCACCTGCCAGGCGTCATGGCTCAGGCGAGCTACCGACGCAGCACGACTCACGTATTGGGACGAGCGCACAAATTCAGCGACCAAACCCAATGCGCCGACACTGAGGTAACTCTGTGGTGAGATGCGCACGCGGCGGCCAGCGGCAATCACAGTGTTTGCGGCGGTACCATCAGCTCGATATTGAAACAGCGCCATCTGTCCCGGAGTACGATAGGTCGCAAGTGCAGGAAGGGTGAGACGTCCGAGTTCGTTACCACTGCTTGCCGCGATGCCAAACCCCAGGTTCTGGAACAACGCCTGTCCTGCGTACTGGAACGGCGACAAGAAAATTCGTCCTACCAGATCCTTTGAGTTCTGGGAATCAGTGCCTCCTATTCCGAGATCTGGTACTCCGTTGAATACCCCGATCTGATAAGAGAGAACTCCACCTGCGACTGCACCCGACACCTGCACGCCTACATCGCGATTTGGAACGAGATTGGTAGGCAATCCACGCTCAACGAAGCGAAGATCGGCAGCAGACTGGAGGCGCTCGAGACCGATCGGCGGCTTGAATTTGCCGGCGCGAACAACAAAAGCCGGCCATAGTCGCGCTTCGCTGTATCCGTCGTAGAGAACGACCTTCCCTTCACCAAAATCAGTCACCAGTCTGAGACTGAAGCGATCGTGAAGTGTCACCTCGATTATCGGACGAGCCCGTCGCAGAAGCAGTGAGCTTTTCGCTGGAGTTCCTGCCTGGCCCAGGTAGTCTCGACCATCGGCTTGTAAGTATCCGCTGAGCCGGAGTTGATAAGCTTTGTTGGCGGACTGCAGTACGAAGCCCTCAACTTTCGCCGCCATTTTGTTCGGGATTTGCGCCGGAGCTGTTGCGACATTGAGACCCGATACGAGAGCGAGCAGCGGAATCCGCGATCGCAGGCTGATGTACGGCCAACCCGCTCGACGCATGCGCGCCGCTCGAGCGGAAACAATGCTATGTGTTAGTCTCATCGAGTATGACCGCTCATTTTCAAATGAACAAACGCAGTGGAGTAGTCGTGGAGTAACAGACCGACAAAAAAAGAGCCCGCAGGATGATTCCTGCGGGCTTGCACACACTCACGCGCGCTAAATGCCGTCAGATCATCCTAAGTCGGACAACGTGGTGACATGCGACACATGGAGCCCGCATTGCGGGCGCTGGCAAGTGCGCTCGCCGCGCCGATGGGGTGCGGCGAAGTAATCGCAATTGGAGTGGTTGAGTGGTCCGTGTTCACGCGCGGATTGTTAACAAGCGAGGTAGCCTTTGTCAACTGGGACATCAAAAAGAGGCTTGACAAGGTTTTCGGGTTCGGGTACCGTTCGCGAGCAATCGAATTCTCCCTTTGGACCGATCATGCACCATCCACTGAGCCGCAACTCCACATCTTCGCGCATCAATCGCGCGACGGTTGCTACGGCCGTCGCCACCGCGACTGCCTGTATGTGCCCGTCGATGGCGCCGGCCGTGTGCTGCTGCATGGCTTGTGCGCGCTCAAATCCGCGGCCGGTCTGGAGCCAATGACGGGAACTTAGTTAGCCCGCACTTCGACCAACTGGTTTCATAACCGGCCGCTCACCTGAATGAGCGGCCTTTTTTGTTTCCGGATTGTCACCGCGCAACATCACAACGCACCATCAACTGCACACCGAGGACAAAGTCATGGCAACGAGCACGGAAGGAGTTACGATCTGGCTGACCGGATTGTCGGGCGCGGGGAAATCGACGATAGCGACGACGCTTGCCGAGAGGCTCGAGTCGGCCGGATCGAGGGTTGAAGTGCTCGATGGCGACGAGGTTCGCGAAAATCTCTCGCAGGGACTTGGCTTTTCGAAAATCGACCGAGATCTCAATATCCGCCGCATTGCCTACGTGGCGAAGCTCCTCACGCGAAACGGCGTCTCAGTCATTACCGCTGCCATTTCGCCGTACACGGATACGCGGGAAGAGGCTCGCCGGACCATTGGCAATTTCCTCGAGATCTTCGTCAATGCGCCGCTCGACACATGCATCGAACGCGACACCAAGGGACTGTATCGCAAGGCACTTGCCGGAGTGATCACGGCATTCACCGGCGTGTCTGATCCGTACGAGCCCCCCGCAAAGCCGGATCTCGAGCTGCATACGAATCGTGAGAGCGTCGAGGAAAGCGTGGAACGTGTGCTCGGGTTATTGCGGGAACGCGGTTACCTGGCGGGCCTGCAAGCTGCTTGACGCAGAGAAGGTCGTCGGAAGCGCTTCCGCTCTCCGCACCCGCACGCCTCAAGGTGTGATCGAGTGGAGTGTCGCAACGTTCGGCTCCCGGCTTGCGCTAACCGTCAGCTTCGGCGGCGCAGGGGTCGTGCTCGCGCACATGCTGAGCCAAGTGGCGCCATGGGTGCCGGTCCTCTTTCTCGATACCGGGCTCCTTTTCGAGGAAACCTATGCATTCAAAAACGAATTCGTTGGGCGCTACGGATTGAACGTGATCGATCTGCATCCACGGGAGGATCCTGGTCCGCTGTACGAGACCGATCCCGACCGCTGCTGCGAAATCCGGAAGGTCGAGCCGATGGCGGTCGCTCTCAAAGAGTACGACGCGTGGGTGAGTGCTGTTCGACGCGATCAGTCTCCAACGCGCGCCGACACGGAAGTGCTTGAGCTGCACGAGCTCGACGGTCGCGAGCTAATCAAGATTCACCCTCTTGCTTACTGGGACCGCGAGAAAGTGTGGCGTTATATCACGGAGAACGCTGTGCCTTACAACCCTTTGCTCGACCGGGGCTATACCAGCATCGGATGCTGGCCCTGCACTAGAGCGACGCGCCCCGGGGAGGGTGAGCGCGAAGGTCGCTGGAGCGGTACCGGCAAGACTGAATGCGGGCTCCACAACTTCACACGCAAGAGTGATTGAGGACTGAAATACAATGACACTGATAAAGCCGCATGGCGGGGATCTGGTCGGTCGTGTGCTGACTGGTGAGCCGCGTCAAGCGCTCATCGACGCGTTGCAAACGTGCCCCAGCGTTACGCTCAAGCCGTGGGAGGTTGCCGACTTCGAGATGATCGCCACTGGCGCCCTCAGTCCCCTGCGTGGATTCATGGGACTTGCTGACTACACATCAACACTCCGTGATATGCGTCTCGCCGACGGGCTACCGTGGACGATTCCGGTTACTCTCCGCGTCGAGGAGAGACCGCGGGCCGATCGGTTCGCGCTACGGAATTCTGACGGGGCCTTGCTCGGGGTTATCGAAGTCTCGGATGTGTTCAAGGGCGACCGTGCGGAAGAAGCACGCGCCATCTACCGCACTGAGGATACCAATCACCCGGGTGTGCGGCGGCTGCTCGACTCCGGCGGCTACGTCGTCGGCGGGAAGATCTGGCTCGTTGACCGCGTACATCCCGCATTTCCCGAGCTCGCGCTCGATCCCGGAGACACGCGCGCAGCGTTCGCCAAACGAGAGTGGCGCACGATTGTCGGATTTCAGACCCGAAATCCGGTGCATCGCGCGCACGAGTACATACAGAAAGCGGCGCTCGAGACAGTCGATGGCCTCCTTCTGCATCCGCTTGTTGGGGAAACGAAAGACGACGATATCCCGGCGAGCATCCGGGTGCGGAGTTATCGCGCGCTTCTCGACAATTATTATCCGGAGGGTCGTGTGCTGTTGGCCGCCTTTCCAGCGGCAATGCGCTATGCTGGTCCGCGCGAAGCCGTATTCCATGCGATCGCGCGCAAGAACTATGGGTGCAGCCACTTTATTGTCGGGCGCGATCATGCGGGGGTCGGAAGCTACTACGGGTCATACGACGCCCAGAAGATCTTCGATCGATTCATCCCCGAAGAGCTCGGCATCAAGCCGATTTTCTTCGAACACTCGTTCTTCTGCCGCGCCTGCAATGGGATGGCCTCCCAGAAAACCTGCCCGCACGGCACTGATTCACACATAGCCCTCTCAGGCACACGTGTGCGCGAGCTGTTGCGCGCCGGCGAATTTCCGCCACCCGAGTTCAGCCGGCCGGAGGTTGCGAAAGTCCTTATTGAGGGATTACGCTGGAGCGACGCATGATAGACGCAACCGGTCCCGTGACAGAGAGGAAAGAAACCGTCGCGCAGCGTGTCGAGCGGATCAAGCGTGAGAAACCGTCGTGGTCGATCATGGACGACATCAAGCGTTACGCGAAAGAGGGCTTCGACGCGATCGACAAGGAAGATCTTTCCGTCCGTTTCCGGGCATGGGGACTCTACACGCAGGGTGACGGATGGGGAACGCGCGGGGAGGAGATGCCTTTCTTCATGATGCGCGTTCGTACGCCCAACGGAGTCCTCGCATCAGAAATGGTGCGTACAATTGCGAACCTGTCTGACAGATACGCTCGCAGCAGCATCGACATCACGAACCGGCAAAACTTCCAGCTGCACTGGCTCCGTATCGAAGACGTTCCAGCGGTATGGCAAGAGCTGGAGCGTGTAGGCTGGGGAAGCATGGGTTCTTGCGGGGACAACACCCGCACCGTTACGGGATGCCCCCTCGCCGGCGTCGAAGCAAACGAAGTGATAGATGCGTCTCCATTCGCGCTTTCGGTCGATCGCTTTCTAAACGGCAACCCCGACTACGCCAATTTGCCGCGCAAGTTCAAGATTACTATCACCGGTTGCGGCCATTGGTGCTCGTACCCGGAGATTAACGACATCGGCGCGACCGCCGCTCGGCGCTCCGAGTCGGGGGAGATCGGATTCCACGTGCGCGTGGGCGGGGGGCTCTCTACTCGCCCACATTTGGCCGTGCTGATTCCTGCCTTCGTCAAGCAAGATCAGCTCCTGGACGTTGTGGTGGCGATTACCGCGATCTTCCGCGAGTCGGACGAGCTCCGCCAGAATCGCGCAAAGGCGCGGATGAAGTTTCTGTTGATCAATCACGGTTGGACCCCTGAGCGTTTTCTAACGGAGATCGAGCGGCGGATTGGCTACAAACTGGATTCGCCAGCGGCCGAAATTCCGCCCAACGGAAGCTACCGGGATCACGTCGGCATCAACGCACAGCAGCAGAAGGGATTGTACTACGCCGGTTTCTCGGTCGGGTCCGGTCGGATCACTCCAGAGCAGCTGCGACGCATCGCCGCGTTGGCCGACCGATTCGGGGACGGAACACTGCGTACCACCGTGATGCAGAACATTCTTGTCTTGAACATTCCTGAATCGAGCGTGCCCGCGTTCGTCGCCGCGGCTGAGGATGTCGGAGTCCCGCTGGGTGGCTCCCCATTCCAGCGTGGGACACTATCGTGCACGGGACGTGAGTTCTGCAAGCTCGCAATTACTGAGACAAAACTCTTGAGCATCAAGCTCGCGCACGAGCTCGAGGACCGCGTTCCCGGGTTTGGCGAGAATATCAAGATCCATCTCTCCGGTTGCCCAAACTCGTGTGGCCAGCATTGGATCGCCGACGTAGGACTCCAGGGTGTGTTGCTCAATGTCAACGGTGCTCAAGTGGAAGGATTCGATTTTTTCATTGGTGGAGGTGTCGGTTCGACCAGCGCGATCGCGCATCGCATTGGCTATCGGGCACCCGAGTATAGTGTTGCGGACGCTCTCACGCGCCTCTTCATGGTATACCTGCGCGAGCGTAAGCCCCAGGAAACGTTCCGCCTCTGGGCGGCTCGAACTGGTGACGCAGAAGTGAAGCGCGCACTCGTAGGTGCAGATCCGGCTGAGGATGTAGATAGCGCGGGTCCGAGTGAGAAGGTAGCGGACTCGTGAGCTCTCTTGACGGTGCCGTAGTGGCGCTATTTGAAGCGCGTATGTCCGCTGAGCTCGCTGCGTTGGTGCGGCGGCACGGAGGAGAGCCATACGTCGTTCCGGCTGTGAGAGAGAGACCGCTCGCTGGCGGTCCCGAACTGGAGCGAGCACTCGCGAAACTTTCCGCGGGGGAGTTCGACATCGTTGTCTTCCTGACCGGAGTTGGCGTGCGCAGACTCTTCGAAGAGGCCAGACGCAGCGATTGTCTCGAGGCCGCACAGTCCGCACTGACTCAATTAGCGGTTGTCTGTCGCGGTCCGAAACCAATCGCCGCGCTCAAGGCGGAGAGCATTCCGGTGTCGCACGCTGTCCCGTCGCCGCATACCACGGGAGAGCTGCTAGCGGTTTTGAGCTCTCTGCCGCTGGAAGGGCAAAATGTGCTCGTCGTACACGCCGGTGAACTCATGCCACAGCCGGCCGGCATGCTTAGCACGCGGGGCGCGCACGTCACGGAACTTCAACTCTATCAGTGGGAACTTTCCAAGGTCGACGCTGCGAATCTCCGGGAATTCATGCAACACCTTCTTTTAGGAGAAATAGACGCCCTCGCATTCACCTCGCAGATCCAGGTACGCCATTTCTTTCAGATTGTGGAGGAGCTTGACGCGAGGAAAGAGGTTGAACGGCAGCTTCACGATGGGATCACTGTGGCCGCTGTGGGTCCGACTTGCGCGGAGGCGTTACGCGCGAATGGTATTGAGCCTGACGTCGTGCCTGGTCACCCGAAAATGGGTAGCATGATCGTCGCGCTCGCTAGGCATTTCTCTTCTGATAAGGGAGCAGATTCTAACCGCAAAGGCTCGAACCCGGCACCGAAATGCCTTTCGTAATCACTGAAGCCTGCATCAATGTAAAAGACAAATCCTGTGTAGACGTATGCCCTGTTGACTGCATCTATGAAGGACCGGACCAACTTTACATACATCCAGACGAGTGCATCGACTGCGGGGCGTGCGAGCCGGAGTGCCCGGTGACGGCGATCTTTGCAGAGGACGACATTCCCGCCGATCTCACGCGGTATGTGCAGTTAAACCGGGATGCATTCAAGAGCGAAACCCCGCCAGGACCGCCGGTGCGCAACTAATACCCGGGGCAGCACAGAGTTATCGTATTGCCCCTCCAGGTTTCGAACCTGGACTCTCCTGATCCAGAATCAGGCGTGTTGCCAGTTACACCAAGGGGCAGTACCTAGATTTTTCCGCCCAGCGAGGCGGCACCTCCAATGTAAAACCCCGAAGCCGGCGCTTGCGTGTCTTGACAGCCGCCGCAAATCAAGGATAAGACCAGGAGTGGCCCCTCGCACCCTCTCCAAGTCCGATTTCAAGCTCGCCCGCAGCTGCGACGCCAAGCTCTTCTTCCGCGAAAACGGCTATCCCGACAATCGGGACATGAACCCCTACCTCGCCTTGCTGGCCGAGGGCGGATACATGGTCGAAGCTCTCGCCAAGGCGAAATACGCCGACGGCGTGCAGCTCGAGTACGGTCGGGGCGTTGCCGACGACTACCAACGCACAATCGACAAGCTCGGTCGCGATCACGTCACGCTATTCGAAGCAACATTGCTCGTCGGCCGCCAACAGGCTCGCGTCGACATTCTCGAGAAGAAAGGAAATATCGTCCGCCTCCTCGAGGTAAAGTCAAAGTCCTTCGACGGCGCCGAGCACATCTTGTCTCTGTCCGCGGGAAGAGCCGGGGCACTTCGCGCAGTTAAGAAGCCCTTCAAGATTTTTGCGAAGTGGGAGGAGATGCTCGAGGACATCACGTTCCAGGTTCTTCTGCTGGAGAAGGTGCTGCCCGGCGTGATCATCAAGCCCTTTCTCGTCCTTGTCGACACGAGCAAGACCGCCGGGCTGGACAATATCCCAAGCCTTTTCGAACTCGTGCGCCGTACGTCTGCCGACGGAACCAGCCGGCTGGCCACCGCGCGTTACATCGGGTCCCCCGAACAGCTCACGGCGCTCGACCTCGTCACTGAAGTCGATGTCTCCGAAGAAGTCGCAATGCTCCGCGACGACGTCGAAGAAGCCGCGGCGAAGTTCGAGTCACGCCTCGATGAACCCCTCTCAGTTCATTCCGTCGACATCGAGCGCGGGTCAAAGTGTGGGAGCTGCGAGTTCAAGGTCGGCGAAGACATCGAGAAGAGCGGCTTCAAGGAATGCTGGGGACCGCTCGCTGAGCCGAAGCCCCACATGCTCGAGCTTTTTTCGATCGGCAAGTGCAAAGGGTTGGACGGCTCCCCACTCGTCGACTGGATGCTCCGTCAGCAGAAAGCGTCCTTACTCGATATCCCCGAGGATTGTCTCGTCACGAAGGACGGGAGCATTGGCGCAAACGCGGAGCGACAGCGCCGGCAAATCGAATACACCAGGCGCGGCGAGGTCTTTGTCTCCACTGATTTGCGTGGCAACATCGAGGCGCTCGGCGAGCCGATGTACTTCATCGATTTCGAGACGTCGCGCCTCGCTTTGCCTTACCACCACGGGATGCGCCCCTACGGCTTGGTCGCGTTCCAGTGGAGCTGTCACAAGGTGGCATCCCACGGACAGCAGCCGACGCACGCCGAGTGGTTGAACAAGACGGACGTGTGGCCCAACAGACTGTTCGTCGAGTCGTTGCGCGAGGCGATCGGCGACAGCGGATCCGTGCTGACCTGGTCGCACTTCGAGGGGACAACGATCAAACAGATCATGCCCGAGCTTCTCCGGTTCGGTCATGACGTTCCGAACCTGCAAGCTTGGATGACCGATGTCGTCGCGAATCGCATCGTCGACCTCCACGATTGGGCTCTTCACGACTACTACAATCCCGGAATGCGGGGTCGAACAGGGATCAAGGTGGTTCTCGACGCTCTTTGGAAGTCGGATGCCGTAATGCGCAAGCAATTCGAGGCGTGGACGGGCATGGTCGCGGACGAATCACGCGATCCTTACGCTTCGCTTCCGCCGGTCGAAATCAGTGGCGTCCTACAGGACGTCCACGAGGGCACCGGCGCGATGCGCGCGTATCAGGAAATGATGTACGGCGCGGACAAACACGATCCCGAGAAGAAGGAGATGTGGGCCGGATTGCTCCAGCGATACTGCGAGCTCGACACGCTCAGCATGGTGCTGATCCTCGAGCACTGGCGGCGATCCGTTGGACTCGCGTGAGTTTGCGGCTCCGTCCCGGAGCTTGGACTATCTCCCTTGGTTACCCTTCGCTCTCAGCGGGCGACGAACGCCCAGACTATCAAAGCGGCGACGGCCGCAACAATGATGAGAATCTGCGTGAGCCGCTTGATTCGCTTACGACTTGCTGTGTGCTCCTGCGAACGTTGATTGATTTCCCCAACCAGTGCTTCCGATAGCTCATCGAGCGCATCGATCTTTCGTTGAAGGGGAGCATCTGAAACTTTTAGCGGGTCGCCAGGGATAAGCTTGTCGTTAGTTGAGGCGACAAAGTGCTCCCAATTGATGTCAACGTCGAGCAGCTCATCCCCCAGCGTTTCGTTGCTCAGGGCTGCCTCGCGCAGATTCACAATCAGGCCCTGCACCTCGGCATCCTCCACATTGAGGGTGCTCAGAGTACGTACCTTTTGTTTCTTCTTGCCACCCAGCTCATGAGCCAGAACAAAACCAAGAAAGCCAAAGTTCTCGATCTCGGTGAAGTGCTTGATGCGTATCTCCAGGTCATTCTCGCCCTGCGGGGCTTCCTCCGGGAATACAGAGATTTGTGCGGCTCCGGTATTGCGCCCGCGCGAGGTCCTTTCTTGTCGCTCCGGAAGCGAGGCGAAGCTAGCCGAAGCCGCTACTTGAGCCTCTCACGAAACCAGATCGCTGCGTTGTTGTCTCCGATCTGGTGGGTCGCAACTCTCAGCGTGAGCTCATATAGCTCCGTTGCATCGGGGTCGAAGCTCACCGAATTCAACGCCAGAAAGACAAGCGCACAGGCCAGCCCTGTGCGCTTGTTTCCATCGTTGAATCCCTGTGTCCCGGCGAAAGCCACCAGGTAGAGAGCCGCGAGATCGGCGAAGTCGACCGATTTTTCGTACGACCACCGGTTGATCGGACGCTGAAGCGCGGCCAGAACTACATTTTCATCAAGTACTCCGTGCGCGCCGCCGTAACGCTCGATCTGCTGTGCGTGGATGATGAACAGGATCTCCTCGGCCAGCCACTTCGGCTCCTTCTTTTTCGCCGCAGCGCTCACTTAGCCAGGGCGCGGAAAACGGCATCGTACTTGTTCATCACTTTTTCGTGGATCTCTACCGCCTTAGCCGTTTCCTCAGAAAACGGAGTGACGCGAAATCCGCCCAAGCCATCTTCGGTCCAGGCAAGAGCGGCTCCGGGAGCGATCCCGAGCCGCCGCATTATTTCGGGCGGGACGGTAGTGACCGCGGAAGATCCTTGTTGACGTATCGTCGTTGTAAGTGCCGACATTGAAGCCTCTTGGTGGTTCTTTATGTAAGACGTCCGAGCGCGATTATAGTTACATAATAATAACACTTTAGTTCCATCTAAAGGAGCTTCGAGCGCGCCAGTATTCGGTGGAGTCGATAGAAACCGAGCGAAGCCTCTCCTCCAGCTCCGGATCGTAGGCAAGTTCCAGCGCGGCGACATTCGACTGGATCTGCCCGACCGTCGCCGCCCCCGTCAATACGACATCGGCCCACGGACGCGTGAGCGCGGCAGCGAGCGCAAGCGTCTCGACGGTTGTCCCCCGACTCTCCGCCACCTCTCGGATCTGCGCGACGGAGGCAGAGAATATCTCGCCTTCATTTCGATTTTCTATTCCCTCTTCCCGCTTCCCTCTTCCCGCTTCCGCCGTCAGCCGCCCGTTAGCCAGAGACTCCTTCACGACGACCTTCATGCCCGCGCCGTGCGCGTCCCGGAGCGCGGATTCGGCCCCTCGCTCGAGAAGGTTCCAGGTCGCCTGCACTGATTCGAAGACCCGTACGCCATCGCGTCGCACTTCGAGAGACCGTCGAATGGCAACGTCCTGCCCCGCCCCACTGACACTCAGTCCCGCCCTGATGCCTCTCTCTCGCAATCGCGCTATCGCATCGATAAGCGCGTCGTCCTCCAGCGTCTTGCCCTCGGCCGTCACCGAGTGGATCTGATAGAGCGATAAATATCGCCCGAGCCGTTCGACGCTTTCGGCCAACTGCCGCTCGAAGGCTGCCAGGGAGTGATCCTTGACCTCGTGCTGCGTGGCGCTCGTCGACCAACCAGCCGTGTACGTGTATCCCCACTTCGACGCGACCGCGATTTCGCCTGGCCCGATCTTCCGCTTGCGCAGCCACGATGCCAAGAAATCTTCCGCCCGCCCGTACGAACGCGCCGCATCGAGGTAGCGGATTCCGGCGTCGAAGGCGGCATCGAGAACATCGTGAACGTGAAACTCCATGATCGTGGGGTCGTAACGTCCACCCAGATCGCTCGCATGATTCAACGTCACGTATCCCGGCCGCCCAAGCGCGGCAAGTCCGAGCCCGAGTACGCGCATCTACGCGGCTAGAGGCCGGCGACGGTGCTCGCTGATTTCTGAGCGCGTGATGTAAGGCCCATTCTCCGCGCCACCGCCGCAAAACGCGGATCGGCGCGCAGATCGTCGTAGAGCGGGTCCATTATCTCTCCCCGAAAGGACATATCGTCAAAGGACTTGTCGATCCACCGGAACGTTCGATCCAAGTCACGCTCGCCAAGGTACACGCTCGCGACCTCGAAAGCGCCCGTCTTTCCGCGGCGCCACCCGTCGACCAGGTCCCGCAGCACGCTGTCGGCGGCAGCGCGATTTCCCATCCGCGCGAACGTATAACCACGGATTGCTTCGGCGTACTCGCTGGGACTGTGGGCGAGCTCGCGCAACGCCGCCTCGTACCATCCCTCGATGTCGTACGTCTCGGCCGCCATCAGCGTAGCGGCTCGACGGAAACAAGCGGACGGCATTCATGGGAGCCTACGTTTTTCTTGGCCTGAACGGACAGGACCTGGAGGCGGCCGAGCCGGATGTAGTCACGACGATGGAACACGTTGCCAGCGATCGCCTCACCGAAGAAGGATTGGCGAGCTGGATTCGCGCCAGGTTACGACCAGCGGATTAAGGTACGTTTTGCGGCGCGGATCTGCGGTGTGGAAGGCGCTCCAACCATTCTACGATGGAACCCTCGACCGCGATTCGCTTGTCTGAGTACGAGTGGTCCGTCGGGTAGTGAACGGTCGTCACCCACGTGTTGCCCTTCGCGCGCACTGCCTTGACGAGCGTCCCCGACTGCGGTGCGAGGCCGTCATCCGACGTTATCACAAGCAACGGGAGCCGAGCGAGCTGGGGCACCGCATCGGCGACGCGCCACTTCGGCGCGCCGGCGAGCAGCTCGTCGGCCATGCTCTCGGCCGTCACTCCGGCGAGCGTCTCCATGTTTTCGCGCATGAGCCGAGCGACCTGGGCCCGCGTCCTCGTGCCGATGTCACTCATGTCAGCCATCGAGATGAGGATCGCGCCAAGGACTCCCCGATCGTGCGCCGCGGTTAGTGCGACGACCCAGCCGCCCATGCTGTGTCCGGCGATGACGAGACGGTTCGTATCGATGCCCAGGCTGCGTGCGTTGCCGGAATCACGGAGGAAGGCTAGGACAGCGTCCGCGTCCTCGAGGGTGTTGCCGAACCGGAACTCACCCGGACTGCCCCATGAGCCGCGATAGTTCACCGTGATTGCGTTCCACCCATCGCGCCGCACGGCCTGCGCGATGTCGAGGTTCTTCTCGTTCCCCGGCAGGCCGTGAAAGAACACGAACGTGGGGTGCACGCCGGCACCCGACGCGAGGTACGCGACGCCGTTGATCTGGACGCCGCCGGACGGGATGTGGAGGACTTCCATGCGCGCGGGGTGTGCACTGTCGCGCGGCGGGTCGGTGTGGATGAGACGCGGGAGCTGCTGCGCTGCGGGGGACGACGACGCGATCGCGACGGCAGCCGCGACAAGTAGGAGGCGCATGGTCGATGGATGGGAGTTTTCGGATTGCTTCTCTGCCCGACGGTATATCGCCGTTCGCTCGCCCGCAATCCTTTGCCGCCAGATGCGGCTATCGGAGGCTAACGACCACCTGATATGGTAGGACGCGAATCGCTACGAGCTTCCTACACCGACTCGCGACTCCCGCGTGATTACGACATTGATGCATGCCCACGCGAAGAGATTGAACGCCAGGACCGCGAGTGCCGCGGCCTGGTTCCGGTAGAACATGAATACCTCGGTGAAGAGGATCGAGAGCAGCACGGCCCGGTGAAAGAAGTGCAATACCGTCATCCTCGAGCGGCGAAGCGCGAACACG
>WNFA01004223.1_pt1 | contig 13969 bp, 12 predicted proteins | sample 5400481 | NCBI WGS metagenome assembly WNFA01 (sample SAMN13153340, study PRJNA577476) | soil metagenome | isolation source: 120 cm saprolite under Douglas fir tree site 2 hole 1 replicate 2 | place: USA:California | collected 2015-04-18 | reverse complement strand
CTATGGTCTTTACACGCATATCGCATCGAACAAGTTTCGTTCGATGCTGCTGCTCGCCGGGCTTTTCCTGCTGATCTACGTGCTGGTCTATGCCGGCGCGCTGGTCGCGGAGGTGGTGATCGACAGCGGCGAGTCGGCCGACACCTATCTGGCGGCGGCAGGGCGCGACCTGGTGACGGCTTTTCCCTATGCGACCGGAGCCGCCGTGCTGTGGATCGTGATCGCCTATTTCTTCCATCAGTCGATCGTCGACGCCGTTACCGGCGGCGAGGACGTGACGCGGCAGCAGCAGCCCCGGCTCTACAACCTCTTGGAAAATCTCTGCATCTTGCGCGGCATCCCGATGCCGAAACTCAAGGTGATGGATAGCGAGGCATTGAACGCATTCGCGACCGGGCTCAACCAGCGGCAATACGCCGTCACCGTCACCTCGGGCCTCCTGAAGGCGCTCAACGATCAGGAGATCGAGGCGGTGCTGGGCCACGAGCTCACCCACATCCGCAACGGCGACGTGCAACTGATGGTGATCGCGGTGATCATCGCCGGCGTGGTCGGCTTCTTCGGTGAGCTGTTCTTCCGGATGTTCACCAATCTGAGCTGGAACTCCAGCGGCGGATCGTCGTGGTCATCTTCGTCTTCATCCTCATCGTCGTCATCGTCGTCCTCTTCTTCGGACAGCGACAGCAAGGGCTCGGGCGGCGGCGGCGCCATCATTGTCGTCATTATCGCGGTCGCGCTGATTGCGCTGGCCTGGCTGCTGTCGCAGGTGGTGAAGCTGGCGCTGTCGCGGTCGCGCGAACTGCTCGCCGACGCCGGATCGGTCGAACTGACGAAAAATCCCGACGCCATGATCTCGGCGCTGCGCAAGATCGAGAACCGCGGCGAGCTCCCCGGAGCGACCTCGGCGGTGATGGAATTATGCGTCGATAACCCGCGCGAGGGCTTTGCCGATCTGTTTGCGACCCATCCTTCGGTGGATTCCCGGGTCCAGGCGCTGGTAAAATTCGCCGGCGGACACGATCCCGGACGGCTGGCGCTGCCGTCAGATCGACCAAATGAGCCCGACAATGGGCCGCGAGAACCGGGAGCCGCGGATCAGCCCGTGCCGCTGCCGCAACCCAGCCCGTGGGCCGATCCGGGTACCAGCGGCCCCTGGGGCAAGCGTATCTGACGTCTGTTGCGCCTGAACCGGCGTCCGGGCATTAACGACATCGGCAGGATTAACCCTAATGGCGGTCTAATAAATTGAATTCTCCCTTGTTTCTGCCATGTTCGCGCCCAAAGCAGGGCCTTGGGGGCGTACCGATCGCTCCAGAGGAATCCGAGGGCATGATGCGGGGTCGATCCGGGCTAGACGGCTCGGTTGGTTCTAGGATGATGCTTCAATCAGGAATGGCGCGTAAGGGAAAATCATGGCGAAGCCGGTAGTAATCGTTGTAGGGGCTGATAAGGGCGGGGTCGGCAAGACCACCGTCTCGCGCACCCTGCTGGACTATTTCAGTGCCAACAACGTGCCCACCCGCGCCTTCGATACCGAATCCCCGCGCGGCACGCTCAAACGCTTTCATCCCGATTTCACCGAGATCGTCGACATGACGACGACGTCGGACCAGATGAAGATTTTTGACACGCTGAATTCGTCGGGCCCCTCCGTCACCGTGATCGACGTCCGCGCCGGTCTGTTGTCGCCGGCGCTGGCCTCGTTGCGCGACATCGGCTTCCTCGACGCCGCGAAGTCGGGGCAGATCACCTTTGCCGTGTTCCACATCCTGGGCTCGTCGATCGCATCATTGGACGAAATCGCCGAGACCGCGAATTTCATGCAGGGCGCGAAATATTTCCTGGTGAAGAACTTCATCAACAACACCAGCTTCTTCGAATGGGACCAGGCGACCTACAATTCCTATTTCCATCGCATCAAGGACGCCACCGAGCTCACCATCCCCAAACTCAACGAAATGGCCTATGAGCAGGTCGAAGTAGCCTCCGTGCCGTTCCTCAAATTCGTCGCCAACAAGGGACTCAATGACGAGGCGGCGAACTACTCGTTCGTGCTGCGCGGCTATGTCCGCCACTGGCTGGCCAACGTCTGGAGCGAATTCGACCGCATCAAGCTGACCGATCTCGTCGGTTCGGGCAAATCGGTGCCGCGCGTCTCGGGCGAAAAATAATTGCCCGTTGAACGCGATTTGGCTGGATTGGGCGGCTAGACTGGCGGGGGTTCGGAAGTTCTCTTCATCCACTGCCGCAACATCCCCAAGAACGCCTCCGAAGCCAAAACCACATTCGAATCAGGAATTTCCGGTGTCCCTTGAATCCAGAGCTCGCTGAAGGTAGCGCTGCGGGTCGGCGAATTTCAGATCAGGACACCGGCCGGATATAGGCATGCGCCAGACGCCCGTTTACATCGTCTGCTCGCCCCGCCCGCTGGTCGGCAAGACGCTGGTCGCGCGCCAGTTGACCGAATTCCTGCTGTTGAAGAACGGCGAGGTCGCGGCATTCGACATCAATCTGAAAGAACCGACGCTACTCGACTATCTGCCTGCCATCACCGAGACCGCCGACATCGACGACACCTTCGGAAAAATGGCACTGATGGACCGCCTGATCGTCAATGACGGGATCGCCAAGGTGATCGATCTCGGATTTCACGCCTTCGACGAGTTTTTCAAGATGTCCGAGGAAATCGGATTCTTGAAGGAAGCGGCACGGCGCGGCGTAGTGCCGATCGTCATGTTCGTCGCGGATGTCGACCGGGCATCGATGCGTGGCCAAGCCATGCTGCGGCAGCAAATCCCCGCCGCCTCCATGGTTACCATCGACAACGAATATGTGCTGCGCGGCGAACTGCCTGAGCACTTTGCCGCCCATGGCCGGGTGCTTCGCATCGCCGCACTGCAGGCGTTTCTGAAGAACTATGTCGACCGTCTGACGTTCTCGTTCACCGCCTATCTGCGCAGCGAAAAGGATTCATCGAGCGAACTGCATGAATGGATTCGCGAGAATTACATCAGCTTTCGCGATCTCGAACTGGAGCTGATCGCGCAGAAGCCGTGAGATTCCACACGTCGTCCCGGCGAAGGCCGGGACCCATACGGCGAGGACTCTCGTTTAAGCGCTGGGGCGGAGACCTTCTTTAACAACGGAGGTAAGTGGCTATGGGTCCCGGCCTTCGCCGGGACGACGCGAGGGGCGGAGGTTCGACGCGAGGGGTGCCGAGCCTCAATGCCCCTCGAATGCCATCAGCGTTCGCACCGGCACGTCCATCGCGCGCAACTTCGCCGCCCCCCCGAGGTCCGGCAGATCGATGATGAAGCAGGCGGCGACCACGTTGGCGCCGATCTGGCGCATCAGCTTGATCGCGCCCTCCGCGGTGCCGCCGGTGGCGATCAGGTCGTCGACCAGGATCACGCGCTCGCCGGGATGGATGGCGTCGGCGTGCATCTCCATTTCATCGAGACCGTATTCCAGCGAATAGGCGATCCGCACGGTGGCATGCGGCAGCTTGCCCCGTTTGCGGATCGGCACGAAGCCGGCGGAGACCTGATGCGCCACCGCGCCGCCGATAATGAAGCCGCGCGCCTCGATACCCGCGACCTTGTCGATCTTGTTGCCGGCCCAAGGCTGCACCAATTCATCGACCGCACGGCGGAACGCGCGCGCGTCGCCGAGCAGCGTCGTGATATCGCGAAACAGGATTCCCGGCTTCGGATAATCCGGAATGGTGCGGACGGCGGCCTTCAAATCATATTCAAAAGTCATTGCTGTCTCTTTCCCATCTCTTGGTCATTCCGGGGCGCGCGACAGCGCGAACCCGGAATCTCGAGACTCCCCGATGTGCACTTGCACATCTGAGGTCTGGTGCTGACGCACCATCCCGGAATGATATGGGTAAAACTTTGCATTAACCCACCCCCACGCCAAGCCGGAATGCATTCTCCACGATCCGCAGACCCACTTCCCCGCCCAGCGACATCAGCGACTCCGGGTGGAACTGGACGCCGCCGACCGGCAAGGTCCTGTGCTCGATCGCCATCGCGACGCCATCCTCGGTGCTCGCGGTCACGTCAAGCACATCGGGCATGCTGTCGCGCTCGACATAGAGCGAATGATAGCGGCCGATCACGATTTCATTGGGCAGATTCTGCATCAGCCGCCCGCCCCGCACCTGAACCCGCGACGGCCGCCCATGCGCCGGCTGGCCGAGTTGCCCGAGCTGCCCGCCGAAATATTCGCCGATCGCCTGCACGCCGAGGCAGACGCCGAAGATGGGCAGTTTCTTGGCGAGCGCAGCCCCAATGGTGCTCGAGATTCCAAAGTCCTCCGGCCTCCCCGGCCCCGGCGACAGCACCAGCAAATCCCAGTTCTTCTGCTTCAGCATTTCCTGGGCGTGAATGTGCCGCACGACAGTAACCGTGGCGCCGACCTGCCGGAAGTAATCCGCCAGCATATGGACAAAACTGTCGTCGTGATCGATCAGCAGCACCCGCTTGCCGGAGCCGGTGGCATCCGGCGCGAACGCCGACAGCGGTTTTGGCGGGTCGCCGCGCAGCGCCTGGAACAATGCTGCGGCCTTGACCTGGCATTCGCGGTCCTCGGCGGCGGGATCTGAATCGAACAGGCAGGTGGCGCCGACCCGCACCTCGGCGAGGCCATCCTTCATCCGGATGGTGCGGATGGTAAGCCCGGTATTGATGCTGCCGTCGAAATTCACCGCCCCGATCGCGCCGGCATACCAGCGCCGCGACGAGCGCTCGTTATCCTCGACGAACTGCATCGCCCACAATTTCGGCGCGCCGGTCACCGTCACCGCCCAGGCGTGGGTGAGGAACGCATCGAGCGAGTCAAAACCCGGCCGCAGGATGCCCTCGACATGATCGACGGTGTGAAACAGTTTTGAGTAGGTCTCGATCTGCCGCCGCGCCAGAACCTTGATGGTGCCGGGCACGCAGACCCGCGCCTTGTCGTTGCGGTCGACGTCGGTGCACATGTTGAGTTCGAATTCGTCCTTTTCGGAATTCAACAATTGCCGGATCTGCTCGGCGTCGCCGATCGCATCGATGCCGCGGGCGATGGTTCCGGAGATCGGACAGGTCTCGACCCGCCGGCCATCGGAACGCACGAACATCTCCGGCGACGCCGACACCAGGAATTCGCCGTCGCCGAGATTCATCAGGGCGCCGTAGGGCGACGGATTGATCCGGCACAGCCGCTGGAACACTTCCGCCGGCGTTCGCTCGCAGGGTTCGGCGAACAACTGCCCCGGCACCGCCTCGAACAGATCGCCGCGCGCGAACGCCGCGCGCGCGGTTTCCACCGTGGCCTGATATTCGCCGGGCGCGTGATCGGAAAATCCCTGCCGCGGCGTTTTGGCGTAGCCGCTTTCCGGCGTCTCGCGCGGCAAGCCTTCGGTGGACTTTCCCTTCCAGGAAAAGTCATAGCTCAGCACCACACCGCGGCCGGTGGCGCGGTCATAGGCCAACAGGCGGTCCGGCACGTACAGCACGATGTCGCGCTGGTCCTTCTCGCGCGCGCGCTTCTGCACGAGGTCTTCGATCTGGAACACCAGATCATAGGCGAACGCCCCGAACAGGCCGAGCAGCGGATCGTCATTGGCGCCGAGCGCCGCCACCAGATCGCGCACCAGCGACATCGAGCTCGCGCGGCGGGTGCGCTGATCCTCGTCGACCGGCGCCGCGCCGCGCATGATATGACCGGCGAGCCGGGTTGCGGTTTTCTCCGTGATGACGACACAGGGCTCGCGCAGGGCATCGCCGAGGAAGGCGATCAGCACCTCACCGCGCGCGTTCAGCGCCTGCAGCGAAAAATTCGATCCGGCAGTCTCCAGCCCGAGCGGGGGATCGGAGAAGCCAAGATCAAAGCTCTCGTAGCGGCCCGGTACCGTGGTGCCCGACGACAACACCACGCCGCGGCGGCGGTCGAGCAGCTCGATCAGGTCATCGAGCCGGTTGGCGCCGCCGGTGAATTGCTCCACCGAGCGCGATATCTCGAGGCCGCCACGGGTGAGATATTGGCTGCGGGTGGGCAGTGAGAACGCTGTCCTGTTCATGTGATCCTCTTACGAAACTTGCCGAGGGAACGCCACACAGGACAAACGAGAAGGCCGTCGCACTGCGATGACGGCCTCTAACGATTGGGGAAAATGAAATCGCACCGGCCACCTCTAGAAGGTGCGCCACCACAGACGGGTTTTTGGGACGACGATGCTCATGGGTGGGTAAACACCATTTCGCGCCGGTTTCGTCAAGCACATCTCATGTTCAGTTCGCGCACGACGGCGCGGCCCGGACGGTCGGCTCTCTCCCCCGCTTGCGGGGGAGAGGTGGAGAGGGGGCACTCGCAAGCGCGGTGTCCGTGGCTGCCCCCACCCCTGGCCCTCCCCCGCAAGCGGGAGAGGGAACAATCTTGCGTTCGCAGATAGGCTACCAACAGGATCACTCGCAGGATCACTCGCCTAACCCGGAAAATATGCTTAGGATTCGAGCAAACACCCAAGATGCGGGAGGCAGGCCATGGCAATACAGGCTCTGGGATATGCCGGGTTCGGATCGGCCGACCTCGACGACTGGCGGCAGTTCGGCACAAAACTGGTCGGCCTGCAGGCGGTGGAGAAGAGCCCGTCGCTGCTGGCCTTCCGGATGGACGACCGCAAGCAGCGCATCGTCATCGACCGCACGATGCCGGACGGGGCGCGCTTCTTCGGCTGGGAGGTTGCCGATGCCGTGGCGCTGGAGGCGCTCGCGGCCCGGCTGGAAAAGGCCGAAATTGACGTGACCGCCGAACCGCAGGCGCTCGCCGATGACAGGCGCGTGCGCGGGCTGATTTCGTTTCGCGATCCGGCCGGCAATCGTCTGGAGGTATTTTACGGCGCCGAGGTCGACGATACGCCGTTCAGCCCCGGCCGTTCGATTTCCGGTTTCCGCACCGGTCCGCTCGGCCTCGGCCACGCGGTGCTGACGGTCGAGAACATCGACGCGGTGATGCCGTTCTATGTCGACCTGCTCGGCTTTTCGCTTTCCGACTACATGCAAAGGCCGTTTCGCGCCTACTTCTTTCACATCAACCCGCGGCATCACAGCCTCGCTCTGATCGAGACCGGCAAGAACGGCATGCATCATTTGATGGTGGAGTTGTTTTCGCTCGACGATGTCGGCCAGTGCTATGATGTCGCCCTGAGCCAAAAGGATCGGGTCAGCGTCACGCTCGGCCGTCATACCAACGACCTCATGACATCGTTTTACGCCAAAACGCCATCGTCGTTCATGGTCGAGTGCGGCTGGGGCGGCCGCGAGATCGATCCACAGACGTGGCGTCCGTTTGAAATGCAGGACGGCTCGAGCCTGTGGGGACATGAGCGCGTCTGGCTGCCTCCAGCCGACCGCGAAGTCGCCCGCGCGATGCGGATGCGCGCGGCCGCCAGCGGCCTGCGCGCGCCGGTGCAGGTGATGGAAGGCAATTACAAGCTGCAGTCGGGCACATGTCCGTGGTGGGATCGGGTCAGTAATCGCGCTGAGTGACGGATGTAACAACATCGTCGTCCCGGCGAACGCCGGGACCCATAACCCCGGACGGTTATGTTGACGAAGAGTCGTTCCACAAGATACGCCCACCGCCCAGAACATCGGCGGCACGGAGTATGGGTCCCGGCGTTCGCCGGGACGACGGCATGGAGTTTTGCAGCTTCAGCCCAAATGTTTCCTGAAAAACTCCGTGGCACGGCCCCAGGCCAGCTCCGCTGCCGCGCGGTCGTGCACGGATTGCCGCTGCTCGTTGACGAAGGCGTGCTCGGCGTCATAACGGAACAGCTCGAGTGACTTGCCGGCGGCCTTCATGGCCTTCTCGAACGCATCGACAACTTGCGGCGTGCACCAGTCGTCCTTGTTGGCGAAATGCGCCTGCAGCGGAATTTTGATGTCGGCCGGTTTGGCCGCCTGCTCCGGCGGAATGCCATAAAACACCACGGCCGCGGTCAGTTCGGGAATTTTGGCGGCACCGATGATGGTCACGGCGCCGCCGAGGCAAAAGCCGGTCAGGCCGACCTTGGCGCCGTTCTTGCCAAGGTAAAGTGCTGCACCGCGCACGGTCTGGGTGGTGGCGTCGATGAAATCCAGCGAGTTCATCTCCTTGCCGGCCGCATCCGTGTCGTGATACGGCACCACCTTGCCGGCATAGAGATCGGGCGCCAGGGCGTCGAAGCCCGCCACCGCGAAGCGGTCGCACAGCCCCTTGATCTGCTCCGAAAGCCCCCACCATTCCTGGATCACGACCACGCCAGGCGCGTTGCCGCGCGCGGCGTTGGCGAGATAGCCGCTGGTGTCCTTGCCGTCCGGACGCTTGAACGTGATGCTGGTACCCATGGGTTCCTCCGATGGTTTTCTAGAGGGCCGATTGGCGGGTATTTTGTCCGCAGCCGGGCCAGGAAGCAATCGGTTGCTTCCTAACCTCGCCCCGCTCTGCGCGGGGAGAGGTCGGCGCGCAGCGCCGGGTGAGGGGCAAGGCACTGCGCTCATTGTGAGCTCGGAATTAGCAAAGGCTGCAATCTTGGCAGCCGCTGTGCCTCGCCCCTCACCCCAACCCTCTAAGAGCCAGCTTCGCTCGTCTCGACCCCGCAAGTGCGGGGCGAGGGAGAAGAGATCAATGTGCGTCGGCCCAGACCTTCTTCTTGGTAAAATACATCAGCCCCGCGAATATGATCAGGAACACGAACACCTGCAGGCCGAGGCGCTTGCGGGCCTCCATATGCGGTTCCGCGGTCCACGCCAGGAAGGTGGTGACATCCTTGGCGTATTGCGCGACGGTAGCCGGCGAGCCATCGTCGAACGTGACCTGGCCATCGCTCAGCGGCTTCGGCATCTTGATGGCATGGCCGGGGAAATATTTGTTGTAGTAGGAGCCCTCGGGAATGCTGACGCCCGCCGGCGGCTTGTCCTCAAAACCCTGCAGGATCGCATCGACGTAATTCGGGCCCTGCTCCTGGAATTGCGTGAAGAAGTCCAAGATGAACCAGGGGAAGCCGCGCTCATAGGAACGCGCCTTGTTGATCAGGGACAGGTCAGGCGGAAATGCGCCGCCCATGGCTGCGCGCGCGGCCTGCTCGTTGGGGAACGGCGAGGGGAAGTAATCGGCGGGCCGGCCGGGCCGCTCGAACATTTCGCCCTGATCGTTCGGGCCATCCTTGATCTTGTAGTCGGCGGCGAAGGCTGCCGCTTGGGCTTCCGAATATCCGGGGCCGCCGGCATCGGCGAGATTGCGGAACGCGATATAGGACAGGCCGTGACAGACCGCGCAGACTTCCTTGTAGACCTTCAAGCCCCGCTGCAACGACCCGCGATCGAACTTGCCGACCGGGCCGGCGAACGACCATTTCTGCGACGGCGGTACTTCCTGCTCCTCGGCCCAGGCGTTCTGCGTAGCTCCGGCGAACAGGGCGCCGGCGACCGCGAGCATGATCACCGTCGACACCATCGGCGTCAGCTTGCTGCCGGTTTTCGCCAGCACGTCGTCGGAGATCGAATTCGGAACCGGCCTCGGCTTTTCGATCCGGCTCAGCAGCGGCAGCAGGATCAGGAAATAGGCAAAGTAGCAGAAGGTCAGGATGCGCCCGACGATCACATAGATGCCTTCGGGCGGTTGCGCGCCGAGATAGCCCAAGAGCACGCAGACGATGACGAAGATCCAGAAGAACTGCTTGGCCAGCGGACGATATCTGGACGACCTCGTCTTCGCGCTATCGAGCCATGGCAGGAACGCCAGCACGATGATCGCCGAGAACATCGCGGTCACGCCGGCGAGCTTGTTCGGGATCGAGCGCAGGATCGCGTAGAACGGCAGATAGTACCACTCCGGCACGATATGCGCAGGCGTCACGCCGGGATTGGCGGGGATGTAGTTGTCGGCGTCGCCGAGATAGCCCGGCATGTAGAAGATGAACCAGGCGAAGAACAGCATGAAGCAGGAAAGGCCGAACGCATCCTTGATGGTCGCGTAGGGTGTGAACGGCACGGTATCCTTTTCCGTTTTCGGCTCGACGCCGGCCGGATTGTTCTGACCGGCGACATGCAGCGCCCAGATGTGCAGCACCACCACGCCGGCGATCACGAATGGCAATAGATAATGCAGCGAGAAGAAGCGGTTCAGCGTCGGATTGCCGACCGAATAGCCGCCCCACAGCAGGGTCACGATGCTGTCGCCGACATAGGGAACCGCGGAGAACAGATTGGTGATGACGGTGGCACCCCAGAAGCTCATCTGGCCCCACGGCAGCACGTAGCCCATGAAGCCCGTCGCCATCATCAGGAGGTAGATGATGACGCCTAGAATCCAGAGGATTTCGCGCGGCTCCTTGTATGATCCGTAATACAGGCCGCGGAACATGTGGATGTAGACGGCGATAAAGAACATCGAGGCGCCGCTGGCGTGCATATAGCGCAACAGCCAGCCGTAGTTGACGTCGCGCATGATATGCTCGACGGATTTGAAGGCCATGGTGGCCTCCGGCGTGTAGTGCATCGCCAGGATCACGCCGGTCAGGATCTGCAAGCCGAGCATCATCGAGAGGATGGCGCCGAAGGTCCACCAGTAGTTCAGATTGCGCGGCGTCGGATAGGCCACGAACGAAGAATGGACGAGACCCATAATCGGGAGGCGCCGCTCAATCCACTTCAAGGCGGGGTGGGACGGCTGAAAGTCGGATGGTCCGCTCATGATGCGATCCTGAGGAAGTAAAACGACGCGATGGCTCCAAGTCTCGGATATCTGGTCCGAAGCTCAGCCGATCTGGATTTTGCTATCGGAAACGAATTGATAGGGCGGCACCGGCAGATTGGCCGGCGCTGGCCCCTGGCGAACGCGACCCGAGGAGTCGTATTGCGAGCCGTGGCACGGACAGAAGAAGCCGTCGTAATTGCCTTCATGGGCGATCGGAATGCAGCCGAGATGGGTGCAGATGCCGATCACGACGAGCCACTGGTCGTGCCCCTCCTTGACCCGGGCCTGGTCGGCCTGCGGATCGGGCAGGCTTGCGACCGGCACCGCGCGGGCCTCGTCGATCTGCTTCTTGGTGCGGTGGCTGATGTAGATCGGCTTGCCCCGCCAGAACACCTTGATGTCCTGCCCTTCGGCAATCGGCGCCAGATCAACTTCGATCGGCGCGCCCGCCGCAATCGTCGAGGCGTCCGGATTCATTTGGGAAACGAAAGGCCAGAGGGTAGCCAGTCCGCCGACCGCAGCGGCGGCGCCCGTTGCAACAAAAAGGAAATCACGGCGTGTTGAATCCATCGAAGACGCTGTCGTCACGATTCCAAACCTTTCTCAAGTTGCAGCCGGTGGAACCGCCCCAGGCAACGCATCAACGAAACCGGAGCAGGCTGCCGGCGCCCGCGACCCCCGCGGCGGCAGAAAGACCACTTTTCCCGGCCAATCGGGGCGGAACAAGCAGTCCAGAATCGTTCTATTGGCACCCTTGCCGGAAGAGCGCAAGCCCGCTATCGGCTCGCATGCGTGCAATGCACTCATTCCGCGCGGAGTGGTGATTTATTGAGACATTTCATGGGGAGACCCCAGGAACGATCAGCGGACGATCAGCGGACGACCAGCGAATGCAGATTGCACTTTTCCAGCCCGACATCCCGCAGAATATCGGGACGATCCTGCGTCTGTGCGCGTGCCTGAATGTGGCCGCCCATATCATCGAGCCGGCCGGCTTTCCGGTGTCCGACCGGCACTTTCGCCGGGCCGGCATGGACTACCTGTTCACAACCAAGGGTACCAACTCCTATCTTGATCATCGCTACGGCGCGGCCGACATCCTGCTGTTCGGGCGCGAGTCCGCAGGGGTCCCCGACGAGGTCGTTGCCGCCGCCGATGCGCGGCTGGTGATCCCGATCAAGCCAGGCTTGCGCTCGCTGAATGTCGCGATGGCGGCGGCGATGGCATTGGGCGAGGCGCTGCGGCAAACCAGTTCCGCAAAATGAGGAGATCGTGCGGGTGAGTTACGCAATAAAGGAAATCTTTCTGACCTTGCAGGGCGAAGGCGCGCATGCCGGCCGGGCCGCGGTGTTTTGCCGGTTCTCCGGCTGCAACCTCTGGAGCGGCCGCGAGCAGGACCGCGCCGCGGCGACATGCCGGTTTTGCGACACCGATTTTGTCGGAACCGACGGCACGCTGGGCGGCCGCTATGCAACGCCCGGCGAACTTGCGGATACCGTCGCCGCGCAATGGACCGGCATCGGCGCCAACCGTTACGTGGTCTTGACCGGCGGCGAACCATTGCTGCAGGTGGACAAGGCCCTCGTCGATGCGCTGCATGCGCGCGGCTTCGAAATCGGCATCGAGACCAATGGCACGATCGAGCCGCCCGAGGGCATGGACTGGATCTGCGTCAGCCCGAAGGCCGGCGCCGACCTCGTGATCCGGCAAGGCCATGAACTCAAGCTGGTCTATCCGCAGGCCGATGCCGCCCCGGAAGCTTTCGTCGATCTCGCCTTCGAACGTTTCTCGCTGCAGCCGATGGACGGACCGGACGTGATCGAAAACACCGCGCGCACGATCGACTATTGTCTGCGCCATCCGCAATGGCGGCTCAGCCTGCAGACCCACAAGACACTCGGTATCAGGTAGATCTGGATTTTCAGGATGTGGGAATTGACGAAATCGTTCCGGTTCGAGGCCGCCCATGCGCTGGGCGGAACGACGCTTGGCGCGGCGAGCGAGGAGATCCATGGCCACTCGTTCCGTGCCGAGGTAACGGTGCGCGGCACGCCCGATCCCGCGACAGGCATGGTACTGGACCTCGGCCTTCTCGAACGAAGCATGACCGAGGTGCGCAAGATGCTCGACCACAAATTGCTCAACAAGGTCGACGCGCTTGGACCGCCGACGCTGGAGAACCTTTCGCGCTTCATCTGGGATCGGGTTCAGCGCGCGGGCCCGATCACGCGGGTGAGCGTATACCGTGACAGTTGCAACGAGAGCTGCGCTTATTATGGCCCACAAGGCTAGGCGTTTTTCAAGCGAAGTGGGTTCGCGTAGAAAAACGCTTCAAACTAAGGCGGAAATCGCATGGACATGTCCGTGATCGAAGATCGCAAGGCCCGCGCGCGATCGTGGTTCGAAAGCTTGCGCGACGACATCTGCCTGGCCTTCGAACAGCTGGAGGACGATGCGCTGGCATCGCTTTATCCCGGCGGCGCGGGCCGCTTCGTGCGCACGCCCTGGGACCGCACCGACCATACCGGCAGGCCCGGCGGCGGCGGCCTGATGTCGGTGATGCGCGGACGGCTGTTCGAAAAGGTCGGCGTGCATTGTTCCACGGTGCACGGCGAATTCAGCCCCGAATTCCGTTCGCAAGTTCAAGGCGCCAGCGAGGATCCGAATTTCTGGGCGTCGGGCATCTCGGTGATCGCGCATCTGCGCAACCCGCACGTTCCCGCCGTGCACATGAACACGCGCTTCGTGGTGACGACCAAGGCATGGTTCGGCGGCGGCTCGGATCTGACGCCGGTGCTCGACCGGCGGCGGACCCAGCAAGACGCCGACACCATTGCGTTTCATGCGGCGATGCAGGCGGCCTGTGGCAGGCACAACGGTGTCGCCCACTACGACAAATACAAGAAGTGGTGCGACGACTATTTTTATCTGCCGCATCGCAAGGAGGCCCGCGGCATCGGCGGTATTTTTTATGATCATCACGACAGCGGCGACTGGAATGCCGACCTCGCCTTTACCCAGGAGGTCGGCAGCGCCTTCCTGAAAATCTATCCCGAGCTCGTCAGGCGCAATTTCGATGCGCCGTGGACCGCGCAAGACCGCGAGGAACAGCTGATCCGGCGCGGACGTTACGTCGAATTCAATCTGCTCTACGACCGCGGCACCATCTTCGGGCTGAAAACCGGCGGCAATGTGGATTCGATCCTGTCGTCGATGCCGCCGGAAGTGAAGTGGCCGTAGC
>WNFA01008804.1_pt1 | contig 13978 bp, 10 predicted proteins | sample 5400481 | NCBI WGS metagenome assembly WNFA01 (sample SAMN13153340, study PRJNA577476) | soil metagenome | isolation source: 120 cm saprolite under Douglas fir tree site 2 hole 1 replicate 2 | place: USA:California | collected 2015-04-18 | reverse complement strand
CGAGCTGGGAGAGAGTGAGAGGGCCGTATTTCCTGAAGAGCGGCGGACCGGGTAGTGGGCTCTGGAAGTCGACCGACGCCGGCGCAACGTGGAGGGAGACCAAAGGCGGCGGCTTTCCTGAGACTACGAAAGGACGTATTGGAATCGCTGTCTCCCCGTCGAATCCGCAAATCGTTTACACCTGGGTAGAGGCGGACACACTTCCTCACGCGCTCGCACGCCGAACGAAACCGGACACGAGTAAGCGCCAGAAAACCAATAGCGGCATCTATCGTTCCGCTGATGGTGGCGCGACCTGGACGCTGACGTATCGGAATGAGCCGCCGGGCCAGGGCGGCGGCGGGCTCGGCGATGCGCGGCCGTTCTACTACTCACAGATTCGCGTCGATCCCGGCAACCCGGATCGCATCTACTGGATGTCGTCGGTGTTCCGCATCTCGGAGGACGGGGGGAAGACCTACCGCCGCGGCGCGCTGGGCGTTCACACCGACTGGCATGGCATGTGGATCGACCCGAGTGATCCAGATCATTACATCCTCGGCGATGACGGCGGCATCGCGGTCACCTACGATCGCGGCGGCACCTACGACTTCATCAACACATTCCCGATCGGTCAGTTCTACGCCGTGAGCTACGGCATGGAGAAGCCATACAAAGTGTGCGGCGGCCTCCAGGACAACGGATCGTGGTGCGGCCCCTCGCGCGCGAAAAACCGCGTCGGAATCACCAACAACGATTGGTACAATGTCGGCGGCGGGGACGGCTTCTACACCGCTGTCGATCCTGATGACGGGAACATTGTTTACAGCGAATCACAGGGCGGCAACGCTTCGCGCCTCAACATTGGGCAGAACACGCGCGCGATAATCATGCGTGGTGGCGGACGTGACCGGACGAGCATCTTCGAGGACTCCGTGATCATCGCCCGTGGAGACACCACGAGGCCGGAAACGCCGCAGACCACCCGCGCGCTTGCTGAGATTCACGCGCGCGCGGCGGCAGATTCCGCGCGCGGATATCGCTTCAACTGGTCGACCCCGTTTTTCCTCTCGCCACATTCGGCAACTACCATCTACATGGGTGGCAACCGCCTGCTCAGATCGACCGACCGGGGCGACCACTTCTATCCGATCTCTCCGGACCTCTCGACCAGGGATTCGGCTCGCATCATCATGAGCACGAGGCTCACCGGCGGAATCACACGCGACAACTCCGGAGCCGAGACCCACGGCACCATCACGACGGTGGCGGAGTCGCCGATCCGGCCGGGAATTCTCTGGGTCGGCACCGATGACGGCAACGTCTGGCTCACTACCAACGATGGTGGACAGTGGACTGATCTTACGACCCGCTTTCCGGGATTGCCGAAGAAGACATGGGTGAATCGCGTCGAGCCTTCGCACTTCGATACGGCGACCGTCTATGTGGCGTTCGACAATCATCGCGAGAACGATTTCCACCCGTATCTGTACGTGTCGAACGATTTCGGCAGAACGTTCCATTCGATCACCAGCAACCTGCCCAGCGGGAGCGCCGACTTCGTTCATGTCGTTCGCGAGGATCCGGTCAATCGCGACCTGCTGTTCGTCGGAACTGATCTGGGTGCCTACGCGTCGACTGATCGCGGAGCGAGCTGGCAGCGTTTCATGACTGGCTTGCCAACAGTTCCAGTGCACGATCTCAAGATCCATCCGCGCGACCGTGAGCTGATCTCGGCGACCCACGGCCGATCGATCTGGATCGTCGACATTGCGCCGCTCGAGGAGATGAACAATGGCGTGATGGCTCGCGCGACGAATTTCTTCACGCCCAAGACGGCGTACGAGTACTCGCAGGCCAACACCCAGAACTTCACCGGCAACAAAGTCTTCCTTGCGTCGAATCCGCCGTACGGGGCAGAGCTTGTATACCGACTGACATCGGGAACTTCGCGAGACACTACCAGAATCGTGGTCACCAACATCAAGGGAGACACCGTCAAAACTCTGACTGGTCCTGGAGGCGTCGGTTTGCACCGAGCCACATGGGATTTGCGCGGACGGCCGCGACCTCTCGGACCGGCCGCCCTGCGCGACAGCATCAACGCGGCGCGCGCCAGACGCCAGCGTGAAGATTCTGTGCGCGCTGCCCGTGGCGCCGATACGACCGCCGCCAGTCGAGTTCCGCCCGGGGACACTGCCGCGCTCACGGCGGCTCGTGACAGCATGGCCGCGCTGCGCGCACGTGGCGACACTGCCGGCTTGCGCGCGTTTCGAGAGCGGACGCTGGCGCGTGGGGGTGGCGGTCGCAGGGGCCAGGGTGGATTCGCTGGCGGCACGCCTGGCGAAATAAACCTGCGTCCCGCCGAAGGACCAATCGGCGGTGCTGCTCCTGCTGGGGGCGGTGAAGGCGGGGGCGGATTCTTCGGCGGTGGCCGCGCCGGAAATCTCGTTGACGCGGGCGACTACCTCGTGACCATCAATGCCGGAGGACAAATCATGAGGCAGTTCGTGCACGTCGAGCGAGTCGGCGACATCGTCAATGTCGACTTCGGGCCCGACGAGAACGAGGACGATGGCGGCGGGGATCCGAACGAACCGTGAGCGTAACGAACTACAACTTATGACTACCGGCCGAGGGCTGTCAGAAACATAGGTGCGGGCTGCGGGCTAGAGGCGAATGGAACATTGAATCAATGAGCCCGTAGCCAACACCTGACACGCAGACAGCCCTCGGCCGGTAGTCATAAGTTGTAGTTTCTCATGAGAGCGGTTCCCACAGCGGCCGTTGCGCGAATCGCGCGGTAGAGAGTGCTCTCCTTGAGGAGCTGCTCGTCGTAGTCCGCGCTCGTGATGTCGCCTTGCAGGAGCACGTGCGTGTGATTGTCGATCAGTCCCGGGAGGATCGTCGCTCCGCCCAGATCGACGACGTACGCGGCAGCGAGGATTCGCGGATCGATCTGAGCTCGTGGTCCAACGGCCACGATTCGCTCGCCTTCGATGATTACTGCGACATCATTCTGCACGACATCGGACCGCCCATCGACCACGTGAGCGGCGCGGCTGAGATATAAACGGCCTGGCGGTTGTGGAGAACTCTGCGCCGCCGCCAGGAGTGGAAGCGCGAACAAGAGTGTCAGTATTCTGGAGATCATTGGCGAATTCGTGACGGGTCGTTTACTCGGCGAGCCCGCGCCCCGATGCAACGCGATTGACAAGTTGTGCGTACGTAGGAGAGTTTACCGCGCGATGCGCACAATTCGCTATTGCAAAATACCGTTTGTGGCTTAGTGTGGATGTGGCGTATAGTCATTTGTTTCCTGCCTTCTGGCCGGTCACCGACACGTTCAGGATCTTGAAACTTGACATCACCAGTTCCGAGTAATTCAGACATCGAGCGGTTTGCCAACGCTGTCGATGTGCCGCGAGAGCCCAACGCCGCGCACTACGACGGTGGTATGCGCCACACATCGGACCAGCGGCACGAAGAATTGATGTCCGCGTTCGAGGAGCTCAGTGTCGCCGAGGAAGAGCTGCGCGCGCAGCAGGAAACCCTCGTCGAGACAAGCACTCTGCTCGAGATCCAGCGCAACCGCTACCACACGCTGTTCGAGCTCGCCCCCGATCCCTACGTGGTGACAAATGCCTCGGGCATTATCGAGGAAGCCAACGCTGCTGCTTCCAAGCTGCTGGGATTGTCCGGTGCGCAGCTATTCGGCAAGCCCCTCGTCAGCTTTGTGGATGGGCGTTCTCGCTCGGAATTTCAAACTCATCTCAACGCACTCGACAACGGAACCCGCGTCGACAAGTGGATGATCGAGACGAGAGTGCGCGACGGAGTGGCCGTGACCGTCGAGGCGACCGTCTCCACGCTGGAGACACGCGCCGACGGAAAGAGCTCTCTCTGCTGGCTGCTGCGCGACATGAGCGCGCGACGCGAAACCGAAGAAAGCATGCACGCGCTCAACCGATCGCTCAACGCGCGCGTGGCTCAGCGCACGCGTGAGCTGGAGCTGGCTCTCGAGGGCGAACAAGCCGCGCGCAAGGAAGCCGAAGCCGCGAATCGCATCAAGTCAGAGCTGTTCGCTCGTCTCAGCCACGAATTCAGAACGCCGCTTCACGCCGTGTCGGGATACCTCGAGATACTACAGCAGAACATTCACGGGGGCCTCAACGCGGAGCAGCGCAGGGACGTCGGCCGCATTCACCAGGCACAGGAGCACCTGCTCACCCTCGTGAACATGATTCTCGATTTCGCGAAACTGGAAGGAGGGCCCATCGAGCTCTCCATGGCCGAGATTCCAGTCGAGGAAACGCTCCGCGGCGCCGAGGCGCTCGTCGCGCCTCAATTCGCGAAGAAAGGCGTGAGCTATACGCACAGAAGCGGCGACCCGTCGCTCAGCGTATTCGCGGATCGCGAGAAGGTGCAGCAGATCATTGTGAACCTTCTCGCCAACGCCGTGAAGTTCACGCCGACGGGAGGTGCCGTCGACCTGGATTGGAGAATAGAGGACGAGAGTCTGTTGGTCCGCGTTCGCGACACCGGATCCGGTGTTCCCGAAGACAAGCTCGAGCAGATATTCGAGCCGTTCGTGCAGCTGCGAGCGCCGGGCTCGGTACCGAGCGGAGGGACCGGTCTCGGCCTGCCGATCAGTCGTGACCTCGCGCGCGCGATGGGCGGCGACGTCTCGGCCACCAGCACCATCGGTGTTGGGTCCGTATTCACGCTAACCCTGCCGCTGCGCACGCGGGCTGCCGGCCCCAAGCTTTCAGGGCTCAAGACCGGCAATTAGCTTTGGAGATGCGTTCGCATCTCGCATTCCGGAGCTGACATTGCCGCAATCAACAGCCGCCCTCTTCGACCTCGTCGAAGACCCGTCGGTCTTCATCAAGCAGAACTGGAAGTCATACACGGCCGACGATCACGAAGTGTGGGGCATGCTCTACGAGCGGCGGATGAAGGAGCTGCGAAAGAATGGCAGCAAGATCTTTCTCAAGGGCGCCGACACGATCGGGCTCAAGAAGGAAACGGTTCCCGATCTCGCGGAGGTGAATCGCCGGCTCGCGCCGCCCACCGGGTGGGAAGCAGTGCCCGTCAACGGCTACATTCCAGCCAAGGCTTTCTTCCAGTGCCTGTCACTGCGAAAGTTTCCGACGACGGTGACCATCAGGAAGCGCGAGCAGCTCGACTACCTGCCGGAGCCGGACATTTTCCACGATGTCTTTGGTCACGTGCCCCTTCACGCCGATCCGGTCTTCGCCGATTTCCTCCAGCACTATGGGCAGGTCGCCGCAGCCGCGGAAAACGAGGACGATATCACGCGGATGGCGCGCCTCTTCTGGTTCACTGTGGAGTTCGGGCTGATTCGCGAGGACGGACAGGTCAAGGTCTATGGAAGCGGGCTCATCTCCTCTCACGGCGAGGCGGCGAACGCGCTCGGCCCCAAATGTGATCGGCGGCCCTTCTCACTCGACGCGGTTTTCAACCAGCCCTTCGAGATCGATCACTTTCAGGACATTCTCTTCGTGACCGAGTCGTTCGATCAGTTATATCAGGCAGTCGAGGAAGCTGGACGGAGAATCGGGACGATCCGTTAGTCTGGCTCCGGTGGTATGCGAGGCATCAACTGCGACCGACCTGCGGTTGATCGTTACCCGCCAATAGCCTGTCGATCGACCAGGCTCCGCTGCCCCTGATAGTGATCGCGATCGCGATGCCAATCGCAAGAATAAAGAATTCCACGCCTTCCCCTTTTTGCTGTCCGCCCCAGTTCATGAAGAACCCATTTGGGAGGTGGACCTTGAGCGCCACGGCGAGGAAATCGATGGCGATCCCGGCGGCCGCAATCCTGCCGAGGAGACCGACGAAAAGACCGATGGGAGCAAGAAACTCGGCCACAAAAACGAGGGGAGCGAGAGCGGCAGGGATGTGCATCTGCTGAGTCAGGAACCCGTACGTGCCCGCGAATCCAAAGCCGCCGAACCAGCCGAGCGCCTTTTGTGCGCCGTGTGGAAAGACGACGATGGCAAGCACGAGGCGGAGCAGCGTCAGAACCTTGTCGTCACTCGTGCGAATGATGTTGCGGAACATGATTTGGTCCTCGCCAGTGTCAGGAGAACGTTCATTGACCAGTCAACAATCGGTCAAGTTTGCAAAGAGGGTACCGCTCGTCAAGAGTGTCCCTCTAGCAGTTCGATGCGCGGACGCGGTCGAGCTGATCGATGAGTGAATCCAGCTCTGTAGGCAGGAGAACAGACACCGCCTGTGAATCCCACCGGTTGACCGGATCGTCCAGCTCCCTCAGCAAGTCGAGCCCGATTGCAGTTATTCGGCAGAACACGCGGCGGCGGTCCTTCGCGCACGGGATGCGTACTACCAACCCTTTTCGTTCGAGCCGATCAACCAGGCGTGTCACACCGGGAGTTTGCTCTACCATGCGCTCGCCGATGGTGAGCGTCGGCAGTCCCTCGGGGCCGGCGCCGCGGAGTATACGCAGCACATTGTACTGCTGCGGGGTGATGCCGTGCGGCTCAATCACCTGCGCGAGACTGCGTTTCACGGCATCGGCGGTGCGGAGGAGACCGAGCGTGGCCTGCTGCTCGCGTGAACGAAAGCTTTCGGGTGGCTTCTCGTCAGTCGCCATGGTCCAGTCTATGTATAGCCGGGACGTTCGGCAAGCAAATGGTTACGCTCGCGGCCCAATGGGTGTCAAACACCACATTATACCGCTTTCAGGAGCGGGTTTGATTTTAGATTGCTGGACCCGCCGGACAGGCCCTTTTTGCTATTCGGCGTGTATTAATCCGGAATTTCGTCCGAACCCTGCCTAGGAGTCTTCGCGTGAAAAAGATATTTGTCCCTGCTGCATTGATCCTCGCCGTTGCGTGTGGCGGTGGTGGAGACGGAACCGGAGTCGTCAAGACGCCGAGCGACATCAGCAACATGAATGTCGGCGAGGTGAGAGTTCTGAATCCGAGCGACATACCCAACGGGATCGATCTCCCCGCGGGGTCAGGGGCCCGCGACTACGTCATCATAGTTGGCAACACAAGCGCGCAACATGACGTACAGGCGAACTACGTGGTGAAAGCCGACAGGTCGACCACCGGGACGTTCGGTATCGAGGCAGCTGCGGACCTTCAGGCTCAGTCCAGCCTTCAGCTGAACCAGGTTCCGCTGGCGCGGACGCTGCAGGAAGCGGTCGAGAACCGGGTCCGCTCATTTGAGCGCACGAGGCTGGTCATGCGCACGCCGTCTGGTCCGCTCGGTCTTTCGGGGCTTTCGGCGCGCCGCAGCGCGCAGGTATCTCAGGCGTCCGTGCCGGCGGTCGGTGACGTGATCAACGTCAAAATCCCGGACGCGTCGACCAGTAATCTCTGCGTCAACTTCATTCAGACGCAGGCTGTAGTCGCGTCGGTGAGTCGAAGGGCGATCCTGATGGTAGACACTCTCGATGGGCCGCCCGCTGTCCTGTTCACGCAGCCCCAGATGGACTCCATTACGCAAGAGTTCGACGGCGTCACTTTTCCTACCGATAGCTCCTATTTCAACAATCCCACTGATGTCGACGGGAATAGCCGCATCATCATGCTGTTCACCGGCCAGATCAACAAGCTGACGCCGCCGAATACTACTGGCGGATTCGTTGGAGGGTTTTTCTTCGCGGGCGATTTTTTCCCGACCGTTGGGAACGCGCAGGCGCAGGGCTGCGCGGAGAGCAATGGGGCGGAAATCTTCTATCTTCTTTCCCCCGATCCGACCGGAAAATTCGGCAACATTCGCTCGACCAGCTCGGTGCGTCAGGGAACCCGCGGCACGATCGCGCACGAATTCCAGCACATGATCAACGCCGGGAATCGCTTCCAGAACCCGCAGGTGAGCAACTTCGAGTCGACCTGGCTCGATGAGGCGCTCGCTCATTTTGCTGAGGACGCCGTCGGTCGCGCCCAGCGCGGCTTCGGCGATCTCCAGGCGCTGACTTTCGCCGACGTGTTGCCGTGCAACTCACCCTGTTCGCAGGGCAACGACTTCAACGCGTTTTTCTTCCAGAACCTCGCGCGTCTTACCTACTGGATGGACAAGCCCGACCAGTTCTCGCCGATGAGTAAGATGGCGGACTCCAGCCTGGCTGTGAGAGGAGCGGCGTGGGCCATCGTCCGCTACGCGGCGGATAATTACTCCAATGGACTCCCACGCGCCCTCACGCGCGCGCTCGTCGCGGGCCCGGATACGGGAGTCAAGAATTTCACGGCCGCCACCAAAGTCCCCATCGATACGGCAGTGAAGGGGTGGCTCGTATCGATGTACGCCGACCACCTTGGAATCACCGGACTCGATGCCAAATACCAGTATCGCTCGTACAACTTCCGCAGCGTGATGCCGCCGGTCGCGAAGTCGGTGCTGAGTCAGTCAGTCGCGACGTATCCGTTGCGGATTCAGTCCATCGGCAGCGGCAGCGACAACATCTCATCGCAGAACTTTTCGGGTACCGGAACTACCGTGGCGTCGGGCGCGACCGCGAAGAACGTGAAGATTCTGGACACTTCCGGAAACGTCGCAAGCTTCGTGGGCGAGCATATATACGTTCTTCGCGTCCAATAACGAAGTTGTGGACACGCTCTAGGCGCGTTAGGGCGAAAACGACAACGGCGAGAAGAGTAAGGCTGTAGGTGCGAGGTACTCGGTGCGAGGTATGAGGTAAAGCGCTACTAATCGCGCTTCTACCTCCAACCTCATACCCAGCACCTCCGACCTCCCACCTAGCTCTTCTCGAAGTTGCAGTTAGTTCCCTCCGTCTCCAGAACGGCTTCACGCGTCCCGCAGCGCCGCGATGGGCGTCTCCTTGAAGACATCCCGCCCCGCGAGCAATCCGATCAGCAGCGTCAGCCCAACGATCGCCGCCGCGATTCCGGCAACCGGAGCCATCGCCGGCGCGAACGGCGTCTTGAAGATGTAACGCACGACTGCCCAGCCTCCCGCCAGCGACAACAACATCCCCGTGAGGCCGCCCATCAAGCCGAGGAGAGAGTATTCCGCAAGAAGAATCCGGGCGATCTGCCCGCGCGTGGCGCCGAGCGTCTTGAGTAGCACGCCTTCGCGAACTCTTTCACGTCGAGTCGCCGACACCGCACTGAACAGAACCGGGATTGCAACGGCGAGGCTGAAGAGCGCCATGAACCGAATCGCGAGCGAGACTTTCCCGACGATCTTATCAACCGTGCGCTTGATCGCCGTGAGGTCAATGCTCGACACGTTCGGGAATCGGTTCACGACCTCGCGCTGAAGGAGCGCGACGGCTGTGGGATCCTTTACCTGCGCGAGCAACACGTATTGGTTCGGCGCTCCCTTCAGCACGGGCGGCGCGAACACGACGAAAAAGTTGGGTTCGAAGCGGGTCCACACGACTTTCCGGAGACTGGTAATGCGAGTGGGGATCTCGACACCCTGCACGTCCCAGGTGATGATGTCGCCAAACTTGACGTTGAGCTCACTGGCAATTCCTTCCTCCAGCGAGATCTCTCCGGTGTCGCGCGCAACTTTCACTGCGCTGTCGCTGAACCACTTGCCGGCAACGATCGTCTCGCTGGCCGCGGGCTTGTCCCGGTAAGTCGAGCGGAACTCACGTCTCAACGCCCAGGACGCGCGGCCGCCTGGCTGCCCGCGTGTGACAGGCTTCATGTCCGTGACTCGCTTTCCGTTGATCGCGGCGATGCGCATGGTGACGACAGGCGCCAGCTGGACCACATCGTTGCCTCGACCCCTGACGATCGAATCGAGTCCCGCAGCCTGATCCTGCTGCACATCGAAGAACACAACGTTTCCGCGCGACTCTGCCGCCGCCGTTGTGAATCGACCGAGGATGTTGTTCTGCACGAGATAGAGAGTGCTCACCAGGAATGCACCGAAGCCGAGCGCGAGAGTTACGGCGCGAGTCTGATTGCCGGGACGATAAAGATTAGCGACCCCTTGTCGAATGACATAAGGCCAACGCGTACGCAGTCCCTTTCGCGCGGCCCACGACAGGAGACCAGCGCTGAGGGCGAGCGCGAGGATCGCGATGCCGGTCGCCGCACTCATTGCGATTGCCTGCCTCGGCGTTCGCGCTCGCGCGAGGGCGATTGCGACCACGCTCAAGACCAGCGATGCATTCACGACGATCCTCGGCGCGTCCGTCCACCGCATGCGCAGCACGTCGGCGTCGGTGTCGCGGCGGAGTGTCTGAAGCGGCGAGACATTGCGGAGAGCGAGCAAGGGGCGCAGCGCAAAGATGAGCGCAATCCATCCCCCCACCGCGAGTCCGGTGAAAACCGCCGACGGCACGAGCGACACCTGCACATCGATCGGCAGGAAATCTGTGAGCACGTGTGGAAGGACAAATTGAACCGCCACTCCCAGTGCGGCACCCGCAGCGGCTCCCGCCAGGCCCATCGCGGCCGCCTGAACGACGTAGATCGCGAGGACCTGGCCGCTCGACGCCCCCAGACAGCGAAGGACGGCTACCGTGTCGATCTTGCGCGCTACGAAGGCGCGAACTCCGCTCGCGACTCCGATTCCCCCGAGTAGCAGCGCAACGAGCCCCACGATGCCGATGAAGTTCGAGAGATTTTCGATCGCGTCCTGAGTTGACATCTCGGACTGCGTGACCGTGCGGACGCGCACCTGCTGGTCCTCGACGCGCTTCTTGAGCGGCTTGACGAACTTGTCCGGATCGACGCCGGGCGGGAGCTTCGCCAGGACCATCCGATCCGCGGTGCTCCCGAAGACCAGCAGCTGCGTTTCGGCCACGTACTTGGCGGGAATAAAGATGCGCGGGCCGAGCATCTCGGCGATGCCGGCTGCCCCCGGGACATCCTTGATCGTTGCGACGATGGTAAAGGTGCCGAATCCCAGTCTCAGCGTGTCGCCGACTCTGGCATTGAGGGAGGTGAGCAACGACGGATCGACGATCGCGTTAGCGCCCTGAGTAAGGAGGGGCCAGCGGCCAGCCGGCTCCGTAACAATGTTCCCATAAAACGGATAGTTGTCGGTGACGCCGCGCACCTGCGCGAACCGCGTTCCGCTGGTGCGGGGGACAACGGCCATCGATGGAAACGTCGTCACTCGTGCAAACGAAAGTCCCTGGCGAGCGAGCGAGTCGAAGAGGGAATCGACCGCGGGAGGGATCGGCTTGGACGAGTTGAACGAAATGTCTCCACCCATCAGCGCGCGCGACTGATCCTTGACCGACTGGATGATGTTCGCCGAAAAGGAGTCGATGGCGACGAGCGCGGCGACGCCCAGTGATATCGATGACATGTACAGCAGGAGCCGCCGTCGCGCCGTGCGGCTCTCACGCCAGGCGAGACTCCAGATGCTTCGCGACATGCCGGTCAAGAGGAGACCTCAGTGGTCCGATTCGGATTGTGGCGGATGTTCACGCGGGTGTCGCGGCTTTCGCGCTCGTGTCTTCTACAACGGCTCCGTCGAGCAGCCGGATGATGCGGGATGCGCGGGACGCGAGCGTGAAGTCGTGGGTCACGAGTACGATGGTGGACCCGCCGTCGCTGTTGAGCGACTGGAGCAGCTCGAAAATCCGGTGTCCGGTCGCGTTGTCGAGATTGCCGGTCGGCTCGTCGGCGAAGAGGATCTTGGGCGAGTTGGCGAATGCGCGCGCGATCGCGACGCGCTGCTGCTCTCCACCGGAGAGCTGGGTGGGAAAATGATGGCCTCTGCCCGATAGCCCGACGCGGTCGATCAGGTCGGTCGCGCGTTCGACCGCGCCCGGCGTTCCACGCAGCTCCAGGGGAACCTGTACGTTCTCGAGCGCGGTAAGCGTGGGGATCAGTTGAAAACTCTGGAATACAAAACCGACTTTTTCCCCGCGAAGTCTGGCGCGATCGTTCTCGGATAGCTTTCCGAGGTCGGAGTCGTCGAGGAGCACGGTACCCCGCGTCGGTGTATCAAGACCGGCGAGAAGACCAAGGAGGGTCGTCTTGCCGCTGCCCGAGGGTCCGACGATTGCGACGAAGGCTCCCTGCGGTATCGTGAACGTCACATCGCGCAGCACGGCGAGCTTCTGCTCGCCGCTCATGTATTCTTTGGTTACTTCACGGGCAATCAGCATGAATGAGGTTGTGTTTTGGCCGGTGCGTCACAGACGACGGATGATTCTTGTCGCCGCGCTCGCGTGCATCGTCGCGTGTGGCTCGGACGGAAATATGGACAGTTCAAGGAAATCGAGAGAGACGAAGAATAACATGAGTGTCGCAAATGGAGCGGGATCGGCCCCCGCAATGGATAGTGGCGCCAAATCAATACGCACTCCGGTCGTGCTTTTCTTCGGAACGAGCCTGACGGCCGGACTCGGGCTGGAGCCGGAGCAGGCATTTCCGTCGCTGATCGAGAAGAAAGCGGAGACCGAGGGCGTTCCGATCAAAGTGGTGAATGCCGGTCTGTCAGGTGAGACGACGGCAGGCGCGGTGCGAAGGATCGACTGGGTGCTGCGCACGCCAGTGGATCTGGTGGTGATCGAGGGCGGCGCGAATGACGCACTTCGCGGTCTCTCGCCGGAACAGGCGCGTGCCAATCTCGAGACCCTCATCGCCGCCGTGAAGGCGAAGCAACCCCGAGCGAAGATCGCGCTCATCCAGATGGAGGCGCCGCCCAACTATGGGGTTTCCTACACGCGCAGCTTTCGCGCGATCTATCCCGAAGTGGCAAGGAAGGAGAACGTCACCCTGCTCCCGTTTCTGCTCGGCGGGGTGGCGGGGATTCCCCGGCTCAACCAGCCCGACGGCGTTCATCCAAACGTCAGTGGAGAGCGGATCATCGCGGACAACGTGTGGAAAGCGCTCAAGCCCATAGTCGGTAGTGTCCGCCTTTCGCTCGTTACACGGCAAGGAGGGAAGCCCTAGCTTGGAGTGGATAAAGCTCGTGACGGGTGAGCCGAAAAGCGTGCCAGTGAGACGCGATCGAAATTAAAGTCCCGGTTCGCGCCACAGGGGATCAACTGCACAGGCGGTGACAGTTCATTTGAGTAATCGTCGCCCATGAGTAGGGACCGATCGCTCACTACAATGGTGAGCGGTCTGAAGAAGTAGCACGGCAGGATCGCGACCTCTTTGAGGTGTGCGACAAAGGCAAACCCGGCGAAAGCCGGCGACGCAAAGCCACGAGGCTACCATCGGAGCGCATCGATACGCGCCGATCATGCCGGTCGGGCCGCCGACCTCCGAAGGAGGTTTTATGTTGCCGCGCGCGCGAATGGGTGCGCTTATCGGCGCACCCGCGGTCCTCTCTGCTTGGCACGAAACTGGCGCACCTGCGCCAGCCATCAATTGATCCGACTACTTATCGCCGACGATCGCCCCGTGTTCCGCGAAGGGGTGAAGCACGTGGTTTCGGAATGCCGTGACATGAGGCTCGTTGAACCAGCCGCCGAGCGCGGCGGCGTTCTCGATGCAGCATGGATTACCGAGGCCGACGTGCTGCTGCTCGGCGACGTCTCCCTGCCGCCTCCCAAGATTCTCGACCTGATTCGTCAGCACAGCCGACGAGGCGCAAAGCCGACCGTCCTGGTGCTCGGCGTGCGCGACGAGGAGGAGTATGCTATCCGGGTGTTGCGGGCCGGCGCCGCCGGCTACCTAACCAAAGACCACTTACCGCGCCAGCTGGTCGAAGCAATTCGAAGAGTGGCAGGGGGCAGACGGTATCTCAGCCCCGGGCTCGCACAGAAGCTGGTGTTCGACCTGGAAGTGAGCAAAAAAGCTCCCGCGCACGAAGGGCTGTCCGACCGCGAGTACCAAGTCCTCTGCCTGTTCTGCACGGGGAGACCGTTCAAGGAGATCGCCACGGAGCTAGGCCTGAGTCCGAAAACGGTCGGCACCTACCGCAACCGGATCCTGCAAAAGCTTCACCTCAAAAGCAACGCGGAGATCATGCGCTACGGGATAGAGAACCACATGGTCAGGTAGCGCTCCGTCAGCTTGTTTCGCCGCGTCCCGTGTCAGATAGGGATGAC
>WNFA01008581.1_pt1 | contig 13989 bp, 9 predicted proteins | sample 5400481 | NCBI WGS metagenome assembly WNFA01 (sample SAMN13153340, study PRJNA577476) | soil metagenome | isolation source: 120 cm saprolite under Douglas fir tree site 2 hole 1 replicate 2 | place: USA:California | collected 2015-04-18 | reverse complement strand
TGCGAGATCATGGTCGGCAGCACGCCGCGCATGGCGTGGAAACAGCCGTTCATGTTGAGGGTGACGATGTCGTCGAATTCCTGCGGCGTGGTTTCGACGCCGGTCTTGCCGATCGGTCCCGAACCGCCGGCGACGTTGATCAGGATGTCGATGCGGCCATAGGCGCGCTTGGTCGCCTCAGCGGCGTGCTCGCATTGCAACGGGTTGGTAACGTCGCAGGGCACGATGATCGCTTCCCGTCCTGCCGTCCTCGCTTGCGCCGCCACCGTTTCGATCGCGGCCGTGTCGCGGCCGACCAAGGCCAAGCGCACGCCCTCCGCCGCAAAGGCCATGGTGATGGCCGCGCCCATCCCCTTGGCAGGGCCGGTAATTACCGCAACGCGCCCTGTGAGCATCAGGTCCATGCCCGCGTCGTTCCTCGGACCGTTCCTCCCATCGCTGTCTTGGCCGATTCTGCGGTCCACCGCGAGCGCCGATCGTGATTTGCTTGCACTCAGAACAACTTTTTCGGCAAGTCTTCGGCCGGCGGCAGGAAGGCCGGCGTGAAGATCTCACCCACCGATGGCGTGCGCGGCAGGGCGTTGGCATCGACGAGGATATCGATCGACTTCTTGAGGCGTGCGCTATCCACATTGCCCAGCCCGATCTTGGCGATCTCGGGATGGTTCATTTCATCCTTGAGGGTGGCTTCGAACCGCTCGCGCTCCACGCCAACCTTGATCAACGGCTCGCGCTTGGCCACCGCGGCGACCGACGCGTCCAGATCCTTGAGCGAGTCGAGAATTCCCCGGTTGATGGCCCGCACCAGGCCGCGCACGGCCTCCGGCTTCTCCTTCGTGAGCTTCTGCGAGACGATAATGGCATTGGAATAGAGATCCATGCCGTAGTCGCCGTAATTGATGTAGCGCAGCTGCTTGTCCTCGACGCCCATCAGCTTGGCCGAGAAGCGGATGGTGTTGAGGTAGCCGAACACCCCGTCCACCTGTCCCTGCATCAGCATCTGCTCGCGCAAGTTCGGCTGCATATTGGTGATATTGACTTTGCTGCAGTCGATCCGCGCAAGCTTGCAGAAGGCAGGGAACAGCTTGAGCGCGCCGTCGTTGGCGGCACCGCCGAGCGTCTTGCCCTCGAAATCCTTCGGCGACTTGATCGCGCTCTCAGCCTTCACCGCCACGGTAAACGGCGGCTGGTTGAATATGACATAGACCGCGATCGGCGCATCCTCCGGCTTCTTGGCCGCGAGCTCGATCAGCGCATTGATGTCGCCGAAGCCAGCGTCATAAGTGCCGTTCGCGACCAAAGGCACCGCGGCACCCGAGCCGTTGCCTTGGTCGAGCGTGACCTCGAGACCCTCGGCCTTGTAGTAACCGCGGTCTTCCGCCAGAAAAAACATCCCCTGCGGGCCCTGATACTTCCAGTTCAGCACCAGCTTGAGTTTGGTCTGTGCGCTCGCCGGGCTCGCGAGAGCGAGCGGAACGGCGAACACGAGCACGCCGAGCAGCGCGGGACATATGCATGTTGGACGGAAATTCATTGGCGCACTCCTGTCATGGCCCTGCTGGTTCGAGCGGAAGGGGCGCCGGACCCCGGTTTTCCGATCGCCGAAAGAAGCGCGTCGCTTTTTGCCACGACGCCATGAAGCTGGCATACGAGGAAGATCACTGCGTCGCGGACGAAATCGGGGGAGACGGTCGCGCAAGCATCCTCCACCAGGATGCAGTCGTAGCCGAGGAAGTTTGCGTCCTGCAGCGTGGAAAAAACGCAGCGATCGATGTTGATGCCGGCGAAAAGCAGCGTAGTGATTCCCTGCTGACGCAGCACCGAGTCGAGTTCGTTGTCCCAGAAGCCCGAGATTCGATGTTTGTGTACAACGATGTCGGAGGCATCGACCGTCAAATCGTCAACGATGGCGGCGCCCCAATCATCGCGGACCAGGATGCGGCCGCGGCCGGAGGGCGAGCGGTCACCGTAAGTCGGTGTGCCGCCGGCACGCCCCTTGGCAAGGGTCAGACGTGGCAGATTGGCGCGGTCCGCTCTCACGCCCCAATTGAGCCAAAGCACAGGAATGCCAGCGGCGCGGGACGCCGACGTCAACCGCTCGATCATCGGCAGCACGGCCGCGATCGGACTTGCATCTATGCCCTTGGCGGCAAACCACCCGTCCGGATGGCAAAAATCATTTTGCATATCAACGACGAGCAACGCCGTCGTGGCGAGATCGATATCCACGCCTTGGGGAGTCGCCGCAAGCGAAACAACCCGCTGCTTCTTTCTTGGGCGCACGAAGCTCAATCTTTGGTCAGCGCGGATTTGGTTCATGGATCGACCGTGGCCGCCCGGGGCGCCGGCGCGCATCGCGCTCGCCCGACCCTGCAAGCCCCATGCCTGCCGGCAACGTGGGGCAGACCAGTGCTCGCATCTGGCGCTGATTTCTTCCTAGAGTGGTGCTGCAATCGCCGGACCGTCACCGGCCCGAGCAAGGGCTCTCGATGGGTTCGGCCCGTCGCCGTCACCCCTCGCCCGTTTCTTTGGGGCCGGCCGCGGCTGCGCCCACCCCCCGCGTCACGGCCACCAGCGTCTGATCGCTGTTTTTGGGTTGCGGCGGGGGCATGCGCTGGATTCGACGAACCGACCGTCCCCATCCTCTGGTTTCGCCGACGATCTGTCGGTCTTTCATGACGAAGCGGCCGCGTACCAGGGTGTGCATCGGTACGCCCGTGACTTTCATGCCTTCGAACGGCGTAATCTTGCTACGGGACTGGAACTGAGCCGCTGCGATCGTATCCTCGCGGTTGAGGTCAACGAGCGTAATATCGGCATCCGAGCCCGGCAGCAGAGCTCCTTTGGCGGGATAGAGGCCGAACGCCTTGGCCGGCTTGGTCGACGTCAGACGCACGTAGTCGGATAGCGACAGCCGCCCTGCCCGAACCTGCGTCAGCATGAGCGGCATCTGCGTCTCGACCCCGGGAAAACCGCAATCTACGGTCCAGATGTCGTTGCGCAATTTCTCAGCCGGAATGTGCGGGGCATGATCGGTCGCGATCATGTCGATCGTGCCATCACGCAGGCCATCCCAGAGACCGACTTGATGCCACCTTTCCCGAACCGGCGGGTTGACGCGGATGATCGAGCGATGATCGGTATAGGCGCGCTCGTCGAACAGGAGATAGTGCGGGCAGGTCTCGCCGGTGATGTCGACCCCGCGGGCCTTGGCTTCGTGTAGTGGACGCAGCTCATCTGCGGAAGAAATATGCAAGATGTGGATGCGGGCACCCGTCCACTCGGCAAGGACTGCAGCGCGCGAGACGGCTTCAATGGCGACGACGGCAGGTCGCGACGCCAAATGCGCGAGGGGATCGGTTCGTCCGGCGGACTGCAACCTCTTCTCCCTGCGAGCAATGATGGAGGCCGTTTCGGCATGAAGGGCAATTCGCAGGCCGCGCTCGGCGATGATCTCGAAGCCTTCGAGCATGGCGCCTGTGGAAGGTGACGGCAGATTGCCGAAGGTATTGCCCATGAAACATTTGAATCCAGCGACTCCGCCGTCGATCAGAGCCTCCAACTGGTCGATGTTGTCCTCCGCGAGCAGGCCATACAGACCGTAATCGACGTGCGCTTTTTTTGCCGCCTCCTGTTTGAGGGCAAGCGCCTCGGGTGTTGCAGTGGGCGGATCGACGTTCGGCATCTCGAACACGGTGGTAACGCCGCCCATTGCGGCTGCGGCTGTGCCGGTTTGCCAATCCTCCTTGTGGGTGTAACCGGGTTCGCGGAAGTGGACATGCACGTCGATCGCTCCGGGCAGCAGATGTAGGCCGGTGGCGTCGAACGTTTCCCGCGCAGTCGGCATCGCACGCTCTTCGCCGATGGCCAGTATCTGACCATCTTTGATTGCAACCCCCGCATCAAATGAAGCGGTATCAGTCACGACCCTCGCACCCAAGATCACGAGATCGGCAATGGGCGTGGTAGGATTTGTCATTGCGCTCGATCCATTTGTTGCGATCCTCCCGCTTTCACGGTCCCCGTCATAGTCCGCCTATTCGTGACTCTGGGCGGCACCGCCGCTGTGGTCGAGCGCGCCGGCAGCAGGGCCGAGCAATGGTCGTCGTGATCCCGCGGTGCTCAGCGCGCACGGCCGATGAACCGATGCATTCCAATGTCCGGCTCCCACGCCCGCCGATGCGCATCCAGCATATGAGGAAGCGCTGCCTTGCGGGACTTCACCACCGCGTCATAGTCAGCGATGAAGTGCCGCATGAGACCGACGACCTCGCGACGCAAGGCATCTTCGTCGATGCTTTTGACCACACGATCCTTGACCACCATCCGCCCGTCAACCATCACGCTCTCTACGCCGCGTCCAGCTTCGGTATAAACGAGTTGCCGAGCCGCGCTGTTGTAGGGAAGGTAGGCGACGTCGTTGAGATCGATGAGGATCAGGTCCGCCTTGTAGCCCGGCCGGATGGCGCCGAGGCGACCGGCGAGACCGGCCGTTCGCGCGTTGCCGATCGTGGCATGGCGCAGAACCTCGTGCGCGAGGCCAGGACCCGGCTCCGGCTCGCTGACCGCGGCGGTGAGGCAAAACATCTTCATCGCCTGGAACACGCTCTGCACGTCGCTACCGCTGCAGTTGTCGCAGCCCAACCCTAGACGCACGCCCGCTTGTCGCATGTCAAAGACCGGGGCGATGCCGCTCTTGAGCTTGAAGTTGCTGAGCTGGTTGAGCACGATGCCCGCATCGGCGGCTGCCATGCGATCGATCTCCTGGCGGGAGATCCAGACGCTGTGGACAATGTTCAGCCTGGGTCCGAGCAAACCTACGTCGTCCATGTAGCTGATCAGCGAGCCCTGATGGTCCGCGAATAGTTCACGCGCGATGAGGACCTGACCGCGGGTCTCGTAGACGTGGGTGTACACGGCAAGATCATATTTGTCGGCAAGTTCGCCGCATCCTTGCAGCATTTTCGGCGTGCAGCGCTGCGGCGCGAACGGCGCAATGGCCCAGTGCAAAGTCCCGCTGGCCGGATGGCGCTTGAATTGATGCTCGAGGTAATCGAGCTGGTCGCGAATCGAGCGCGGCTTGTTGCCCAACATCTCCTGGACCGCGGGCGGAAGGCTGTCCTTGTGGCGGACCATCGCGATTGGGGGAATATCCCAGACCATCGGGGAGAACACGACGCGAATCCCGGCCTCGCGATACGCCGCGATGACGATGTCGGTCTGTTCGTCGGTGAGCGGAGAAAGCCCGAGCATGTCTTGGACGGTGGTGATGCCGCACCGAAGGCTCTCCAGCGCGCCCACCAGAGTGCGTGCGCGCACTTCATCCTTGCTGCGGTCGGCTCCCATCGGCAAGGTGTAGAGCAGCCACATTTCCAGCGGCACTTCGTGCGCGCCTTCGGGGGCAAGATCGGTGCCGACCGAATGGATCTTGTCGTCTTCGATCAGGATGTCGGCGAGCGCCGGCTTATGGACGTCGCCCTCGTGGTCGTAGACTTGGCCGCCTCGGATCAGCGTTCTCTTCGACGTCATTTATCTTCGATCCTCCGATCCTCTGCACCGGTCAAAGCAACCTACGCACGCGGGCTCAGTCGCGATAGCTGCATCTCGCCACGGACGCCTGCGATCCGCCTGTTCAGTCATTTTACACCATCTCCCGAGTTACACCGTCTCCCGAGCCGGTACGGCATCAGCGCCAGCGCCGCCGCGCTCGCTGCCGATCTGTGGCACTATCACACTGAGCTGCTCCATTGCTTCGCGATACTCGGGCTGCTCACAACTTCTGAATGTTGCCATCCGCCTGAAAATAGTCTCACAATACCGTGCGGCGTTTTAGTTGACAGTGACCAATGGCAAAATATGGAATCGGAGCCTCGCCCCCGCGCAAGGAGGACGATCGATTTCTGCGTGGCCGGGGACAGTATGTCGGCGATATCCGCATGGCCGGCACTCGCGACGTCGCTTTTGTGCGCAGCCCCATTGCCCATGCACGACTTAAGCGAATCAACATCCCCGAGCAATTCCGGAATGTCGTTTTCACCGCCGAACATCTGACCGGCGTCAAGCCCATCATCTCGGCTCCGCCGCTGAAAGGTTTCAAATATTCCGTCGAGCCGATCCTGGCGGCTGACAAGGTTCGCTACGTCGGCGAAATGGTCGCCATGTGCCTGGCGTCGACCCGCGCGCAAGCAGAGGACATTGCCAGCGCCGTCACGCTCGAATTGGAAGAACTGCCGGCGGTCACCGACATGCTGGAGGCTTGCCAGCCCGGCTCGCCGCTGGTGCACGAGGAGTGGGGCGACAACATCTTCGTCGAGTTCAGCGAAAACGGCCCCGTCGACGAGGTCGCCAAGACCGCGGCGATCAAAGTCACGCGGAACATCCGCACCGCCCGTCATTGCATGTTCCCGATGGAAGGGCGCGGCATCATCGCCTTTCGCGACCGGCGGCTTCGCTATCTCACCCTCATCACCTCGACCCAGTTTCCGCACTCGGTTCAGACTGGCCTGTGCGGGTGCCTCGGGCTGGAGGACGGCGAGGTCCGGGTCATTTCACCCGACGTGGGGGGCGGCTTCGGATATAAAGGGTTGTTGTGCCGTGAAGAAGTCGCACTCGGCTGGCTCGCGCTGCAAGTCGATCATCCCGTGCGCTGGCTCGAAGATTGCCGGGAGCATCTCAGCGCGAACGCGAATTGCCGAGAGCATCACTATCACATCAGCGGTTATGCATCTCGCGACGGCAAGCTCCTGGCGATCGACTGCATCGGACACGTGGATGCGGGCGCATATTCCTCCTATCCGATTTCTTCGGCGCCCGAGGCGGCTCAAATCGCCAACCTGCTGCCAGGACCGTATGTCTTCCCGACATATCGGTGCCGTTCCGCTGCCGTTGCGACCAACAAATGTCCGATCATTCCCTACCGGGGGGTGGCACGATCGGGGGTTTGCCTGGCGATCGAAATGGTGATGGACGCCATCGCGCGCGAAACGGGGCTGGAGCCGTATGAAGTCCGACTGCGAAACATGGTGCGTCCCGAACAGATGCCGTTCGACAACGTGGTCGGCAAACATTTCGACAGCGGCGATCATCCCGAATGCCTGCGGCGCGCGGTCGAGGCCATCCGTCTCTCCGAGGTGCGGGCGCGCCAGCAGCGTCGCGATCCCGACGGCCGGCTCATCGGCGTCGGATTGTCGTTTTTCGTGGAGCAGGGCGCGCACGGAACTTCAGTCCTCGCCGCATGGGGACGTCCGATCATTCCCGGCTACGAACAGGCCAATGTGCGGCTCACTGCCGATGGCAACGTCGAAATCCGGGTGGGCACCCATTCCCACGGCCAGGGACACGAGACGACTTACGCCCAGGTCGCACACGAGATCCTGACCGTCGATTTTGATCGGATCAAAGTCCTGCAGGGCGATACCCTCTATACGCCTTATTCGACATCGACGTGGGGCTCGCGCTCGATGGTGCATGGCGGCGGCGCGGTCGCGCGCGCCTCACGTGTCCTCGCCAAGCGGGTCGCCCATATCGGCGCATGGCTGCTGCAGACCGATGCAGCGAAGGTGCGGATCGAGGACGGCAAGGTTATCGCCGGAAACGGGAGCATCACTATGCGCGAGGTCGCGCGCGCATGGTACCTGCAACCGCAAAACCTGCCCGCCGACGTCGACACCGGCGGCCTTGAAGTCACCGAGGGATATCGTGCCGAGCGCGACAGTGGAACCTTCACCTACGCCACCCACGCTGCGGTGGTTGCGGTGGATCCTTCCACCGGCCTCATCGAAATCCTGGATTATGTGGTGGTCGAAGATGGCGGCACCCTCGTCAACCCGATGATCGTTGACGGGCAGATTTGCGGCGGGACGGCGCAAGGCATCGGCACGTGTCTTTATGAAGTGATGCCGTTCGATGCCCAAGGACAGCCGCTCGCCTCGACGCTTTTGGATTACATGCTGCCGGGCGCGCCGGAAGTGCCGGACATCCGCGTGCTGCACATGCAGACACCCTCCCCTTACACCGAATTTGGGATGAAGGGCCTGGGCGAAGGCGGTGCAGTCGGCCCGCCGGCCGCAATCGTTTCGGCGGTCAACGACGCACTACGGCCCCTCAACGTCGAGATTTATGATTTACCGCTCACACCCGAGCGCATTCTCTGCGCTATCGATGCCCCCCGCAGCGCCGCAAACGGCTGATTAAACGTGAAACCGAGGAGCGTCCCTGCCGAGACTGGGCTCCGTGCCGGCCCGACGAAAAGCCCGAGGCCGTGAGGTCGTTCGGCCTCAACAGGCGCGCAATCCGCAACGGAGAGTTCACTGAAGGTGCGTGGTGCAAGACGATTCCGCGAGCAGAAATGGCTGCTGGATTCCGTCGTCTCGACGATCGGCCTGGATTGGGATCTGCTGCGCATGGCCACGGTCACGGCGCCGATCGGTTTCGAGGGCATGGGCGACTGGGCAGTGGTTGCCGGCAAGGCAAAACGCTTCGACGATATCTCGCCGAGCTTCGAGGAGGTCGCGGCCGGCCGCGAGGCTCGCGCTCATGAAGCTGAGCAGCACGGCAATGAAGTCACGGCACGGGAATCCTATCTGGTCGCCTCGATCTACTACGGCGTCGCACAATGGCCGATCGACGAAATCAACGATCGCAATCTCGCGTTGAATGCGAAGAAATTGGATTGCTACGCGCGCTACGCGGTGCGCGCGCACCACAAGATCGAGCGGATCGAGATTCCGATGGGCAAGCATATTGTGCCCGCTTGGCTGCATCTTCCCGTGGCCGGTAAGCCGCCCTACCCGCTCGTGATCATGCTGCCCGGCATGGACACCTTCAAGGAAAAGCTGGTCTGGGCCTACGGCGATAAGATGCTCGAGCGCGGCTTTGCGGCGCTGGCAATCGATGGGCCCGGGCAATCCGAACCCCTGATGCACGGCCTCAAGGTGACGGCCGACAACTTCGCCGATGCCGGCCGGGCTTGCATCGCCTGGATCGACACGCGAAAGGATCTCGATCGGGACCGGATCGGTGTTTTTGGACGAAGCTTCGGCTCTTACGCGGCGACCGTCCTCTCCAACGCGATCGCCGACCGGCTTCGCGGCGTGGTGGTCGGCCTTCCCTGTTTCGAACCGGGCTTCACCAAGATCTTCGAAGAAGCGTCGCCGACTTACAAAAATCGTTTCATGTTCATGGCCGGCTACGAGGATGAAGCCGAGTTCGACAAGTTCATTCAGGGATTCGACTTGCGAACGCGGGTATCCAATCTTCGCTGTCCGTTGATGGTTCTTGGCGGAGAGCTCGATGAGTTGTCGCCGATCAAGCACGTGTTCGAAGTCTGCAAGAAGGTACCGGGGCCGGTCGAGATCGTCGTCTATCAAAACGAGCGGCATGCACCCGGGCGGCTTCCGTCGTCGCAATTAGGGCCCCATTGGTACGCGGTGATGGCGGACTGGCTGGCAGCGCGGGTGCGCGACCGTCTGCCGATCGAAGGGACGCACTATCGATACGTCACCGCGTCCGGCAAAGTGGAACAGCGTCCGATGTTGTGAGGATCAAACCATTTGCCGACGCGTTCCAGTTGCATCGGCACTCGCTCGCGCGTCGACGTCGCTGAGCACGAACGCTTGTCTAACTTGCGTAATGTGGCACGCTCATATTTACTGCTATGCCCATTAACACGCACATCTCCAGGCGCCGGCGCGATCGCGGTGCGTGATCTCACACTCTGGCCGATTGAGGATGAAGGGGAGGATGAGGGATGAAACGGCACCGTTCCATGCTCGGACGAAGCGCAGCGACCGCCTTGGTCGCAGTCGGCTTGATCAGCTCCGCCGCCGCGCAATCCACAATCGACATCGGTCTGGTGCAGCCGCTTACGGGTGCATTCGCGGCGGCCGGGACCGACGTCGTCAACGGCGCGAAAATCGCCGCCGACGAGATCAACGCGAAAGGCGGCGTACTCGGTAAGAAGCTCGAGCTCATCATCGAAGACACCAAAAGCAATCCGACGGAAGCCGCTGCGGTGACCGAGAAACTCGTCGTTCGCGACAAAGTACCGGTCCTCATGGGCGCATCCGCATCGACGGCAACGCTGGCGGTGATGCCGAAGCTGATGGAATACAAGGTGCCGATGCTGGTCGAGACGTCGTCATCGTCGAAAATCACGACCTCCGGCAATCCGTATATTTTTCGCATTGCGCCGCCGTCGGAGGTCGAAGCGGCCGTGTTCGCAAAAATCGTCAAAAAGATCGGCATCCACAAGGCCGACTTCCTCGTCGTGAACAACGACTGGGGTCGAGGCACCGCCGACGAATTCAGCAAGGTTCTCAAAGACAGCGGCATTGCCGTCGGCCTGGTGGAGCGCATGGATCAGGGCGCGCAGGACATGAACGCCCAGCTTGTCAAGCTCAAAGGTTCCGGCGCCGACACGCTGTTCGTGACCACAGCCGTCGAGCAGCTGTCGCTCGTTCTCAAGCAAGCCGCCTCGCTCGGCCTCAATGTCCGCATGATAAGTACTGGCGGATCGCAAAATCCCGATCAGTTGATCACCAACGTCGGCAAGGCCGCCGACGGCACCTGGCATTTGGTCTTCTTTACACCCTGGTCGCCGGAGGCGACGCCCGACCCCGCAGCCGCCAAGGCGTTCGTTGCGGAATGGAACAAGAGGGGTCTGCCTTTCGGCGGCCTGACCTCGAGTTTTCGCGGCTATGACGGCATCCGCGCGATCACGGAGGCCATCAGGATCGCCGGCAAAGCTGAGCCGGAGGCCATTCGCGCTGCGCTGTGGAAAGTGAATATTCTCGGCCTCAACGGCCCGATCAAATTCGAAAAGGACGGTCCGAACGGCCAAGAAAGCGGGCAGAGCACGCCAAATGTCTATCTGGTGAAGATCGACAGCGGGAAGGTGACCGTTCCGAAGATCTAGACGAGCGGTCCGGGCACAGCCGGGCGTCAAACATCTGCGGCGGCGAGTTCGTCGCCGCGCTATTTTTGATGATCATACCGGCGGCCACATCGGGTTTGTCTACAGCGTCACATTCATGACCTCGGCGGGAATGCGCCGTCGGCTTCAAGCGCGCGCTCACCGGACAGAGGTAGACGTCGCGACCTTTTCACACATACATAAAGTCTCCTCCCCCTCTCTATCTCGGCAGCAGAGCATGCCGAACGGCAGCGTGCCGATGCTCGCGCACTCGACTCGTATTTGGATCAACTTGACCGCTGTGAATGAGCGTGTGAATGTTTCAACGTACGCGTAACAACGTTAATAGTGGGAGACGCCATGGCCACGAACCCGAAAGCAGTGGAGCTCGCAAAGCAGGGAAAGGTCGAGTACGAGTGGGGCACGCTCTGGCCGCACTACCACAAGGAGAAGATGAACTGGGGCGGAGGATTCAAGACAAAAGGCGACGTGGACATTCTGTTCCTCTCCGGGGAGACGGGGCGCGATCCCTTTGAAGATGCTCCGTGCAGAACTCCCGAGGAAGAACGGGCGGGTAAAGGCAAGGTGGTATCTCACGACGTCAAGCAACAGACGCGCCAATGCCTGGAATACATCAAGAACAAGCTGGAGATGATGGACGCCTCTCTTAAGAATATCGTGATGTTTCGCTATTACCTGCCGCGGCGGGAAGACGTCTTTGACATGCGCGACGAGATGTACCGCTTCTTCGAGGAGTTCGAGCCGGATCTCCGGCAACATCCCAGGCCAGCCACGCTGCTCAGAGGCGTCGGGATCGATCTGAAGGAAATGCTCGTAGAGATCGAGGCCTGGGCGGTGGTTCCCAGGAAGAAATAGAAATTTTCGCGCTCGCGTTCCAGCAACCCACCGACGCAAGAAGACCCAGGCGGTCTTCTTGCGTTGCATCGTCGATGGATTTTGATCGCGGTCGATTCTACTTCTTGTCGGCGTCGGCCGGCGGCGGGATGAACTCGACGCCGGTGGGAACGAACTCGTTGGTATAAAGCTGCTGCGCGGCGAGAGGCGTGGTCACGCCGCCGTACTGCTTGAGCACCTCGACCGTTTCCTCCCAGTCCTTTTCGGCCATCCAGCCGAACGGCTTGCCGGCTGTGTTCGGCGAGATCCAGCTTTGCCAGGACATTTCAGCCTCACGTCGTGCGATGGCCGGCTCGATCGCCGGCGAGTATTTCCGGGCGATGGCGATCATCTCGTCGAGATTTTGGCGTCCGTACAAGAATCCTTTGAGGCTGGCACTGATGAATGCGCGGACCAGCTCGGGCTCCTCCTTGATCAGATCGTTGTGAACCACGATGCAGTTGCTGACCGCGGTGACGCCGCAGTCGGCATACCAGAAGATGCGCGCCTTGGTGTTGCCGCGGATTTCCACGCTTGGGACTTGACCCAAGGCGTAGCCGGCGATGGCAGGAACCTGCCCCGTGATCAGCGCGGGCGGACTGCCTGCTGGATCGATATTGGCGACGCGAATCTTGCTGCCGTCGAGCCCGCAGCCCTTGACGAAGGCGGGCCACTGCTGGAATTGGGTCGAGCCGGCGGCAATGGCGATGGTCTTGCCTTCCAGATCCTTCGGCGTCTTGATGTCGGAGTCGGCGAGCACCACGACCGCCGTCGGATTGCGGCGATATAGTCCGGCGACCGCCCTGATAGTCATGCCCTTCGACACGGCATTGCCGACAACATAACCATCGGCGAAGCCGAACTGCGTCGCCTTGCTGGCCACGAGCTGGGCGGTGCTTCCGGATCCCTTGCCGGGGCCGATCTCGACGTTGAGACCGGCTTGTTCGTAAAAGCCTTTCTCCTGCGCCACCATGAAGCCGGCATTCGGCCCCTGGTAGATCCAATCGAGACGTACGGTAACCTGCCGCTTGGTCTGCGCGCGCGCTCCGCACGCGAGCGACACCGCGGCGAGACCCGTGACGATGCCGCTGTCACGTATGAATTGACGCCGGGAGCGCAGCTTGTCGTGTGCCATTATTGCGAGGTCATCACAGATGGCGTTGGGGGTCAATGACCCGCTCGTCTCGCGCCCGAATCGAAATGCGAACGAGCTCGTGACCGATTGGCGCATGACCGACTGCATGTTCAACCCCGCTGCCTTGACGCTCAATGTCCGCCATGCTTGTCTTTTTTTGCTGTGCAGCGCAGTTGAAGCAAAGGCAAGGAAAGGGGGGATGACATGCCATCGCAGAGCGACATTTTGCATAAGCATCCGGTGTCCGGAACGATCGTCGAGGAATGGATCATTCCTGCGCGCGGCTATGCCGCCTTTCACATGAAGAAGGGGCAAGTGCTGCGCTTTGTCGACATCGAAGGCAAGCAGGTGCCCGATCTCGTTTGCTTCAATGCTCAGGATCTCGGCGAAGCGATCAACATGGGAAACTCGCTTCTGATCAACAAGCGGCGGGAATTCATAAAGGGCAATGTGATTTACTCCATTCGCTGCCGCCCGATGATGACGATCACGGACTATTCCAACGCGTTGAGTTATTCGTATGGGCCGATGTGCAGCGAGGAGGTCAATCGCATCCGTTACGGCGTCCCGAACACCCCGAATTGCCGCGGCAACCTCGCCATGGCACTCGGTCCGTGGGGTTTCAATTATCGAGACATTCCCAATGCCTTCGTTCCGTTCATGAACGTCGAGGTGGACGGGAACGGAACCATGGAGATACGAGAGCCGACCAGCGTGCCAGGCGACTACTACGATCTACGGGCGGAGATGGATTTGCTCATCGGGATTTCGAACTGCCCGCAGGAGCGCAATCCGTGCAACGGATGGAACCCAACGCCCATGGGCGTGATCATCTATCAATAGCGCCCGCGCTCCTTCGCGTTCACGCTGCTTCGCAGTCGCCGCACCTGACGACTGCGTGACCCTTCGCAAGGCACAACATGATCGTCGACGTTCATGCCCACGCCGCCTCCGAGGATTTCATCCGTGAGACGGCGGCAAAGCCCAGCTACGGCATGCCCTATGAGGTTCGCGCCGACGGCAGCTACGCAACCCGCGGCTACGGCGA
>WNFA01006472.1_pt1 | contig 13992 bp, 8 predicted proteins | sample 5400481 | NCBI WGS metagenome assembly WNFA01 (sample SAMN13153340, study PRJNA577476) | soil metagenome | isolation source: 120 cm saprolite under Douglas fir tree site 2 hole 1 replicate 2 | place: USA:California | collected 2015-04-18 | reverse complement strand
CGCTAATCGACGTGACTTTTTCAACACCCACGCTTGTTCACGACAATCCACAATACGGCGGAATTGCGGACTCTCCTCTATTCGCGGAAACCTTGCAGAGTCCGGCTGGCGCTGGCAGGCATGAACCAAGAGGACGCCGAAAGATGGGAGCGACATTTGAATTTAACGATCAATCCGTGCGGTTGCAAAGAAGGAGCCATTGCGCTGGTGATTGGCCTAGCTATTTGCACGGCGCTGTACATGAGTGATTCGTTGCCATCATCTCCTGGATCGTCTTTGTCGAAGGGGATTGCTTTTTTCGTGAGCAGACCTGTCGATTTACGTCTATTTATTTAACTCTGTCGCAACCAACGAGAAATATTCGGCGGTTATCGTTTTCTTCTACGTGTGTGATCTGGAAGATCGGCGCGGTCGCAATTTGTGGCCAGTCGCTGAGTCTGGATTCAAAAGCGCGTGGAGGAGGACGAATGTTAAGGAAGTTGAAGTTTTCAGATGCCCCCCGACGAACCATGGCTGGGCTGCTGGCATTAGTCACGGCCGTGGGACCGACAAGCACATCTGCATTTGCAGCCTCAAGACCGGCGTTGAAAGGCGCGGGCACTGCCACTCCGATCGAACACCTGGTGATTATTTTCCAGGAAAACGTTTCTTTCGATCATTATTTCGGAACCTATCCCAACGCGCTCAATCTCAAGGGCCAGCCCAAGTTTACGCCCGCGGGGAACACACCCACGGTCAACGGACTGAGCGGTACGTTGTTGAACTTCAATCCCAACCTGAACCCGGCCAATGGCGGCGGGAGCGTCAAACCCCTTCCGGTTGGATCGCTCCCAGGCCGTGACCGCCGACCAGAACCACGATTACACGGCGGAGCAACAGTCCTTCGATGCCGGCCTTATGGACCTGTTTCCGCTGTATACCAGTTCGGGCGGCAACGAGGTGATGGGTTATTTTGATGGCAACACCGTTACTGCCCTCTGGAGCTATGCGCAAACGTTTGCGATGAGCGACAACTCGTACAGCACGACGTTCGGTCCATCGACCCCCGGCTTGATGAACCTGGTCTCAGGTCAGACGAATGGAGTCACGGCCACCCTGAACGGAACAGCTGACGAAGTCAGCGGTGGCAGCGACGGCTCGCTGACAGTAGTTGGCGATCCCGACCCCATCGGGGATGTCTGCTCGAATCCATCGCGCAACCAGGTCACTATGGGGAGCAAGAACATTGGCGATCTTCTCAGCGCGGCGGGCGTAAGCTGGGGATCGTTCATGGGCGGCTTCAACCTGTCGGTCGTGAACCCGAACGGCACTACAGGATGCTCGCGCAATTCGGTCAATTCGCTTTCGGGAGGAACCGTAAACGATTACATTCCACACCATTCGTTCTTCAACTACTGGACTTCGACCGCCAATCCGGCGCACACCCGCCCGGCGTCACCGCTGGAGATCGGGCATGACGGACGAGCCAACCATCAATACGATCTCGAGGATTTCTACGCGTCGGCTGCGTTGGGGAATCTTCCGGCCGTGAGTTTTGTGAAGGCGCCGTCAGTCCGGGACGGGCACGCCGGATACTCCGACCCTCTGAATGAACAGGTCTTCCTCGTCAACACGATCAATATTCTGCAGGCGCTGCCTTCGTGGAGCAAGACGGCGGTCATTGTTCTCTACGACGATTCCGACGGCTGGTACGACCACCAAATGAGTCCCATCGTGAACCAGTCGACGGGAACAGCGGACGCACTCACCGGCCCGAATACATGCGGATCCGGGGTTGTCGCTCTTCCGGGCGTGAATCCTTCGAACCCTCATGCCTTGGGACGCTGCGGTTATGGGCCGAGACAGCCGTTCCTGGTCATCTCACCCTGGGCAAGGCAGAACTTTGTGGACCATTCTCTGACCGACCAGACCTCGGTGCTTCGGTTCATCGAAGACAACTGGCTGGGTGGACAACGGATTGGACAAGGCTCCTTCGATGGCATCGCGAACCCGATCACCCAGCTGTTCGATTTCTCAAAAGTCCGAAACAATGGAGTGCTGTTCTTGAACCCATACACGGGCGAGCGAGAATAAGCCCAGACACAACTTGCGATCAAAGAGAAGGGCATGCGAGGCGGTTACCTTGCATACCCTTCTGGTTGGTGGCGCCCGGAAAACCTATTTTGGAAGCTTGAAGTTCACGGTGATCTGGGTCTGAATCTCAACCGGGTCACCGTTCAGGTAGTACGGCTTGTATTTCCACTGCTTGACCGCATCGATAGCGGACTTCGAAAGAGCCGGCTCACCGCTGACTATCTTGACCGCGGTGATGCTGCCGCTCCTGCCGATTGTTGCCATCAGCTGTACAGAGCCCTCCACGTGCATCCGCAACGCCGAGGGTGGATAGACCGGAGACACTTTCTTGATCAACAAGCCTTGAGAAACGCCTTGCGAGATATTCAAAGTCTGCAGTACAGGCTTCGGGCCATCTTCATGTGTGACCAGGTTTGGCAGGCCGCCACCGGAGGCTGCGGGTGCAATGTCAAGAGCGCTTGGGGCGGGAGCCTCTGCCGCAGGGGCTGTTTTCGGATGCGCAGCCGCCGTCGTGCCATTCTTCACCATGATCGGCTGCGGCGCGGGTTTACTCTCTGGAGCTGACTTGGCGGGAGTCGATGACTCGGTGCTCGCGCCTTTCGATGAATTCCTGGCCACGGTTACGCTCTTGTCTGGAACTGGTTCGCTGTCGTCAGTGTTGAAGTCGAGTTCCGGCTTCTCGGCGGCTGGCTTCGACGGCGTTGCCGAGTGGGTACTGGGTGACGATATAGGTGGAGCGGCCGATGCATGAGAGTCCGTCGGAAATGGCTGAGGCTTGCTCGGTTGCAGGCTGGGCGAAGTTGTATTGCCAGCCGGAGCGGGTTGCTGCACAGTCGGAGAAAGTGAAGTCGACTTCCCGTGGAATTGTGCCCACCCAAAGTAAAGGCCTACGCCAACGAGCAAAGCGGCAGCCACTCCGATGAAGGCCTTCTTGCTGCCTCCGGCGGCCGGTTCGGGAGCGTTGGCGCCTCCGAACGTGAAGGTTGGTGCAGGAGATTCGTAAACTTCGGCGACGACATGACCGGGATTCAGGGCCTTTGCTACGACTGAGGATTCGCTGATAGACGCTGGCTGTTGTGGTGCGATCCGTGCCGGTGCGGCGGCGCTGGCGGCGCTCGTTCCCGCGGATGTCGAGGCCACGCCTCCGGTAGGAGCTGAGAGCAAAGGGTTGACGCCGGCAGTCGGCGAAGACGTGTTGGGAAAGGGCTGCGGTGGCGTGCTCTTGAACGATGGAGCCGCCGAGATCGGAAGTGCTGTGACAACACCTTCCGCATCAATGTCAAGGACATCGGATTCGTTCGGATCTGGGGTCTGTCGGACCGAAGCTGCAGCAGCCGCCCACGTTCTTGCAGCCGCGACAGCCTTCTCCGGCGTCCCTGCTGGCTTCACAATGGATGCTGGAACAACCGGGTACGGAATCGCCGGGGATACGGGTTTCGACGCAGGCACTGCCGTAGTCGCCTTGGTTGGTGCCGAAGGCGCCACAGACGCAACCGCGGGCTTTGTAGGATCACCCTTGCGGAGCAATCCGCGCGCAACCCGCAGCGTACCTTTGGCTTGTTCGACGTTGATGGGCTTAGTGAGTACCAGGTTGGCCCCGATACGAAACGCCTTGGCCACCCCGGCCTGACCTTCGACCACAGCCACCGCGAGCGACGTCTGGTTGGACGCCGAATTGCGCGCGCTCTTGAACAGGAGGGTGGCGTTCTGCTCGTTATCGCAGTCGACCACAACGGCGTCGAAGTGCTCGGACATCAACTTCTTAACCGCGGCAAAAGGCTCGTTGCACGACTCAACCGAGAACTCGAGTTCGCTGAGAACCTGCGTCACCGTGCGGGCGGTTTTTTCTTCGGGGCAGAAAAGGAGCGCTTGGTAACCCATACCAAGGTCATCGTAGGTACAGACGTAAGCGCCATCAAGTTACGCTGGTAATTCGCAATAAGTTGAGCGTTTCCGAGGATTTCGCGACGCACATTTCGTGAAAACAAGGCCTTTGAACAGCGGAAGCCGGGTAAGTCAAAATCCCTGTGCAAGCCAGGCGAGAGCTGCCACAAATGTTTCAGGCGCTGCGTCCCTCGGAAACTACAAGGAAACGCAGCGCAGCTCAAGCAGGTCCGTCGCTTTGAAAGTGTCCCAGCGCTTTATCACAGTTTCGCTTCCACGTTCGGTTACGGCACGAGCCTCCATCTGTGAGGATGTAGGCTCGGCATCAGTTGGCCAAATTTGAGCATAGAGTGTGCCAGCCTGCGCATTAACTCGCGAGAGAGTCACTTGGTCCGGCGGAGGTGCGGAAGTTCCTGACGAAGCCCCCAGAATCTCGGCCAGCTTCTTCTGAAAGTTTTCGATGGCGTCTTTGTGTGCAGCATCGGACTGTTCCGCTAATTTCTGAAGTTGGTCTCGAAGCGAGCCGGCCTGGAGAACGGCGGCAGAGGTCAGACTGACGATTGAGGCCAGCTTGGTCTCGACCGCAAACTTTCTCTCGAGGCTGGCCGGCGATGTCTTTACCCGTGGGTCCATCTTCACTGTCAACGGCGCGGTGTAGCTCTTGCCATTTGCCGTGAGCCGTACCGTGTATTCTCCCGGAAGAACCGTTGGACCGGGAGGGAATCGCGGCGTGTCGTGAGGAATGGCTGCGATGGGATAGTCGTGCCGCGCAGAAGTGGGCGGTGGATACTGCAAATCCCAGACCCAGCGGTGCATTCCGGACGTCGTCGGCAGAATCCTCGGTGTGCGGAGCCAATACAGCGGAATCAACTGCTTTTTCAAGTCAGCCTCGGAAACCTCGGGCTGATCGGTGCTGGAATAGCGCCGAATCAATTGGCCCTTTGTATCCAGGATTTCGAGATTGACGGGACCGGAAGCTCCACGTGGCAGGTAGAAGTCAATCACTGCGCCATCGGGTGGATTCGCTGCTGCAGGTTCATCTGGAGGAAGAGGCGTGTCGGTGTTGGTGTCACGGGGCACGCGGTAAGCCGGAGCGGGCGTGAAAAGATGAGCCTCAGTCATTGCCAGCGGCTGGGTCAGCGACCCGGCGGCTTCGCGCAGAGGAGCGATGTCGTCAAGGATCCAGAACGAGCGTCCATGGGTCGCTACGATCAGGTCATTTTCATGAATCCACAGATCGCGCATGGAAGTGTGCGGAAGGTTGAGCTGCAGCGATTGCCAGTGATCGCCGTCATCGAATGAGACCCAAACGGAATTCTCCGTGCCGGCAAACAACAGCCCCTTGCGCATTGGATCTTCGCGGACCGTATCGGCGGGACCGAAGTCCGGCAGGCCCGCGGTGATCAGCTTCCAGCTATTGCCTCCGTCGTGAGTACGATAGATGTAGGGATGCACATCATTGATCCGAAAGCGACTTACTGAGACGTACGCGGATTGGTCATCGAAGTGTGATGCTGAAATCTGGGTGACCTTGTTCCACGGAGTCAGGTCACGTGGAGTGATATCCTTCCAGCTTTTGCCCGCGTCCTGGGTAATCCACACCAAGCCGTCATCCGTGCCCGCCCACAACGTGTTCACGCTCTTGAGTGATGGTGCGAGCGAATAGATGACGCCGCGCTGCTTGTCGGCTCCATTGGGAACCAGCGTTCCCACGCTCGCGGGCACGCCCGGATTCTCACGCGTGAGATCGGAACTGATGGTCTGCCAGGAGTTTCCGCCATCGGTGCTCTTGAAAAGGACGTTGGTTGCGTAGTAGAGGATGTGCGGATCGACCGGAGAAAACATCAGCGGCTCGGTGCGGTTGGAGCGGAACTGGGGAGTACGCAAAGGAATCGGCGTGACATCCTGCACCTGGCCGGTGGACCAGTGGAACTTCGAGACCTCGCTGCGGCCACCACCATAGACCACGTCTGCATCGAGCGGATCGGGCGCGACGTAGCCGTACTCGATCACACCCACCGGATGCCAATCTCGGAACGTGATCGCTCCATCATTGCCTCGGCTGTTAATGCAAACCGAGCCGCTCTCCTGCTGGCCGCCGCAGACTTTGTAGGGAAATGTGTTGCTGACCGAGACGTGATAAATCTGCGCTGTGGGCTGGTTGTACCAGGAACTCCAGGTCGCGCCGCCGTTTACGGTTACAAGAGCGCCCTGGTCGCTGACGAGAAGAATAATTCGCCCGTCGTTGGGATTGATCCACAGGTTCTGATAGTCGTCGCCGCCGGGCGCGCCGCGAAAAGCGGACCAGGTCTTGCCCCCGTCGGTCGAGCGCATGGTGACGGTGCTCGCGACATAAACCATGTCGGGATTCTTTGGATCAACCTTAGGGACTGGTAAGTCGCCGCCCCCGATGCGCCCCGCCGGTCGAGAGTCATTGGTTATCTGCGACCAGTTTTCACCTGCATCATCAGACCTGTAGACGCCGAGTTTGCCACTGCTCGTCCCCACGGTCGCGTAAAGCCGTCGCGGTTCGCTCGGAGCTATAGCAACGTAAATCTGCGCGAGATCTCTCGGGAGTCCGTTGGTGAGGGCATGCCAGGTGCCGCCGCCATCAGTGGATTTGAAAAGGCCGCCATGGCTTCCGTTGACTTCATTGTTGTCTTCCCAGGGGCCTTCGCGCGCTTCCCACATCGAGGCGTACACGATGTCCGGATTGGCGGGATCGAGTTGCACATCGGAACCGCCAGTGTTTTCATCCTTCGAAATCACTCTTTGCCAGAATTGTCCGCCGTCAAGGGAGCGATAGATGCCGCGCTCCGCGCTTGGCCCGTAGGGATGGCCGAGCACCGCGGCAAACACACGGTTCGGATCGCGAGGATCGACTGCCAGCGCGGGGATCTGCTGGCCGTCGCGCAATCCTTCTCTTGCAGAACCAAGGTGCGTCCAAGTCTTGCCGGCATCGATGGACTTGTAGATGCCGTCGCCGACTGATAGATCCGGCCGATGCAGGCCTTCGCCGCTACCCACATAAATAACGTTCGGGTCGGAAGGAGCGACCGCGATGGCGCCGATGGATTGCGTTGGTTGATCGTCGAAAATGGGAGTCCAGGTGCGGCCGTAGTCATCGGTCTTCCACACGCCGCCGTTTACGGCACCGACATAGAAAACATTCGGCTGAGCGGGGACACCGGCTGCGGCGCGCGTCCGCCCACCGCGAAAGGGACCGATCATTCGCCAATGCAATTCCTGGTAAGCATTCTCAGGAACTTGGGCTTGGATGGAGACCAGAGAAAGGAAAATTAGCACCCAAACAGACGCACTTCTTACCAGACAAGTTCGGATCACTTGCGCCCTCTCACGCTGCAAAAGCCAAACTCATTAGAATAAACCAAAAGCACCGCAAGTGGGGGTTCCAGGCAATAATTTCTTGCCCTTAATTCCTCCCATCGAATTCATTTTGAAGGTCTTAGCGGCTCCATTAGAATTAGACGTACTACCTGCCGTCAAAATTCATGAACATTCCGTTTTCGAAAAAGCTTCGCCGATACCTGAGGCCTGTTTCAACGACCATTCTGGTTGTTGCAACCGCTTACGTAACTCTCGCGCAGCCTCCCGCAGCGCAACTCGCGACGCCTCCACAAGCGCCGGGACTTAAACCTATTCTCACCTACATCGATTCCGCCTGGGATACGCTTACTCGCTCGATGACGGAGTGCCAGAGCGTGGTTGATCCAAAGCTGAAAGTGGCGCCCGTAGTGTATCTTCCGGCGGACTTTGCCGAACCTCCTGCGGTGCAGAAAGTGGCGAGCGAGTGCAATGTCCGGATCGAGCACTTGCCGCAGGAAATCCATCATCTGGGTGAGATTGATACCAGCAAGATTCAACCGCACGGTCTCTTGTATCTCGAACACAAGTACGTCGTGCCCGGTGGCCGCTTCAACGAGATGTACGGATGGGACAGCTACTTCATCATCCGGGGACTGCTGCGCGCAGGAAGGGTCGAGTTGGCGCGCGGCATGGTGGACAATTTTTTCTTCGAAATCGAGCACTACGGCGCGATGCTGAACGCCAACCGTACGTACTACCTGACCCGCTCCCAGCCTCCGTTTGTGAGTTCCATGTTTGTCGATGTCTACGAGGCGATGCAGAAAGACGGGCATACCGATAAAGCCTGGCTGGAAAAGGCCTATGCCGATCTCGACAAAGATTACGGAATGTGGACGCGGGATCCGCATCTCGCCGGACAGTCAGGGCTGTCACGCTACTATGATTTTGGTGACGGACCACCTGCGGAAGCCGTTCAGGACGAGACCGGCTTCTATCGAAAAGTATCGACATATTTCTTCTTCCATCCTGCGCAGGCGGACGACTACATCGTCGAGAGCAACACGGGACAGAAGCAGCCTGTGGCCGGGTCGGCCTATTCGTTGCAGGTCTGCGAGGTGCCCAACACCATGGTTCGCCCCGAGTGCGACAAGGCCCACGAGTTCAAGCTTAGTTCGGATTACTACAAGGGCGACCGCTCCATGCGCGAGTCGGGGTTCGACGTAAGCTTTCGCTTTGGCCCATTCGGTGCTGCGACGCACCAATATGCTCCCGTCTGCCTGAACAGTCTTCTCTACAAAAACGAGAAGGACATGGAGCAGATCAGCCGCTGGCTGGGACGCACGGCGGACGCCGCGAAATGGAGCAAGCGCGCCGAGGAGCGTAAGAAGTTGATCTCACGATATCTCTGGGATCCGAAGCACGGACTATTTTTCGACTACCGTTTTCCCGCCGCTCAGAGATCAACCTACCGGTATGCATCGACTTTCTATCCGCTGTGGGCGGGGCTCGCGACTCCGAAACAAGCCAAGGCCGTTGTCGGAAACTTGAAGGGGTTCGAGCAGCCCGGAGGCCTGCCGATGAGCACGGAAGAGACCGGCGCGCAGTGGGATCTTCCCTACGGCTGGGGAAATATCGAGATGATCGCTATCGACGGCTTGCGACGATATGGGTACAACGCCGACGCCGACCGCATTTCCTACAATTTCCTCTCGATGGTCGCCGAGAACTTTCGCCGCGACGGCAACATTCGCGAGAAGTACAACGTGGTGACGCGATCGTCGGAAGCTCACGTCGAACTGGGCTACCAGATGAATGTGGTCGGCTTCGGCTGGACCAACGCAGCCTTCCTGGAGTTGCTGCACGGACTGCCGACGCAGATGGCCGAGCGCCTGGCCAAGGAACAAGAGCAACCGTTGCCCGCGAAGTAGCGCCGCCGTCCCGGCGGCTGTCCGGCGAGCGTCCCTTTGACTTCGCTGAGGGCAAGCTCTCGCCCGCCGACGCGAGGACAGGGTGCACCGCAAGAGCCGGCAGGGTGCCGGCCGCTACTTTTCCAGGATCGTCTTCAACTCAAGCGGCTTGACCATGGGCGTGGCGCCGACCTGGCTGGCCACCCAGGCGCCCACCCGATTCGCAACTTCATTCATGCGACCGAGCGGCGCCCCGTGAAGATGTTCGTGAACGAGTGCCGCGGTGAAGGCATCGCCTGCGCCGATGGTGTCGGCTACCTTGACTCGAAATCCGTGATGCACGCTGCAAGCGTCCGCGGTTGCGAGCACACTGCCGTCGTCGCCACGGGTGATGCAAACCAGTTTCAGGCCGTACATCTCGATGAGTCGGCGCGCTGAGGATTCTTCGCCGCGATGTTTCTCTTGAAAGATCTGCATGATTCGCGGCAGCTCGTCATGATTCAGTTTGACGATGGTTGCGAGCTTCATCGAATCGGCGAGAACATCTGCAGTGAAGAAATTCTGCCGCAGGTTCACATCGAAGACACTTATCGCATCCGGGCGAGTGGTCTGCAAAAAGCTCCGGATCGTCGAGCGGCTCTGTTCCGACCGCTGCGCCAGGGATCCAAAACAGACAGCATCGGCATCGGCGGCAAGCTTCTGCCATGGCGGAGTCCACTCGAGATAGTCCCACGCAACCGACTCACAGATTTCGTAGCGTGGCTGACCGGCGCTGTCGAGTTCGACTTTCACCATCCCTGTAGGATGAGTCGTATCTTGTTGAATGAATCCAGTGGGCAGGCCAAGATCAGTGAGACGTTGGATTGCTTCATGGCCGAGATGATCGTCGCCGAGGCGGCTGGCTGGGATACCCTGGTCGCCGAGCAGGCCGGTGATGTAGGCGAAGTTCGCCGGGGCTCCGCCGAGCTGTTTGCCCGTGGGAAGAAGGTCCCAGAGGAGTTCGCCGAGACCAACGACGGTGTATCTCTTCCGTGCCATTCCAAGTTCCCTTGTCATTCCGAGAAGCGTAGCGACGAGGAATCTTCTATTTGCCGCGAGCTGTTTCACTTTCCTGTTCCAGATTACGGCTTCGAGTTCTGCCGTGTCTGGAGTTGTTCCGCCAGCTTCAATTCGCTCTCAGCCTCTTCTTTCTTGCCCATGTCGCGGTAGGTCTGGCCCAGAAGGTGATGCGTCGTCGGATTGTTCGGATCCATGGTCGCGGCGCGTTGCAGTGCGCGCACAGCAAGGTCGAATTCGCCTTTTTTCTCCAGAACTTTTCCCATCAGGATGTAGGGGCCGGTGGAAGTCGCGTCGAGCCAGATGGAGCGCTGCAGCAGGCGCTCGGCATCTTCGAATTTCTGGATGCGCGAGTAGGCATCGGCCAACTTGTAGTAGGCGGCAGCGTGTCCGGGATTGATGGCGAGCTCTTTCTGGAACTCTGTAATCGCCTCCGGCACCTTCGATTTGTAGAGATATAACTCTCCCAGCAAAAAGTGTGCGAGTGGAAGTTTGGGATCGAGCGCTGCGGCCTTCTGCGCATATTCCTCCGCGACGGGATCAAACTCCTGGCGAAGCAGCATGCGCGCGGTGAACAAATAGCTGGCGGCGGAGTCGGGCGGCACGTCAAACATTTTCGCGAACGCCTTGCGCGCCTGCGGATAGTCTTTGGTTTGGATGTAGCAGATGCCGAGGATGTACGAAGCATCCACATTCGCCCGCGGATACCACGTTTGCACCTTTTCGAGCAGGGGAATCGCGTCGGCGGGATGTCCACCGAGATAGTAGGAGAGCCCAAGTAGTTGCGTGGCCTCGCCACTACCCGGATCCGCAACAGTAGCCTTCTTCAAATATGCAATCGCTTTCGGATAGTCGCTCTTCTTGTAGTACGCCGCGCCGAGTTCGAGATCGAGTCCTTTCATCGTGGGATTGGCGGCTTCGAGGGTCTGAAGTTCGGCGACTGCGTCATCGAGCTTGCCCTGTTGCATCAGCTTGCGACTCTGCGCGAACTCGGGAGCGGCGGCCGGTTCGGGTTGGGCCGAGGGTACTTCCGGTGGACTTGTCTGCTGCGCTAGCCCCAGTAAGGCGCAAGTCCAAAGAAACGTCGGAAGCCACAGGCAGCGAACCAGTGATGAGTGTTGCATCAGTCTTGTCCTGAAAATTAGAGCACAAGCAACATCGGGTACCAACGTGTATCTGTGCCGTTACATCCCGTCTACCTAAGATGGGAATCGAGTTGGTTGGCGCGGTCGAGTTCCCGAGCTGCCTCCTGGGTATTCCCCTGCTGCTTCAGAGCCTGGGCCAGCTGGTAGTGAGCCGGAGCGTACTGATCGGCCAATTTGATCGCCGCACGAAACTGTGCAATGGCGCCGTCCACGTCTCCGGCGGAGAGCATGTGCTTTCCGGAATTCGTCGCAAATGTTGCCGCCTGCAGATTGTTGCTCGCAGTCGTAATGCCGGATGCCGCCCGAGCCTCCTCCGCCGCGCCAGCGGAGTCGCCGAGCTGGCGCAGCACAGCGGCCAGAGTAGTATGAGCGCCGGCAAAATCGGGTTGCAGACGAATTGCCTCACGAAGCGAAGCAGCGGCCTCCGGCAGTTTTCCTTGTTGCTTGAGGACTGTGCCCAACGTGTAATGCGCCTCCGCGTAGTTCGGTTGCGCCTGGATGGTACGCTGGAGCTGTTCGGTCGCCTTTTCAAACTCACCTCTCTGCCAGAAAAGTACCCCCAGCGTGTAGTGCGCGTCGGCAAGATCAGGCTGGAGTGCGAGGGCATTTTGCAATTCTACGACCGCCTTGTCGAGCTGGTCCTTGAGTTTATAAGCGAGGCCGAGATTGTAGTGTAGCGACGCGTCGTTGGGCGCGAGCCGGATCGCGGCGTCAAGCTCCACGATCGCTGCATCAAAGTCCGCGCGTTGCAGGAACGCAATCCCTAAGTTCCCTCGAAACGCTCCGTCATTGGGACGAAGTTGAATCGCCGTGCGGAATCTTGCGATGGAACTCTCCGCGTCACCCTTCTGAATGAGAGCCAGCCCGAGATCGTTGAAAGCCTCGGGATCGGTCGGCTTCAGCTTTACAGCCTGCTCGAACGCTGCAACGGCACAGTCCGCATCGCTTGCACGCTGGCATCCAAGACCGAGGGCGATCTGGGCCTCAAACCAATCGGGCTTCACCCTCGCGGCGGTGTGCAGCTCTTGCAGAGCCTCTGCGGGGTTCGACGCCTCGGCGAGAACTTCCGCCAGGTAGTAGTGGGGCGCGGCGTCGCGCGGAGAAAGTTCGATTGCTTTCCGTAACTCGGTGACGGCTTCTGCGAGTTGATGCTGTTGTGAGCGGAGAACCCCGAGATGAAAGTGTGCCGAAGGCAGGCCGGGCTGCAGGCGGAGAGCTTCTGTGAAAGCGGCCGCTGCATCGGTAAGCTGACCTTGCTGCGCCAGGATTGAACCGAGATCGTCGTGGAGGTCGGCACGCTGGGGAGCGAGCTCCACGGCGCGCTGCAATTCGGAGGCAGCCTCCGCTTGCGAATTGCGCTGGCTGAGAATGCGCCCGAGGGCACGGTGGGCTTCCGCGTTCGCTGGAGCCCCCGTCACTGCCGCATGCGCCTCGGTCTCGGCCTCCGCAGGATGTCCCTGCTGCATGAAAATGCCGGCGAGATTTAGCCGGGCATCCGTGAAGTCAGGCCTGAGTTTAAGTGCTGCTTTGAGATGTTTCACCGCAGGCTCAAGTTCCCCCTGCTGTGACAAGACCCAGCCCAGAGCAGCCTGCGCCTCAGCATTCGCGGGCGAGCGTCGCACCGCCTCTTCGAAATTAGTGCGAGCGGACGCGATGTTGCCTTTCCGAAGCGCCTCTTGGCCGCGCTGATAGGCGAGCCGTGCCGCTGAACGCGAGGAGGACTGTGCCTGTCCTAGAGCTCCAGGACTTGAAATGAGGAACGCCGCTAAAAGGCAGGCGGCGAGGCTAGGTCTGGGATGCGACACCGTTGGTTTCGGAATGAGGAGCACTACAGTAAGGGAATTATATCCAAGTACGAGCGCCAAATTTCAGGGCTTGCTTTGATTCGAACCAGGTTCTCTTGCACAAAAAAACTGGGGGAACCCGTCGGCTCCCCCACATGGTTCGTAACTATCAGTTGCGCCTAGAACGTAACCCGGAAGCCGAGCTGCAATTGCCGCATCTGGCTGTTGGATTCCAGGCTGCTGATAATGCCATTTCCGCTGCAATCAACACAGGTGTTGGGATTGCCATAGACGGGATGGTTGAACACATTGAAGAACTCCGCCTGGAACTGCGCCCTGACCCTCTCTGTGATGGTGAAGTTCTTGAAGATCGACATGTCAGACAGGAATTCTCCCGGCCCAGTGAACTGATTGCGACGGGTGTTGCCGAAAGCCCCGACCTGTGGACGAACGAAAGGTCCGCTGACAGCACCGTTGGTGGCGAGCGGATCCACCGGCTTAAAGTAGACTACCTGCCTGGTTATGTCGTTGAAGCTGCCGGACCCCATGTGGAAGCTGCCGTTCATACTGGGACGGCACGGTCCAGTGTCCCGGTCGGAGTTGCATTCGTTATAGCCAAGGGAGAACGGCAGACCGCTGCCGATGACCAGGGTTGCGTTCCACTGCCATCCCCCGAGCAGCAGGTCTGCTCCCCGGCCAATATTGCCCAGGAAGTGCTTGCCTTTGCCGAATGGCAACTCGTAGAGCGAGGTCATAATCAAAACGCTGTCACGGTTGAAGTCCTGACGCCCGTACCCTTGACGCAGGTCCGGCTGG
>WNFA01011029.1_pt1 | contig 13995 bp, 14 predicted proteins | sample 5400481 | NCBI WGS metagenome assembly WNFA01 (sample SAMN13153340, study PRJNA577476) | soil metagenome | isolation source: 120 cm saprolite under Douglas fir tree site 2 hole 1 replicate 2 | place: USA:California | collected 2015-04-18 | reverse complement strand
TTGCGGATCCAACAATTTCGAATCTTGGCGATCTCGGGCGGCGCGCCCTACGCCTACGTCGCCGCGTGGAAAATTCCGGAGCGAGTCCGGGCAATCGGGATCGCAAGTGGCGCTCCGCCGATTGTCGATCTTGGCGATCATTCGGGGTTGCTTTCGCTTTACCGCCGACTGCTCTGGCTCTATGGCCGATCGCCACAAACGCTGCGGGCGCTTTTTTTTCTGACCGGCGCAATTGCGAGGATTCGTCCCCCAGTTCGTTTTCGTCCGCTCATGTTGAAGCTTTTGCAATTACAAGCGTGCGACGCCGCGTCCCTGGAAGATTCGGTCGCGTTTGAGGCGTGTTTCGAAAGTCAACGCCGCGCCTGGCAAGCGTCGGTTAAAGGGCTGACCGCCGACGCGGAAATCTTTGCCGCGCCGTGGGGATTTCGTCTGGAAGATGTCGATGTTTCGGTGCGTCTCTGGCATGGAACGAAAGATCGTGCCTTTTCTACGCGCGTGGCCGAGTACGTCGCGGCGCGACTTCCTGATTGCAAAGCGCGCTACGTGGAAGGTGAAGGTCACTATTCGCTTCCGATCCGGCACATGCGCGAAATCTTGGCAGATTTGATCACAGTCGGTGGAGGGCGCCGGGCTATCGGCGTCCATTAATTTTGGGACACGAGTCGCCGCGGCGACCGTCTCCCTCCAAGACAGAAATCCCGTGCGCTCATTGCCGCGCGCGTTAAATGTTCCGCGTGGAAGATTTTACTGGGGGAGCAATTCACGATCAGCCCACACGACGACTGTGGACAGTTGATCCGCCGTTCGACCAGCGCGTAAAAGATCTGGTCCGCGATTGGGGCGCGAACAGGAATCCCGAACTGATTGAGGAGATGATCGTGACTGCGCTGAAGATGGCGCGGGACGAGATGGGCGTGGCCGATCTCAAGCTCATCAACCGTTCACTCAAAGAAATGCGTTATGCCGCAAAAGTTTTCGCGCGCTACTCGCAGTTCCGCAAAGTCGTCGTGTTTGGATCGGCTCGCACCACGCCAGACGCGCCAGAATCGAAGGTCGCCGAAGATTTCGCGCGAACGATGGTGTCCCACGATTACATGCTCATTACCGGCGGTGGGGAAGGGATCATGGGCGCGGCCCAGCGCGGCGCTGGCCGGGAGCGTAGCTTTGGTTTGAACATTCGTTTGCCTTTCGAGCAGCAGGCGAACGAAGTGATCGAAGGCGATCCGAAGTTGATCAATTTCAATTACTTTTTTGATCGCAAACTCAACTTCGTTAAGGAATCGGACGCGTTTGCTCTTTTTCCGGGCGGCTTCGGAACCATGGATGAAACCTTTGAAGTCCTGACGCTGATGCAGACTGGCAAGGCGCGCATTATCCCAGTCGTGCTGCTCGACCGGCCCAACGGCACTTATTGGCAGACGTGGATGAAATTTCTGACCGAGCATTTGTTTAGACTCGGTCTGGTTTCATCCGACGATTTTTCTTTCTTCAAGATCGTGCACGATGTCGACGAAGCGGTCAGCGAAATAATGCAGTTTTACAAAATCTATCACTCTGCACGTTGGGTGGGGGAACAACTGGTGCTGCGCATTTGCCAGCCGTTATCGAAAAACGCGATTGCCGATCTGAACAAGAATTTCGCGGATCTTATTCGCGAAGGCGCGATTGTTCAGGGCAGCGCGTTGCGGCAGGAAAAGAATGAACCAGAAATCTGGAATGTGCCGCGGCTTATTTTGACGCCGTATCGCAACAACTTCGGCCGCTTACGCCAGTTGATCGACGCGATCAATCTCGCGTCAGTCGGGTAAAATCGGCTCGGGACTTGCGATTGATGTAAGCGGCGCAGTTTCGGCGCGATCATTGGTTCGAACACGGCGCCTCTTGTTCGCTACGACCAAGGCAAGATCGACATCGAGCTTCGCGCGCATCATGCGATCGAAACAGAAATGTTCGCGCGCGTAGCGGAGACCTTTGTCGGCGCAGCGTGCGGCCAAATTCTCGTCGGAGAGAAAGAGCAGGATCGCCGTAGCCAAAGCGTTGCTGTCGTTCGGTTGAACGATCAATCCGTTTTCACCGTGAACGATGATTTCCGGCACGTCCCCGACGCGCGTCGCTACGACCGGCCGACCGCTGGCAAACGCTTCGCGCAAAACAATGGGCGACGCTTCGGTGTGGCGCGACGCGATTACGACCATATTCGCGGCCGCAAGAATGTCCGGTATGTCCCAGCGATATCCCATCATCAGGACGTTGCCGTTCAGGCCGGCGCGATCGATCGCCTTTCGCACCCATTTTTCCCTGCTCCGGCCGCCAGTTGCTTCGCCGACAAAAACAAAATGCGCATCCGGCCGCTGGTGACGCACGATTCGCGCGGCTTCGACTAAATTGAACTGTCCCTTGTCCGGCCGAATCATGCCGATGTTCGCGATGATCGGTGTTTCCGCCGAAAGGCCGACTTCTCGCCGGAATTTCATCGGGTCGCGTTTCGGCGAGAATTTTTCGAGATCGACCGCCGATCCGATCACTTCGATTTTTTCGGGCGCGATCCCGTATTGCTCGATGAATTCCTTTTTGATCACCTGCGCGTCAGCGACAATTTTCGCGCAACCATGTCGGTAAATGAACGCGCGGTTCTTTTGGCCGAGCGGATCAGTGATGCAGCGGGCGCGCGTCACCGGCCAACCGCAAAGAAAGAGCGGCAGACAGAGCCAGTGGTCTTTTGAGCTGTAACTTTTGATCAGGTCGACGCGATTGCGGCGGCAGAAAAGCCAGATGCGCAATGAAACGAGTGGATTGATTCGATGCTTGAGCGACATCGGAATTATCGGCGTGCCGAGCTCGCGCGCTTTGGTGAGCACTTCGCTGGTGGGGTCGCAGATCAGCCAGGCGCGGTGGCCGTTTGCATTCAGCCAATTGATTTCGAGACAGGTGCGATATTCCTGTCCGCCCCAACTGCCACTGCTCTCAAGATGAAGTAAATTCACGCGGGTTTATCGACCTTTTCGCCAGTGTGACTGACTTCTCCGCGTTTTTCGAGAATATAATCGTAGATCGTATTAACCGTCCGGAGGGCCTTGCCGGCCACCTCCGAGTTCGGCACGCCCACGCCGAAGGTTTTTTCCATGCTGACCACCAGTTCCAAGGCGTCGATCGAGTCCAATCCGAGGCCGTTTGGCCCGAAAAGCGGCAGATCGTCCCCGATTTGGTCGGGAGTGGTTTGCAGCATCAAATTTTTGACCAGCATTTCTTTGATGCGCGCGCGTAGGTCAGCATCAGACATAAGTCAGCGGCGCCGAAATTGTCGTAATCGGCCCTGCCGGTCAACACTCGAGTGATTGGAGGGACACGAGCCGTCGTATCCATTAATGAAAGCCGGCGTCGACAGCGCGACGCCCTGCAAGCTCACACCTGATCGGCTTTATCGCCGGGAGTAACCGCTTGATTTTGATCGGGCCTAGCTGCGGTGCTAGCTGTGGCGTCAGTTCGCGGGACGGTCGATGACGGTGGCAAATTTCCCTTAGCTGCGGTGTCGGTTTTGCCGGCCTTGTGCAGCTCGTCACTGAATTCGTCTTTGGCCTTTTGGAATTCCTTGATTGCCTGGCCAAGGCCGCGGGCGAGTTCTGGTAATTTCTTGGCGCCGAATAGAACGAGAATGATCAACAGAATGATGATCAAATCGGGGCCGCCGAGGTTCATGAAGCTGGCGAGCACGCTCATATCTAAGTCACAACATTCAGACTCGTTGGCCAAACTTGCAAGGCAATTTAGGAAGCCACGTTACCTTGAGGTTTGCCTCGGTCTCGGTGTCTTGTGATTTCGCGCAGGGAGCGTAACTTCGTTGGTGCAGCGTTGCCGGGCATTTACATTGATTGAGATCATCATCGCGGTCGCGATTTTGACGGTTTTGCTTTTGGTGGCGGTACCCAGTTTAAGCGGCGTTCTGGCGGATCGGCGGCTGCGCGCATCGTTGGATGAATTTAACAACCTCGTTCGACAGGCGCAGGAACGAAGCGTGGCCGAGCATCGCGCCTACTTGATTGTTTGGGGCGATAAAGACGTGATTGCGCAACCGGAGGCTTTTGCCAAAGACGAAGAAAAAAAAGCGGTGGCAACGTTCGCTTTGGCACATGGAACGGTGTTGACGCTCACTTTGCCGGCCGCACTCACCTCTAAGCCGGCGGGCGAATGGATTTTCTGGCCGACTGGCACGTGCGAGCCAGCGATCGTTCGCTTTGAGGGAAGGGCTGGAACGTGGACGGCAAACTATTCGCCGCTGACCGGCCACGGCGAGTTGGCAAACTATGCGGCGAAGTAAAACAGGTTTCGCGCTCTACGAAGTGCTGATGGGCCTGGCGATTTTCGCCCTCGGCGTGCTCGCGCTTGGTCGCGCGGTGCAGAATTGCCTGAACGCCAGCACCTTCAACGCGGAGGAGAATCGCGTTCGGCAAATTTTGTCCAATCGAATGGCGGAAGTGCAGGCCACGCCGGGATTTCCGGATGTGGGAAAGGAATTTACCGTCGATACCGGTTACGGGATGGTGAAGCTGATCCAGAAAAGCGCGCCGGCTGGGTTGGAGGAAAACAACGGGGTGCCGCTCGCCGGTGTGAATCGGGTAACGTTGACGGCAAAGTGGACCCGCGGCGGCGCCGAGCAATCGCAGCAGATCGAATTTTATGTTTATCGTCCCGGTTAATCGCCGACGCGGCTTCACCTTGTTGGAAATCATTATGGCGGTGGCGATTTTGGCCACGATGGCGTTGGCGATCTATCGCTTCGTTCAATCCAACCTGGTCGCGATTCGTCTTTCTTCTGGAGCGACCGCGGCCGACGCGCGTTACGATGGTTTGCGCGAAGTGCTGGCTAACGAGTGGCAGAGCTTGCCTTCGGGAAGGGGGGCGCTGCTCGGCGATGCGTTCAAGTTGAACGATCGCGAGCGGGACGAAGTTCGGTGGATTTGCGGCGCGGGACCGGGCTTGATGACGCGATATGCCGCCGGCGATTTCGTGGTCGCGTTGCGGCTGCAATCGGAAAAGAAAGACAGCGATCGGCTCGATCTGGGTTTTCTGCGCAAGCCAAAAGACGATTCATCGCTCACGAACGTGAATGAAAGCTGGATTCCACTGATTGAAGATGTGCGCAGTTTACAAGTCCGCTATTTTGACGCGCGCTTGAATGTGTGGGTGGAACGCTGGACCGACACCGGCACATTGCCGCGGTTGGTGAAAGTAACTGTGAATCGATCCGATGCCGCCGCGCCATGGGAGGCGATCATCCCTCTCGGCAGGACGCCGATGTAATGATGTCGATCTTATGAGGACGCCTTCATCGAATTCGAAATTAATTTCCGGTGCCGCGATCATGCTCGCGCTTTGGGCATTGTTCTTGTTGAGCGCGTTGGTGATTTCGTGGGCGCTGGACATCGACTCGCGGCTGTCGCTTTCAGGAGACGGGGCGCGGATGCTGAAAGCGGAAGCGGTAGCATGTTCCGGCGCAGAAGTAGCATTGCATCCGGCGGTCAAGCCGGGTTCGCCAAATCTGAGCGGAGAATTGGACAACGGCGCAACCTACCAAGCGCGACTCACAGGAGAGGGCGGTCGTTTGAACTTGAACTGGCTTGTTGCCGGCGAAGCCCCGGATCGTTTGGAAATTTTGCGGAGATATCTGGAGCATAAAGGGGTCGATCTCAATGAACGCGACACAATGATAGATTCGCTTCTGGATTGGGTTGAACCAAGCGCTGGATTACATCGATTGAACGCGCCACCCGAGAGCGACGACTATCATCCGCTGCATAGTTTGCTGACACGCATCGATGAGTTGAAAAAAGTCGCGGGCTGGGCCGAGTTCACGTCCACTCCCGGTTGGGATGATGATTTTACCCTCAACAGCAGCGGCCCGGTGGATTTGGCGTGGGCGTCGCGCGATGTGTTGCTGGCTTTGCCAGGGATAACACCCGAAGTGGTAGATCGGTTCTTGCAGTTGCGACAAGGGCCGGATGGAATCGATGGGACTGACGATGACATGCAGTTTAGAGGAATCGACGAGGTCCGCGTTGTGCTTGGATTGAACGAAGAACAATTCAAACAACTCAACGGACTCGTTTCGTTCAAGGACCCGGTGTTGCGCGTCGTCAGCGTCGGAACAGCCGGAAGAGCCAGGCGCACGGTGCAAATGGTGTTTCGCCGGGTGGGCGTCGTTCCTCAGCTCATTACTTGGAAGGAGTTTTAGTCATCGAGACAAGTTCGACCCCGGTCTTTATCACGCCGACCGCGCATGGCTGGAATCTTTTGCGAGTGCGTGATGGCGACGGCTCGTGGAATGTGCGTTTGCTGCACACGCTCGACGAAGCCGTGCCGCTCGTGTCCACACAGGACGATGTCGTCCTGAGCTTGCCGGTCTCGGCCGTCCTAGCGCAGCGATTTCGATTACCGACTGTCGATCCGACGGAATTTCCGGAGATGGTCCGGATTCAAATCGAGAAGGCCCTTCCTTTTTCGGCGGAGGAAGTGACGACCGATTTCGAGTTGATCGAGCAAAATGAAACCGAGAGCGTCATTTCCGCGATTGCGGTGAGGAACGAACGACTGGCGGAAATCGCCGCGCCGCTGCTCGATAAGGGCATCATCCCGCGCCAGGTCACCGTTTACGCTGCGCAACGCGCGACGACACATGCGCCCGAAGGCAGAGCGCTATTCATTTATCCCGAAGGCGAGGTGCTTGTTTCGGCCGTCACCGAAAACGGTAAGGTCAGCCTCGCACGCACGCTCGACGGCGTCGCGCCGGAGCAATTGCAAATGGAGCTGCCGCAACTGGCGCTGAGTGCCGAATTGCAAGGGATCAACGCTTCGTTTCCAAATGTTTTGCTGGATGAAAGCTGTTACGAACTTCGCGATACCGTCCAAGGTATTCTCGCGGGCCGAACTGAGCTAGTGGGAATCGAGACGCCGCCCGCCTCGGTTAAACTCAATCTCTTGCCGGACAGCTGGCGGCAACGGCGGGCGCAACTTGCCAAGCGCGGCGAGTGGCAGAAACGACTCACCTTAGCCGGCGGCACCTACGCGGCGATTTTCCTGCTCTTTCTGCTTTACCTGGCCTACGCGCGTTTTGCCATTGCGCGACTCGATCGCCTGATTGCGCGCGAAGCGCCGCAAACGCAGTTCATTCGCGAGACCGAAGCCAATTGGAAAGCGCTCGCGCCGGCGATCGACTCACGCTTCTATCCGGTCGAGATCATGTTGCACCTTTACGAAGGTTTGCCCTCGGCGGACGTGCGCATCACGGCCTACAATCAATCTGCCCGCCAGCTTTCGATCGATGGCGAGGCCAACACTGCAGCGCTCGCGTATCAATTCGCCGAAAAGATTAAGCGCAATTTCGTTTGGAAGGAAAGCCGCGATGATGGAGAAATTGAGAGCTGCGTATCAGCGAATGAACCAGCGGGAGCGCATCATGACGCTCGCCATCGCCGCTGTTTTGCTTCTGCTCATCAACCTTTTCATTTGGAAATGGGTTTTGGGAACCATTGGCAACTCGCGACGCGAGCTGGCCTCGCGCAAAGCCACGCGCGCCGAGCAAACCGTTTACATGAAGGAACGCGAGCTCTGGGCGAAACGCGACCAATGGTTGCAGAAAACTCAGCCCACGCTCACGGGCGCCGAGGAAGCTTCCACTTTGCTCGATCAACTCAAACAAATCGCCGGCAAATACAATGTTTTGATCGAGAACCCGGCGATTGGTTCCGGCGAAACAACACCGACCCATCAAGCCGTTTTCGCCTCCATCGAGACCAGCGGTCATTGGCCGGACCTTGTTCATTTTCTTTATGACGTTCAACAACCGGACGCCTTTGTTGTCTTTGAAAGTGTGAACCTCGCCATTGACGGCAACGACGCGACCATGATGCACGCTAAATTCAAAATCGCGCGCTGGTTTGCGCCCGCCCAACGCAAGAAAGGCTGATTATGAGAGCTGGCTCCATTTACATGTCGATCTTCGCATTGATTACGACCATTTCCGTGCTCGCCGATAATGATTTACCGCAGCGGTTAAACTTCGATCGCTACAAAGGCATGCTCGATCATTCCGCCGAACTTCGCGAAAGATCTTTACGTCGCCAACGCCGCAAAATCGCCCGATGGCGACATGGTGACGATCGCTTCCAGCGGCGAACGGGAGTTTAAAAAATATCTAACCACAAAAAATCCGGTGGATGGTTATGCGATCGCGAACATCCAATGGTCGGACAAAATTGGCGAAACCAAGGTGACGATCAGTAAGGACGGTCAATTTGCGACGCTGACTTTCAATCAGGCAGTATTGACGCAGCCGCTGCCCAACAAGCCGGGTCCGCCGATGCCGGGCGTGGTCCCGCCCCAACCGCAACCTGGTTTCCAGAGGCCGGGTCAAAATCCGGGAGTGGCAGTGCCAACACCGCACGTCCGCGGCACCATTCAACGAAACCCGCAGCCGCCGCCAACGCCACCGGCGGGCGCTGAGGAGTAGCGATCTTAACGGGCCTTATTCGCCCCAATCGTCGTCCGCCGTGTCCGGCTGGCGATCCGGTCCGGCTGAAAACAGATCGTATTTGTCCGGATGTTTAATTCCGGGGCAGCGATAAATGTAAACCGTGCCCCACGGATCTTTCGGAAGGTCTTTGAAAAACGGATACCATCTCGTCGGCCTTGGGTCACCTTCGGGTTGAGCCACAAGTGCCTGCAATCCTTGCTCAGTGGTCGGATAAAAACCGTTCATCGCCTCGTATTGCATCAACTGGGTGCCAATCGCCTGAACGTCAGCCCGAACGGCGGTCTGTTTAGCAAAGCCAGTCGGGTTGCCGATTCGCGAAATCGCGAGACCGAGCAAGATCACAATGATGCTGACCACGATCATGATCTCAAGCAGCGTGAAAGCGGATTGGTTCGTTCGTTTTCTCATTTTCTGATCTAAGACAGACACGCAACGGCTTGTTGCGGTTCAATTAATGGTCGGCCTGCAGCAGATAATCCGATTTTTCCCAAAGATATTTTAGTTGCACCTGCGTCCCGCGAATCGCCGATGTCGATGTAGCGGAGCCGCTCAGGATGATCACATCGTTCGTACCGACTTTCAAGTTGCTGACCGGAATGAGTTTCTGTGCGCGCAGCCACCCGGTGTATTGAAAACGCATTTCCTTCAGGAGCGATTCCATTTGGCCGCGGTAACCTGGATCCGCCAATTCCGGCAGCGTTAGCGTGGCCGCTCCGATATCTTCGCCGTTCACATAAATTTCCGGCGGCGAATCGATTCGAGGGCTGGCAACGTCGAATGTCAGCAGCGCGAGCAACGGTTGCGATTCAATGCCGAATTGAAACACGGCGCCGTGTTGCATGTCCGGCCCGAGCGCAATCGCTTCGCTCGCCAAGGTTGCCGTGACCGTTCCGAAATGTTCCAAGTCTTGCTCCGGCGAATGCAGCGGCGGCAGCGATGAAAACGGCTCCGGAATGATGTCACGATGTTCCGTGTTGAGCGGATGCACGACTTCGCTGCTCGTCATCCAATCGAGATACGCGCCGCGGATCGTTTTCCCATCTCCGGGCACTTCGATATCGAGCGTTGAGATTCCGCTAATCGGAATGATAACTGAATCCGAGGTTGGTAAACCCACTCCCGAACCAAGTTCGCCCGATCGTAATACCTGCGTACCCAATTCGTCCCAGGCGACGAGTTCTGGTCGCGCGTCGCTGTTATCATCGAAAAAAAGCCGGAAATAGAGGACCTGGTAGTCCCCTGGCGGGTGCGCGATGCGAATACGGAACTTTGCGGCCGCGAGTTTGCTGCCGGATGCTGGCGCAAATCGATCCAGGCATTTTCAATGACGCTCTCCGTGGTTGCGGTGCTCTCTTTCTGCGGCAAACCGTTGTTCAAAGCCACCTGAGCCAGTGCAAAAGATGTTGCGCCAATCAGCCAAAACAGCGCAACGATGCGGAAGAGCATTTGGCCGCGAAGATTATCTTAGTGCGGCCGAAACTGCAAGCTATGTGTCGCCTCAAATACTGCCGAAAGAATGCTGTAAACAACCAATCCCACAACGGTCGCAATGACGACGATGATGACCGGCGGAATTAATTGCGAAATGATTGCAACGTTGCGATCCAGCTCGCGCTCATAAACATCGGCGATGGTTTGCATCGTTTCTCCGAAGCGCCCGGTTTGTTCGCCCACTGCCATCATATCGGTGAACAAATCCGGAAAGATGTGCTGCGAGCCTAATGCAGTCGACAGCGTCGCTCCATCAATCACGGCGCGGCGCGCTTCTATTATTTTGAATTCCAGATATCGGTTTCCGGCAATCTCACTTACCAAGTCGAGTGATCGAAGCAGGGGAATTCCGTTTTGGATGAGGGTGCCGAGCGTCCGCGAGAATTGTGCGTAATAGCGATGACGAATCACACGGCCATAAGCGGGAATCGACAATCGAAACCGATCCCAGGTTAGCCGCCCTTCTTCCGTGCGCACGAATGCGCGAAAGCCAACACTAGCGCCAATAACAATCAGAATGGCCAGCCACCAGTAAGTGGTGATTGCGTGATGAATCTGCATCAGGATGCGCGTGGGCAATGGAAGCGCACCGCCGATTTGCGCCATGAACCCGGTTAGTTGCGGCACCATGTATGTGATGAAAATGGTGATCAGCGCCGCGCCGGCCACCGCCAGAAAAGCCGGATAAATCAACGCCTGCTGCACGCGGTCGCGCAGATCTTTCGCCTGCGTCAAATGTTTGACCAACCGCAGCAAAATCTCCGGCAACGCGCCGCTCGCTTCCCCGGCCGCAACTAGATTGACAAAGAGCGGTGGAAAAATTCGCGGCATCTCGCGCAGGGCTTGCGAAAAACTTCGGCCGTCGACCAGCGCCTGGTGCAACGTCCGCGTCATCTGCTGCACGCGCGGCTGCTTGAGCCGCTTTTCCAAGATCGACAATCCCTCGTCCAGCGTCATTCCGGCCTGGAGCAAATGGGCGAGCTGCTCGGTGAAAATGAGCAACTGACTGTGCGGAATTTTCAGAGTCTGCGTTGGCGCCGGGGGAGTGGTCGCCGATTCCTTCTTAACCGCATGTTCCGGCCGCGCGCCGACTGCTTCGATCCGGATTGGGATGCAACGTTGCTGCTCGATCTGGTGAATGGCAATCGCTCGGTCGGCGCAATCCAGCACTCCTTCGACCAACTCGCCCTGCGCATTGCGGGCTCGATAGGAAAATTGTGGCATCGGACAGGAAAGTAATTCGAAATCCGAAATGCGAAAGCGCCCCCATTTCACAAAACATTGGACAATCTAATTTTGGCCAGTAGGAAAATTGTGGCATCGGACAGGAAAGTAATTCGAAATCCGAAATGCGAAAGCGCCCCCATTTCACAAAACATTGGACAATCTAATTTTGGCCAGTAATGTTCGCGGCGGTTTGAACACGCTGCGGACTGTTGTTGTTTCTGAAGTGATCGCAGGTGTTGTCTCGAAATCCGAATCGGATATAGCGATCTTCCGTTGCAGCGCCCGGCCGTTTCTCGCCCACCCAATTGGCCGGTGGTTCACAATGATGCAGAGAGGAACAGCAATATGAAAACGTTCGCCCTCGGCGTCCTGCTCAGTCTTGCGCTTGGAGCGCAAGGATTCGCGATCATCCGCCCGCCTTATCCGGCGAAGCCGATGCCACCGTATCACGGTCACTTCATCGTGATCGGTGATGACGCGAAATCGCAGGCCGTCGTTAAACCGCCCAAGTAAGTCGCGAACGTTAATGCGAGTTCATGCGCCGTAAATCGGCGCCCGGCGGACTTTCTCTCTCGGGCCAGATCCCTAGTCGGCAATTCTGGCCAAAAACGCCTAGACCATAAGATTCCGGAAAGGCCGACGATTATTACACGTTGGCGCTGCGCTTGCTGCGTATTTAATTTAATGCGATGAATCTGACGATTCGTCCAAGGTTGGCGGCTTATGGGTTCATTCTTACCACGTCGAAATTCGCGATCGGTACGCCGCTTTCTTTTCTCACTCTACTCGCTGCTAATCCGTTATGAAGAAATCGACTTCTGTCTCTATCGTTCGTCCGGCAAACGGCTCCCGTTTTAACGGCGAAAACCAAATTGAGCTGAAACAATTGCTCAACGCATTGACCGCATTCAAGCGGGGCAACTTCTCGGTCCGCTTGCCGGAGGACTGGACCGGACTTGCCGGCAAAGTGGCCGATACTTTTAATGACGTCATTGCGATCAACGAACGGATGAGCCGTGAGCTCGAGCGAATTACCAGAGTGGTCGGAAAAGAAGGCCGCATCAGTCAGCGCGCTTCTCTGGGTGCTGTTTCGGAAGGCTGGGCCGATTCGATCGGATGTATCAATGTCCTGATAGGAGATTTAGTTCATCCAACCAGCGAAATGGCGCGCGTGATCGGCGCCGTCGCAAAAGGCGATCTGGCGAAAACGATGGCGACGGAAATCGAAGGACGTCCATTGCAAGGCGAATTCCTACGCACAGCCAAGACGGTCAATACGATGGTCAACCAGCTCAGTGCGTTTGCCTCGGAAGTGACGCGCGTGGCGCGCGAAGTGGGCACGGAAGGAAAGCTAGGCGGCCAGGCAAAAGTCAAAGGTGTGGCCGGAACGTGGAAAGACCTGACGGAAAACGTAAACCTGATGGCCGGAAATTTGACGGCACAGGTCCGGAACATCGCCACGGTTACGACCGCGGTGGCGAATGGAAACCTGACCAAAAAAATCACGGTCGACGTTAAAGGCGAATTTTTGGAGTTGAAGGACACAGTCAACGTTATGTTGGACCAACTGCGTTCGTTCGCGTCGGAAGTCACGCGGGTCGCGCGCGAAGTGGGTTCGGAGGGAATTCTGGGCGGTCAGGCCCGAGTCGAAGGCGTGTCAGGAACGTGGAAAGACCTGACCGATTCGGTGAACTTCATGGCGCGCAATTTGACCGGGCAAGTGCGCAATATCGCTAATGTCACCACCGCCGTTGCGCGCGGCGATCTGTCCAAGAAGATCACGGTCGATGTGAAAGGCGAAATTCTTGAGCTGAAGAACACGATCAACACGATGGTGGACCAACTCAGCTCGTTCGCGTCGGAGGTGACGCGTGTGGCCCGCGAGGTCGGCACCGAAGGAAAACTCGGAGGTCAGGCTGATGTGAAAGGCGTCGCGGGGACTTGGAAAGATTTGACTGATTCGGTGAATTCGATGGCCGGAAACCTGACCGGTCAGGTGCGAAACATCGCCGACGTCACCACGGCGGTGGCCAATGGCGACCTTTCCAAAAAAATCACGGTCGATGTTCGTGGAGAAATCCTGGAATTGAAGGACACCATCAACACGATGGTGGACCAACTCCGCTCATTCGCATCGGAAGTTACCCGTGTGGCGCGTGAAGTCGGCACAGAAGGGAAGCTCGGCGGCCAGGCGGACGTGAAAGGTGTCGCCGGCACTTGGCAGGATTTGACCGAGAACGTGAACCTGATGGCGGGAAATCTGACCGCGCAGGTGCGTAATATCGCTGAGGTCACGACAGCGATCGCAAATGGCGACCTGTCTCGAAAGATCACCGTTGACGTAAAGGGCGAGATCCTCGAGATGAAAAACACGATCAATACCCTGGTTGATCGTCTCGGTTCGTTTGCTTCGGAAGTCACGCGTGTGGCGCGCGAAGTAGGTTCGGAAGGAAAACTCGGCGGCCAGGCCGAGGTGCGGGACGTTTCCGGTACCTGGAAGGATCTGACCGACTCAGTGAACTTCATGGCCGGCAACCTGACCGGTCAGGTGCGTAACATCGCTGACGTCACGACTGCGGTCGCCCGCGGCGACTTGTCGAAAAAGATCACGGTCGATGTGAAGGGCGAAATTCTGGAACTCAAAAACACCGTTAACACGATGGTCGACCAGCTTAGCTCGTTCGCTTCGGAGGTGACGCGCGTCGCTCTCGAAGTGGGTTCGGAAGGAATTCTAGGCGGCCAGGCAGAAG
>WNFA01003359.1_pt1 | contig 13996 bp, 6 predicted proteins | sample 5400481 | NCBI WGS metagenome assembly WNFA01 (sample SAMN13153340, study PRJNA577476) | soil metagenome | isolation source: 120 cm saprolite under Douglas fir tree site 2 hole 1 replicate 2 | place: USA:California | collected 2015-04-18 | reverse complement strand
TCGGCCCGGAAGCGCGGCGATTGAGGCGGTTGAGAGCTTCGCGCAATTGCACCGCCTCGCCGACCGCCAGTTCCTGGACGCTGAACCAGGGGCTCGCATTTTGCGGGGGTTTCCAATGCCGGGGCATGGCGGAACTGAATGATTCCAGTTGAAAGGTGAGATCCGGGTGACCGGCAGCAAGCATGGCGTGGTCGACTTCTTTTTCCCTGGTACCGATATGGCAGCTCAGGCATCGCTCGGATTGCTTAACAAGGTCGCGGGTGTCGTACATGCCGACTCTCAAAGATTGCTCGTGGGTCCAATTCTTGACGGTGTGCGGACCCAACCAGCCAACCGCCGGACCGTGGCAGTTTTCGCAACTGACGCCATCGTCGATGGATTGAAATGTTTGCGCGCGGAGTTCCGGTTTTACATTCAAGGCGTGACAGTTCAGACAGCGATCGGATTTGTTGGGTGCATCCGGGAGACCGAGGATTTTGGCCATACGCAGGGAGACGGAATTGGAAAGAACGCTGTAGGCGCGCGCATGCTTGTCCTGTGCAGCCCAAATGCTGTACTCATTTTGCGCGATGCGCGCGACGGTCTTGGGCTGCACCGCGCCATGGCAATTGCTGGCGGCACAGGAACCGGGACCGCTAAATTTGCCGACTTCACTGGCCTGTTCTTGCGGTGAGCGCGGCGCCTGGCGCGTCTCGCGAGGACGCACCTGCGCCGAGGACAAAGAAGCGAGCAAGAAGGTAGACACGAAAAGGACCAGTAGTAGAGACGATTTCGCTCTCATGGTGATGATTCTCCCGGTGATCTGACCGCCCGAGTACCAAGCCGGACCTAAGGTCCAGTAATGTACACCCAATTGGCCTTTTTTTGCGGAATTGGTGAGTGAATACCCGGTGCACGGGTAGGTCATTTGGTAGACAATGCGGACCCGGTTTGATATGGTGAGCTTCCTTTCGTTGAATCACCGGTCGGACACCGCGAAGGCGGGGGCTCTTCGTGTTCGATGAACTCAGGACCATCCAGGCAACCTACGGGTATTTGCCTGCAGAGCAACTGCACAAACTATCTGGTAAGTTGAAGATACCGGTCAGCGAAATCCATGCGGTGGCAAGTTTTTATCCGCACTTTCACCTCAAGCCTCCTCCGAAAGTGGATGTGCGAGTTTGCACGGATATGTCCTGCCATCTATTGGGCGCGACGCAAGTGCGGCATTCACTGGAGAAAGCTTTCCCAAGCCAGCAGCAAAGTGAAATCAGCATTCGCCCAGTCTCCTGCCTCGGCCGCTGCGATAACGCGCCCGCGTTGTCCATCAATGACCATATTTTTGCTGGCGTAGGACCCGGACAAGCTCTAGAGATGGTTCTTGAAGCGACAGAAGGTCGAGCGCCGCGCGTACCGCCGCGAGATCACCGCCCGCAACACTTGACGACGGATCCTTATACCGGCCCGAGTACGTACAAGGCCGTCCGCCAGTTCGTGGAAGGCCGCGACTATAAGTCCGTCTTGAGCATACTCAAAGCCTCTGGTCTGCGCGGCATGGGAGGCGCCGGATTCCCGACGGGAACCAAATGGGAAATCGTTCGAAACGCCCCAGGCGCGCAGAAATATATCGTATGTAACGCCGATGAGAGCGAGCCGGGGACCATCAAGGACCGCTTTTTGATGGAGCACGTTCCGCACCTGGTGATTGAAGGAATGATTGTGGCCGGGCTGGTCACGGGGGCGACGAAAGGGATCCTGTATATACGCCATGAATATGAGGAGCCGCGAGAGGTCTTAGAGAAAGAAATCCAGCGTTGCTATCGCGAGAAGCTTGTGGGTCGAGGCATACTCCAATCGGAGTTGGATTTTGACCTGGAAATCTTCGTGAGCCCCGGTGGATACATTTGCGGAGAAGAGAGCGCACTTCTGGAAGCCCTAGAGGGCAAACGCGCCGAACCACGGAACAAACCTCCGTTCCCCGGAACAAACGGATTGTGGAACGCACCCACCGCGATCAACAACGTGGAGACTTTTACTTTCGCCTCGGCCATCCTGGTGAACGGCCCGGATTGGTACAAGAAACAGGGAGTAAATGGCGTAGCGGGACTAAAATTCGTAGGGATTAGCGGGGACGTTGTGAAGCCCGGTGTATTCGAAGTGCCAATGGGTGTGTCCTACCGCGATTTGATTTACGAATATGCACGAGGCATTGCCGGCGGGAAAGAGCTTTTGGGATTTGCCCCATCGGGACCATCGTCCGGCTATCTTCCGGCAAGCCAAGCGGACCTTCTGCTGGACTTCAACGCCGTGGCCGCTGCTGGTTCCATGGTGGGTTCGGGCGCAATCGTGGTTTGCGCCGAGGGACGGTGCATGCTGGATATGGCGCTCAACGCCACGCGTTTTTTTCGCAACGAATCCTGCGGAAAATGCGTTCCGTGCAGGGTGGGCTCACAAAAACTCACGGATCTGCTGACACGCTGGACACAAGGCGAATCCAGCGAGGGGGACATGACGCTGATTCAGGAACTCTTTAAGGCGATGCGGCTCACGTCCATTTGTGGGCTTGGGCAGATCGTGCACGCGCCGCTGGCGTCGGTAATCCGGCACTTTCCGTCGGTGATTGAAGAGCACTTAAAGGCGCGACGTTGCCCGGGTGGCGTATGCTTCGAGCAGCACGGTTAATCTATGGACCAAGACTTTTCAGCAACATACATCCCCAAGCAGGAAATCCAACTGACTATCGATGGCAAGAGCGTTGCCATCGAGCAGACCAGAGGCGAGACCACCACGATCTTCGAGGCCGCGCAAAAATGCGGCATTGCCATACCGACGCTGTGCCACCAGCAGAATGAAAAGCCTGTCGGCGTGTGCCGCATGTGCGTGGTGGATATCGGGCAGCGTGTTTTTGCGGCCTCGTGCGTGCGGCTGATCGAGCCGGGAATGCAGGTAAAGACTGCGACGGACGATATAAAGAGTGTGCGCCGCACGCTTTTGGAGCTATTGATTGCGGATCATCCGTCTCCGTGCGCGCGCCAGAAGCTATCCGGGGATTGCGAACTGGAACGGCTGGCGTCGGAGGCAAAGATAAAGAGTTCGCCATTCGCGCGGCGCACGACGGCTCGAGGGCATGACGATTCCTCACTGGCCATTTCCGTGGACCATGAGGCGTGCATTCTTTGCGATCGCTGCATCCGGGGCTGCAACGAAATCCGGCATAACTTTGTGCTCGCCAGGCGCGGCAAGGGATACCAGGCGGGAATTTCGTTTGACGACAACCTGCCGATGGGAACCTCCAGTTGCGTGAGTTGCGGGGAGTGCATGGTGTGCTGCCCGACGGGAGCGCTGACGAACAAGCAGGTTATTGATACGAACCTCGGACAAGGAGACGCGGTCACGCTTCAGGAATTACAGAAACTCGATCCGTTCCACGGGGTTTCCGGAACATTTCTGAACTTGAACAGCAACGCGGTACGAAAGCGCAAGTACAAGGCCGGAGAGCTGATTTGCAAAGAAGGCGAATATGGCTCGACCGCATTCTACATCCTTGACGGCAAGGCCGAAGTGTATCTGTCTTCACCGATGGCGCACGTAAATACCAAAGGGCAGAACAACCTGTTTCGCAAGCTAAAGTCGGTGCTGGAGCCGAGCAAGCAGTCCGCGAAAGAAGAACGCAAGGGGTTCATTCCCATCGATGGCCCGGTCAATTTGTCGTACGACAACCGCATTGCGAACCTGGAACCCGGTGACCTGTTCGGCGAGATGACGTGCATGAATTACTATCCGCGCTCGGCGACGGTGCGGGCGAAGACGGATTGCACGATGCTGGAGATGCTGCGCAATGTGCTGGATATTATGCGGCGGAATCGGGATTTCCGCGCCAAAGTCGAGCAGAATTACCGGAAACGCGCGCTGGAATCGCACCTGCGCGGCATTCCCATTTTTTCCTCGGTTACGCCGGAATTTATTTCCTATTTGCGGGATCGCGTGGAACTGCGCCAATACTCGCCGGGACAACTGATTTGCCGCCAGGGAGAACCTGCGCACAGCTTCTTTCTGGTGCGCATCGGCTTTGTCAAAGTGACCGAATCACATCCTGGCGGGGACCTAGTGCTGGCGTACATCGGGCGAGGGAGTTTTTTCGGGGAACTTTCGCTGCTGGGCGGGGGCATACGAACGGCAAACTGCACGGCGCTGGATCACGTGGAGGTCGTTCGTATCAAGGTCGAAGATTTTAATCTGATGCTGGATCGTTTTCCGGAGGTGCGGCGGGGCCTGCAGGCCGTCGCGGCAGCGCGCGCCGCGGAAAACCGCCAACAGTCGGTCCAAATACAGAGCGTGCCGGTGGATTCATTCCTGGCGCAAGGCTTGATGGAAGCGCAAAGCCTGCTGGTGCTGGACCTCGACAAATGCACGCGATGCGACCAATGCGTGCGAGCGTGCGCGGACGCTCACGATGGCGTCAGCCGGCTGATTCGCGACGGGTTGCGGCTCGATCACTACCTGGTAGCCACGTCGTGCCGGCAGTGCAAGGATCCGCTGTGCATGGTGGGTTGCCCGGTAGGTTCGATTCGCCGACGCAACAGCCTGGAGATCACCATCGAGGATTGGTGCATCGGTTGCGGCTTGTGCGCGAACAATTGTCCGTACGGAAACATCAACATGCACCCGTTCGAGGTCGAAGCGGACGATCCCAGCCATCCTGGGAGGAAGATCGCGGAGGTAAAGACCAAGGCCACGGCGTGCAATCTCTGCCCGGATCACGATGAACCTAACTGCGTGTATGCATGCCCGCACGACGCAGCGCATCGGGTGAATCCTCGCGAGTTCTTCGCGGATCTTGCGAGGGAGGGCAACAGGGGAATCATCCCGACGTGATCATCGACCGGAGCCACAGAGGCTGGTTTATCGGATCGGTGCTGATGCTCGCACTGGGCATCGCGGTGTATATCCCGTACGCGTTGTTAAGCGTTACAGGCGCGAGCGGGGGCAGCGTCCTAGGCCTGATCTACGGCAGCGTGGGGTCGGCGATGATGCTGTTTGCGGGATTGTTGGGATTGCGCAAGAAGTTCCGGATTTGGCGTGTAGGGCGCGCGACGTGGTGGATGCGCGGCCATCTCTGGGTCGGCTTTCTCAGCTTCCCGTTCATTTTGTTCCACGCAGGTTTTCAGCTGGGGAACGGACCCCTGACGCGAGTGCTGATGGCCCTTTTCGTTGTGGTGTTCGTGAGCGGCATCTTCGGGGCCATTCTGCAGCATTTCATCCCGCGAGTCATGACGCAGCGGGTGCCGATGGAAACGATCTTCGAACAGATAGGCCGCGTCCTGGAGCAACTGGTGCAAGAAGCGGCGTTCATCATTTCCGATATTGGCGCGGCAATTGAAGAAGAGCTGGAACGCGCGGAAGAAGCAGAGGAATTGTCGCAGACCCCCACGGCGAAGAGAAAAACAGCCGTGGCGAGTGTAGCGGACGAACGCGTGAGCCGTACGATAACGGTTTTCTTTGAATCGAACATGAAGCCTTATTTATTGTCGCGAAATCCCGCGAAGCACATGCTGGCGGACCCGGTTCAGGCAAACGCGGCTTTTCAGAAGCTGAAGATTCTTGTGCCTGCGACGCTGTGGCCCAAGTTCGATGACTTGGAAAATATCGTCGAAGAAAAGCGGCAACTGACGCGCCAGCTGCGCCTGCACAAGATCCTTCACGGTTGGCTGCTGATGCATATCCCGATCTCTTACGCTCTGCTGGCCTTGGGTGCAGTCCACGCGGTCATGGCGCTGAGATTCTGAAGTATGCCTCGCGTACGCACGACGAAATCCCTGGCGAAGCGCATCGATCTGCAGTATTTCCGGCGGCGCGACGCTTTCCGGAAATGGCGTTTGTGGCTTTGCCTTGCGCTCCCAGTTATCGCTGTGGGCTGGATCGTGTTTTCGCGGGCAATCCACAATCAGAATGTGTATACCAAGGGCCCGCTGTCTTCAGCGCACGCGGTACTGGCAAGCAACTGCGAGGTGTGTCACGTGCGGACGGCAAAGTTCAGCGCGCGGGTGCCGGACAAGGCGTGTCTGGGGTGCCATGATGCCCCGCTACACAACGCGCGACAGACCTTCACGCCCAACTGCGGTTCGTGTCACGTAGAGCATCTGGGGCAAATGCGGCTGGCGCAGACCGCGGATGCCGGCTGCGCGCAATGCCATGCGGACCTGCATACAAACGATGGCGCACCGCGTATCGATCCGCACGTGAGCAACTTCGATCGAAAGCATCCGCAGTTCGCCGCACTACGGCCCGGCCAGCCGGACCCGGGCACGATCAATCTGAATCATTACGCGCATCTGCAGGCGACCATTCGCGGACCTCGAGGGCCCGTGCAGATGGTATGTGATGACTGCCATCGCCCAACTAATTCGCAGGAGCCGTGGCCCTACTCCGTCGCGGAAGTACAGCCTGCATCGCAACAGCCGGTTGTAGTCGGAGCCATCGACGCTCAACAGAGAAAACGCCGCTCCGTAGCCGCGGGCGCCGGCGCATATATGACGGCGATTAAGTATGTGAACCAATGCGCAGCCTGCCACGTCCTTCAGTTCGATCCCCTCATACCTGAACCTGCGCCGCACGACAAACCGAACGCGGTCGACGCTTTTATCAGGAACAAGTACGCGGACTATATTGCATTACATCCTGAAGCTCTCCGCGAACCTGTTCTCGCCATTGGCGGCAATACGCCACCGGATGTTTCCGAGTCAGCCTTGCGGCCAACTCGGACCCAACCTCCGCTGCTGGCAAGTTCCCCCGCGGATTGGGTGCAGCGGCGCACGGATACAGCCGAGCGCCTACTCTGGAGCAAGAACTGCAAGCGATGCCACGCCTCGACCGAGCATGAAGGGTCAGGCTTACCGGAGTCAGTCAAGGCGATAATTCCGGCCCGCTGGCTCCCCCGCTCGGAATTCGATCACGAGGCGCATCGAATGTTGACGTGCATGGCCTGCCATACAGGTATTCCGGATAGCCGCAAGACTTCCGATATCAACCTGCCAGAAATCGCGCTTTGTCGCCAATGTCACAAACAGGGAGGAGCATCAAAGCTGGCTGCGGAGGGGCGCTGCTTCGAATGCCACAGTTATCACGATTGGCCGAAGGAACGACGGATAAATGGCATCATGGAAATGGCGAGGCCGAAACCTACTACAGAGAACAGGCTTGGCAACCCCAGCCCTTCGCTGCAGCAGTAGGCCATAGACCCCTGGCAGTACAGTCCTCCGTCGTTACTTCGGCTGAGCGGCGGCAAGCTTTGGTTGGTGCCCGCTGACCGGTGGACTTTGCGGGTCATCCGCTACCGTATATAGTTCTCCATCGCGCAAGTAGAGTTTCTGCATCTCGGTTCGATTCAGCGGTCTCGAACCGCGCCGGCCGAAAACCGCGAGTTGGTTGCCAGTTTCGTCTACTGCCCGGTCGCGATCGATCCCGCGCGACAGGGCAATCGCCGGCCCATGCGTGCGATAAGTGGCAATCACCTTCGGGACAGGTTTTGGGCTGAAGCCGGCGAATTTGGTTGTCGCCTGCGGTGAGAAGAGTTGTACAACCTGGAGTCCATTCTTGCCATCGGCGACGAATGCGAACAAGCTGGAACTTACCATCCCCAGCTTCACGTCATTCGTGTCGTTCAGTTTGCCGCCGGCGCTGAAGAACTGATCCAGTACCGGCTTCTCCGGCCGCTCGACATCGACAATCGCGAACCCCTGCTTGCCCGCCGCAACATATGCATAGGTCCTTGCCAGGTAAATGTTGCGCGCGTCCTCCATCGGCACTTCGGCGTTCTGAACCAACACGGGCGAGGAGGGACGAGTGATATTCAGGACCTTCAATCCACTCCGATCCACCACAAAAGCATAGCGGAATTGAATACCGATTCCGCGTGCGTTTTCCAATTCGGGAGCGCCGATTTGCGCCGTTATCTTGGGCTGGAGAGGATTATCCAAATCGACGACGACTAGTCCGCGCTCGCAGAGCACGTAGGCGTAGGTTCCCACGAACGCAATTCGCCGCGCACCGGTTAGAATACCGTTCGGGTTGAATGCAAGTGCCCGCTTGAGGAAATTGTTATTCGGATCACCATCCAGCAGCGTGCCTACGCCCGGTGTTTTTGCTTTCAAGTCTGGATTGCCAATCACCACCAGGCCTTCGTACTTATCCGCCACATAAAGAAAGCCATACATGGGGTGGATGCGCTGCTCCTCATTCTCCGGTCTATGCGTGCGCAGCGGGTCGATTGCCAATGTGCTTGGGGACGCGATTGCCTGGGCATACTTCGTCTTGACGTAGAACTTTTGTCCCAACGGTGAAACCGGCGCCGTAATCATCCGTTCCGAAAAATCTTTATTGTCGATGTTGGCGACGTCGAATATCCGGATGCCACCCTCGCCCATGGCGGCATAAAGATATTCACCGCGCACCTGCACATCTAAGACCTTGCCACTATGATGGTAGCTCTGCGCGAGGCGGCCGCCGTGATTCACAAAACGCCGGTAGTTGGCGGGGTAGGCGATCTTATGAAAGTCGCTGCCTAGCACCGCGGGCGGTTCCTGGTGTTCCGCTACTGCAACAGCATGATACCCGTCGTTTCCGGTGGCGATATAGATATAACGCCCCTCGAAGTTCATAAATCCGGCGCCCAGCAACATCAACTGAGCCAGCCACGCATTGTTGTCACCTTTAGCGGAGACGTGGCAATCAGAACAGTTGCGGGTTTCTTTCGTGCGCACGGTGTGGGGCACGAAAGGACTGAACGCTTGCCCGCTGAAGCCTTCGGCCGATACAGTTTGCTGTTGGTAGTATCCCCAACCGCGGTCCGCGTTCTGTGAGCTCACCAGCACTGCGCAAGCGGACCGCACGGGTGCGATCCGGTTACCCGTAACGGTCCCATCGACTCCGAGCATGTAGATATCGTCCCGCAAGATTTGGAAGTTGTACGAGGTCCAGTTCCGCGTCGCCAACCCCTCGTTGTGCAACATCGGCATTTTTTGGTTTGCGGTCATCTCTAGATGGCAACCAAAGCACGTGGGCACCCACGCGGAATGGCAGCTATAGCAAGTCATTCGGCTATTGTCGTGTGCAAACGAACTTATGTCGCTGCCTCCCCAAGTTGTGCCGTCTTTCTGGATCGTTTTTGCAAACCGTGCCTTCTCATTGTAGTTCGGGTTTCCGGGTGTAACAGAATCCTTTACTTGAACGACCTCCCATTCTTTGCCTTGTTCAACCATGGAACGCTGAAAGAAACGGTCATCCTTCGAGTAGAACTGCCGCTCGCCCCAGGGTGTGCGAAGCAGTTGCAGGTTCGTTCCTCCTTTGGGCGATGCCGGCCCCGACGTCATGAACGAAGCGTGGGCGGTGACGCTGCCGTGGCAATCGACGCAGTCGATCTCAATTGCGTTTCGCGTCTCTCCATACAGCTTTCCATTCCCGTGACCATCTTGGGTGAAATGACAGTCAATGCAATGCATTCCCTTTTCCAGGTGAATGTCCTTCAGATGCACTGCCCTCCCGAATTTGTCAGGATCATCGGGCGAAATTACATTGTTCTTCTCATCGAGCAAATCGCCCTGGCGGTTCTTCTTGTAAACCGCCCGGAAAATCCAGCCATGACTATGGAAGTCCGCAAACTGCGTGTGCTTTAGAGTTTTCTCGAACTCAGGGCTGCCGATTTTTCCCAGGAAGTTGACATCGGACCACAATCCCAGTGGTGCGGATCCCTCGGGATTTCGCAGTTGTACTCGCTGTCGATCGCTCGGGCTGAGATTGCGCTGCTTGGCGGGATACATTTGTTCGCCATCGATTTCGTTGTCCCACCATGTATACCCGAAATAGGTTGTCTCCATATTTGTGCCCGGGTGGATATGGCAGACCATACACTGGCTGGACGGGATGGACCGAGTGAACTGGTGGCGAATCGGGTGACCCGATTCGTTCTTCGGAATCGTCGGATCAACCGTCGCAGTGTAGCCCGAATGGCCAAAACTGGCATATGGTCCGGAATGTTCCGGCGAATTGTCATTGGCATACACCACATGACACGCGCTGCACCCGCTGTTGCGATAGTCCCCAGCTTGATCGTTCGTCCCAGGAAAACTCAACAGCGGATCGAGCAATCTCGTCTTCTGTAGTCCGAGAAAAACGGGATCAGTGCGCAGAAGTGCTCCAAATCCTCGTTCGCCAAGTTTGGAATCTGGCCGCCCAGGATCCTCGTCCAGGGCTGGGATTCCAATTTCCGGCTTTTTCTGGCCTCCGCGTTCGAAAATGCGCAGCACATTCCCCGGCTGCGAAACCTCCCAGCGCTCGAGTGGGTCCAGATATGGCAACACCCCTTTAAGGCGGGTTTCCTCCGGAGTTGGAGGCGGCACGGTGACCAAACGCTGCGGTTTCCCGTCTGCCGAATAGCTTTCACCAAAATGTGGCTGCTTGAGCGGGAACGAGCCGTTGTTGTAAAGCGCCGCGCTCCACAGCATGGCTCCGTGCGTCATCATGCTTGTCCGCACTCTTTGAACTTCGGAAGCGTGGCATCCCGACGTTCCGCAAGTCGCCGTAGCCACACGCAGGTCGCCAGGGTTCACAAACCTTATGTAGTTCCAATCCTCTTTGAGCCAATCAGTGTAAGCACGCACCGGATTTGCGCTTTTTCCGCTTGCCAGAACCTTTGGATGCGGATGCGCTCGTCGCTTCGCGCTCTGATACTCCGCGGACTTGCCGTCTAAATCGTGCGGTACCCGGACATTCGGATCTCCGCCGTGGCAGTCCGTGCACCCGATATGCACGGACTGCGATACATGCATAGTCACGCTGTCCGTGGCTGTGTGACAGCACTGGCACCCGGCAGACTTGGCGTCAACCTCTTCCTGACTTTGGCTCAGGCGCAGTGGCTGGCGCTGCCCTTCCGGTCTTTGCGTCGTACTTCCCGTTTGCACGTTAGCATCGTATTTGACCGTCGCAGTTCTTGAGCTCGCCTTGACGACACCGTACAGAGAGATTGCAAACGTGGATGCGAGAATTCCAATTAGGTAATGCCTGCCACTCAATCGCATTCCCACCCCTTGGCGCTAGGCTCAGAACTGCAACCGCAAATTCGCAAACGCGGACACGAGTACCCTGGAGTTGTAAATGTTACGCAGCCCGAGTCCAGGCACCAGTGACGAAACACCCGCGGTTAGCACTATATTCTCGGTCAACGGGGGCCGATACGATATTCCCATTCCAAAATCTGTACCTATGCTGCGATGCACCGGCGCCTGAAATAACAGGTAAGCGAGCGACTGTGTGCGATCGAACTGCAGATAATTTACGTTTAAAAACCCGCGCAGTTTCGGTGTCAGATTGGCATCAATACCGGCATTGTAGACCCTGACTCCCGGATTGATAAAGTTCGATTGCCCTTCTTCCTTACTTGAGCGAAGGGATGGTAGGAGACTGAACGGCGTTACCAGCGCGACGCCCGTGCCGGTTAGCCGGATCCCTTCGCGGTCCCAAAAGCTGAAAGATCCACCCGCAAACTGCGTGTCATCGAGGATTGAATCAAATCCTCGCGCAGTCCCCGACCTGCTTGGTCCAACGCGTGATTCCGAGTCCCCGGAGGCCCAAAAGGCGGAGACGCGATACCGCAGCCAATCTCGATCTACGGACAGTTCCAACGCTCCCATTTGTGCATTGATATGCAGGGGGCGTCCCGCGATGGAATTGAAGCTGTCGGTGCCAAGCGCCTGGTAAAAGGCGTTGCTAATGTTCAATCGCCGAATATGCCCATTTCCCGTCCATCCGAGGTAATAAGACCGGATGCTGTGCGGCACGGGAATCCCGTTGGCCACAACAACCCGGCCAATTGGCGCAGGACGCACCAGGAAGCCGTTCTTATCGTAAACGGTATCGGCCTGATCGCGGTTGTAATGAAAGCTGAATTCGGTCGTGTAGCCCTTTGCGAGGAAGTCCTGAACGTAAATGTTGGCGATGCCAACCTGTTGGCGCCGCGGTTCGAACGTATTCAGCCCACTGTTCGTGTCCTTCTCTAGCAGATAAAAGTATGCCAGGTTGTAGTTGATACGGTTCGCGTGTAAATTGCCGAAAAGTCGAACCCCAGGCTGCTCATCGGCGAAAATGAACCCGCGAAAGTCACTGCTAAAACTCTGTATTCCGACCCTCACCGAAACGAAGTCGAAATTGGGACTCACATCGTGAATCTTGGCCTCAACAAACGCCTCCTGGATGCCCGTATGGGTGTCAAAACGATTCGTTCCGGCCCGAACGTCCGCGTTGACAATTCCTCGCTCTCGCGTCTGGAGAAAATTGAGGTCAACCACTGGAGTAAAGCGCAAGCGAAAATCGACCGGACGGAATGATGTATCACCGCGAAACAGATCGAACGAAAACCGCAGTGTCTGGTCTACGAATGCCTGTTCTCCACGCCCGAAGAAGTTCCTGCTGCCAGGATTCTCCGCAGCGACATTGCTCGGCGTGGGTAAACGGCGGCCGTCGACTTGTGTCAGGCTCGTTCCTGTGAAGGCGAAAAACCACCTCTGGCCGAAGATCGGCGAATCTCCCTTGAGCCGATTGCGATTGAACGGATCGTACCAACGTGATTTGACGTAGGGGAACTCTCCGCGCTTGCCGTACCTTTGCCATTCCGGCATTGCAACTGTCCAGCGGTACGGCTCAATTGCAAAATTTTCGTTCCCCGTCGGTGCCATCTCCGCCGCGCCTGATGGGACTGATGTTTCATGCTCCGGCGGGCGAAATACCGGATAGGAGGGAGCTTCTTCGCCCGGAGGCAACGGCGGCGCACGTGGCGGTCCAGGTATTCCCGTGGGACCTGGTTCGATTGCTGGCGCCGGGTTTGTCGATTGCAGCCGAAAATCGAGAACCTGCAACTCTGCGGGACGAACACTTAGCACTGCCGATGCAGCCGCAAATCCCTCTCGGCTGGCAACAATTTCATAGTCCCCTATCGGCAGATCGTTTAACCGGTAGACACCTTCCGCGTCGGTCGTAGCGGCAAAGGCGAAGCGCTGGTGGCGAAACTCGACGCTCACCGCCGCGATCGCTCGCCCATTCTCATCGCGGATGGTGCCCGCCACGGACCCCATTTGCGGTGGTCTTTGGCCAGGTATGCGCTGCGTTTCTTGGGCAAAAACGCCGCCAGAGCAGGCCGCTATAAAAATTACCGCGAGAATTAATGAGTCTAATTCGCAAAGCCTGCCTGATCCTTACTTCTCGCAAACCGCCAAATGAACGAGTTGCTGCGCACGATTCCCTATTGGCACGAATGGACACCGACATGAGGCATCACGTTATTGGGTAACGCGGCCGTTTGCAGCTCTGAAGAATGCCCCCAGTCCTGCAGAAGCTCAAGCCTGACAGCCTAAAACCCCTCAAAGTAGGGGGAATCTTATCGCCGTCCATTCAAATGTCAAGTTTGTTTCGCCCTGTGTTTTTTGACGCGGACGCGGCGCGCTACCCTTCCCGGAGCTTGTGTCCGGATACATTCCCCAGACCGTCGTATGCCGCGTATTTGTACATTTCGGAAAGCGTCGGATAATTGAATACCAGCTCAATGAACGAATCCACCGTCCCACCCAGTTCAAGTACGATCATCCCCGGGTGAATCAACTCGGTCGCGCTCTCGCCAATAATGTGCACGCCAAGCAACTTTCGATCGTCACGTCGGAAAACCAGCTTCAGCAGCCCGTTCCGGTCGCCAATGATTTGTCCTCGGGCATTGTTTCTGTAGTAAGCGCGGCCCACTCCACAGCTGATCCCTTTCTCAGCGCAAGATTGTTCCGTTTCGCCCACGCTGGAAATCTCCGGAATCGTGTAAATTCCCATCGGCAACATATGAGCCATACGTTTCTTGTACTCGAACCCGAACGCGTGACAAACGGCCACGCGGCCTTGTTCCATGGATGTTGAGGCCAGCGCCGGGAAGCCTATGACGTCACCAGCGGCATAGATGTGTGGTAAGGAAGTTTGATAAAACTCGTTT
>WNFA01003010.1_pt1 | contig 13997 bp, 11 predicted proteins | sample 5400481 | NCBI WGS metagenome assembly WNFA01 (sample SAMN13153340, study PRJNA577476) | soil metagenome | isolation source: 120 cm saprolite under Douglas fir tree site 2 hole 1 replicate 2 | place: USA:California | collected 2015-04-18 | reverse complement strand
GATAACAATGGCGAATCTCTTCACCGAGAATTTCTTCTTGAAGGTGGTATTCGTGGCGAATATAAAGGATGCCTCGCTTCGCTCCGGTGACGAGGCCTGCAATGATCATGCCTTCGATGAGGAGATGCGGCAGGTTAGTCATGATGAAGCGGTCCTTGATCGTGCCGGGCTCGCTTTCGTCGGCGTTGCAAACGACGTACTTCATTGGATCGGGCTGTTTGCGCACCAGGTCCCACTTCATGTTGGTGGGAAATCCGGCGCCCCCCATGCCTTTCAGTTCGGCGGCTTTAAGTTGCGCAAGGACGTCATCCCAGGCCTTGGATTGAACCAGCTTGCGCACGACGCCGTACTTTTCGGCGTCGCTGTAAGGATCGGACGCGCACGGCACGCGCTGCTCGATATGTCGCTCATGCAGTTCTTCGCCGCGCATGGCCGCGTGCGCCAGGGATTCGACCAGGTAAGGCGTCGCGTCCCCGAAAATGCTGTCGTTGATTGCGACAGCAGGAGCGTGATCGCAGCGCCCGAGACACGAGACGTCGCGAATCTGCACATCTTCCGCGCGCGAATTGGCGAAGCGGCGCTCGAGATCGGCGCGCAACTCGCAAGCGCCGTTGAGATGGCAGCTCATATCGGCACAGACGCGAATCTCCGCTTTGGGCGGCGGGACGAGATGAAAATGTGGATAAAAACTCGCGACGCTGTGAATCTGGTAGAGCGGCGTCTGGGTGCGTTGTGAAAGACCTTCAAGTTCCGCTTTGGGCAGGAAGCCATAGCGAAGCTGGATGGCCCGAAGGTCGTCGAAGATCAAGGCGCCCCGTCTCGCGCGAAAAGCGCCGGGCATGTTTTCCAAGAGATGCGCGGCGCGAAATGGCGTGCTGAATCTTCTGCATACTACTGGCAGAGAAGTCCGCTGTAAATAGCGCGCGTTTGGCTTTTCGCGGCGCGGCGCGAAAAAGACAACGCGGCCCGTTGACTTCCGCGCGGCGCAAACGATATAAGCAAACAGACTGACCGGCACACCGAATGCGCGACGCCTCCAACTCCTGCATGCTCCCCTTGGTCTTATGCGCATGGTTCATGACGCTCCCGGCGGTGCTTTCGGCGCAGAATGAGCCGATCAAATACATCGGACCGGGTTCGTGTGCGGCCACGAGTTGTCACGGAAGCGTGAAGCCCATCGCGGGGAGCCGGGTTTTGCAGAACGAATATTCGACGTGGATCATCAAGGACAAACATAGCCGGGCGTACCAGCCGCTGATGGGAGATGTTGGAGAACGGATGGCGCGCATCCTGAAACTGGGCGCGAAGGCGGAAGAAGCGCCCAAATGCCTGGCGTGCCATGCGCTATATTCGACGCCGGAGCAGCGCGGGCGCGCGTTTGAAATTGCGGAAGGCGTATCCTGCGAAAACTGTCACGGGCCCGCGTCGGGCTGGCTGGGGCCGCACACGACAAGATCTTGGGCGCATGAGAAATCAGTGGCGCGGGGTATGCACGATACGCGGGACGTGATCCACCGCACCGAGAAATGCCTGGAATGCCATCTGGGGACGAAAAACAAATTTGTGGATCACGAGATGATCGCGGCGGGGCATCCGGATCTTTTTTTCGAGCTGGATTCGTTTTCGGCGGTAATGCCGCGGCACTGGAAGACGCCGCGCGAATCGGAGCCCGGCAAACCGTTGGAGGATGCCGCGTGGGTGGGACTTCGTGAGTGGAGCGCGGGGCAGGCGGTGCAACTGCGGGCGGCGATGGAGCGATTGACCTGGCGCGCGAGGAATGAACGCTTTGACAAGAAAGATGTGTGGCCGGAGTATTCGGAGCTTTCCTGTTTTGCGTGTCACCATGCGCTGGGGCCGGCGAAGGACAGTTGGCGGCAGGAACACGGATACGTTGGGCGGCGTCCGGGTGATCCAGCGTGGAACAGCTCGCGTTATGCGGTATTCCGTTTGCTGGCGAAACAGATTGATTCAGCGAACGCGCAGGAGCTGGACCGTCAACTGCTTGCTGTTTCCGACGAGATGAGCAAGCTCAACCCCGATCGCAACGCCGTTGCTTCGGCGGCTTCAGCGGCGGTGCCGCTGGCGCAGCGGATCGCGGAACGGCTGGCAACGATGCAATACGATCAGGCGGTTGCGCTGCGCATGCTGCAACGCATCCCCGATGATGCGGAACATATCGCGCTCGCGGACGAGCGCGCGGCGGAGCAGGCGGCGATGGCTCTGGATTCGCTGTACATCGCGTATAGCAAGGATGCAAAGCCCGCGAACGCGGCGGAAGTCCGCGCCGCCATTAACGGACTGTTCCAGCAGCTCGAGAATCCTTCTGCCTACAACGCCGATCAATTCGCCGCATCTCTTCGCCGCATTCGCGGGCTGCTACAGTGAAGCCCCGGCGCTGTTAATCGTTCAGCCGTTTCTGATATTCGTGTTTGTTGGCGCTATACTAGTCTGAGCCAAAGCATGGTTCATTAGAGGCACTTATGAAGGCATTTCCGCGAATTACTGTCAACTCCAAACAGATGACTGGCTTGCCCTGCATCCGAGGCCTGCGCATCCCGGTAGCAACTGTGGTCGGCATGGTCGCCGAAGGAATGAGTCACGAGCGGATTCTTGAGGCCTACCCTGATTTGGAAGAAGAAGATATCCGCGAGGCGTTCCGATATGCAGCGGAGGCGGTGCGGGAGCGCGAGCTGCCTGTTTCTGAATTACCTTGAAGTTTCTGATCGACAACGCGATATCGCCCATCCTTGCTTTCCATCTTCGCAATTTGGGACACGACGCCGTCCACGTTCCTGATTACCAATTGTACTATGCCGACGACGAAATCGTCATGTCCCGGGCTGCCAGAGAAGAACGAATTTTGATCACCAAGGACACTGATTTCGGTGACCTGCTGGCCGAAAGCGGTGCTGCCGAACCCTCGGTAATCCTATTTCGTCGAACTTCGGGAGAACCGGACGTGCAATTCGATCTTCTGCGCAGGATACTGGCGGGCTTGAAAGATTCTCTGTTTGCGTGCTGCATCATTGTGATCGATCCGCGAAGAGTTCGAATCCGAAAACTTCCAATAGGCAGCCCGAACGAATGAACGCGTATGAAACCTGGTTCTGTGGATCGTGGTTCTGGCGATGGGTGACGCGACGGCAACTTCTGCCGTGGATCTTGCAGGGTTCGGAGTTGGGCGAACACGTGCTGGAGCTGGGCGCGGGGCCGGGAGCGGCGACGGAAGAGTTGGGGCGCCTCGCCGCTCGCGTGACAAGTCTTGAGTACGACCACGCGTCTGCAGTGAAGCTGGGTGCTCGCGTCTGCGGCGCGAGTGTGGCGGTTATTCAGGGGGATGCTGCGACGCTGCCGTTTGCCGACGGCACATTTTCTTCAGCGATCGCGATCCTGATGCTTCATCACTTGCGGTCCGGCGAGCTGCAGGATCGCGCCTTTGCGGAAATTTGGCGCGTGCTTCGACCAGGCGGAGTATTCCTCGCGTTTGAGATTCAGGATGGTTGGCTGCACCGAGTGGCACACATTCGGAGTACGTTTGTGGCTGTGACGCCGGCGTCGGCGTTCGCGAGATTAACGGCCACTGGATTTTCAATGGTGACTGTTGATATTGGGCACGGCGGCTTTCGAATCCGGGCCCTCCGCGCGCGGGAAGCCTGAGCGCTTCACACGCGCGCCGCGTTGACGCAGCGCGGACGCGGGCATAGCATCAGAGGATGTGGCGCACGACTCGTAAGAAATTTCCCGCCGGGCCCTCCGAAGGGCTCAAACGATGGTCGCTCGGGCCGCTCAATAACAATCCGCTGGAGTATTTCACCAAAATCGCGCGCGAGTTTGGAGACATCGCCGGGCTGCGCATTCTGAATTTCAAAACGATTTTCATCAACCATCCCGGCTTGATCGAAGAAGTGCTGGTCACCAACGCGCGCAAGTACTCGAAGGGCAGGGTGCTGCGGGCGAACCGGCACGTATTCGGCGAGGGCTTGCTGACCAGTGAAGGAGATTTCTGGCTGCGGCAACGGCGGCTGGCGCAACCGGCGTTTCACCGCGCGCGGATCGCTTCGTATGCGGCGACGATGGTGGAGTACACGCAGCGGATGTTGGATGGCTGGCGGGATGGCGACGAGCGCGACGTGCATCAAGAGATGATGCGGTTGACGCTGCAGATCGTCGGGAAAACGCTGTTTGACGCCGACGTCGAGCGCGACGCGCAAGAGGTAGGCAAATCGCTGGAACTGCTGCTGGAAATCGGCGCGGATTTCCGGCGCACGATCTTTGTGCCGCATTGGCTGCCGACGCCTGCAAATTTGCGGGTGAAGCGGGAAGTGGCGCAGATCGAAAAAATTCTTTACCGGATTATTGCGGAGCGGCGCGCCTCGGGCCGCGACGTCGGCGATCTACTGTCGATGCTGCTTCATGCGCAGGACGAAGATGGTTCGCGAATGACGGACCGGCAACTGCGAGATGAAACGATTACTTTATTCCTGGCGGGCCATGAAACAACGGCCAGCTCGCTTTCCTGGGCGTGGTGGCTGCTGGCGCAGAATCCCGTGGTGGAAGCAAAGCTGTATGCGGAATTGGACGCGGTACTCGGCGATCGCGCTCCTACTCTCGATGATCTTCCGCGGCTTGCTTACACGGGACACGTCATCACGGAATCGCTGCGGCTGTATCCGGCAGCGTGGGGAATGGCGCGTCTGGTCGTCGAGGACCATGAAATTGCGGGCTACCCGGTGACCAAAGGAATGGGCGTGGCCATGGCGCAATGGGTGGTGCATCGAGATCCGCGATGGTACGACTCCCCGGAAGAATTCCGGCCGGAGCGCTGGGAAGATGATTTATTGAAGCGCTTGCCGCGGTTCGCTTATTTTCCATTCGGCGGCGGTCCGCGCCAGTGCATCGGGAATTCGTTTGCGTTGATGGAAGCGGCGCTGATTCTGGCGACGATCGCGCGGAAATTTCGATTGCGGCTGGTGGCGAATCATCCCGTGGTGCCACTGGCTTCAATCACGCTGCGGCCTCGGCATGGAGTGCGTGTGACGCTGGAGTCGCGGCAGAAAAAAGTAGCAGTGGCCTCGTCAAACGGCAGGCAAGCCGCCGTTGCTGATTAGTTGCCTACTTTCCTGCCGTCAGCGGACCAAGTTCGGAGCGCGTCTGCATCACGCGGAGGATGGAATCGCGCGTGACGATGCCAACGATCTGAGGCGCGCCGTTGCCGGCGCCGCTCACCACGGGCATCTGATTGACATCGGCGCTCAGGAGCCGCTCGAGCAAACGCAGAAGGGGTTCCTCCGGCGATGTCCAGAGAATTTTTTCCCGCGGAATCATGGCGGCCTGGATAGAGTTGTGGGCCCACTCGTCGCGCGGGACGGAGTTGAGGGTGTGAACGTTCATCATGCCGGCGAGGCGGTCTCCATTCACCACGATATGGCAGCGACGGCCTGTGCGGAGCACTTCGGCGCTGTATTCTTCAAGAGTGATGTGTCCGGGAGCGGTGGGCACTTCCTTGCTCATGACGTCGGAGGCGCTGAGGCCGGCGAGGGTTTCCCGGACGGCCACTTGAGCCACGCTTTCTTGCGCGGCGTTCAAAATGAACCAGCCGATGAAGGCAGTCCAGATCCCCTGTCGAACATAACCGTTGAAAACGCCCCACGCTCCAAAAAGAATCATCGCGTAGGCGATCATTTTGCCGCTGGCGCCCGCGACACGAGTGGCCGTCTCAAAATTCTTGGTCGCTCCCCAAACGATGGCGCGGAAAATTCTTCCTCCGTCGAGAGGAAACCCCGGCAGGAGATTGAAAACGGCAAGCGCCGCATTGGTCTGCCAGAGCCAGGTGGCCAGTGCTCCGACCGTCTGGCTATAAGGGAAGAGCAGTGCTAAACCAAAAAATCCGGCCGAGAGCAAGCCGCTGGCCAGCGGTCCGGCAATGGCGATGTTGAATTCCTGAATGGCCTTGGAAGGCTCGCGCTCGATGCGCGCCAGGCCCCCGAAGAGAAAGAGGGTGATGGAAATGACGCGAATTTTATAGTGCTGGGCCACGACGCTGTGGGAGAGTTCGTGGAAGAGAACCGAGGCGAAAAAGAGGAGGCTCGTCAGGACGCCCACGGTCCAATGCTGTGTGTCCGTCCAAAGCGGATGTTGCTGCTTGTACTGCGAGGCGATCATGTAGGTGATGGCCGCAAAAATGAAGACCCAAGTCGAATGGAGATAGATGGGGATTCCGAGAATTTTTCCGATGCGCAAGCCTGATCCGCGGTTCATGGGTGGTCTCACGGTTAGCCTAGCACAAGACACGAACGGGAGCGGAGAAGGGCAGCTCGTACACGAGAAAGCAGGGCCCCCCTGTTTTTTGCAAGTGTTGCATCTAAAGGGCTTAGCCCTGCTACAAGTCTTTTGTTTGCAACACTTGCGGGGAGATCCATAAGTGTTGCAGCTAAAGGACTTATGGGGGCGGACTGTTGGCAAGAAAGTAACCGGGCCGGGCCTGAAGACTCTGAAGGAGTTAGAAGGACCGCGTGGCGGGCGAGCATGGTTCGGGGGGCACAGAAGAATCGTGCCGACTTAACGAAACCATTATAGCATATTGGTACTGTCTGTCAAGGATTACTTGTAAGCGCTTATTTGCTGAGGGATGGCGGGGCGTCCTCCCGAATTGGCGCCGGAAAATAGAGAAGAATGTAGCTTTTCTAGCGCCAAGGGGCTGAAACCACGCGGGGGAGCAGACCCGGCGCGTGAGCCCAACGTGTATGGCATCCTGCTGAGTCAATCCCCCCACCTTTTGAAAAACGAAACCCCACAGGGTGCGCCACCAGATTCAAAACCCTGCGCCACCCACCATGATCCATCTCGCCGCCACCGCGCTCGCTCTCAGATGAATGTCAACAGGCCTTAGGAAACTACCCGCTGCCCGGGTGCGTATAGTCCAACAATGGAGGTGTGCTCATGGACGCGACCTACATCCGCCCGCGCTACCTGCCAAAGTTGCAAATCAGCACCGCATCGCAAACGCAGCATTCCCTGCAAAACTTTGCGGACACCACCTTGAAAGCAGCCGCCCGGTTTTGGTTTCTGGTGGCCGTCATCGGCCAGGGGACGTTCCTATACTATATTGTCGCCTTCTATGGTCCCTCGACGCTTCAGGGAAATTTCGAGGTCTGGAGCAAGAACACCTTTCTTCTGAAGAGGTGCGTCGCCACGTTCATGTGGCGGCCCCTCCTGGAGGCTATGAAATGATGAAACGGATTGCAGAAGCGTCGGCGCGTTTCAAGGCCAGGATTGCCGGTGTCTTTTATTTGCTCAACATACTGACGGGAGGAGCCGCCCTCTTCGTTCGCGGCAGGTTGGGTTTCGTAGCCATCGTCATCGCGACCGCGTGCTATATCGCTGTGACGCTGCTCTTCTATGACATCTTTAAGCCGGTGAACAGGAGCCTCTCTTTGCTCGCAGCGTTCTTCGGCCTCGCGGGATGCGCCATTGGGGCTCTTAGCCCCCTTCATCTTTCCCCCTTCCACATCAACAGCCTGGTATTTTTCGGATTGTATTGCCTCCTGATCGGCTACCTCATTTTCAGGTCGACCTTCCTGCCTCGTACTCTGGGTGCGCTGATGGCGTTTGGCGGTTTGGGTTGGCTGACCTTTCTGTCACCGCCGCTCGCAAACTATCTGTCCCCCTACAATTTGGCCCCCGGCCTCCTCGGGGAAGGAGCACTGACCCTGTGGCTCCTCGTGGTCGGCGTGAACGAACAACGATGGAAGGAGCAGGCCAGCGCAGCGGGGGAACGGCGATTCGTAGCGTGCCATACGCCCTTGATTCAATCGCTCGCTAAGGAGGTAAAGAGTATGAGCACACCTGTATCGACCAACCGGTTAGAGCCGGCACAACATACCGCTGCCAAAGTCGCCGGGTTCCTTTACCTGTTCACGATGGTTACCGCGAACTTTGCGGAGTTCTATGCGCGCGGTCGACTGATCGTAGCCGGCGATGCCGTGCAGACCGCCAAGAATATTGGGGCGTCTGAACGGCTTTTTCGACTCGGTACTGTCAGCAATCTGATCACGTTCGCGGCTGTCGTCCCATTAGTAGTGGCTCTTTACGTCGTACTCAAGCCCATCAACAGGAATGTGGCGTTACTTGCGGCGTTCTGGCGTCTCGCCGAATGCTCCATTTTTGCGCTCATCACCTTGAATGATTTTGTGGCCTTGCGGCTGCTGAGTGGCGCCGATTATTTGCGAGCGTTTGACACGAAGCAGTTGCAGGCGCTGGCGTACACGTTCGTCCGCGTGCACGACGCGGGATATCTCCTCGGACTGGTGTTTTTCGGACTGGGGTCGACCGTGTTCGCCTATCTGTGGTTCAAGTCGCGCTACATCCCTCGAGCACTGGCCGCTTGGGGAATCCTCTCGTCGTTGGTGGTGGCAATCGTCACTTTGGCCATCATCGTGTTCCCCAGTTTGGGGGCCGTGGTGATCCCGGTCTACTTTGCGCCGATTTTTATCTTCGAAGTCACTCTAGGCTTTTGGCTGCTTATTAAGGGAATACAAGCACCTAGTGTCAAGTAACGACCGCTACCGAGGGCGGCCCCCGGGTGCCGGCGGAGATGGAGTTTTCAGTTCTCAGTTTTCAGTAATTGGTACGAAACGCAGCGGGCGGGGCAAGCCCCGCCCCTACAAAAGAGGTGCGCGTCTGGAGCGACACGACGTGTACTTGCCCCCACAGAGAGTTAAGCCTTTACCTCCTGTAAGTCCTTGTTTATCAACAGATTGAAATTGGTAGTGAGCGTGCGATTCTCCGAAGCGCAAGTTTGGAGGCACGTCATGATTGCCATACTGCAATTCGCGACGCTCGTTATCACCACGATGTTTGCCGTCGCTGCCGCGGTGGGGCTGCATTGGCTGTTCCTGAGGGCGGCGTTTTTGATGATGCGGCCGGCCACGGCTCGAAGGGTTCCGGTGCGTACAGAACTGGTGCGCGGGACAGCGCAATTGGCGCGGGCTTATTCGGCACCGCGCTGAACTGGCTCGAGCCGAAGAGCACAGGTTGAAACCTGCGCTACTGAGTTTGCCCGGCCCGACGTGAGAAGCGGACAGGCTAAAGCCTGCCCTACTGGGCTCCGGGAAATGGAAAGAAGGAGGTAACGCGATGCTGGCTTTGAAGTATCTGTTGATGATTCTGGGCGCCGGGCTCTTTGGAAGCGCGGGGGCTCTTGTGGCTTACGACATTTTTCTCTCGGAACAACTGCGCCGTTTGCTTTCGCGCGGCAAGACCGACGAATCCGGTGAGGAGGTGGGGGCGCTGGCTCACCGCCCTTTCCGGCCGGTGCGCTGGCGATTGCCGCTGCAATTGACGGCGGCGGGGGCACTGCTGCTGCTCGTCACGGAAAGCTTTGTGGTGATTCCCGATGGAGCGGCGGGCGTACGCGTCAGCGAATTCTGGGGCGCGCGCCCGGGCACGTTGTATCCCGGCCTGCACCTGGTTACGCCGCTGGTGGATTCCATCGCGATTTACGACACGCGCGAGCAGGTGTATTCAACGGTGGCGGCCGAAAATTCCAAGCAAAAGGGTGATGTGCTGACGGTGCAGGCGCGCGAAGGACTGAACATCGGGCTGGCGGTTTCCGTGCGCTACCGTCTGGACCCCAAGCGGCTGGACTCGATTCACACGAATCTGCCGCAACCGGTCGGTGAGCAGGTAGTGGCTCCGGTGGTTGCCACGATTTACCGGCAGCTTGCGCCGAACTACGTGACGCGGGAAATCTTTGCCACGAAGCGCGAAGAATTGCGGACCAAGGCAGCCGAGGCGATCGCGGCGCGGCTGGCAAGCGACGGGATCATCGTGAGGGAAGTGCTGCTGCGGGACCTGCAGCTTCCCGCGGAATACGCGAAGGGGCTCGAAGGGCTGCTGCTGAAGGAGCAGGAGAACGAGCGGCTCGGCACCGAGCAGGAAATTAAGCAGAAGGAAGTGAAGATCGCGGAGCTGGAGGCCGAGGCTCAAAAATCGCGCGACGTGAAAGGGGCAGAGGCGCAGGCGCAAGTGCGCGTGCTGCAGGCGAAAGCGGAAGCCGACGCGATGCAGTACACCCTGCCGCTGAAACAGAAGCAGATCGAACAGACCAAGCTGGAAGCGCAAGCACGCAAGGAATCGACACTGCAGAACGCCGAGGCCGCGGCGCAAGCCAAGATCATCGATAGCAAGGCCGAGGTCGAGCGGCAGAAGAATCTTGCCGATGCCGAAGCCAACCGCATCCGGGTGACGGCTGCGGCGGACGCCGAACGAATGAAGTACGAAGCGTCCGTGCTGAAGTCGAATCCCATGCTGATTCAGAAAATCATCGCCGAACGACTCTCCGACAAGCTGCAAATCATGATGGTGCCGATCGACGGGAAGAATTTTTTTGCCAATGACGTGATGCGGTCGGCGTTTTCGGGAATGACCGGCGGCAAGGAAAGCGGCTCTTCGGACGAGAATCCGGATGATCCGGCGCCGGTGCCGACGGCCACGGCCAGCGCGCGGCGTAAGCAGCCGCGTCGGCCATGAAGCAGAGAACGACGCAAAGAAAAAAGATGCGCACCGCCAAGAATGGCTGTGCCAGCGGACTCCGCTAGCCAAAACCCCTGTGGGTGGCCCGGGACGCAAAGAGGAAGGAGGAGAGACTTTGGCCTTGGTGACCGCAAAGCGGTCAACGAGCACGAAGGCAAGCACCGCCGCGCTTGGCCCTTTTAGCCAGAGGTCGCTCCTTCCCGCGCGACGCGTTGCGCGCCACCCGGCTAGCGGTCAGATACTGCACCAGATGAATGGAATGCATTTGGAGTTCGCAATGCAGATGCAAGCGGGATTTGAGTAACGAGTTGGCGTTTTCGAGGAGAGGGCCGTGAATGTTGTGCAGGGAATTCAGAAAAAGAGAAACATCCCAAGTGTTCGGCTGAATCTCTGCAAGCGCATCGTGGCCTCAACGTTGCTGGGCGCTTTGGCGATTGTGGCACCGGCCATCGCTGCGGCCGGACCCGCGCCGCATCGAGAAGTGCGCGTGCCGCGGATCGATTGCCGGGCGATCGAGAATCTGCAACGCTGGGCGAGTGACTAGGAGGAATCCTGGTGCGAGGGCGCTTGACTCGCTCTTTGGGATTTTCGGGATTGAGGGACAGCACTGAACAGGCCATTTATCGCAGCCGTGATATCATCAACACCGTATTCACGTGTCTGCCAAGCAAAAACTGTCCCCGCCGCCTTCGCGCGCCTGGCTTGTCCTGTGCGAAGAGCGGCGCGTTTTGCCTCTGGTCGCGCTCCCGGAATATATCGGCCTCAGCCAGAAAGTTCGCGACTGGATGCCAGCGCGATGGGGTGAATGGCATCTCGCCGACGTGTGGCTCGAACTTCCTGAACCCTGCCCCGCGCAGCCTGGCAATTCGAACGGTACAGCATCTCCTGTCGCTCAGCCGGCCATCGCGTCTCCCGGAGCCAAACCATGAGCTTCCGAACGAAATTGTTGTTCGTTGTACTGCTCACCATTTTCGCGTCTGTCTCGGTGGTGGCTTACGCCGTGACGCATTACACCCAGGCGGCGTTCGAGGCGATGGACGCGGAGCGCACCGAAGCCCTGGTTGCACAATTCAAGAAGGAATTCGTGCAGCGCGGTGAGGAAATTGCTCATCAAGCAAAAAACATCGCGGAAGCCAATCTTACCGAGCGCATGGCGATTGACTTGTCCCGTCCCAATGCCGACCAGTCCCTTTATGTGCGCGACGCGGTCGGCACGGCTCAAGAGCACGGGCTCGATTATGTGGAAATTGTGAACCACGACGGTGTGCTTATCTCGTCGGCGCAGTTTCCGGCTCGCGTCGGTTATAAAAACGACTGGGTGACCTCGGTGAAGGACTGGAATGAGATACCGGCATTCTTGAAGAAAGAAGAGCTGCCCGACGGCGTAGCGATCTCCCTCAGCGTCGTTCGTACGAACAACACCGTCGCGGACAAGAGTTTGTACATTATCGGGGGACACCGGCTGGATAAGAATTTCCTCGCCTCGCTGGTTTTGCCCACCGGGATGCGCGCGCTCATCTATACCAATCTCGAGCCGACCTTTGTTCCGACGTCATTGATGGGTGAGAAGATCGATGCGGAGCAAGCAGAACGGTTCGTCCCCCTGGTCGAACAATTGCAGCAGCAGCCGCAGCCCATGGTGCGCACGATGGAGTGGACCAGAGATCCGGCCGACGCGGAAACGTTTCATGCCATCCCCTTGACGGGCCGCAACAATGAACTTCTTGGCATCTTCTTCGTCGGCAGCTCGCGAAAAGAGCTGGTACTGTTGACGCGCCAAATCCTGAAAATCGCGGCCGCCGTTGCGGCTGCCGCGCTATTGATCGGATTGCTTGTCAGCTTCTGGGTTTCCGCGCGCATCACCAGACCAGTCGAAGAACTTGCCGAAGGCGCCCGCGAGGTTGCCAGCGGAAGATGGGATACGCGCATCCATGTGCGTGGGCGCGATGAGGTCGGCCAGCTTGCCGAAGCCTTCAATCACATGACGCAAACGCTTGCGGCGCAGAAGGAGCGCCTGGTGCAGACCGAGCGCGTCGCCGCATGGCGCGAACTGGCGCGGCGTCTCGCGCACGAGCTGCGGAATCCGCTCTTCCCAATGCAGATCACCGTCGAAAATCTGCAAAAAGCGCGCAAACTCGACGCCAAACAATTTCTGGAAGTGTTCAATGAGTCCACGGCGACATTGAAGACAGAACTCGCCAATCTGAACTCCATCGTTGGCCGCTTCAGTGATTTTTCAAAGATGCCCGCGCCGCAGTTTGTGCGTGTGAATGTGAATGAAGCGCTGCGCAACGCGGTGCGCCTCTTCGAGCCGCAATTCAACGAAGTCGGCAAGCCCACGATCACACCGGAGTTGTTTCTGACTGAACTTTTGCCCGATATCGACGCGGACCCCGATTTGCTCCACCGCGCGTTTCAGAATCTGGTGCTGAATGCGCTGGACGCCATGCCTGCCGGCGGGACGCTGACCCTGAGAACTTCGGAAAAGGATGGACATGTGCGCATCGAAGTTGCCGACACGGGCAAAGGCCTGACGCCGGAAGAGTGCTCGCGGCTTTTTACACCGTATTACACGACGAAGTTGCAAGGGACAGGGCTGGGGCTCGCCATCGTGCAGTCCGTGGTCAGCGATCATCACGGCACCATTGCGGTGACGAGCGACGAGGGCCGCGGCACGGCTTTTCGAATCGATCTACCGCAGCGCCAAGCCGGCCGTACCGCGACGCCGCGTGAGGCGGCGCCAGAATCCAAGAGCACTCCATCGACTCTGGCCGCTGCATCTGGTTAACGCTTCACAAAGGACCGAAGCTTGCCCCGCAAAGCGCATCTCCTCCTCGTCGACGACGATACTAATACGCTGGCATCGCTTTCTCGTGCCTTTCGGCTGGCGGGACATGAAGCCACCGTTTGCGACAACGCCGCTCGTGCAGTCGAACTCCTTCGCACGGAATCGTTCGACGTGATTCTTTCCGATGTGGTCATGCCGGGAAAAAGCGGCTTGGAGCTACTCGAAGATTTGAAGAATGCCGGCGTGAAGACGCCGATCGTGCTCATTTCTGGGCAGGCAAACATCGAGATGGCGGTGAGAGCCACGAAGCTGGGCGCGCTTGATTTTCTGGAGAAGCCGCTTTCCACCGACAAATTGCTCGTGACCGTCGAGAATGCGCTGCGGTTGTCGCGGCTGGAGGATGAAAATCGCGAGCTGCGTCATCGCCTCGGCAAACATGACCTGGTGGGCTCCGGCCCGGCGATGAAAAAGTTGCTCGCGCAAATTGATCGCGTCGCGGCGAGCGAGACGCGTGTCTGTATTCTTGGCGAGACCGGAACGGGCAAGGAGCTAGTCGCGCGCGCGATTCATGAAAAATCGCCGCGCAACGAGAATCCGTTCATCACCTTGAACTGCGCGGCTGTTCCCGCGGAATTGATCGAATCGGAGCTTTTCGGCCACGAGAAAGGCGCGTTCA
>WNFA01003686.1_pt1 | contig 14009 bp, 17 predicted proteins | sample 5400481 | NCBI WGS metagenome assembly WNFA01 (sample SAMN13153340, study PRJNA577476) | soil metagenome | isolation source: 120 cm saprolite under Douglas fir tree site 2 hole 1 replicate 2 | place: USA:California | collected 2015-04-18 | reverse complement strand
GCGAAAAGCCCGCGCGGCGGGACAAGCGCCTTGTGCAGCTCGTTCACCACAGAGGATTTGCCGACGCCGGAATAACCGGATACGAGCACGAGCTCTGGCGTACCCTGAGCCACGACCCGGTCGAAGGCCGCAAGCAGGGCGCCGATCTCGCGCTCCCGCCCGTACAGCTTCTCAGGGATCATCAACCGGTCTGATGAGTCGTGCGCGCCCAGCGGGAATGCATCGATGCGACCCTGCGACTGCCATTCCGCCAGGCACTGTCGAAGATCAGCTTCCAGCCCGGAAGCAGTCTGGTAGCGCTCCTCGGCGTTTTTGGCGAGGAGCTTCATAGTGAGAGAAGACAGCGGCTCGGGGACTGTGGCGCGCTCACCTGGCGGTGTCGGCTGGCGTGCAATGTGGCAGTGGACCCACTCCAGGGGGTCGACGGCGGCGAACGGTAGCGCGCCCGTAAGCATCTGGTACAAGGTGACGCCCAAAGAGTAGAGATCGCTGCGGGCATCCGTCGAGCGATTCATGCGGCCGGTCTGCTCGGGCGCCATATACGCGAGGGTGCCGGCAATAATCTCGGGCGGTACGGGCGACTGGCGCTCGTGCGGCAGTTGGGACGCAATCCCGAATCCGATGAGCCATACGTTGCCGGCGTCGTCGACGAGCACATTCGCAGGCTTGATATCCTTGTGTATGAAGCCGCGCCGATGGACTTGGCCGAGTGCTGCCGCCAAGCCAATGGCGATGCGCAGGAAGCGAGTCAGCTCGAGCGGACTCCCTTGGTCCCGTTCAAGAACCCGATCCAGGGGCTCACCGCCCGGGTCCTTGAGTACGAGGATCGTCCGCCCTTCGTGACGAGTGAGCGCTAGGGGCCTGGCCCCCCACGCGGGATCGAGCTCGGCTGCGAGCGAGTATTCGTGCTCGAGCCGCCGGAGGCTCTGAGGTGAGGGCTGTTCTGCGGCCGGTGCAACGACCAAGACGGTGGATGGGTCACCAGGCTCGCGGCCTCGGTACAGCGTAAACTCCCCGCTGTCCCGCAACGGCTCCAGCACATAACCAACGTGCTCCGGCATGGCGCTCGCACCCTCGACACTGTCCGTACGAGCAATCTGCCGCAATCGCCACGAAAACTGCAAGCACGTGGGCTGACCGTCCAGGCGCTGTCCGCGACGCGCGCGACCGTCGTGAATCAGGCGGATCGACGACGGATGGACTCGGCAAGGCCGCACTGCAGATTGTCGAATTGACTCGATCGCCCCCAAATTCCCAGCAGCGCTCGCACGGACGCGGCGCCGCTGTCTGACAGGCGGGACAATTCTCCGGCGCGTCGTGCAGGATGCGAACGCCGTTTCCCTCCGTCAGCGGCGAGCCGGTGGTCCGCGCCATCGCTCCGAACGCGATCTGGCGCAGCGCCGCCGGATCCGGTGCTTCGGCCTTTTCGCTGCGCAGGATCATCTTCTTCCAGCGAAGTAGGAAACCGAACACTTCTCGCAAACTTCGCACAGCCGGCGCCAGGCCGTTCCTCACCTGTCGGTTGCCTGAGCATCTTCTTTCCGGGTGTGGTCAGCTGCCAGTCCGGGTTCGTCGTTGCTACCCGGGAGCTTGGCGCCAATGTGAAGCACTGCCGGGCGGCCGCCGCGTGCTGACCCGTTCGAATCCGGCGCGAACCAAGCGCTACTTCACGCGGCCGAAGCAACCATTTCCGTTGCCGTCAGGTTGCCGTAACACTGCTCTCTTCAACGGTACGCAGTTGAACGGGACGCAAAGCGCCGGAACGGGATTCTGAATGATTTCGAGAAGGTGCGCGGTAAGGTCGCGTCTCGGTTTAGTTTTTTCGCACCTACTCCAAGTCTTCGAATCCCGTCGGGGACACTTTTTTCTGCGCTCGTCTCGCGGGGTTGGCCGCCAGCACCGCTTCCACTCGACGTCGCGTTGTTGATGATTTCCTCGATCATGCCATCAGAGACGTACTCGTTTTCCTTGTCGTTGTTCAGATTCACGAAGAGGAGCACGGCGATGGAGCCGTCGAGACCGCGCTCGCAGCCCTGCCGCGCACGAAGAAGTACCAGATCACCCCTGGAGCGGCCGCGAGCACGCCAACGCCGACGAGCAACAAGGCAGGTCGAACGCCCCTTGGGCCGGTGACAGATGCGGGCGCGGCTCGCTCGATCCGACCGCCTTCACATCGAAGATCCACGCGAGCGTGACCACGATGGGGAAACAGGACTGTTCCCCGGCCCAGAAATTCCGAGGCGCTTGGAAGCTGTTCTGTCATTTAGCTGGGGGAGCGAGCGGCGCGAGAGGCCAATGGGCGTGCCGGAACACATACACCCATTCACCCTTCTCTTTTCGGCGGTAGTCCGTCCAAACGACGACCTTCTCCTCGGGTTCGCGATTCTTGATCTTTCGTTTGTACACGACCGTGCCAACAGCGATCACGCCATCACCTTCCCGAAAGTACGAGACGTCTTTGATCTCGCCATGTATCCGCTCGAGCGCGGCGAAGAAGTCAGTCCAACTCTTGCGTATCTCTTCCGTGCCTTTCATCAATTGGCCAGCTGGTTGAATAAAGAACGCGTCTACTTCCCGGGTGAATAGACTCATAACGAGTTCGGCATCCAGTTTTTCGTGGGCCTCAAGGAGTTTGCGGTCGAGCTCGCGCATCTGAGCAGCGGTCCTCTCGTCCAGTGAGCGCGATTGCCCCGATGCGACAAAAGGAATGAACAATGACAATATAAGGATGCGTGCGGCGAGTTTCATATCGACTCCTCTAATTGGGCGCGGAGAAGTTCCACACTACCTGGAATGTGCCATCCCCGTTGCCCAAAAGTACCGAGACAGCCTGTCCAATCTCCAGGCCGCCCTCACTCAGTGAAAGCGGGATCGCCGATTCTCGCCTCAATTGAAGGCCCGAAGGACATGCACGCCGTGGCCCGGCAGGGCTACGCACCAGCCCTGGACAAATCCATCGCCGGGGAAAGCGGCCGGCGTGCGGTCAGTCAGACAGAGAGAGCTTCGAAGGCGCTCGGGCCGGCGATCTTTTCCCGGCGCGCAACGAACTTCATGCTGTTCAAGAAGCATGCAGCGAAGCCGGCCGGGTGTTGTGCTTTGCCAAATCTCGATCGCCTGACTTGACGGGGACTTGCGGCGGGACGAGGCTGCCCCGCCCATGTGGTCCACCCTGCTCGCTCTGTTGCGCTCGGTCTGCTCCGCCTTGAAATCGCGCCGCCATCTGGCGCTCGAGAATCTCGCGCTTCGGCAACAATTGGCCCTCCTGTGCAACCGCTCCAAGCGGCCGCAGTTCGGAAGAGTCGCCCGCATCTTCTGGGTCTGCCTTTCGCAGCGCTGGTCGGGCTGGCGCGATGCCTTGTGCTTGGTTCGGCCAGAGACCGTCATCCGCTGGCATCGGCAGGGGTTCCGCGCCTTCTGGACCTGGAAGTCGAGACGTCGAGGGCCAGGGCGTCCGCCGGTGGGCTCCGAGCTGAGAGCCCTCATCCAGAAGATGTCGTTCGCCAACCCGCTCTGGGGCGCGCCCAGAATCCACGGCGAGCTCCTCAAGCTGGGCTTCGACATCTCGCAACGCTCGGTCGCCCGGCTGATGCCGCGTCGTCGAAAGCCGCCCTCTCAGTCGTGGAAAACGTTCCTCGAGAATCACCTCGCCGACCTCGTCTCCGTCGACTTCTTCGTCGTGCCGAGTGCGACCTTCCGGGTGCTCTACGTGTTTGTGGTGCTGTTGCATCATCGCCGACGAGTCGTGCACTTCAACGTAACCGATTCCCCCACTGCCGCCTGGACTGCGCAGCAAATCGTCGAGGCATTCCCCGATGACTCGGCGCCGCGCTACCTACTCCGTGATCGCGACAGCATCTACGGGGGCGAGTTCCAGCGACGAGCGAAGGGCGTGGGCTTGGCCGAGGTTCTCACTGCACCAAGCTCGCCCTGGCAGAACCCTTTCGCCGAGCGAGTCATCGGCACCATCCGCCGCGAGCTTCTCGACCACGTCATCGTCCTGAACGAGGCACACCTTCGACGTCGTCTGCGCAGCTACCTCCGCTACTACCACGGCTCGCGTACCCACTTGTCGCTTGCCAAGGACGCACCTGAATCGCGCGCAGTCGAACAGCCCGAGCTCGGTCGCGTTGTCGCCTTGCCTCAGGTCGGTGGCCTTCACCACCGCTACACTCGCTGCGCCGCCTAGCTTCTCAGCGATCGCGGGCGGCGTCCTCCGGCGCGTCCTCCTCGAGGTCACCTCGGACGACCATCTCCACATCCCGCCGCCCAACTCGACGCGTGTCTCGCTCGCGCCCGACCACGTCGGCCAAGCTGGCGGGCCCGAGGCGCAACCCCGAGCCCCCGTGGAAGATCTCAAGCACGGCTCCAATAATGGCCAACGACAACATCCTCCGCTGGATTACCCACGGGCCCGAGGGCGACATCGTAAGCCTCTACACAACGCTCCCATGGACCGCGCTTTGCGAAGAGGTCGCCAAGCTCAACATCGGGCTGCGCACCGGCCAACTGCTCGAGCTGCGCAAAGTCTCGAATTCAGGCGGCGACGCAGGCGGAGGCAACGGGCGCTTACTACAGTCCTTACTACAGACACAGCGCGTCAACGCAAAAGCTATTGAGTCACGCGACGTTGAGGCCTGCCTCGTGAGTGCCCAGGGCGGGACTCGAACCCGCGCAGAGCGATAGAAAACCCAAAGCAGGACAGGTGGTTGCCGTCTATCGCCTTGCTTTTGTTGAGTTCGAATTCCATCTGAGCCCATCCCGTACCGTCCCTTTCCATCCCAAACCGCGCTGCCATGGCACATGTATGGCACAAAACGCTGGTGCGCCATCCGCGGCCTCTCGGATCAAAAAAGGCGGAAATTTGCGCTCGCGCAGTGCCTCGCTGAGTGACCGTCATGGTCTCCAAGTCGATCGTGCCGGTTGTAGGCTCCAGCGCCGCGATTGAGCTTTCTACGGCCAGCGGCCGACGGGAAAGCGCCCATAAACCTCGGGTGCGAAGGCTACCCCCGGGCTCCACGCCTCGGTCCCGCGAGAGGCTGGATGCTCGTCAGGAGCAATGACGAGGCGTCGGCGTGCGCGAGCGGCTCGTCGCCATGCTTCCGTTCCAGGTCGCGATGACGGAAGCGGGTCCGATCGCGGTGCTCGCGCAGCTGCTCGGCAGCCCCGCCGACCCGGCGTCAGCCGCTCGCGAAGAAAACGCGCGCCCCGTCCTCCGGTCCTTACCGGAGGACGGTTACCGCTGATGTGATCGGGACGACGCCGGTGGGCAGCACAGGTCTCGCCACCAGCGCGTTCAGCAAGGTGCTCTTTCCGCGCTTGAATTAGCCGACGCAGGCTACATAGAGGCGCCCCTGCTCGACGCGTTCAGCCAGCTTGCACGCTTCCCTCGCAATTTCTTCGTCGCCAGCTGCAGCAGCTACTTGAACTGGCGCATCGAACGGACCGTTGAACATGCGTGCTAACTCCCCAGATGTCGCTCGCATCTCCATCCATTGATCTCTTTAGACTTCTCTGAGACGTGCGGCAACCTCTTGCAGAGAGCGCTCCTCTCTCAATCCAGCCAACTCCTCGGATGATTCCTGAGCTCGTTCCAGGCCGTTGAAAAACCGATCGAGCAAGTCGCCACCAAACGTGGGCACTAGAAAAATGTGGGTATGGGGCACTCTTCTGCCCCGTGCGTACATGCAGACGAAATTCGGATGGAATGCCTCATTGATTTTCTGGGCTGTAAGTCGGGCGACCCGAAAGAGGCTTTCCGTTTCCTCCTCCGTCAAATCGTGCCACCAGGGCACGTGTCTTCTCGAAATGATAAGACAATGGCCTCTCGCAAACGGATTGATGTCGAGTATGGCAAATGAATGCTCATCCTCATGAATTCGATAGGCAGGCGCTTTTCCTTCTCGAATCTCACAAAAGATGCAGCTTTCATTGGCCATGAGAGACTCCTCAACCGGCGCCAAGCAGCCAGGAGGCCACCGCAAGCCCCAACCGGCCGGCTCCAAGACAAAGCAGTACGGTGAGAATGATGTTGACGGTGCCAAAGAGGATGGCGCCATCCTGAAACAGCGAAATAGACTCGTAATTGAACGTTGAATAGGTGGTGAATCCGCCCATCACGCCCGTGGTGAGCGCAAGACGAAGGTCAGGCCCGATGAGGTCCGTCCTGAGCGAAACCTGCATGATGATGACGATCAGGAAAGACCCCATCGCATTGATCGCGATGGTTCCGTATGGGAATGCTGGCCCCAATGTCTTTATCGCCCAGCTCGCGAAGAGAAAACGCGCCACTCCGCCCAGACCGCTTCCAAAGAAGACGAGAAGCACTTTCTGCACCGTTCCCCTCCAGCTCCAAAAGGCGCCGCAGATTTTCTGAGTGAGCAGGCCCCACGGCGCGCTTGGCGCCTGCCGCAGGAGTCATCGGCTGCCCCGAAGCAGCAGTTTAGAGCGGACTCCACCGCCGCTATGGGCCAGAAATTAGCTCCTCCACCAAACTCCGGCAACGACATTGCAATGGCGATTTACGTCATTCGACCGTCCTGAGCGTTGCCGCGCTCGCCAAGGCTGCAGCAATCTCGGTCTTGCCTCACCCCCCTTCCCGTTCCGCGGCAAGATGTTCCTCGGCACTCGGCTTGAATAGCTGCTGCGCAATCAGGGTCGGCACGAAGGCGCTGAGAATGACGACCGTCACTAGTATGGTGTACTGGCCCTGGTCAATCACCTTGTGAGTCAGTCCAAACAAAGCGGAAATCGTTCCGAACGTCAGACCGGTGCTCATCAGGAGCGTGGTGTACATCGCCTCACGGCTCGGCATGCGGAATAGAGCGGTCAGCGGCCGGACACCGACGAACTTGGCGCCCATCTTCACGCCGAGAAGCAGCAGGATGAGGCCCGCGCCACTCACGACCGCTGTCGCAGAGACAAGAGTTCCAGCTCTGATGAAGTAGAAGGTTGTGAGGATGGTAAACGCCATCGCGCGCATCCGGGCAACCAGCGCTCGCTCGCGCAAGAACGTCCCCGCGAGCACCATGCCCACCAGATAAGCAGGGAGAATTGGCTCGCTCCCGCCGGCCTGGGCGATGCCACCGAGGGCGAACATGATGACGAGGACGAACTTGATTTCCGCCTCGCTGACGCGCCCTCCGGTTGTCCGGATGACGAACTGCACGAGCTTCGGAGCCAACGGAAGCACAACCGCTGTTGCCACCACGAATGCAAGCAGGTACCAGCTGTAGTTTGCAAACAGCAGCCCGAGTGCCAGCACCGTCCCGAAGTCGGTGACGAAGCAGGCCGTCAAGATGATTTTTCCCAGCGTAGCCTCATTCAGCCCGGTTTCGACCATCACCGCGTAGACCACGGCAACGGATGTGGTCGAGAGCGCAATGCCGGCAATCTGCGCCGCTCGCCAGTCCCAGCCCACTATCCATCGCGCGAAAGCGAGCGCGCCCAGGAACGGCAGAAGGAAACTCACGAAGCCAATCGACAGCGTCTGGCGCCAGTGCTTGCGAACCACGCTGGGCTCAATCTCTGCACCCGCGAGGAACGTGAGCAGCCCGCTGCCAAAGCCAGCCAGGAAATCAATCCAGGACGTGCTCCTCAGGCCCAGGAGATTCCCAACGGCAATTCCGACGAGGATTTCGATGAGCGAAACAGAAACCCCGGTCCTGGCCGCGATAACGGCAGCAGCGAAGGCGAGCCCAATCCAAATAGCGGCGATAGTATAGGTGTTGTTCACGGCCAGGCTCCTTCCCTAGTCCTCAAGCGGACTAGCAAAAGAAGCCATCAACCCCGCGAGGGGTGGTTCGCATCGTGAAGACGCGGGCGGGCCTCATCGCCCCTATTTTGCTGTGGAGCTATAACAGCAACCAAGGTCGGCGTCGGAATATTTACCATCGATCCTTGGGGCCGCGGAGCTCCTACTTACAAGGAGGTGTTGGGATGGCGAGCCTCTCAGGAAAAGCCAAGCGAGTCAGCATCTGGCTCAACGAGGGCGACCTGGTTGGGCACCGGCCAGCCCCCCTGGCGGTCCTTGAATTCCTCCGGCGTGAGAACACCGCGGGCGCCACCGTCTTTCGAGGCATCGAGGGATTCGGCGGCTCAGGCGAAATTCACACCTCTCGCCTTGTGGACGTTCGTTGGAAGCTTCCCATCCTCATCGAGTGGATTGACACCTATGAGAACATCGAGCGTCTTCTTCCGCGCGTCAAAGAGATGGTTAAGCGTGGCCTCATCACCGTCGATGACACCGAGGTTGTGCTCTACAACCCGCACCCCGTCCGGGACGTCGCTGCGGCTCTCACCGCTGCGGAGGTGATGTCCCGCGATGTTGCGTCAGTCACCAATGATGCTCCCATCAAGGATGTGGTTGAGCTGATGCTTGGAAAGGTGTACCGCGCAGTGCCGGTCCTCGATTCCGGCGTTCCCGTCGGTATCATCACCAACAGCGACCTCGTCACTCGGGGTGGCCTGGCGGTCAGAATGGAATTATTGCCGAGCTTGGATACTCCGGAGCTCCATGCGGAGTTCGAGCGGCTCACTCGCAATCACAAGACCGCGGAGGAAATAATGACTGCTGGGCCGGTGACCGTAAACGCGCGGACCACGCTCAGAGAGGTTGCCGAAGTCATGGTTCACCGTCGCCTCAAGCGACTTCCTGTCGTGGACGACCACAACGTTTTGGTCGGGATGATCAGCCGCCTGGACCTGCTGCGCACTGCAGCGCAGGCCTTCCAGCAAACGGAGGTGGCGCCTCGATCTGCGATGCTTTCAGGCGATGTACCGCTCTCCCGAGTCGTTCGGCGTGATATTCCAACCGTCCATCCCGAAGCGCCGCTTTCCGAAGTCATGCAAGCCGTCACCTCGACTCGCCTCAACCGCGCCATAGTCGTAGACGGTGCCCTTCGCGTCGTCGGGGTGGTAACTGACGAAGAGCTTCTCGATCGCGTCACCCCGAGCTTGCGTCCGAGCGCTATTCGATCGCTGATGCACCGATTGCCATTCATCCATCCGAACCCGGAGGAGCTAAAAGCTGAGCAGCATGCTACGGCGCGAACGGCGGTCGGGTTGATGAGCACCAACGTGGCCACGGTGCGGCAAGATGCCCCGCTGCGGGAGGCGATCGCCACCATGCTCGGCGGCACTCACAAGCTGGTGGCTGTCGTCGACGGCGATAGCCGTCTGGTGGGCGTGGTCGATCGCGCGGACATTCTTCGTGGCCTGGTACAACCACCGGATTAACGGCAACAATCTACTCCCGGAAAATTGCGCAGCTCAGCTTCCACCTGATCCGTTATGCCGACAACAAGGATTCATAAGTGACTACTCCCAGGGTTTCCTTCACAGAGTAGGGCCCCGTGCAAACAATGCGGTGGTCACATACCGCTCACCCGTGTCGGCCAGAACTACCACGATCACTTTCCCACCAGAGTCTTGGCGAGCTGCTACCAGGAGGGCCGCGTGGAGCGCTGCACCGGACGAGACGCCGGGTGCGGGGGTTTGATATTCGTTTTGCTTACTCAGCCCGGCCAATACTTTCCTCAGTGGACAATCGAGGTCCTGGGAAGGCCTCTGTTTCAAAAGCTATTGCTAGGATTTATGGACCACCCCGCAGAGGCGGAGCAGGTCTTCCGAGATGTTCATGGAGAGGACTTGAGTATCGCGGTAGTTCAGTTTGACGGGACCGTTCGCGCTGGAGGATGGACGCCGACCGGAGTGGAGAGGTGACTCAGCCTTCAGTCCAGTAGAGCGCCCAATTTGCTCTGACAAGGGACCGCTGAGCGGCTGCTCGAACGCGCGGCAGCACACAGCGAGCCCCATCCCTCAGTTGCCGAGCTTCTGAACTTTCTTGAGCTGGCGAGCAAAAACATCCGGCGCAGTGGTCGGGAGCTCGCAGACGCCTCTCTCGCAGACATAGGCGGTCGCCTTGCCTTTCTGCGCCACCTTATGCTCGATGAGAGGGATTACCTTTGCCTGCTCAGCCAGCTCTTCTCCCTCAGGGACGACGGCGAGAATGCGATTGGGAAGGAAGGTCGAGCGAAACTGAGCCAGCAACGGCTCGGCGCTGCCCCGCGAGCCGGGAGAGACTATCACCACCTCCTTGGGCGTGCACAGGTGGAAGTCCACGGCGAGCAGCATTTCTGACAGCGCCGCGGGCGTCTTTTCCAGCACATCTCCAAACGCCCTAAACACGCGCTCTGCTCGCTGGCGATACCGATCGTTGGTGGTGAATTCATTGAGCCTGAGCAGGTTCATCACCTGAACCGAATTCCCGGATGGCTCAGCCCCGTCGTGGCTGGGCTTTTCACGCGCGAGCAGCTTTTCGTGCTCGGAGCTCGTCAAAAAGAAGCCGCCCGCATTCTTGTCCTCGTAAGATTTCTCGAGCACGCGATCGAGGTCGATTGCCTCTACAAGCCACCGCAAACTGCCGGTTGTTTCATAGAGGTCCAAAAGCCCGGCGATGAAGAACGCATAATCCTCGAGATAGCCTTCGTGGCGCGCCTCCCCGTCCTTGTAGCTTCGCAGCAGCCGTCCCTCTCTGCGCATTCGGCTCAGCACGAAATCAGCAGCGCGAACTGCGCGCTTCGCATAGTCGTCATCTCCAAGCAGGAGCGCGCCCCGGGCGTGGGCGGAGATCATCAACCCATTCCAGGCGGTGAGGATTTTTTCATCCCGAATCGGCGGCGGCCGCTTGAGCCGCGCGGCGTAGAGGAGCTCCCTCGATTCATCGACCGTGGCGCGAGCTTGATCCAGCGGAAGCTTTAGCTCCCGAGCCACCTCGGCGAGCGGCTTGGGAGCGTGCAGAATGTTTCGTCCCTGGAAGTTCCCCGAGGAAGTCACCGCGTAGTACGCCTCGACGATGCGGGCCTCTTCCTTCCGGAGAGCTGCTTCGATCTCGGCCGGGGTCCAGGTGAAGAACCACCCCTCCTCTCGGCGCCCTTTGGGATCAGGGCTGTCCGCGTCGCTCGCCGAGTAGAACGCGCCCTCGGGGGAGGTCATGTCCCGCTGCACATAGCGCAGGATTTCTTTCGCGATGTGCGCGAAGTCCTCGCGCCCGGTCACCTGATATCCCTCGACGTATGCCGCCGCGATGAGAGCGTTGTCGTAGAGCATTTTCTCGAAATGAGGCACCCGCCATTGGCCGTCCGTGGAATACCGATGGAATCCACCGCCGACTTGATCGTACATCCCGCCCGCGGCCATCCTCTCCAAGGTGAGCGTTGCCATCTTCAGCGACTGTTCGCTTCCCGTTCTGCGGTGGTGGCGAAGTAGAAAACGGATGGGCAAACTGCTCGGGAACTTGGGGGCGCCTTGGAGGCCTCCGTACGCGGAGTCGAACCGCTCTGCGTAGCTCGAAGCCGCGCGCTGCACTACTTGAGCTCCTGGCAATCCGTGCCCAGGTCGATCCGCTCCGAGATTGTTCTGGATCGACTGCGCGAGCTGCGCCGACGCCTGAGCGATTCGTTCGGGCTGGGTGTTGTACAGCTCACGGAGTTTCCTGAGCAGGGTGATGAAACCGACGCGCGCTCCGCGATCTCCATCGTGAGCGGGGAAGTAAGTTCCACCGTAGAATGGCTTTCGATCTGCAGTCAGCCAAACCGTCATCGGCCAGCCACCGCTGCCGGTCAGCAGCTGCACCGCATTCATGTAGATCGCGTCGACATCCGGTCGCTCTTCTCGATCCACCTTGATGGCGACGTAGTTCTCATTGAGATAGCGAGCGATCTCTTCATTGTCGAAAGACTCTTCCTCCATCACGTGGCACCAGTGGCAGGTCGAGTAGCCTACCGAGAGCAACACCGGGCGGCCGAGCTTCCTGGCCGCCTCGAACGCTTCATCGCCCCACGGATACCAATTCAGAGGATTGTGCGCGTGCTGCCGAAGATAGGGGCTCGTCTCGAGGAACAAACGGTTCGTGTATTTCGGCGAGCCGTCTGCTTTGAGATGTGCCGTGCGCGGCTTGTAGTTCGGATCGCGCGCCGCCCAGGCAGCCTTTAGCTTCGCGACGAGGGATGGTGAAAGCTCGAGAGCGCCAGGGAGCGGCGTGCCAAAGAATGCGCCCGAGGCTACCCCTTTCTTGTCCGGATCAGCGGAGCTTCGGCTGCATCCGACGAGGACGATCATGCCGCACAACCAGAAGATGTGAGGGTGAAAGCACCGCATTCAGGTCTCCAACAGCTCGCAGAGGTTGACCAACGCGTCTTTTAGAACTGCAGTTCGCTGCGGCCACCCATACTGCCGCAGTAGCCCCAAGCACAACTTGTGGACCGGCAGGTTCATCCGAAGCTGCTTACAAAAGAAAGAAACGCGCGAAAGGGTAAGGGCTGGCTGGCAGCTATTTCTTCTCCACGGTGTCTTCCTTGGTCTCGCCCACGATCTCGAAGAGCTCCTTCTGCTTGGGAGCGGTTCATCGAAGTCGATCGTTTGTCGCTTACGACGATCCAACTTCGCTGCAATCTTCCCGGGTATCGCGCCGACGGTCGCGCCGCTTTTCAGAAGCGAGCCTCGAAAGCAACCAGGGCGGGTAAACTTAGAGGCTCTCAGAGAGGAGCCGTGGCACACTGATGGCACAAACGCATTTTCGGGTGAAAACTTCTCGCGATTTCCACCGCTTGCAGTGCCCAGGGCGGGACTCGAACCCGATTCAAGGCGGTGCCCAGGGCGGGACTCGAACCCGATTCAAGGCGAAAAAAACCCTAAGCAGGATGCGCCCTTACTTCATAACGCCTTGAATTACCGGAACTCGTCATCCCGCCCTGTTCCATCCCGGTCGACCTCGTTCCATACAGAACCGCGACGGAGGAGGACATGGAGAGGACATGAAAATTGAACCCTCCTCAGCAGAATCTGCTGGCGAGTTGATGGGCTGGGTCGGATAGATCGCCGAGGGCGTAAGCTTGGAGCCGGCGGGTCGATAGTGGCGAAACACAGGTCATTTCGTCGGCTCGGCGGGACCGCTCTTCGGATTCTTTCCGAGGTCAGCGCCAAAATACGTGACCGCCTCGTCTGCGCGCTTTGCACCCCGATACAGCGTCTCCGTCCGATGCTGCTCCTGATAGCCCGTCAGCGCCGCGTTGACCCGACCGTCTCTGGTCTCGTCGATGCGGCCAAGTAACCGCAAGAGCCCATCGAGAATTGTGAACGGGTGCGGCGGACATCCGGGGATGTACAGGTCAACGGGCACCACGCTGTCCGCGCCGTCGTTGACCTCCGGGTGTCCAGCGAAGGGGCCTCCCGAGATGGCGCAGGCGCCGACCGCGATTACTATCTTCGGAGCCGGGACCGCGTCGTACGTTTTCTTGAGGGCCAGCTTCATGTTCTGCGTCACCGGGCCGGTGATGAGCAAGCCGTCCGCGTGACGAGGTGAAGCAACCATCTGAATTCCAAAGCGGCCGAGGTCGAACACGATCGTACCGAGTACGTTCACGTCGGACTCGCACCCGTTACAGCCGCCTGCACTCACCTGACGGAGCTTGAGGGAACGTCCGAAGAGCCTGCGGATCTTCTCGTCGAGCGCTGCGCTGCGCGCCTTCACCTCCTCGCTGACAACCAGGTCTTCGCGGCGGTGGGCGGCCATCCGGTATTCGCGGGTAAACGCGATGGCGCCCTCGGGGCACGCCGTCGTGCATTCCGTACAGAACAGGCAGCGCCCCATGTCGAGCCGGAGCCCCTTCGCGTCCACCACCACCGCATCGGTGGGGCAGGCTTCAGCGCACGCGTGGCACCCGTCCGGGCATTTGGTCGGGTCGAGCTTGGGCTCCCCACGAAATCGGTCCGGCAGCACCGGCTCCTCCTCCGGATAGGCCGAGGTCCGGTGTCCCTGCTTCAGTCGTTGGAGGAAGATGTCGAGCATGGTCGCCGGGTTAAAGGTCGAAACCGCAGTAGGAGAGATTAAAGCTCTTGTTGCAGAGGGGAAAGTCCGAAATCTGCTGGTCGCGCAGCGCGATCGCGAGTCCGAACCAGTTGTGAAAGGACGGATCCACCACCTTATAGGCAGCGAACCGGCCCGCTCCATC